>Ga0209577_10002619_pt1 | contig 17188 bp, 16 predicted proteins | sample GraSoiAngelo_109_FD_185874 | JGI IMG/M metagenome (GOLD analysis project Ga0209577, IMG submission 185874) | Grasslands soil microbial communities from the Angelo Coastal Reserve, California, USA - 14_0903_12_20cm (SPAdes) (version 2) | ecosystem: Environmental > Terrestrial > Soil > Grasslands...
AGGGACTCGCGCTCCCGGACGCGAACCAGTTCGAAACCTGGCTCGGCGCGGAGCGCACACTGTGGCGCGCGCAGGGGCTCGAGGCGCTGGTCAAGTCCGCCGAGGCGCAGCTCGCCCGCGGCGACACGGCGGCGGCGACGCGCGCCGCGCTCGGCGCCGTGGCGCTCGATGCCACGTCCGAGCCCGCGGCCCGCACGGCGATGCGCGCCCTCGCGCTCGCGGGCGACCGCGCGGCGGCCTTGCGCGTCGGCGAGGACCTCGCGCGCGCGCTGCGTGACGCGCTGGACGCGGCGCCGAGCCCCGAGATGGCGCGCCTGGTCGAGCGCATCCGCGAGGCGCGGGTAGGGCGCCGCATCCCCGCGGCGCCGCCGGCGGCGCGGCCGCGCCCGCCCTTGCTCGGGCGCTCGGCCGAGCTCGCGGCCGCCGCCGCGGCGTGGGAGCGCGCCAAGGCCGCGCGCGGACAGGTGGTGCTCGTCCAGGGAGAGCCGGGCGAAGGAAAGACGCGGCTGATCGAGGAGCTCGCAGCCCGCGCCCGGCTGGACGACGCGACGGTCGCCGCCGCCCGCGCCGTACCCGCCGATCGCGAGCGAGAGTGGAGCGCCGTGGCGGGGCTCGTCGCGACGGGATTGGGCGACGCGCCCGGGCTGGCGAGCGCGCCGGCGCCCGCGCTCGCGAGCCTGGGAGCGCTCGATCCCGACCTGGGCACGCGGTTTCAGGGTAGCCGCGGGGAGCCCGCGATGCACATTGCCCAGGCGTTCACGGCCGCAGTGATCGCAGCGGCCGGGGAGCGTCCGCTGCTGCTCGTGGTCGACGACGCGCAATGGCTCGACGCCCTCTCGCTCACGTTGCTTCCCGCCCTGGCGCGCGACACCGCAGCGCACCGCGTACTCCTGCTCCTGGGCGTGGCGCGGGGCTGGCCGGACGGAGAGCGCTTCGACGCGCTGCGGGGTCGGCTGGGACGCGATCTCGAGGGCGCGGTGATCCGCCTCGAGCGGCTGGACCAGGCGGCGCTCGGGGAGCTCGTCGCGTGGGCCGTGCCCTCGTACTCCGCTGACGAGCACGATCGCCTGGTGCGGCGCGTGGAGCGCGACACCGCGGGCATCCCCCTGCTCGCCGTTGCCCTGGTCGAAGCCGTAGCCGCGGGGTATCGACTCGCCCCCGACTCGCCCGCGTGGCCCACGCCCGCGCGTACGCTGATCGATTCCCTGCCGGGGACCCTGCCGCCCGCCGTGGTCGGCGCGGTGTGCCTGCGGTTCAGCGGACTGCCGCTCGCGGCCCAGCACGTGCTCGGCGCGGCCGCGGCGTTGGGGGGTCGGGGCGACGTGACCCTCCTCGCCCGCGCGACCGGCCTCGAGCCCGGCCCCGTCGCCCAAGCCCTCGACGTGCTCGAGTGGGAGCGCTGGCTCAGCGCCGACACGCAGGGTTACGTGTTCGCCGCTCCGATCGAGCGCGACATCGTGCTGCAGGAGATGCTCACCCCGGGCCAGGCCCGCCGCTACCGGGAACAGTCCGAGGCTTGAAATCGGCTTGAGAGGGCGCGGCCATCGTGTCTCCGACTCTTCGACCAGGAGACACGATGCAATTCGGTCATATCGGCATCGCGCTCGCGATCGCGTCGCTCGATCCCCGCCCAGAGACGTTCGCCGTCGTCAGCGCGGCGCAGTTCCTTCCCAACGCTGACTCGCTCGTCATCCGCGCCGGCTGGGCACGCCCTGAGTTCCACGGCACCTGGAGCCACAGCCTGGCCTGTTGTGTGGGCGTAGGGGCGGTCGCCGTGCTGCTGTTTGGCCTCTCGCTCGGCGGGCTCGGGTTCGCGAGCATCGTCGCGCACGTCGCGGCCGACCTCCCCACCGACACCGGCATTCCGCTGCTGCTGCCGTTCAGCCGGCGGCGCTTCTCGCTCAATCTCTGGAAGAATACGGGCTACTGGGGCCGGGCCATGTACGCCGGCTACTATCGCCAGCCCTGGGCGTGGATTCTCGAGAGCGCCGTGTTCGCCGTGGTGGCGTGGCGCTACGCCGGCTACCTCGCGTGAAGCTCGTGACGTTCCTGGCGCTCGCCACACTGGTCCACGGGCCGCTCTCACCGTTCCTGCCGACGGCGTTCGAGGCGACGCTCTTGTACTACGTGCGCTTCTATCCGGCGTGGCTGCTCGCGCTCGTCGGCACCGCGGCCGCCTCGCTCGCCGAAGCGGTCAACTACCGGCTGGTGGACTGGGCGGCCGCGCGCCCCCGGCTCGCGTCGCTGACGCGCGGCAAGCTCGCGCGCTGGAGCATCGCGGCGTTCCTGCGCGCGCCGTTTTGGACCACCGTGGTGGTGATTTTCTCGCCCATCCCCGACTCCGCGGTGCGCGTCCTGGCGCCGCTCGGGAAGTACCCCTTGCCCCTGTATCTCGGCGCCGTCGCCCTGGGGCGGTTTCCCCGCCTGCTACTCATCGCCGGCTCAGGCGCGCTGCTCTCCATTCCGCTGCCGTGGCTGCTCGTCGCGAGCGGCGGGATCGTGCTCGCGGGCATCGCCTGGCGCCACCGGAGGTCACGATGCGCGTCAAACACCCAATTCGGTCCCTCTGCCGCGTGCTGTTCCGACGAGCGCCGATTGAAGCACAACTAATCGTCACGCGGCGCTGCAACCTGAGCTGCGGCTACTGCTCCGAGTATGACAGAATCTCGGAGGTGATTCCGCTCGACATGCTGAAGCGGCGCATTGACGTCCTGCACCGGCTCGGCGTCGTGAACATCGCGCTCTTGGGCGGCGAGCCGCTCCTGCATCCCGACCTGCCCGAAATCGTGGCCTACGGCTCTCGTCGCGCACAGGTCTCCATCACGACGAACGGCTTCCTGCTCACCGAGGCGCTCATCCGGCGCCTCAACGCCGCCGGGCTCGCGAACATGGAGGTGAGCGTCGACGCGGTGCGCGCCGACCGGACGGGCTACATCCAAAAGTGCCTCAAGACGATCGGACCCAAGCTGGGCCTCGTGCGGCAGTTCGCGCAGTTCGACGCTTTCGTCAACATGGTGCTGTGCGAGCAAACGAGGGAGGAATTCGGCGAGGCGATCCGAGAGCTGCACGAGCTGGGCTTCGTCGTCACAATCGACCTGTTCCACGATTCGCACGGCACCATCCAGATCGGGGGCGAGACCTATCAGGACCTGTGGCAGCAGTGGTACGTCGATCGTACGCCGCAGGCCTGTCTCGATCAGGATTACGGCGCCGAGCTGATCGCGGGCCGGCGTCCCGCGTGGCGCTGCCGGGCGGGGTCGCGCTTTCTCTACGTCGACGAATTCGGACTGGTGCAGTTTTGCTCGGCCCAACGCGGCCGCCTCAACAAGCCGCTCGCCGACTACACGCACCGGGATCTGCGGGCGCAGGCCCGCACCTACAAGGGCTGCGAGCGAGGGTGCGCCCTGCTGTGCGTCTACCGCGTGTCGGCTCTGGACGACCGGCCGCTGCACGCGGTCGCATCGCTCGTGCGGATGGCCTGGCGGCGTGCGCGGAGCGGCACGTGACGCCCGCGACGGCCGACACGCGGCCTCCGCGACGGGTGCTCCTCCTATCCATTTCTCTCGTAGCCGGTCTCGCCGTCGTGTTGGCCACACACCGGCAGCAGGCGCGCGCGCTGTGGGGCAGCCTCACGGCCGTGCCGCCCGCGGCGCTCGCCGTCGTGTTGCTGCTCGTGCTGTGTCAGCTGGCTTTCCAGGCCGTGCGGCTCTGGACCATCCTGCCCCGGGGTGTCGCGCTCCCGCTCGGCCAGACCGCCCACGCCTTCGCCCTCGGCGAGTGGCTCAACATCTTCACGCCTGCCCGGGGCGGGGACGCCTTCAAGGTCGTCATGTTGAGCCGGGCGGCGAGTGGGCCGGCGCCGAGTCTGCCGCAGGCAACGGGCGTGCTGCTCGCCGACAAGATCGTGGACGCCGGTGCGCTCGCGCTGCTGTGCGCCGCCGCCGGCCTGTTTCGTCTGGTACGGGTGGGCGCGCCCACGCAACTCCCCGACCCGCGGGCGGTGATCGTCGTGGCCGCGGTCGTGACGCTGCTCCTGCTCGCGATGCGCCGGTTCTCCGCCCCCTGGCTGGGACGGCTCGCTCGACTGCGGCGCGAGCTCGGGCGGGGGCTCGCGGCCCTCCACGATCCGTTCAAGCTCGCGGCGGGCGTGTCGCTCAGCCTGGGGGCGTGGCTCGCCGAGCTGGCGGCGTTGCGCGTGTTGTGCACCGCGCTCGCCTTCGCGCCCTCGCCCGCGCGGCTCGTGCTGGTGCTCGCGGCCCTGAACCTGGGCATCAGCGTCCCCATCGGGTTGGCCAACATGGGCGTGTACGAGGCCGTCCTGTCGCTCGGGCTCACGCACTCGGGGATTCCGCTCGCCACGGCGGCCGCCATCGCGATGCTGCACCACGCGCTGCAGCTCCTGGGCACGAACGTTGGCGCCGCCGGTCTTTCGCTCTGGGCTGAGGGCCGGTGTCCGCGCCCGCCGTAAGCCATGTGGCGTGGCCGCCACATCAGCGCGTGACGATCTGTTGTGGCTCCGCTCCAGCGCATTCGCGCGCTGGAGCCGTCCTCACGTGGGCGGCGCGGTGTAGCGGATTCGCTGCGTGGCGCGCTACCTGCGGTGGGCGTGGGATACCCCTTTCTTAGGTCCCGGAGTGCGGATCCAGCGCATCAGCGCCGAGTTTCGATCCCAAGCGTCATCGTTCGGGCTCTGGAGCGTGCTGCGCGCGTTCGCCATCCGCGCGATCCAGCGCGTGATCGATTTCAAGGTCCTGCGGGCGATGTGCATCACCGTGGTCGTGCCCGGGTTTCTGGAGCTCCCCACCGGCATGACCGCCGACTTTCTCGACCGCGAGACGTTGCGCCGCATGACGGCGGAGGCGAAGTACGATCTCACGGCCGAGTTCCTGGACGACGCCCTGGCCAAGGGCGACGAGTGCTACGCCATCGTCGACGGAGCCGAGCCGGCCGCGTACGGGTGGTACGCCCATTCGCCCACACGCATGAGCGACGGGATGCTGGTGCAGTTTGACCCCGCCTACGTCTACATGTACAAGGGCCTCACGCTCGACGCCTATCGTGGCCGGCGGCTCCACGCGATCGGCATGACGCGCGCCCTCGCCGCCTACCGGGCCCGGGGCTTCAAGGGACTGGTCTCCTACATCGAGAGCGACAACCTCAATTCGCTCAAGTCGGCCTACCGCATAGGGTACGTCGATTTTGGCCGGGTCTTCATCATCCGGATGTGGGGCCGGCTGGTGACGTTCCGGACGCCGGGCTGCGCGGCCTTTGGGTTTGGCATCGCGCCCCCATCGCGCAGCGGTGACCCCGGCCGGGGCGAGGCCGCGCCGCCCGACCGCTTGTCGGGACGGACATAATGATCCGGGCTCATCCGAGGAAGGAGCGTTCACACGCCATGGCAGACGAAGCGGCGTTCTTCCACCAGGTGCGGGCACTCGTCCACCAGTCGCGGACGATCCTGGCCCCGTATTTGTGTGGCGACCACAGCTTCGATGTGGCCGCACATGAGCTGGCGCCCGTGATCCGCGCTTTCCTGCAGCACCCCGCCCCCGCCCCCACCCCCGCCCCCACCCCCAAACCGGAACCGGCCCCTGCGACCCCCTTGTGGCGGCGCCTGACGATGGGGCGGCTTTCGTTCAAGCGAGAGGCACCGCCCGACACGAGCCCCCGTTCCGACCTGGACGTGTGGGTGGGCGCGCTGGCGCCGGGCTACGCTCACGCGGACGAAAAAAAAGTGCGCGCCGTCGTCACGGAGGCGCTGCGCATCGCGCAGAGCGAGCACGCGGGCGCCCCCTGACGACTACGACATCACGACAGCGTTGGACGTCCAGTAGCGAGCAGCCGTCGCACCCGCTCGAACACCCGGTGCCACATCGCGCGCGTCAGTCTGCCGGTGTTGGTGTTCTGGCGGCTCGGGTGGTAGGAGGCGACTAGCGTGACGCCATCGGGCAGGGTGGTCACGGCGCCGTGCGCGAAGGTCGGCCGGTCGCGCGGCTCGAGCCTCGCCCACCACGTCGCGGCTTTGAGCCAGCTGTCGTGGGCGATCCGGCCGAGCGTGAGGACCACGCGCACCTGGGAGAGCAGCCGCACGTCGACGGCGAGATACGGCCGGCAGCGCTCCAGCTCGACGCGGCTCGGCTTGTTGCCGGGCGGCGCGCAGCGCGCCGCCGCGGTGATGTAGCAGTCGACGAGGGTGAGACCGTCATCTCTCGAGATCGCGCGCGGCTGGCTGGCGAAGCCGTAGCGGTGCAGCGCCGCGTACAGCCAGTCACCGCTCGAGTCGCCGGTGAACATGCGGCCGGTGCGGTTGGCACCGTGCGCCGCCGGGGCCAGTCCCACGATCAACAAGCGCGCCCTAGGGTCGCCGAACCCGGGAACCGGCTTTCCCCAATACGTCCAATCGAGAAACTCGCGCTTCTTGTCCCGGGCGATGCGGCGGCAATAGCGGCGCAGCCGCGGGCAGCGCTCGCAGGCGGCGATCGCGCGATTGACGGTGGCGAGGCTAGTGAATTCTGAGGGGGAGACCGTTCCGCACGCTCCCGCCGACGGTCACGGCCTCGACCGCCAATGCGGCGCCGAGCAGCCACGGGCGGAGCCGCCGGGGAGCGGCGGCGGCGGCGGTCATCGTAGCGGCGGCCGCCAGCGCCGTGTAGGTGTTGACTTGACCGACGCTCGGGCGCGGGCCGAGCAGCGGGTTCGCTTCCCGGAAGCCGGGCCATCCACGGCGTGCCAGGTCACGGGTTTGCGCCGCGTCGACCAGCAGCACCACGGCGAAGGCGCTCGCCAGCGCAGTGTGCGACGTCGTCCAGCCGCGACGTGCGGGCAGCGCAGCAACCCCCATCGTGCTCCACGACACGCGCGCCGCCAGCGGCCCGACGCCGCTGGGCGTCTCCGGCTGCGACGGCATCGCCAGCAGAGTGGCAGCCACCGCGCGGTATTGCCGGCGCGCGCCCGAGGCCAGCGTGAATGCTGCAAGACTCCTTGCAGCCTGCTGCGCTGGGGCCCGGTGCGGCAAAGCGGCGAGCGAACCCGCCGCCAGTAGCACGATCGCAACGTGTCGCATATGTGTTGTTGCGTATGCGCAAGGGGAGTGCCACGCGGAGAGCCTGCTGGGGGGGCTTGCACTCCGCCATGATTAGGGCGCATTGCAGCTTCATAAGTGTGGCTCTCGTGTGACACTGCCGGTTGGGCCCCGCAGGGGCTCTCGGACGACTTGACTCGCCCTTTACCGATACCTCCTACCGTGTGGACCAACCTCCACGGAGAAGACACCAATGCGTAAGGGAATCACGGGCGCGGGGACGCTCATCGTGTGCGCCGCGGTTGGTTGGTCCGCCGCGGGGTGCGAAGACTCGACCAGCGGCGCACCGAGCGTCGCGGCCCGCGTCGTGGGCGAAACGAACAGCGACGCCGCCCCGCGCGGCGCGCCAGGGATCACGGCCCTGACGTGGAACGTCTACCTGGGGGCGGACATCGGCCGCGTGCTCGCAGCCCCGACGGCCGAGGAGGCGGTCGTCCGCGCCACCGAGGAGTGGGGACACGTTCAAGCCACGGACTTCCCGGCACGTGCGGGGGCATTGGCGCGCGCCATTGCCGCACAGCGGCCGCACGTCGTGGGGCTCGAGGAGCTCGCGCTGTACCGCACCACCGACAATCCCTTCGAGCCGGCCACGCGCGTCGCCTACGACTTCCTGCAGCTCGTGATCGATTCCCTGCACGCGCGCGGCGTCGACTACACTGCCGCCGCGGTGGACCGCACGTCGGACCTACAGGTGCCCGTGATCGCCGGCGTGGACGCATCCGGACAGCCCATCCTCGCCGGCGTACGCTGGACCGACGGGGATGCGGTGCTGGTGCGCGCCGACGTCCCCTACGTCGATGCCAAGTCCGGCGTGTACGCCGCGTCGCAGGTCGTAACGATCGGCGGCGTGACGTCCGTGCTGTCCCAGGGCTGGAGCTCCGTCGACGCGACGGTCGACGGACGCGCCTACCGGTTCGTCGTCACGCACCTGGTCGGTCAGGAGGCTCCCGACGTGCAGCTGGCGCAGGCCGGGGAGCTGCTCGCGCTGCTCTCGGCTGAGACCGGGTCGACGATTCTGGTGGGGGATTTCAACTCCGACGCGTACGGGATCGATCCAACGCGCGTGACCCCGACCTACGGGATGATGCTGGCGGCCGGTTACCGCGACATGTGGATCGAGCCGGAACGGCAGGCGCGCGGGCTCACCTGCTGCCAGCAGGCGGATCTATTGAACGCCCGGTCGACGTTCGACCAGCGGATCGATTTCGTGTTTACGCGCAACCTGCCTGCGGGCACACAGCCGGTCCGGCGCGGCGTGGTGGGCGATCGGCCGGGGGACCGGACGGCGTCGGGACTGTGGCCGTCGGACCATGCGGGAGTCGCGGTAACGCTACTGACGCCGGCGGGCCCGTGATCACGATTACCGCCGCGCGTTTCCGCCGTCGGTCGGTTCGCGATCGAGCAACCCGCCGCGCGTCACGAGCTGGGCGGCAAGCGCCGTTTGGATGACCGCGGTGATGTTCTGGACGGTCGTCTCGGGCGCCCCCGCCCCGCTCCCACCGGCGATCGTGATGAGTTTGGCATCGGCGAGCCCCTGGGCGATCAGCGGAACGATCTGCGGCAGCATTTCCATTTGGCGGTACCGGAAATAGGGCTCCCCGCCGGCCTGGATCGCCTCGTTGACGCGCCGGATGCTTTCCGCGGTCGCCTCGGCGATGGTCGTAATCCGCAACCCTTCCGCCCGCGCCTTGGCCTCGATGTCGATGCGTACCTTCTCGGCATCGGCCTTCGCTTGAGCGATCTGGGTGGCGTCGAGCTCGGCGACGCGCTGCACTCCCATCGCTTCCTGGCGCTTGGCCTCCGCCTGGGCCACCAACGCCGCATTAGATGCCTTGGTTTGCTCCAGCTCACGCTGCTTGTCGGAAATCGCCCGCTCCGCGTCGAGCTGCGCTTCTTTGGCGCGACGCGCCTGCTGCGCGGCGACGATGTCGGCATTCGCCTGCGCCTCGGCGGCGGATTGGCGCCGCCGCGCTTCCGCGACTTCGGACTGCACGACCTTGATGTTGAGCGAATTGAACACCAGGCCGAGATCCGTCAGCTCTCGCGAGCACGCCTTCCGGATGATGATGGCCAACGGATCGTCATCATCTTCCGCCTCGACGAGTGCCGTGGGCGGGGCCGACGCGACCGCCGGCAAACTGGTCCGCGCTCCCCGGGCCGAGGACTTCGCCGAGAACAACTGGTCATGGGTCAACAGATTTATGGCGCGCCGGCCGGAGCTCGTCAGCAGATCGGTGAGCGTACTGATCTGCTCCTCGTCCGATTTCGCGAAGAAGCGGTTGGCCGCCGTCTTGATCATCGTATCCGAGTCGCCCACCGAGACGATGGCGCTGGCCAGGACGCGCACCTTGATCGGCCGCGGCGTGCCCGACTCCTCAACGTCGGCGGTCTGGTCGGTGATGTCCAGGTCCACGTTGATCACTTTGCTCGAGAGCGTCGTTCCCGTGGTGAGCAACGGAATCTCCTTCGACTTCCCCGGGCCGCGATAGATGACGGTCGAGCCATTGAGCCAGCTCACCATCCGAATCGTTCCCGCATCCACGTCGCGCAGGAATCCGGCGACGATGAACGGCAGCAGGACCAGTACCGCGATGGGAACGGCTACGACCAGAATCCATTGGGGCATAGGCACCTCACTACGAGAATGCGGGCGTTCACACGCCGCAACGAGCCGTCAACCGATCTCCGAACCGACGTACGAAACCGTGCAGCGATTCCGCCGGCTATCCACGTCTTCCACACGGAGGCGGTCGCCCGAGCGAACGCGAATGCCGGCGGCGCGATCCTCCGAACGCAGTGTTCCCAGCACTTGTATGACCTGGCCGTCGACTTCTGCCGTGACGAGGCCCTGGCCGTTCGCGTCGAAGCCGGTGGCCGCCCGCACCTCGTCCTGGATGCAGCTCTCGAGCGTGAGTGCGGGTGCCGACGCGAACCGTAGCAGGAAGTTCCACACCGGGCCGACGATGCCGCGCTCGAACAGCACGCCGCCCGCGAGCGCCGCGCCGAACGCCAGCGGCTCCACCAGCACACCGCGGAGCAGCAGTCCGGTCGTCCCGAAGCCGATGAGCACGCTGAAGAGGAGCCGCGGCGAGGTGAGATTCCACAGCCAGGCGGTGGCCGTCGCGCGGACACCCGCTGCGTGGTGCGGTTGCCCGCCGCGGCCGGGCGAGTGCCCGTGCCCGGCCCGCCCGCGGCCTCCCAGCCTGGTGCCGACGTGGCCATGCCCATGGCGGCCGAGGCCCGTGAGCGCCATCGCCACTAATCCGAAGGCACCAATCGCCAGGCAAAGCAGATACAGGCTCATACGGTGGCCGCGTGCGGCTGTCGAAGCTCAGATGAAGAATACCGCCGCCGGCGTGCCTCGGTTAGTATCGCGTGCGGAAGTCATTGGCTGCGCTTGCGGTACAAGGGGAGAGTGATCGTGGCAAGTCGCGGATGGTTGGTCGTACGGGGTGCGTTGACGCCCGATTGACGTCCCCGCCCCATCCTCGCTCCCCGTGGAATCGGAGCCGCGTTACGTTTCGCCCATGTCACCGGTGGCCTCACGGACGGCCGAGGACCTGCTCCGCTTCCGGCAGGCCGGCAAGACGGCGGAGCTCGTGCGCGGCATGCTGATCGTGCGCGAGCCGCCCGGGACGGGCCATGGTGCCCGCGCCGCGCGGCTCACCGTGCGGGTGGGCGCGTTCGTCGAACGGCACGATCTGGGTCAAGTGTTCGCTCAGGACACGGGCTTCAAGATAGAACGTGACCCCGACACCGTGAGGGCGCCGGACGTCGCCTTCGTGACGCGCCAACGGCTGGCGCACATACCGGACGAAGGGTACGCCGAGCTCGCGCCCGACTGGGTGGCGGAGATCGTCTCACCCAACGACCGGCCCGGGGAGGTGCTCGAGAAGGTGGGCCAGTGGCTGGGCGCGGGCGTGCGGATCGTGTGGGTCCTCGACCAGAAGCGGGGGGACGCGCGCATCTATCGCGCAGACGGAACCGTCTCGACCGTAGAGCCGGACGGCGAGCTGAACGGTGAGGACGTGCTGCCGGGGTTTCGCTGTCCGCTCCGCGACATTCGCTAGGCTTCAGATTAAGGTCTGTGCAAGTCCGCTGTTCGGGGTTCCTGTTTGATCTGGACGGCGTCCTCGTCGATTCCCGGGCCGTCGTCGAGCGGACGTGCCGCCGCTGGGCTCTGCGTCACCAACTCGATCCCGAGCAGGTCCTGCGGATTGCGCATGGCCGCCGAACGCGCGACACCGTGAAGGCTGCGGCTCCCCACCTCGAGACGGACCGGGAGGTGGCGTGGCTCGACGCCGCGGAGCTCGCGGACGTCGCTGGCCTCAGCGCAGTGCCGGGTACGAGGCAGTTTCTGGACGCCCTCCCGGCGAGCAGTTGGGCTGTCGTGACTTCCTGTGGACGGGCACTGGCGGAGCTGCGACTCACCTCTGTCGGCCTGCCGATACCGCCGATTCTGGTGACCAGCGAGGACGTCTCGCAGGGAAAGCCGGCGCCCGATGGTTATCGACTCGGAGCGAAACGCCTCGGACTCGACCCCGCGGCATGTATCGTGTTCGAAGACGCGCCGGCGGGTATTGCCGCGGCCCGAGGCGCGGGCACCCCGGTAATCGCGCTCACTACGATGCTCGCGGCACGGGACCTCCCGGGCGCCAACGCTACGATCCCCGACTTCACGGCCATCCACGTACATCAGGACCGCGACGCATTCGTCGTTACGACCCGATGATTTGTCGGTAGCAGACTCGATCCGTGACGTGGGGGTTGCAGAGCCATCCGCGAATTGCGAGTTTCCGCAGCTCGAGGAGAGGTGGCCGAGTGGCTGAAGGCGGCGGTTTGCTAAACCGTTATAGGGGCTAATACCTCTATCGGGGGTTCGAATCCCCCCCTCTCCGTGGTGAATCGGGGTTCGGGACTAGGAGCTCGGGACTCGGGCCTTGCATCCCTAGTCCCGAGTCCCTAATCCCTAGTCCCGATGACCATCCGCGTCCGCTTCGCCCCCTCCCCCACCGGCTACCTCCACGTCGGGGGTGCCCGTACCGCCCTGTTCAACTGGCTGTACGCGCGCCACGCGGGCGGCCAGTTCCTGCTCCGCATCGAGGACACCGACAAGGTCCGCTCCACCGACGAGCATACCAAGGTGATCCTCGACGGGCTCAGCTGGCTGGGCCTCGACTGGGACGAGGAGCCGGTGTTTCAGGGTGGCCGCGTTAAACGGCATCAGGAGATCGCGGACAAGCTGCTCGCCGCGGGCAAGGCCTACATGGAAGAGGGCGCCATCCGGTTTCGCCTCCCGCCCGGCGAGATCGCCTGGGACGACGCAGTGCACGGTCGAATCTCGTTCCAGGGCGAAGACATCAGGGATTTCATCATCCTGCGCTCCGACCGCACGCCGATCTACAATTTTGCCGTCGTGGTGGACGACGTGGACATGCGCATCACCCACGTGCTGCGCGGCGACGACCACATCTCGAACACGCCCAAGCAGATCGCCCTGTATTACGCGCTCGGCGCCGCGCTCCCTGTGTTCGGTCATGTACCGATGATCCACGGACCCGACGGCAAGAAGCTCTCCAAGCGCCACGGCGCCACCGCCGTGGGCGACTACCAGCACATGGGCATTCTCCCTGCCGCCATGCGCAACTTCCTGGCGCTGCTCGGCTGGAGCCCCGGCGGCGACCGCGAGATCATGACGCTCGACGACTTGATCGCGCTCTTCGCCTTCGAGGGCATCCAGAAGAAGCCCGCCATCTTCGACATGACCAAGCTCGAGTGGATGAACGGCCAGTATCTCTCCGCCAGCTCAGCTGAGCAGCTGTACCCGCTCGTCGCGCCCCAGCTCGAGCAGCTCAACCTCGACGGCACCAAGGACGCGGTGCTCCGGGCCATCGCGGCCGTGAAGACGCGCTCGCGCACCACGCTCGACGTCGCGAAGCAGGTGGCGGTGCGGCTCGACGCGAAGCACGTCGTGTTGGACGAGAAGGCGAAAAAAGAGATCGCGAAGGATCCGGCCCGCTACAAGGCGGCACTCGCAGCCAGCGTCGCGGCGCTCAAGGCGGCCGACTGGACCGCGGAGGCCCTCGAGCGGACGCTGCGCACGCTCGCCGAACAGCAGGGCGTCGCCGCGGGGAACGTGTTCCAGCCGATCCGCATCGCGCTCACCGGCGGCACGGTGTCGGAGCCGGTGAACGAGCTGCTGTTTGTGGTTGGGAGAGACGCGGCGCTGCGGCGGATCGAAGCCGCTGCTCGGGGATCCCCAGGCTAGAAGCCTGGGCCCGGTACTGCACTACGCGTACGCGTAGCGCCTTACCGGGCACACCCTTCAGGGTGTGATAACGGTATCCGCCTTGACCTTGGTCGTATCCCCTCGCTGCCGCTGTTCCGCCGCCCGCTCCGCCGCCTTGCGCGCTCGCAGCTCGCGCACGTACTGGCGGAACATCTGCAGTGACTCGGTGCGGCGCGCGGCCTGCAGCAGATCGGCCCGCATCTCGTCCAATTGACGCGCCCGCATCTGTTCGCCGTAGTTGCCCTGCGGCAAAGAGATCGGCAACAGCGCCAGCGCCGCGGTCGGGATCTTGATCCCGGCGATGTGAATGAACTGCGAGTCGATCCCGAACACCTTTCCCGCCACGTCGGTCGTCCACGTGGGCGTGCGGCGGGCGCGCTGCTCCTGATCAATGATCACGTTGAGCGAATCCATCATGGAGTGCAGCCGTCGCACCACACCCGTGTCGCGCTGCTCGTGCGACTCGTACAGCGCCCCCGCCACCTCCGCCGGCAGCGCGGGACGCGGGTTCACCCACAGGCGGCCGTCGCCCACCTGGGGCGGCGTGACGATGTGCGGACCCACGCTGGCGGGGTTCGCGGCCAGCATGCTGTCGGGCTTGCCCACCGGCGCGGGCTCGGGCGGCGTGGTGTCCGGAATCCTGGCATCCGGCAGCGGCCGCCCCAAACCACCGCTCGGCCCGACGCCGCGGCGCGTGCCCCCGAACGGCGGCAGCTCGTGCGCCTGCGGCATGTCGGGCGGAATAATGGTGATCAAGCCCTGTCGCCCGTCGATGCGCCACGACGCCGTCACCAGCCAGATGACGAGCGCCACGTGGATCGTGGCACTCCCGATCCACGTGAACCGCCGCAGGCGGGACGGAACCGCGCGCGGATCAAACAGTGGCGAGCACCTTTCCCAGCCGCTCCGCCGCCTCGATCAGCCGCGGCGTGTCGACCGTGAGCGCCAAACGGAAAAACCCCTCGCCACCCCCCCCGGCGCCGAACCCGCTCCCGGGGAGCGTCACTACGCCCGCGTCCTCGAGCGCCCGGCGCGCGAACGCCGCCGACGCCACTCCCTCGGGCAGCGGCACCCACACGTACATCGTGGCCCCCGGCGTCTCGGGCTCGAACCCTTGCGCGCGCAGCACCGGGAGCAGCGCATCGCGCCGCTCCTGAAACCGCGCCACGTACCCCCGCGCCAGCTCCTCCGCCTGCGGCAGCACCGCCGCGCCCGCCGCCTGCACCGCGAGGAACGCGCCCGTGTCCACGTAGTTCTTCACCCGCGCCAGCGCGGCGATGAGCTCGGGCCGCGCCACGGCCCATGCGAGGCGCCAGCCGGTCATGCAAAACGTCTTCGAGAGTGAGTGGAACTCGACGGCGACTTCACGCGCGCCCGCGATTTCGAAGATGCTCGGCGCCACGTAGCCGTCGAACGTGATCTCGCAGTAGGGGTTGTCGTACGCGATCACGATCCCGTGGCGGCGACAAAACTCCACGGTGCGCGCGAGGTAGTCGCGCGGCGCCACGGCGGCGGTCGGGTTGTTGGGATAGTTGAGGTAGACGAGCTTCGTGCGGCGCACCACGTCGGCGGGCAGGTCCGACAGCTCCAGCAGGAACCCCGCCTCGGCGATGAGCGGATAGCGATACGGCTCCCCGCCCGCGAGCACCGTCCCGCCCTCGTACACGGCGTACCCGGGCTCCGGCACTACGCCCACGTCGCCCGCGTCGAGCAGCGCCATGGCGAGATGGGCGATGCCTTCTTTCGAGCCGATGAGCGGATGCAGCTCGCTGAACGGATCGAACCGCGCGCCGAAGCGGCGTCGCAGGTAGGCGGCGGCGGCTTCACGGAACGCGGGCAGACCGAGCTGGAACGGGTAACGGCTCATGGCGGGGTCGCGCACCGCGCGCGCCAAGGTGTCGATCGCCACCGCCGGCGGGGCGAAGTCGGCGTCACCGGCGCCGAGATCGATCACATCCACGCCCCGCTCGAGCAAGCGGCGCTTGATGGCCGGGATCTCCGCCATCGGATAGCTGGGCAGCGCGGCGAGTCGCCTGCTGAAACGGGTCACACGGTCACCCCTATGGGACTACGCACGAGTCGCCATGTTTGCACCGGCCGCGTGTGTGACCCCGGGGCGTGGCCCCGGGGTTGGTCTACCCAAATGTATCCCGCGCCGGCCCTTGCCGCCCCTGCCGCCCTTTGCCGCCCTCTGCCGCCGTTACCGCCCTCTACCGCCCTCTACCGCCCTTTCTTCCCCGATCCCGTGCCGGGCGAAGAACTCCTCACAAGCGCCCCGCACATCCGCCCAGTTCCCGATCACCCGGGTGGCCCGGGGCAGGCCGTCGAGGATCATGGCCCCATAGCGCTTGGTCACCACCCGCCGGTCGAGCAGCACCACAGCCCCCACATCGGCCCGGCTCCGGATCAGGCGCCCGAACCCCTGCTTAAGCTTCAGGGCGGCGTTGGGCACCAGGTAATGCGCGAACCCGTTCAGGCCCCCGGCCTCGATGCGCTCCAGCCGGGCGGCGGTGAGCGGCTCCGTCGGCACTTTGAAGGGGAGCTTGGCGAGGACGAGCACGCGCAGCGCGCGCCCCGGCACGTCCACGCCTTCCCAGAATGAATCCGTGCCCAGCAGGATCGCCGACCCCGCCTCGCGGAAGCGCCGCAGCAGCTGGTCCCGCTGCCCGTCGCCCTGGACCAGCAGGGGCCACCGGCCCCCCAGCTCGCCGCGCACCGCGTCCGCCGCGCGTCGCAGCGCCCCGTGGCTCGTGAACAACACGAACATCCCGCCGTCCGCCGCGTGGGCCAGCTCCACCACCACGCGCGCGACCGCCGCGTCGTGCCCCGCTTCGTCGTCGCGCGGCTCCGGGACGTCGGTGGGAATGCCGAACAGACACTGCGCCGCGAAATCGAACGGAGAGGCGTGGATCTCGCGCACCTTGAGGCGACTGGGCGGGAGATCGAGCCCGAGCCGCGCCTCGAGGTAGCTGAAGTCGCCGCCCGCCGCGAGCGTGGCGCTCGTGAGCACCACGGTCTCCACCCGGTCGAACAAGTTGTCCTTGAGAATCGGCGCGAGATCGAGCGGCACGGCGGCGAGCGAGACGTTCACGACTTTGCGGCCTCCCCCCCGGCGCTCGAGCCAGCGCACGGCGGCGGGGCCCCCCGGCGGCGGCCGTAGCGCCGCGATGAGCCCCGCCGCCACCTGTTGGAGTCGTCGGGCCACGCCGCGCAGCTCACCCAGGAGCTGGGCCCGCCGCTCCGACGGATCGTCCAGTGTCAGGCGGTCGGCGATCGTCTCCACGCCGTCGCAGAGCCGCGAGAACGCGAGCAGCAGGTTGTCGAGCCCCACGTCCAGGCCCTGCGGCCACACGGCGTCGCCCAGAAACTCGTCGCCGAGGCGGAGCACCGGACTCGCTCCCGTGCCCGGCTCGTGGTCGAGCCGGCGCGCGAGCAGGGTGAACACCGTCTCCGCGGCGCGGCGCGCTCCGGCGAGGGCGTCGACGAGACTCTGCTGCACCAGGTCGCGGCTCCCCGCGGAGAGAAGGTCGTCGCGCGCGAACAGCACCGAGCGCAGCGTCGGGAGCAGTCCGCGGCCGTTTTTGTCGAGCCGCCCCAGCAGCCGATCGACACCGAGCCGGCTCACCTGGGCGCCCAGGTGCATCGCCGCGACGTCTTCCAGATGGTGCGCCTCGTCGAGCACGAGCCGGCGGTACGGCGGCAGGACGGCCGCCTCCTGCCAGTTGTCGGACACCATGCGCACCGCGAGATCGGATGCGAGCAGGTGATGGTTCACGACGACCACCTCGGCTTCGGCCGCCCGCCGGCGCGCCTGGAAC
>Ga0209577_10002620_pt1 | contig 17186 bp, 17 predicted proteins | sample GraSoiAngelo_109_FD_185874 | JGI IMG/M metagenome (GOLD analysis project Ga0209577, IMG submission 185874) | Grasslands soil microbial communities from the Angelo Coastal Reserve, California, USA - 14_0903_12_20cm (SPAdes) (version 2) | ecosystem: Environmental > Terrestrial > Soil > Grasslands...
GATCGCGGGCGTCCACAAGAGCGCGCTCGAATGGCGGCAGAGGCGGCGGACCTGCCCGTCGTGCGGGCGGCGCCTGGAGCGGGGCGCCTGCCTGTGCTCTCGTAGTTAGCGAGGGCCCGCGCGCTTCTTGAGCGCCGCTGCGGTGCGCGCCGCCACGGCCCGAAGCTCCTGCTCCTCCTCGTCCGACTCGGCGAGACCGCGCAGGATGAGGATGGTGTCGCGCTGCGGCGACCCGTTTCGCAGCGCCACGACGGCGAGGCGCCGCACCGCCTGGTTCGGGTCGCGGGCGGCGAGCTCGTGGAGGGTCGGCCGGACGGCGTTCACGACCCCGGGATGCTCGCGCGAGAGGAGCTCGAGCGAGACGAGCGCAGAGCCGCGGCAGGCGGGGCTCTCGTCCTCGAGGCCGCGGCGGAGGAGCTCGAGCTTCTGCCGGTACCGGAACTGGCCGACCGCGCGGTAGGCCGCCGCGCGCTCGCGGAAGTCGGCGCTCCGCGCCGCCGCCTCCAGCTCGTCGTCCCACTCGGCCCGCAGCTGGGCGAGCTCGCGCTCGGCTCCGCGCTGCGCGAGCTCGTCGGCCTGGACGGCCGCCTCGGCGAGCGTCACGGCTTCGCCGCGATCGGGTGCTCGCGGGGCTCCGGCCCGACGTACTCCGCCGCCGGCCGGATGATCTTGTTGTTCGCGTGCTGCTCGAGCACGTGCGCCGCCTGCCCGACGACGCGGCTGCACTCGAAGAGCGGCGTGAACAGGTCGTCCGGGATGCCGAGGTACCGGTAGAGCGGCCCCGAGTAGAGGTCGACGTTCGGGTGCAAGCCCTTCTGCTCGTAGACGGCGCGCTCGGTCGCCTCGGTGCGCGCCCACCAGTTGGGCTCGCCGCCGTCGTGCGAGAGCTGCTCGCCGAGCCGCTTCAGGATCCTCGCCCGTGGGTCGGTCGTCGTGTACACGGGGTGGCCGAAGCCGAAGAGCGTCTGCTTCGCCGCGAGCCGCTCGCGCACGCCGTCGGGGATCTCGTCGATCGAGCCGAACCCGGCGATCATCCGCATCGCGGCCTCGTTCGCGCCGCCGTGCGTCGGCCCCTTGAGCGCGCAGATCGCCGCGACGATCGCCGAGTGCAGGTCGGCGCCCGTCCCCGCGACCACGCGCGCACAGAACGTGGAGGCGTTCAGCTCGTGCTCGGCGTGCAGGATCGTCGCGACCTCGAAGGCACGCGTCTCCTCCTCGGTCGGCGCCTCGCCGCGGAGCATGGTGAGGAAGCTCTCCGCGTACCCGAGCGACGGGTCGGGCGGCACCGGCTCCTGGCCCGTCCGCAGCCGGTGGTGCCGCGCGACGATCGTCGGAAGCTGCGCGACCAGCTGCGCCGCCTTGCGCCGCTCGTTCGGCGCGTCGATCGCCGCCTCGGCGGGATCGTAGAAGGAGAGCTGCGAGACCGCCGTCCGCAGCATCTCCATCGGCGTCGCGTCCCTCGCGTTGCCGTCGATGACGGCCTGCACCGGACGCGGCGGCTCGCGCTCGGCGAGCTCTTCCCGGAACGCCGTGAGCTGCTCGCTCGACGGCAGGTCGCCCTCGAGGAGCAGATACGCGACCTCCTCGTAGCTCGCGTGCTCGGCGAGGTCGGCGACGTCGTAGCCGCGGTACCTGAGGATCCCGCGCTCGGCGTCGATCGCGCAGAGCTCCGTCTGCGCGACGACGACGCCCGAGAGCTGCACCGACTTCTTCGGCGGCATGGCCGGAGCCTACGCGCCGACGGCCGTGAGCGACCGCTCGGACGGCCCGACGTAGCGCGCCGACGGGCGGAACAGCCGGCCCGTTCGCTTCTGCTCGAGGACGTGCGCCGACCAGCCCGCGACGCGCGAGCACGCGAACATGGCCGGGACGAGCGGCGGCGGGATCTCCGCGACGTCGAGGACGATGGCGGAGTAGTACTCGACGTTCGTCGCGAGCACGCGGTCCGGGGAGCGCTCCTGGAGCGCTTCGAGCGCGACCTGCTCGAGCTCCTCCGCGACCTCGACGTTCGGCGCCCTGAGCTCCCTCGCCGTCCGCTTCAGCAGCCGCGAGCGTGGGTCCTCGGCGCGGTAGATCCGGTGGCCGAAGCCCATGATCCGCCTGCCGCTCTCGAGCGTCTCGCGGACCCAGCGGGCCGGATCGCCGAGCTTCGCGACCTCTTCCAGCATCGGCTTCACGTAGGCGGGCGCCCCGCCGTGCAGCGGGCCCGTGAGCGCGCCGACCGCCGACGAGAGCGCGGCGCCGCAGTCGGCGCCCGTCGAGGCGACGATCCGCGCGGTGAACGTGGAGGCGTTGAGGCCGTGCTCGGCGGTGCAGATCCAGTAGGTGTCGATCGCCTTGACGTGCCGCGGGTCGGCCTCGCCGCGCCAGCGGAGCAGGAACTTCTCGGCGACGGTCTTCCCCTGCCCGACGACCTCGTCCGACGCCGGCTCCCGCCCGTCGGCGACCGCCGCCGACCGCGCGACGATGCCCATCATCTGCGCGGAGAGGCGTCCGAGATCCTCGCGCGCCTGGTCGTCGGAGATCTCGTTCAGCTTGCCGAGCTTCCACTCGCCGGCGAGCCGCGCCGTCTCGGCCTGGAGGTCGGCCGGCGCGTTGCCGGTGAGCCGCGCCGGCTCGTACGGCTCGGGGTCCGGCATCTTCGAGCCCAAGTCGTCGTCGACGAGCAGGCCCCACACGTTCTCGTACGGGTAGTGGCCGACCAGCTCCTCGATGTCGATCCCGCGGTAGCGGAGCGAGCCGCCTTCCCGATCGGGCTCGGCGATCTCCGTCTCGACGGCGACGACCCCTTCGAGGCCCGGCTTGAAGTCGCTCATTGCGCAGGAATGTATCTGTAAGGTGCCGCCTCGGGATGGCCCACCGCGTGATCCTGATTCCCGGCGACGGCACCGGCCCGGAGCTCACGGAGGCGACCCGCCGAGTGCTGGAGGCGACCGGCGTCGAGCTCGACTGGGACGTGCGCCACGCGGGCACCGACGTGATGGACGAGCACGGCGGGAACCCGCTCCCGGACGAGGTGCTGGAGGCGATCCGCGAGACCGGAGTCGCGCTCAAGGGGCCGATCACGACCCCGGTGGGCGGCGGCTTCCGGTCGGTGAACGTCGCGCTCCGCAAGGGCCTCGACCTCTACGCGCAGGTGCGCCCCTGCAAGAGCTACCCGGGCGTGCGCACGCGCTTCGACGACGTCGACCTCGTCGTCGTGCGCGAGAACACCGAGGACCTGTACGCCGGGATCGAGTACGAGCAGGGCTCGCCCGAAGCGGAGGAGCTCATCGGCTGGATCGAGGCGCACGGCGGCCGCCTCGCGCACCGCGACGCGGGGATCTCGATCAAGCCCCTGTCGGTTACCGGCACGCGCCGCATCGTCCAGTTCGCCTTCGACTACGCGCGCCGCAACGGCCGCCGCAAGGTCACGGCCGTGCACAAGGCGAACATCATGAAGTTCTCCGACGGGCTGTACCTCCGGGTGGCCCGCGAGGTCGCGGCCGAGAACGACGACGTCGAGTTCGACGACCGGATCGTGGACAACATGTGCATGCAGCTCGTCCAGCGGCCGGAGGAGTACGACGTGCTCGTCCTGCCGAACCTCTACGGCGACGTCGTCTCCGACCTGTGCGCCGGGATGATCGGCGGCCTCGGCCTGGCGCCGGGCGGGAACTTCGGCGAGGGGATCGCCGTCTTCGAGCCGACGCACGGCTCGGCGCCGAAGTACGCGGGCCAGAACAAGGTCAACCCGATGGCGCAGATGCTCTCCGGGATGCTGATGCTGCGCCACCTCGAGGAGCGGGAGGCGGCCGACCGGCTCGAGGAGGCGATCGCCGAGGTGATCCACGAGGGCGAGAGCGTCACGTACGACATGAAGCCGTCGCGCAGCGACCCGACGGCCGTCGGAACGAGCGAGGTCGCGGACGCGATCGTCGAGAAGCTCGGGGTCCGCGTCTAGGTGGCCCGCGCGAAGGTCACGGTCGTCGGCGCCGGGAACGTCGGCGCCACGTGCGCGCAGGTGCTCGCGGCGCGGGACTACGCCGACGTCGTGCTCGTCGACATCAAGGAGGGCCTGCCGCAGGGGAAGGCGCTCGACATCGCGCAGATGGGCGCGGTGCTCGGCTTCGAGCCGGCACTCGTGGGCTCGAACGGCTACGACGAGACGGCCGGGTCGGGCGTGGTGGTCGTGACGGCGGGGCTGCCCCGTTCGCCGGGGATGAGTCGCGACGATCTCGTCACGACGAACGAGAAGATCGTGAAGGACGTGACGCAGGCGGTCGTCGCCGCGTCGCCCGACGCGGTGCTCGTGGTCGTGTCGAACCCGCTCGACGCGATGTGCCACGTCGCCAAGAACGTCTCCGGCTGGCCGAAGGAGCGCGTGTTCGGGATGGCGGGGATCCTCGACACCGCCCGCTTCGCGACGTTCATCGCCTGGGAGACGGGCTCGTCCGTGAAGGACGTGACCGCGACGGTGCTCGGCGGCCACGGCGATCAGATGGTGCCGGTCGTCTCCGCGACGACGGTCGGCGGCGTGCCGCTGCGGAAGCTCGTTCCCGAGGGGCGGATCGCCGCGATGGTCGAGCGAACGGCGAAAGGAGGCGGCGAGATCGTGAACCTGCTCGGGACGTCGGCGTGGTACGCGCCCGGCGCCGCGGCGGCGCAGATGGTGGACGCGATCGTGCTCGACGAGAAGCGCGTGCTGCCCTGCACGGCGTACCTCGAGGGCGAGTATGGGATCGAGGGCCTGTACATGGGCGTGCCGGTGAAGCTCGGCGCGGGGGGCGTGGAGCAGGTGATCGAGCTCCAGTTGGGCGACGAGGAGCGGAAGGCGCTCGAGGACTCCGCCGCCGCGGTGCGCGAGGTCGTGAGCGTCTTGTCGACGTAGCGTGTCGCGCGTGGTGGTCTTCCTGGTGAATCTCGGTGCCGAATCGGCGCAGTCGCGTGCGCTTTCGGCCGATACGCTGGCGGCGGGTGGCGGGTGGACCTCACTCCCCACCCAATGGGAGGGGAAGTGGATCTAGGGCTTCGAGATCGGACGGCGATCGTCTGCGGCGCGTCGTCCGGGATGGGCCTCGCGACCGCGGAGGCGCTCGCCGACGAGGGCGCGCATGTCGCGATGTTCGCGCGCCGCCGCGACGTTCTCGAGCGCGAGGCCGAGCGGATCGGCGCGCTCTCCGTCCGCGGCGACCTGACGGACCCGCGCGACCTCGAGCGCCTCGTCGAGCGCACCCTCGAGGCCTTCGGCGGCATCGATGTCCTCGTGAACAACGGCGGCGGCCCGCCGCGCGGCCCGGCCCTCGACCTCGACCCGGCAGCCGTCGAGGCGGCGGTCGAGCTGCTGCTCCTCTCGGCGATCCGGCTGACGAACCTCTGCCGACCGCACCTCGAGCGCAGCGGCCGCGGGCGCGTGATCAACATCGAGTCGAGCTCCGTCCGCGAGCCCGTCGACAACCTCGTGCTCTCGAACGCCGTACGACCGGGTGTGATCGGCTGGGCGAAGACCCTCGCACGCGAGCTCGGGCCCAGGGGCGTCACCGTCAACACGATCGCGCCCGGCCGAATCGACACGGCTCGAATCGCCGAGGTCTATCCCGAAGGGCCGACCGAGCAGGACCTGGCCAAGATCCCGCTGCGCCGGCTCGGCACCCCGCGCGAGATCGGCGACGTCGTCTGCTTTCTCGCCTCGGATCAAGCCGCATACGTGACCGGAACGGTCGTGCCCGTCGACGGAGGGCTCACGCGCAGCCTGTTGTGAAGCGTCTCACCCCCGCGCGCCTCGCCGCGGCCGGGCTCCTCCTTCTCGCTGTCGTCGCGCTGATCCTCTGGCTCGCGCCGTCCGACAGCTACGTCTTCCTCCCGGACCGCGCGCACGCGGTCGCCCCCCTCGTCACCGTGCCGGGAGGAAAGGCGCCGCGCGACGGCGGCGGGATCTACTACGTCGACGTGCTCGTCCGCAAGGCGAGCTGGCTCGAGCGCCTCTTTCCGAGCATCCGCGAGGGCGCGACGATCGTGCCGTCCTCGGTCGTCCAGCCGCCCGGGGTGAGCGAGAAGGCGCGCCATACGGAGGACTTGCGGGCCATGTCCCGCTCGCAGGAGGTGGCGGCGGCCGTCGCCCTCCGCGCGCTCGGCTACAAGGTTGCCGCGCACTCGACCGGGGTGCTCATCGAGGACGTGGCCCGCGACGCTCCGGCCGCCGGCAAGCTCCTCCCCACCGACGTCATCGTGAGCGTCGACGGCCGCCGAGTCCGAACGGCGAAGGATCTCCGGGCGATCCTCGGGAGCCGGCCGGCCGGAACGACGTTCCGGATCGGCGTACGCCGCAGCGGCGCGCTCACCCAGGTGCGGGTCAAGACGATTGCCGACCCGCGGCAGGCCGGCCGTCCGATCCTCGGGATCTTCCCCGGCCAGGCCGCCGCCGTGCGACTGCCGATCAACGTGCGGATCAACGCCGGTGACGTCGGCGGCCCCTCGGCCGGTCTCGCATTCGCCCTCGACATCCTCGAGCAGCTCGGCCGCGACGTCGACCACGGCCGTCGGGTCGCCGCGACCGGGGAGATCGAGCTCGACGGGACCGTGGCGCCGATCGGAGGCGTCGAGCAGAAGACGATCGGAGTTCGCAAGGCAGGAATCCACGTCTTTCTCGTCCCGGCTGGGGAGAACGCGACCGAAGCGCGGAGGTATGCGCACGGGGTCCGGATCGTCCCTGTGCAGAACTTTCAACAGGCGTTGCGGGCGTTGGCAACGCTGCCGAGCGACTGACAGGAATCGGCAATTTTCGGCAGGTACGAAACGGCCGCAAACTCCGTCCTTTTCGCCTCTCGGCCTCTTGCGCCCGGCGGCCATGGCCCCAAAGATGTCGCCCAGTCGTTGCGGTCGTACGGGGAGACGAAAAGCCAGTTATGAGCAAGCGCAGCGCGCCGACGTGCGCCGACTGCTACTTCCGCCGAGCGGGCCTCTGCGCCCTTCCAGGCGACGATCCCTGCCCCACCTTCCGGCAGGCGCGCGCGGGCGTGCTCACCGCCCCGAGGCAACCGCAGCTCGTCGCCCGCAGCCTCGCTTTTAGGGCAGGCGGCTAAACGGGGACTCTGGCGGGCACGGCGGCGGCAAGCCGCTCGACGCCCTCCTCGATCTCCGCCGGCGAGACGAAGCTGTACGCGAGGCGCGCCGAGCTCGTGCCCCCCTCGCCGCCGGGGAAGAAGTCCGCTCCCTTGACGAACGTGACCCCTGCGGCCGTGGCCCGCTCGAGCAGATCGGCCGCGTCCACGTCGTCGGCGAGGTCGAGCCAGACGAAGTAGCCGCCGCCGGGCCGGCTCCAGCCCTTGCGACAGTCTGTTGCTAGGTGCCGTTCGAGCGCCGCGAGCATGGCGTCGCGCCGGGCGCGCAGGAGCCCCCGGACGCGCTCCAGGTTCAGCTCGAAGCTCCCACGGCGGAGGAACTCGAACACCGTCGCCTGGGTCAGGAACGGCGGCGTGATGTACGTCGAGACGGCCATGGCCTCGAGCTCGCCCGCGAGCGGGCGCGGCAGGACGAACCACCCCACGCGCACTCCGGGCGCGATCGTCTTCGAGAACGACGAGGAGTGGACGACCCCCTCGCCTCCCGCCAACTCGTGTAGCGTCGGCGGCGGCTCGGCGTCGAAGCTCACGAGCCCGTACGGGTCGTCCTCGACCACGAGCAGCCCGTGCCGGCGCGCGACGTCGAGAACGCGGCGGCGGCGCTCGAGCGAGAGCGTGCGGCCGCTCGGGTTCTGGAAGGTCGGGATCGTGTACAGGAACGCCGGCGCCGGCCCGTCGCGGAGCGCCCGGTCGAGCGCGTCGGGATCGAGGCCTTCCTCGTCCATCGGCAGCGCGACCACCTCGGCCCCGAGCCGGGCGAGGATGCGAAGCGGCCGGTCGTACGTGGGCGCCTCCACGAGCACCCGCTTCCCGGCCGCGAGCCGCTCGGCGAGGAAGACGAACCCTTGGAGCGAGCCGTTCGTCACCACGACCCGCTCGGGCTCGACGCCGTACCGGTCGCCGATCCAGGCACGGAGCGGCGCGTACCCGCCACCCGGCCCGTAGGAGAGGACGGCCGCGCCGCCCTCCTCGATCGCAGCCCGCGCGCAGTCGGCGAGCTCGTGGACGGGGATGCACTCGGGCGCCGGAACGCCGCGCGCGAAGGAGATCGTCTCCACGCGGCGAGTCTAGGCGCTCAGGCGGCCGCCGAGGCCGGGCGAGGCCGGCGCGCGATCGCGATCCGGCACGCCGCGGCTCCGATAACGGCGGCGACGAGCGACAGGGCGGCGACCGCGGCCCAGACCGCCGCGTCCCCGTAGGTCGCCCGGATCTGCAGGCCGAGGAACGGCGCGAGCGCGAAGCCGATCGCGGCCATGCTCCCGAACGCCCCCATGTAGGCGCCGCGCACGTCCTCGGGCGCGAGCCCGGCGACGATCGTCTGTGACGTGGGAACCCAGAGCATCTCGCCGACCACGAACACGAGGATCATCAGCGCGACGGCCGGAACGGCGTCCACCACGCGGAGGAGCACGAACGGAAAGCCCATGAGCGGCAGAGCGACGGCGAGCTTCAGCGCCGCCGGCACGGGGCGCAGCAGCCGCGTGAGCCGGAGCTGGAAGAGCGTCACGACGATCGGGTTCACGACGACGAGGAAGCCCCAGGTGGCCGGCGCGAGGCCATGGGCCTGGACGAGCGAGATCGGGAGGACGACCTCGAACGAGACGTAGACGAGCCACGCGAGCGCCGACGAGACGAGGAAGAGCAGGAACGGGCGGTCGCGGACGATGACGCCGAACGAGTGGCGGGTCGGCGGCTCCTCGGGCGCGTAGTCCCCGTGCCGCGGCAGGTAGCGAAGCGCGAGGACGAAGCCGCCGAAGAACAGGCACGCGGCGCCGCCGAAGAGCGCCGACCAGCTCCCGAGCGCGAGGAAGAGCCCGCCGATGGGCGGGCCGAGGGTGACGCCGAGGTTCGACGCCACGCGCACCGCCGCGTACGCCTGCTCGTGCCGCTCGCGCGGCACGAGGTCGGCGATCATCGCCTGGCTCGACGCACTCCCGATCTGGAACACGAGCCCGCCGAGGCACATGAGCCCGAGCCCCGTAGGCTCGCTCCCGCCGGCGGCGAGGAAGCCCAGCACGAGCACGACCTGGCACGCCCAGGAGACCAGGATCAGCGGTCGACGCCCGACGTGGTCCGAGAGGTGGCCGCCCGCGTAGCCGGCGAGGACGCCCACCATCGCGCTGATCAGGAAGACGACGCCGACCGTGGACTGGCGCGCGTGCAGGTGCCGGATCGCCCAGATCCCGACGAAGCTCCACACGGTGGAGCCGCCCATCGAGCTCGCGAGGCTGACCGCGAGCACCGGGCGGAGCGCCCGGTCGACGTCGGCTCCCCAGACGAGCCGAAAGAGGCGCGCGAAGAGGCTCGTCATCCGTGGCGCTCAGCTTAGGCGCGGGCGCGCGCGACGAGCGCACGAGCGAGGCGACGCTCTGCGGCCGAGACGGCGCGCGCGGCCGCGGCGGGAGCCGTCGCGTCGAGCGAGATCTCGGTCCGGCCGCGCCCCACGAGCACGATGTCCAGGAGCACGCGAACGGTCCTTCCCAGCGCCGAGACCTCGACGACCCCGCGGAACGCGGCGGTGTGCGCCGTGACCGGTGGGAAGGGAATCCTGCCGAACGAGACGACCCTCGCCTGCGCGCCGAGGCCCTTCGTGAGCGTCCGCCGCAGGCACGGCACCGCCGCCGGCACGATCGAGCGGCGCCAGTCTCGGCTCACCATGGCGGCCGTCCTGAAGATCTCGACCTCGTTCGCGAGGGCGAGACCGGTGCGGCGAAACTCGCTCGACGCGGCCCCGGTGACCACGAGGTCGGACACCTTCGGGTGGTAGCTCGGGCACGTCAGCCCGCCCGAGAGGTCGGGCTTGATCCGCCCGCCCGTCCAGCCTGCGCCGAGATCACTGCGGCGCAGGACGACGGCGCGTGCCGCGGCCTGGTCGGCCGCGTTCAGCTCGACCTTCTGCTTGCCGGGGCCTCCAGCGGCCGCGCCCGCGACGACGACGAGCAAGGTCGCGGCGGCCGCCGTGCCTGCCCATCGGCTCACCTCGAACGCGCGCCCATCCGCTCGGCGACGAGCTGCGCCACCTCCGTCGGCGTCGTTCCGACCTGCACGCCGCAGGCCTCGAGCGCCTCCTTCTTCCCCTGCGCCGTCCCGGAGGAGCCCGAGATGATCGCTCCCGCATGGCCCATCGTCTTCCCCGGCGGCGCCGTGAAGCCCGCGATGTAGGCGAGCACCGGCTTCGTCATCTCGGCCTCGATGAAGCGCGCCGCCTTCTCCTCCTCGTCGCCGCCGATCTCGCCGACCATGACGACGAGCTCCGTCTCGTCGTCGCCCTCGAAGCGCCGGAGCACGTCGACGAAGGACGAGCCGACGACGGGGTCGCCGCCGATGCCGACGATCGTCGAGTTGCCGAGCCCGAGCTGCGTCAGCTCATGGCCGATCTGGTACGTGAGCGTGCCGGAACGGCTCACGAGACCGACGCCGCCCTCGCGGAAGATCTCGGCCGGGATGATCCCGACGTTCGCCTTCCCCGGCGAGAGCGCGCCCGGGCAGTTCGGGCCGAGCATCGTGATCCCGAGCGTGCGGATGTAGTTGTAGACGCCGAGCATCTCGTGCGCCGGCAGGCCTTCGGCGATGCAGATTACGGTGCCGATGCCCGCGTCGACCGCCTCGTAGATCGCGTCGGTGGCGAAGCGCGCCGGCACGAAGACCATCGTCGTGTTCGCGCCCGTCTCGGCCACCGCGTCGGCGACGGTGTCGAAGACGGGGACGCCCTCGACGTCCTGGCCGCCCTTGCCGGGCGTGACCCCGGCGACGACCTGCGTGCCGTGGCCCCGGTTGCGGAGGCCGTGGAACCGCCCCTCGCGTCCGGTCAGGCCCTGGACGACGACCCGCGTGTCGTTGTCGACGACGATCGCCATCAGGACTGGGACTTCCTGCCCTGGAGGACGACGAGCGGCATGCGCACGGTCTCGCCGTCGGAGGCGTCCCCGAGCAGCTCCAGGATTCGGGGCCGATCATCCGCCGGAACCTCGACGCGGTCGAGCCAGGGCTCGAGCGCGAGGCGCCGGCCTCCGAGCACCTCGACCTGCTCGACCTCGAAGCCGTTCGTACCCAGGAGCTCCCGCCACTCGTCCTCGGTGTAGCTGCGGACGTGTGTCGGGTCGCGCAACCGGTGGGCCTCCTCGACGCCTTCGCCGTCGAACAGCAGGTCGTCGACCACGAGCAGCCTCTGCGAGACGCGCGCCATCTCCTCGACGGCGGCGGCGATGTCCGGGAAGTGGTGCGCGGCGATCCGGCAGACGACGACGTCGAAGCTCCCGTCCGCGAACGGGAGGCTCTCGGCGCGGCCGACGACGTCCGGCTGCATCCCGGGCGCGGGGTCGACCGTCACGACTTCGCAGCCCGCCTCGCGCAGCCTCCGCGCGACGTGGCCGCCGCCGGTCGCGACGTCGAGCGCCTTGACGCCCTCTGCCGGCTCGCACCACTCGACGGCGAGGTCGAGGTCGTCGCCCTCGCGATGCGGCTCGCTCGCGCGGAAGGCCTCCGCGCGGGCCGACCAGACGTCGCTCACGCCGCCAGCTCCACGGCCCGCCGTGCCGCCTCGAGCATCGTCGGCTCGACGTGGAGGTTGGCCGGGGCCGCCTCGGCCAGGATCCTGCGGCCCTCCTCCGCGTTCGTCCCGTCCAGGCGCACGACGATCGGATGCGAGATCGACATCTGGCCGAGCGCCTGCAGGATGCCGCGCGCGACCTCGTCGCCGCGCGTGATCCCGCCGAAGATGTTGAAGAGGATCGAGCGCACCTGCGGGTCGGCGGTGATCACCTCGAGCGCGTCGACGACGCCCTGCGCCTGGCCGCCGCCGCCGAGGTCGCAGAAGTTCGCCGGCCGCCCGCCGGCGAGCGCGACCACGTCCAGCGTGGACATGACGAGCCCGGCGCCGTTGCCGAGGATCCCGACCTCGCCGTCGAGCTTCACGTACGTCACGCCCTTCTCGCGCGCGGCGCGCTCCTCGGGCGGTACGGCGTCGAGGTCCTGCATCTCGGCGATGTCGGGATGCTCGAAGAGCGCGTTGTCGTCGACCGTGACCTTGGCGTCGAGCGCACGCACCTCGCCTTCGGGGGTCACGATGAGCGGGTTGATCTCGCAGAGCATCGCGTCCGAGCCGGTGAAGCACTCGTAGAGCCGGGTCACGATCGGCAGGATCTGGCGCTGCTCGTCCGGGTCGTCGATTTTGGCCGCATAGATCAGCCGCCGCGCCGCGAACGGGTGGAAGCCGGCGAGCGGGTCGACGTGGAGCCGGGCGAGCGCGTCGGGGCTCTCGGCTGCGACCTGCTCGATCTCGACGCCGCCCTCCTTCGTCAGCATGAGGAGCGGCTTCTTCGCGCCCCGGTCGAACGTGACCGAGAGGTAGTACTCCTTCGCGATGTCCGACGCGCGCTCGATCCAGAGCTTGCGCACGACGTGGCCGCGGATGTCGAGGCCGAGGATCTCGCGCGCGCGCGCGTCTGCCTCGTCCGGACCGTCGGCGAGCTTCACGCCCCCGGCCTTGCCGCGCCCGCCGGTGAGGACCTGCGCCTTCACGACGACCTGGCCCCCGAGCTCCTGCGCCGCGCTTCGCGCCTCGTCCGGGGTCGTCGCGAGGCGGCCGTCCGAGACCGGGATGCCGTGGCGGCGGAAGAGCTCCTTGCCCTGGTACTCGTAGAGATCCACGGCGGCGGACTCTAACTAGACTCGCGCGCGTGGCCGCCGCGGACGCGATCGTCGCAGAGGGGCTCGAGAAGCGCTATGGACCCGTACGGGCGCTTGCCGGCGTCACGTTCTCAGTGCGCGCGGGCGAGGTCTTCGGACTGCTCGGGCCGAACGGTGCGGGGAAGTCCACGACGGTGCGGGTCCTCACGACGTTGACGAGGCCGGATGCCGGTCGTGCGTTCGTCGCCGGCCACGATGTCGTCCACGAGCCGAACCGCGTGCGCAGGTCGATCGGCTACGTCCCGCAGGAGTCGGGCGTCGACCGCGAGGCGACCGGGCGGGAGAACCTCCTGCTCCAGGGCCGCATCCAAGGAGTCCCGGGGGACGAGCTCCGCCGCCGGGTCGACGAGCTCCTCGACCTCGTTGGGATCGCGGACGCGGCCGACCGCGTCGTCCGCGGGTACTCGGGCGGGATGAAGCGGCGGCTCGACATCGCGCTGGGGCTCGTCCACCGGCCGAGCGTGCTCTTCCTCGACGAGCCGACGACGGGGCTCGACCCCGAGGCGCGGGCCGCGATGTGGGTCGAGGTCGAGCGCCTGGCCGAGCAGGAGCGGCTGACCATCCTCCTGACCACGCACTACCTCGAGGAGGCCGACCGACTCGCAGAGCGGGTTGCGATCGTGAGCCGCGGCGAGATCGTCGTCGAGGGCCCGCCGGAAGCGCTCAAGCGCGACCTGCGCGGCGAGGCCGTGACGGTCGAGCTCGGCGACGGGCAGGGCGCCGAGGCCGCCGGGATCGTCGACGCCCTCGACGGGGCGACGGAGACGACGGTCGACGGCCGGTTGTTGCGCACGCGCGTCCCGAACGGCGCGCAGGCGGTGCCGGCGATCCTGTCCGCGCTCGAGGGCAGCGGGGTGCGGGTGGAGTCGGTGACGACGCACCGGCCCTCGCTCGACGACGTCTACCTCCACTACACCGGGCGGGAGTTCGCCGCCGAGGACGTCGCGGTCGACGGCAAGGCGGCGCCCTGAAGGTCGCCGCGCACACCTGGTGGATGGTCGGGCGCCAGCTCCGCAACCTCATGCGCGAGCCGATCTGGATCGCGCTCCTGCTCATCCAGCCGATGATCTGGCTCCTCCTCTACGGCCAGCTCTTCTCGCGCGTCCCGTCGCTCCGCGGCGGGGCCGGCTCGTACATCGAGTTCCTCCTGCCGGGAATCGTCGTCATGAACGCCTTCTTCGGCGGCACATGGGCAGGGATGGCGATGGTCACCGACCTCGACCGCCACGTCGTCGACCGCTTCCTCGCAACGCCGGCGAGCCGCCTCTCGATCGTCCTCTCGCAGGTCGTCCGCTCGGGGCTGATCGCGTTCATCCAGGCGATCGTCATCCTCGTCGTCGGCTTCGCGCTCGGCGTCCGTGTCCACGGTGGCGTGGCGGGCGTGGTGGTTCTGTTGGTGGCCGCCGCGCTCGTCTCGATGGTCTTCTCGGGCGTCTCGCACGGCATCGCCCTGCTCGTGCGGCGCGAGGCGACGATGATCGCCGCCTCGAACTTCGTCGGGCTGCCGCTCATGTTCCTCTCGTCGATCCTGATCACCCAGCGCGTCATGCCGCACTGGATGCAGGAGCTCGCCCGCTTCAACCCCGTGAACTGGGGAGTGCGCGCGGCGCGCGACGCGGTCGTCTACGACCGGAACTGGGACGGCGTCGGCATCGACCTGCTGCTCCTCGTCGCGGCGACGGCCGTCACCTCGGCCTTCGCGACCTGGACGTTTCGCGCGTACCAGCGGACGCTGTAGGTCGGGGCGGCGGCTCGGCGCCGTCGGCGCCCGTCAGCCGGCGCCGTCGGCGGCGACGACGCAGATGACCTGGCCGGTCGTGACGGCCTGGCCCACGGCGACCGTGAGCTCCCGGACGATGCCGTCACGCGGGGCGTGCACCTCGTTCTCCATCTTCATCGCCTCGACGATGCAGAGGACCTGACCGGCGCGGACCTCTTCGCCCTCCGCGACCTCGATCGCGAGGACCGTGCCCTGCATGGGGCTGACGACCGCGTCGCGGCCGGCGCCGTGGCCGCCTCGCGCGCTGGACCGGTCGGCGCGCCTCCGGGCGAGCTCCGACCAGGGCGGCTCCGGGACGAGCCGCGTCACCTCGAACCTGCGACCGTCCAGCTCCACTCTCGTCACGTATTCGCGTAGGAATCCGTCCGGCTGCGCCGCTACCGTTGTCTCATGCGACAACTGCTCTGCACGTTGGGCCAGAAGCTCCGACTCGACGATGCCGTGACACGTCTCCGCAGCCGCGAAGCAGGGATGGTCGAGCAGCGCGCGGTGGAAGCCGATCAGCGTCGTGACGCCGCCGATCTCGAGCTCTCCGAGCGCACGCAGCATCCTCCGGCGCGCGTGCTCGCGGTCGCCGCCGTGGACGACGAGCTTCGCGACGAGCGGGTCGTAGAGGCCGGAGACCTCCGACCCCGCGGTTACCCCCGAGTCGACGCGAACCCCAGGACCCGCCGGCTCGCGGTAGGCCGTGATCCGCCCCGGGCTCGGCAGGAAGCCGTTGGACGGGTCCTCGGCGTTGATCCGGCACTCGATCGCGTGGCCGGTCAGTCGAACGTCCTCCTGGCGCAGCCATAGCGGCTCCGAAGCCGCAATGAGAACCTGCTCGCGAACGAGATCCAGGCCGGTCACGAGCTCCGTGACGGTGTGCTCAACCTGAATGCGGGTGTTCATCTCGAGGAAGTAGTAGTTGCCCTCGCGGTCGAGCAGGCCCTCGATCGTCCCGGCGCTCTGGTAGCCGACGGCACGAGCGGCATCCACCGCGATCTGGCCAATCCGGGCCCGCAGCTCCGCGTCGACCGCGGGAGACGGCGTCTCCTCAACCAGCTTCTGGTGACGCCGCTGGATCGTGCAGTCGCGCTCGCCGAGGTGGATCACGTTGCCGTGGGCGTCCGCGAGGATCTGGACCTCGACGTGCCGCGGGTCCTCGAGGAAGCGCTCGACGTAGACGGCGGAGTTGGAGAAGTACGCCTCGCCCTCCCGCCGAGCGGAGTCGAATGCGCGCTCCACCTCGTCCGCGCTCCGAACGACCTTGAGGCCCTTCCCGCCGCCACCGGCTGAGGCCTTGATCGCGAGCGGGAATCCGAGCTCGGCGCCGAGCCGGCGCACTTCGGACGCGGATGCCACCGGTTCCGTGGTCCCGGGGATCACCGGCACCCCCGCGGCGGCCATGCGGGCTCGGGCGGCGACTTTCGAGCCCATGGCCTCGATTGCGTCCGGGGGCGGCCCGATCCAGACGAGGCCGGCGGCGGTGCAGGCGCGGGCGAAGGTCGCGTTCTCCGCGAGGAACCCGTAACCGGGGTGCACCGCTTCGGCGCCGGAGCGGGCCGCGACCTCGAGGATCCGCTCCTGGTCGAGGTAGCTCTCTGCGGGCGGGCCGGGGCCGATGAGGTAGGCCTCGTCGGCAACGGCGGCGTGGAGGGCCGAGCGGTCGGCCTCGGAGTAGACAGCCACGGTTGCGATCCCGAGCTCGCGCAGCGTCCGGAAGACGCGGATCGCGATCTCGCCGCGGTTCGCCACCAGCACCTTCGTGAACGGGGCCATCGGGCCTATTCTCTCCGCAGCATGGACCTTCCGGATCAGCTCACCGTGGCGCGGGCGGCCGCGGTGCCGGTGGTGGTGGTCCTCTTCGCGTGGCCGTTCGAGGGGCATGCGTACTGGGCCACGACCGCGTTCGTCGTCGCGATGGCGACCGACTGGTTCGACGGGCGGATCGCGCGCAGTCGCGGGCGCACGTCGTCCCTCGGCTCCCTCCTCGACCCGATGGCGGACAAGGTCCTGGTGCTCGCCGTCCTGGTGATGCTCGTCGACGCCGGCGTCGTCCCGGGCTGGATGGTGGCGGCGATCGTCGCCCGCGAGCTCCTCGTCTCCGGCCTGCGGCTCGCGGCGCTCGAGCGGGGCGTCGTGCTCGAAGCCCGCGATCTGGGGAAGCTGAAGACGTGGTCGCAGGCGATCGCTGGTGCGCTCGGCGGCTACGCGGCGGCGGGCGCGTGGAGCGACCGCGTCGGCTGGTGGGCCCTGTTCGTCGCCGTCGTCCTGACGCTCGTGTCCGGGCTCGACTACGCCCGGCTCGCCCCGCGCGTCTTCCGGTCCGGCGCCGTCGCCTGACCGAGGGATCGGACGGCTTCGGGCCGTTGCCGATGCCAAACAGTGCCGCCGATTGGCTGCGCCGCCGTGATCGACACCGCTTCAGCCTCGCAGCCGCCAGTTTGGCCTTCGGTGGGCGCTCTGCTCGTCTCCGGCTGGGCCGGCGGAATGGTCGCGACGATGCTGTGGGCGCCGCTTCTCGGCGCCGCCCGCTTCGGAAGCGCCTTCGAGCCCGGCACGCTCACCGTGACCTCGCTCGCGCCGACGCTCGCCGGCGCGCTCGTGGCGTCGGTGCTCCTGCCGCGGCTCCTGCG
>Ga0209577_10002621_pt1 | contig 17185 bp, 17 predicted proteins | sample GraSoiAngelo_109_FD_185874 | JGI IMG/M metagenome (GOLD analysis project Ga0209577, IMG submission 185874) | Grasslands soil microbial communities from the Angelo Coastal Reserve, California, USA - 14_0903_12_20cm (SPAdes) (version 2) | ecosystem: Environmental > Terrestrial > Soil > Grasslands...
CCTCAAGCTCGCGCGCCCACTTCACTTGAGTCCGCCCGTCCCACACGACCTGCCGCACACGCGTTGAACTCTTCCCGGCTTTGCGTGCGAGTACAATTACTTCATAGCCCGCGCGCGCAAGCGCGCCCGCCAACGCGCGACCGAGAAAACCGCTGCCGCCCGCCAGAACGATTCGTCTTCCAGACATGACCTCGACACCTCCCTCGCGCCTCCCGCCGGAGAGCGCCTTCACGTGAGAGTTAGTCAAGCGTCATGCCGCGCGGCGGCGAGTCTCTTAACACGAGATTTTGAGTTGAAGTTTGCGGCGCGCTGCGGCGACGCGCCTTGCAAAAGGCGAGCGCGCGTGTCGAGGGCTTAGCAAATTGCGAAACGGCGGCGGAGACTGTCACGACCTTTAAAGGCTCTCAGGCGCGCTCCGGTAACTTACGCAGGGTCGAGAACAAAGCGAAGAGGCACAGCAGCCAGCCCGCGCCGATGAGCGCGGTCAGCCAGACGTGCGGGATGGGCGCGGGGTCTGGGGCGCTCGCGTTGAAGACGGCCTGCCGCAGGTGGCCGAAGAAGCTCGCGTAGCCCAGGCCGCAGGCGAAGCCCCAGGCGGCGGCGAGGTAGTGGTGTCCGCGCCGCTCGTCGCGGGCGCTGCGCCACGCGCCGTAGAAGAGAAAGAGGCCGATGAGGTAGTCGTCGAAAAAATCGGGCGGCCACTCCGTCCAGGTGTGCCAGCGGCGCACGGTCTCGCCGACGATGCAGAAGAGGCCGACGAAGAGCGCGAGGCGGCGGATGAGTTTGAGTGACATAGATGTTTCTGACGATTCGCGTCGGGACAGTTTACGTGGGGAAGGTTCGCGTCAACTCAGATGTCGGCGCTCGGCTTCTCGACGGGGTAGCCCGCGGCGACCCACGCGCCCGTGCCGCCCGCGACGTTGTAGATGCGCCGGAAGCCGAGCGGCTGGAGCAGGCTCGTGGCCGCGCTCGAACGATACCCGCCCGCGCAGATGACCGCGAGGGGGCGCGCGCGTTCGAGGCGCGCGGCCTCTTCGACGAGGTGAGGGCCGAGCGGCGTACTCGCGGCGCGCGGCGCGTGCCCGGCGGCGTACTCGGCGGGGCGGCGCACGTCGAGCACTTGCAGTCCCGGCTGCTCGTCCAACATGCGGCGCAGGTCGGCGACGGAGATTTGCGGCACGTGCGAAACGTCGAACCCCGCGTCGCGCCACGACTCGACGCCGCCGCGCAGGTAGCCGCGCACCGACTCGTGCCCGACGCGGGCCAGTCGCGTGACGGCCTCGTCCACCTGTCCTTCGCCCGCGGCCACCAGGATGATCGGCGAGCCGAGCGGGACGAGCGCGCCCGCCCACGAAGCGAACTGGCCGGAAAGGCCGACGTTCAAAGCGCCGGGCACGTGACCCGCGCCGAACTCTTCAGCCGTCCGCACGTCCAGGACGACGTAGCCGAGGTTTGCGTATGCAGCGACCTGCTGCGCCAAGAGCGCCGACGGGCGCGGCAGTTCCGTGAGCGGCGACGCGCCCTCGCGGTTGATCTCCGCATCAGCGGGGAAGTACGCGGGCGCTTCCGGCACGTCCGCGGTCATCAAGCGGACGAACTCGTCTTTCGGCATCGGCGCGAGCGCGTAGTTGAAGCGCCGCTGCTCTCCGATGGTCGAGTGCGTCTCCTTCGAGATGTTGCGCCCGCACATGCTCCCCGCGCCGTGCGCGGGCCACACCTCTACATGGTCGCCGAGCTTCAGAAGCTTCCCGTGCAGGCTCTCGTACATCAACGCGGCCATCGCCTCCGGCGTGTAGCCGCGCGCGCCCGCGAGGTCTGGCCTTCCAACGTCGCCGACGAACAGCGTGTCGCCCGTCAAGACCTTCTGGGCTTCCGGCGAGACCTCTGTGTCAACGACGACGACGGAGATGCTTTCGGGCGTGTGGCCCGGCGTCTCAAGGATGCGGAGGATCACCTTGCCGACCTTCAGCTCGTCGCCGTCGCGCGCGGCGCGGTGCGGGAAGCGCGCCCCGGCACGCTCGCCGAAGACGATCTCCGCGCCCGTGCGCGCCGCGAGTTCGCGGTGGCCGCTCACGAAGTCCGCGTGCAGGTGAGTTTCAAACACGTACTTGATCTTCAGCCCCTGCGCTTCGGCCTCCGCGACGTACTGGTCAACGTCGCGCTGCGGGTCAACGACCGCGGCCTCGCCGTCGGAGCCGACGAGGTAAGACGCGTGCGCGAGGCATCCGAGGTAGAACTGTTTGAAGTACATGGCGAGACTCCCGTTGAGAAGAGACTTCGTAGAAGACGGGTTTGGAGACTTGAAGACGTGTCCGACCGCCCGCGGCTTCCGCTACGGGCGGGCCGGCCGTTTCTCCGCGCGTGGATTTTATTCCTCATCCCTCTTTCAGGGCAATCGGGGCCGAGGCGGCGGCGTACCATCTGCGGCGCGCCTGAGCTACAATGCCGGCCCAGAGCAAACCGCACAACGAACGATCCGGAGGGGGACGAAGATGCTCAAGGTACGCTTGGCCCTGCCGCACGCTCTGCTCGCGCCGGCGTTGCTCCTGTTCGCCGTCGCGACGGCAAACGCGCAAGCACCAGCCGACAAGACACAGACTCCGAATGCCGCCCCCGGCCAGTCGCAGGCGGCGAGGCCCACGCCCCTGACCGCCGGGCGGAAGATCGAGCGCTCGTTCCGCTCGGCATTCTTGAGGCCGACACCGTACCTTTTGAGCGCGTTCACCGCCGGCGTTACTCAATGGCGGGAGCACAGGCCGCCGAACAAGACGCGCGGGGACGACTTCGCCGACTGGGGTTCGCGCGCCGCGCGCAACTTCGCGACGAGCAGCGCAAGCACGCTCTTCGCCGAAGGCTTCTACCCGGCGCTCTTCCATCAAGACCCGCGCTACGAGCGCTCACAACAGAAGAGCTTCGCGCGCCGCGCGCTCCACGCCGCCAGCCGCGTCTTCGTCACGCGCGGCGACGACTGGCGTCTTGAGCCGAACTACTCGCTCTTCGCGGGCGAGATGACTGCCAGCGCGCTCTCGAACGTCTGGGAGCACAACACGCCCGGCCACGACCGCATCGGCGCGGACGCCACGCTCCGGCGCTTCGCCGGCATGCTCGCCACCGATATGCTCACCAACGTCGTCTTCAGAGAGTTCGGCCCGGATATCAAGAAGATTTTCCGACACTGAGAGGAAGGGCAAAGTAAAAAGGCAAAAGATGAAGACAGGGGTGCTGCTTCCTTCTTCACTTTTGCCTTTTGTCTTTTTACTTCTGCCTTCAGTTGAGCGCCCGCTGCCGGAGCGCGTGGCGGAAGAGGCGTGCGTCCCACCCTTGAGTGTTGGGCGACCAGGTGGCGCGCAGGGCGTGCGCGCCGGTCGCGTCGGGCGCGAGGTGCAGACTGTAGGTCTCGCGCGTGCGCGGGACATAGACAACGTAGCGGCGGCTCGCCGCGTTGTCGCCATCGCGCGGGACGACGCCCGTGCAGAGGATTTCGTCGTAGCCGTCGCCGTCGAGGTCTGCCGTCTCCTCAGTCCACTCCGCGCCGCGGAAGCCCTCAACGTCGAGGGGCAGGCGCGAGGTCAAAGCGTAGCCGCCGCGCGCGCCGCGCCGCTCGATGATGAACAGTTCGCGCGCGCCGTCCGCGGGGTCTTGGCCGACGGCGGCGATTGTCTGCCCGGCGGCAGTCTCGACGGCGCGCGCGTCCGCAACCTGGCCGCGCGTGAGCGCGGAGGCGATGCGCAGCGCGGCGTCGCGCGTGAGCGGCACACTCATTCGCGCGCGCGCACGCGACACGAGCGAAGACGAGAACGCGGCGGGGTCGCGCGCGGCATCTTTGAGAGCGCCCGCGCGCGCCGCTTCCTGCCCCGCGCTCGCAGACCACCCGACCAGCACCGCGCAGACCATCGCGAGGATGGCGAAGAGCGTCGCGACGCGCGTGAAGGCGTAGCGCCCGGAGTTCAAAGCGGCGACGGTCGAGGCGAAAGGCTCGCTGTCGTCACCGACCGATGTAGCGCGGCGTTCCGGCTCGACGCTGCGCTCAAGCGTGCGTCGCACTTCGGCGGCACTCGCCGGGCGTTGCGCGGGGTTCTTGGCGAGCAGCGCGTGGACGGCCAGGGCGAGCGGGCGCGGCACGTCGGGCCGCAGGGCCAGGAGCGGCGGCGGCGGCACCGTGGCCTGCTTGACGAGCACCGCCGACGAGAGCACGTCCACGAAGGGAGTCCGTCCCGCGAGCATTTCGTAAAGCAGCACGCCGACGCTGTAGAGGTCGCTGGCCGCGCCGACCTTCTGGCCGAGGCATTGTTCGGGCGACATGTAGCGCGGCGTGCCGATGACGAGGCCCGACTCGGTCGTCGCGTGCGTGCGCGTCACCTCGGTCGAGGTCTGCAAGACCTTCGCGATGCCGAAGTCCAGCACGCAGACGCCGCGCTCGTTGAGGATGATGTTCGACGGCTTGAGGTCGCGGTGGACTATTCCGAGCGCGTGCGCCTCGGCCAGCACGTCGCAGATTTCCGAAGCCACGCGCACGACCCTTTCGGGCGCGAACGTCCCCTCGCGCGCGAGCGCCTCGGCCAGGGTCGCCCCCTCGACGTACTCCATGACGATGAAGGGGCGACCGTCGGCGAGGTGGCCGGCGTCGAAGATCATGGCGGCGCGCGCGTGCCGCAGGCGCGACATCGTGCGCGCCTCGCGCATGAAGCGCTCGGCCACTTCCGGGTGGGCGGCGAACTCCTGCTTTAAGATTTTGACGGCGACGGGGCGTTCCAGGCCGAGGTGCGAGGCGCGGTAAACCGTGCCCATGCCGCCCCTGCCGATTTCGCGCTCGACGCGAAATCGCCCGGCGATGATTTGGGGGGTGTCCATCCTTGTGACCCTCTCGTTCGGGAAAGAAGGCCGCTGCGGAGGCGCGCTCGTTCTCGCTCTATGCGGGGCGGCAGAGAAGAAAAGGCGTGTCCGAACGGGACTCGGTGAAATCTGAACTTCGCTTGGCTTTGATTTGGGGAGACCCGCTTTTCGGCCCGGCTCTCCGACGTGACCGGGCAGACGAGAGTTTAGCACTTTTGTGGTAAGTCGCAAGGTTTTTCCGCCGCCGGTCGGGCGAGTTAAGGCGAGTCGGGGGCGTGGCGTGGCAGGGATGAAGGGCGAGGTTTCGGCCTTGCCCTTTTCGTTTCATCGGGCGTAACTTCCTTGGGAAGAAAGGCAACACGAAATGATTGAAGAAAGACACAGGGAGTGGGTGCAGGAGCTGGAGAATAAAGAGCAAACCGCCTACATCGAAGTGGTTTCCGGCCTGAATTTCACAGCCGCATTTCCGCCCGGCATGTCGACCCAGGACTTTGTTGATAAGCTCGCCGCCGCGCTCGGAAGAACGCTGAGCCAGCAAGAGCGTACCGCAATGATCGCCGCTCTGGGCAGCGGCGACGTGGCGGGGCGCGCCGCCGCCTTGCGAATGATGGACGCGAAAATATAGTTAAGAGTGTGGATGGCCTCACCCCGCCCTACTTTACTTACCTCCGCGCTACTGCTGAGCGTACCATCTTATGCGTGAGCGAAGACCCCACAAAGGACATCGGACAGAAGTACGACACCGACCCCACGCTTGATATGGTGGTGCGGATGCTCGGCGAGTTGCGCGATGAAACGCGCAACGGGTTCGCGGCTATGGAGAAACGTTTCAGCGTCTTGGAGACGGGTTTGAGCATCCGGCTCGACAGGATAGAAAGTGAGGTCAAGCAGACGCACTCGGAGCTTTTCTCACTCCGGGCCGACTTCACGGAACTGCGCTCCGAGTTCAACGAGTTCCGCGCCGAAGTCAGGGAGCGACTCAAAGAACCCGCCTAGACCTTGATTTTAAATCTCTCTGTGAAATCTCCGTGCCGTCTGCGCCTCTGTGGTTAGGCTTACCTGATTTAAACTTCAAGAACGAATAGACCCTGCGTCGCATCAGCCCGGCGCGGACGTGAGGCGCGGCCTCGCTTGCGCGAGACGGGCGGCGATGAGCCTGAGCAGTTGAAGCGTCACGCTCGTGGCGCAGAAGCCCCACAGCAGGCCGGTGACGAGGCGGCGCACGTTGTTGCCGTCGCCGTGCGTCAGGACTGCGTGCAGCACGTCTGCGGGGACGAGGAGCGAGAGCAGGAGGCAGGGCAGGAGCGGCGGGACTCTCTTCTTCATGAGCAGCCAGCAGAAGAGCGCGAGCGCGCCCAGAAAGATTCCGGTGCAGCGCCAGCACAGAGGTAGCTGCACGCCGAACAGGTGCGGCGAGCGCGCCGGGAGCTGTTGGCAGAACCAGCTCCCGGCGTACATCAGGGCGCGGTACAGCACGGGCACAGACTTTCAAGACCTCTCGGAGCGCCACTCGGAGCGCTCTGCCGCCCTCACGCCTACTTGAAAAGTATCGGCTGGAACTGTCCGCCCGAAGCCTTCGCCGCCTCGTCCCAACTGTGAATCGCGGCGGCGACGTTCGCCAGCGGGAGGAAGATGAAGAGGCACGTGCCGATGCCGAGCGTCACGAAGGCGATGATGAACATGATGACCCAGAGCACGACGTATGCGGCCAGGATGCCGAGTCCGAGGCCCGCCTTGTTGGGCACGAACAGCAGGCCGATGCCGGGCACGAGCAGGCTGACGACCGCCGGGATGGCCGGGTGCATCGGCTGCTGCCCGCCCGCGGGCTGCGGCTGATAGACGCCCTGCGGCGGGTAAGCGGAGGGCGGCTGTTGCGGGGGCGTGTAGCCGCCGGACTGGTAGTCCGGCTGTTGCGTCTGCTGCTGGCCCAGGTCTCCGCTCTGTCGCCACGATTCGGGGGCGGGGGCGGTCGGGAGCGTCGTGCCGCACTTCACGCAGAAGCGCGTTCCTTCGACGTTATCGGCTCCACAGGAAGGGCATGCGATCATGTTTCTCTCCTTCTACACCTCGACCTTCGGGCGACGCCGCGCGCGCGGCGTCCGTTCACGATTCGACTGTCAAGGTAAAAAATTTCGGGTCAAGCCGGAAGTACACTTCGGCAGACTGAAAAGCCCGACGAGCGGTCACAAGTCTTTCTCACAAACGGCGGGAAAAGTAAAGAGCCGTGAACCGTGAACCGTAAACCGTGACAAGAATAAAGCCTTGACGGATGAACGGTGACGGGCGACAAGGCGGAAGCCACTTGTCACGGTTCACGGTTCACGGTTCACGATTTCTGGTATCCAGAACGCCTGCCCGCCCGACTCGACGCGGCGCAGGCCGCGCGAGGGCAGGTCGCTTTCGTCGAGGCCGAGGTACGTGAAGTGCGGCAGGTCGCTCAGCACGGTCTGGAACCAGCCGTGGCGCGCGAGCAACGAGCGCACGCGCGCGTCGGCGAACTCCGCGGCGTCGAAGGCGAGCATCGCCAGGTGCTGCGAAGCGCCGGGCGCGGCGACGGAGCGGAGGATGCTCTTCGAGAAATCCTTGCTGAAGAAGAGGCCGCCGCGTTCGAGTTCGAGCACTGCCGACACCTGCTCGCCCAAGGGGAGGCCGCGCACGCGCTCGGCCTCTTCGATGGCGAGGCGGCCACGCGCGCACCAGTGTTCGAGCGCCGGGTCGCAGCGCGAGCGCCAGAGCCGCAGCGAGTCTTCAAAGCTGCGCCGCCCGGCCTCGCTCCCGCCGCGCGGAGTTATGTGGAGGCCGAGGCCCCTCGCCTCTTCGCGCGCGCCGACGAGCGCCTCCATCGCCGCGGGTTGCAGCTCGACGGTCGCGCCGTCCAAATCTTCTGCGCGCCAACCGGCCTCTCGCTGGAAGCGCTCCACCTCCTCGGCGCTCTCGAAGACGCAGACCGACGGCACGCGCACGCCCTCGGCGACGAACATCGCGCCGTACTCTTCGAGCACGCGCCGCGCCACCGCGTCATCCGCCCGGCAGAATTCGTCGAGACTCACGCCGCGGCGCGCGAGCGCGCTCGCGAGCGCTTCAAGAAAAGGCGCGCGGGCGCGTCCGTCTTTTGTTTTTTCGCTCACGAATTATGCGACTGCACAAGGCCGGGCCGTCGGCGGCGCACGCCCGGCGTGGCCGTCCATTCTTACCTCCGGCGCGCGCGCGGTCAAATGCCGAGTGGCGCTGACCCAGAACCCTTGGCTTGCTGTATCCTGTGGGCGATGAGCCGGGTGAAAAAGTTTCAGGACGTTCTCGCGACGTACCGCAGGCACGGCTGGCGTCTAGTGCGCGTGCTCGCGCTCGCCGAGACCCTCGAAGAACTGCGGAACTCTTCGGGCGGCGGCGCGTCACACGGCGAGTCGGGTGAAGAGGCCCGCGACGAGTCCGGCGCGGCGGCGGCGTTCGAGGGCATCGCGGTCGTCGAGTCGGAAGTTGACGCGATGTGGTTCGCGCGCGAGGCGCAGGGCGGGCGCGAGGCCTGGGAGCTGCGGCTCGTGGGCGAGTCGCCTTACGCCCTGTTCGAGCTGTTCGAGCCGGACGAGGGAGAAGAGGATCGGGAGGACGTGCGCCGCGAGATGGAGGCGCGTCTGCGCGAATACGCCGCGCCGCCGGGAGAGATGCGGCGAGAGTGACCGGGCGACGCTTACCTCTGTCTCCCCATCTTCACGGGGATTGTGATCTGCTGCCCGTCGCGCACCAAGACGATGTTAACGGTGCTGAGCGGCGTGGCCGCGCCGGCGCGGTAGCGAAGGTCGCCCGCCGTCCGAATGGGCTTGCCGTCGAATTCCACGACGATGTCGCCCTTCTTCAAACCCGCGAGGTCGGCGGGGCCGTTGCGCTCGACGCCGCTCAACTGCACGCCGTAGACGTTCGAGTTCGGCACGCGCACGCGGTCGTCGTTGTCGAAATCCACGTCGAGGACGCCCCTGCCGCCCGGTCGCTGCCTGAGCGAGTCCATGCCGTGAAAACCTTCCCTGCCCGTGGTCGTCAGCGTCGTCTCTCTCGTCTCGCCGTCGTGGATGTAGGCGACGGGGATGCTCTTGCCCACAGGCGTGGCCGCGATCAGCCTTTTCAACTCGCCGCCGTCACGAACCGGCTTGCCGTCGAAGCTCTTGATGATGTCGCCGCCGACAAGCCCGGCGCGTTCGAGCGAAGTGTCCGGCCCGGCCAGGCCGCGTACCATGGCACCGCCGCCGTCAGCCGTGTCGTATTCGTCGGCCTCTTCCATCAGTGACGTGGTGGTCACGTCCGGCCCCGGCCCGCCGCCCGCGCCGCGGTTGCGCACCGACTTCGTCACGACTCCGCCCGCCGTCAGCAGTACAATCAACAGGATCATCCACGTCATCCACCCGCCGCGCCGCGGGCTGCACGCGCCCGCCCAGCCCCACACGCCCGACGAGTCGCGCGGCCTGAGCGAGTTAGTGCCGAGGGGCTGAATCGGCCCCGCGCTCCAGGTGGCGCGCGCGGCGAAGGGGTCTGTGGCGCGCGACGCCGTGGCCGCGGGCGGCGCGGCTGTGTCGAGGCGCTGCGTCGCGACGTACTCCTCGACGCCCTCGCCCAGGCGGTAGCCGCACTGGCGGCAGAAGCGCAGGCCCGCGACCAGCGTCGCGGCGCAACTCGGGCAGGTGACCGTACTCACGTTTTCCACTCGCATCTCGGCCTCTCTGTTTTTGTTCTGCATAACTTTTAGAAACTCCGTCGCAGGTGTCCGGTTGCGCGGCCCCCGCCGGCGACGTGTGTTAAGAATATACGCCTTCTGGAGTGCCGCGGTTGCATAAGGCCCGCGCGGGCCTTAGACTCGTCGCACGCGTTTATTCCGGCGACGGCACGACATTTTGGCCCCCGCGCCGCCCCGCGCGCAAGCGCCCCGGCCAAGCGGCACGGCCCGTGCTGAAAAGCAGGCGAGCAGTTTTCAGTGACGCCCGCGCGTCCGGCGCTCGCAATCAGTTCGGACAAGACGAGGCTGAAAACTAAAAACCGTCGGCGACGGAGAATGTAAATGGAAGTGACCAAGGCTCTCGCGGCGTTACAGCCGCTCTACGGCAAGGACAACGTCGAGATCGTGACCGAGGCGGGCACGCGCGTGCGCGGCGTCGTCCGCAGCCTCAAGCAGACGCAGGCGCTCACACGCCCGAGCGTCAAGATCGAGCGCCCCGACGGGGAGCTGATCAAAATCCCCTTCTCCGTCATCACGGAGATCATTGACCACAACGGATAGCCGTTAGCCGTTAGCTATTAGCTCTTAGCCGCTCGTGTTTCGACAGACCGTGAAGTATTCAAGCCGCGCGTGGCGGAAAACAAAAAAAGCTAACAGCTAATAGCTAACGGCTAACAGCTTCTAGGGCTAACAGCTTCTTTATGCTCGACCTGACCCGAATCCCCTGGCGCGCGACGCGGCACGAAGGCATCCACCTGCACTTCCTTCGGCGCGACGAGGCCACGGGCGACTCGACAGTCCTCATACGTATGGAACCCGGCTGCTCCTACCCCGCGCACCGTCACCAAGGCGAAGAAGAGGTCTTCGTCCTCCAGGGCGGCTACCGCGACGCGCGCGGGCTGCACCGCGCGGGCGACTACGTCCTCAACGAGGCCGGCTCCGCGCACAACCCCACCGCGCTCACAGACCCAGCCGAAGATTGCATCATGTTGGCCGTCGCCCACGGCGGCATCGAGATTCAAAAGCCGTGAACCACCGTGACAAGAAGAAATCATGTCTTCTCTTGTCACGGTTCACGGTTCACGGTTTTCTCTTGCCACGATTTACGATTCACGATTTACGATTCGCGATGTTATAGTAGCCCGCGTGCGGCACGGCCTGGCCGCCGAGAAGAGTTTGAAGTGATGACGATTGAGGATTTCGGAGCGCGCGTGGCTAGCGTGTGGCAGGGCCTTCGGCCCTCGACGCGCAGGCTCGTCGAGCGCGCACTTTCCACGCCGCCGCCGACGGTGGGCGTCGCGGCCACGCGTGGCGATTCCGCATACGACGCGCGCTCCGAGTGGGAGCTGAGCCGGCTGCTGGCCGCGCTCGACGAGCGCGCGACGGAGAAGGGCGAGACGGTTTTGAGCGCCGAGCAGTCGCGCGAGCTGGCGCGCATGGCCGACACCTGTGCCGCAGTTCTGCGCCGCGAGGCGCGCTCCGCCGAGGTCTTCGCGCAACTGCTCGACCGCGCGTTGCGCGCACGCGACTACGCGCGCGTGGACGCGCTGGCCGACGTGTTGGCGGCTCGGCTCGCGCCGAGCGAGATGTGCGAGATGGCGCGCAGCGCGAACCCGGCGGTGCGCGCCGTCGCGCAGGAGTCGCTTTTGCAACTGCCGACCGCCGTCCTCGTCGCGCTCCTCGGCGACCCGGTGGACGCGGAGGTCGCGCGCGCCGCGCTCGAATCACAGGCCGACGAGTACGAGTCCGAAGAGGCGCGCTTCGTCGTCAACGCGCTGGAGCAGGTTGACGCCGACGAGGACGATTTTTAAGAAGGCAAAAGGCAAGAGGCAAAGGCAAAGGGGATGAGAGACGGCGCTGTCTCTCATCCCCTTTTGGCTCTTGCCTTCCGCTTTACTGGCGGCTGCCGATCTCGCGCAGGCGCGTGACGACCTGTTCGATGAGCCAGTCGGGAGTGGAGGCCCCGGCAGTGACGCCGACGCGACCGGCGTCGCGGAGGTCTTCCGCGCTGATCTCTTCCGGCGTCTCGATGAGGAAGCTTTTCTCGCACTGCTCCTTGCAGACCGAGAGGAGCTTCAAGCTGTTCGAAGAGTGCTTGCCGCCGATGACGTAGAAGGCGTCCACGTGGCCCGCGAGCGCCCGCGCTGCGTCCTGCCGGTCGCGCGTGGCGGAGCAGATGGTGTTAACGACCTGCGGCTCTGAATCGGCCCGCTCGCGCACGGCCTCGGCGACTTCGAGGAAGGTGCTGAGCTTGAGCGTGGTCTGCGAGACGACGAGCGGCGCGTGCAAGGGCGGGAGTTGGGCGACCTCGCTCGCGTCGCGGACGACGTGCGCGCGCGTCGGGGCGTAGCCGCGCACCCCGATCATCTCCGGGTGGTCGGGGTTTCCGACGACCACCACGTCGCGCCCCTCGGCGGCGGCGCGCTCGGCCAGCTTCTGCACCTTCGTCACGAACGGGCACGTCGCGTCAATCACGCGCTCGGCGCGCTCTTCCAGCTCGCGCTGCACTTCGGGCGTGACGCCGTGGGCGCGGATGACCGCCGTCTCACCTTCGGAGACCTCGCCGGGCGCGTTGATGTTGCGGACGCCCTCGGCTTCGAGCCGCTGAATCTCCTGCGTGTTGTGGATGAGCGGGCCGAGCGTGCGCACGGTCGCGCCCTCGGCGAGCGCCCCCTCGACCATCTCCACGGCGCGCTCGACGCCGAAACAGAACCCGTACTCTTCGGCCAGCAGAACTTGCATGGATTTTTAATTTGCGATTTTAGATTTTTGATTTGCAATTGGAAGAGCGCCCGGCGCTCGGCAGTTGGCTTGAAACCCTTTGCGTTCTTCGCGCCTACTTAGCGCCTTTGCGGTTAACTAAGTCACACCTAACCGCGAAGACGCAAAGAAGGCGCGAAGGGCGCGAAGTTTTAGTCGAGCGCTGACTGCTTAAATCGCAAATCAAAAATCAAAAATTCCTCAAAGCGGCTCCGGCCCCCCGGTCGCCGCGGTGGGCGGCTCGGTGCTGCGTCGCCGCCACTCGTCGCGCAGGCGGTCGGCGGCGGCGAGGCTCTCGTCTATCCGCCCGACGTTCTTCTCGGCGAACCAGCGCAGGCCGCCCCAAAAGTTTTTCTCGAACTCACCCAACTGGTGCGCCGCGTCGCGCGGCAGAACCGCGAACGAGGCGTCGCACAAAAAGCGCAGCGCGTCGCACACGGGGTTACCGGTCTTGTACCTCGGATCGTTTGTGTCAACCATTCTCGGAAGAACCTCCTTCCACAAACCATACGGCCAAAGCAGCCCACGCGTTCCGCGCCAACACATCTTAATGAAGCCATAAGGCAAAGGCAAACCGCTCGGCGGAAGGCAGGAGCAACAAAGGCAAAAGAGGGAAAATGGCGGACAGCGCGCCTTTCATCGGCAAAGATGAGAGGCGCGCTGTCCGCCATCTTAACTTTTTCCTTTTGCCTTTTTACTTCAGCCTTCAGATGCCCGCTTCGGAGCGCACCGGCTCGCGCAGGACGGCGGCTGCTGCGAGGGCGGCGACGCGCGCGGCTTCCGGATGCGAGTCGTGCAGGTTTGAGACCTGGAGCAGGGATTCGCCCGTGCGCGAGAGCATGCGGAAGAGGTCGCCTTCTTCGGCGCGCGTCTGGCGGACGAGCGCGGCCCACTCTATCCCTGCGGCCCAGCGCGCGGCGGTGGCAGCGGCGGAGAAGTTTATTTCGGGCGCGGGTTCGAGGTCTTGCCGCCACTCGACGCTCGCCACGTCGTAGGCGATGCGGTCGAAGCGCGCGAGCGCGCCCACGAGCGCGTCGTCGAGTTCCAGTTCGCCGTAGTCGCGCTCGGCGTCCGCCGCGAGCGCGGCCATGAGTCCTGCGGCGCGCGGCGCGTCGAGCGAGGCGAAGAGGCCGCGCGCGATTGCCTCGCCGGCGAGCAGAGGCCGGTCGAGCCGGAGGTCTGCGAGCCAGCGCCCGCTCTCGGTGACGCGCTCGGCGAAGAAGTCGAGGTAGCCGAAGTGTTCGAGCACGCGCGCGCGCCGCTCGAAAGGCTCCCAGACCTCGCCGCGCACGGCCTCGATGCGTCGCTCCATGCGCTCGAACGTCTCGGCCTCCTCCAACACGCCCCACAGCGCCTGCTCGCAGCGCGCACGCTCGCCGCCCTGGCCTGAGAGCGACTCGATGAGGTCGTTGATGAGCGCGACCGATTCCTCTGCGGGCGCGCGCGCGTCGCGCAGGCGCGGCTCGCGCAAGGGCGTGGCCGCCCCAGCGCGCACACGCTCGAACGCCGCGTCGCGCGCGCCTTCCGCGAGCGGGTGGGTCTCTTCGTAAACGCTGCCGACGCGTTCGAGCGCGAGCGTGACGCGGCGACCGTTCTCGCGCACGCCGGTCAGACCGTCACCGCGCCGCTCCGTGACGAAGACGAGGCGGCGGCTGCCGCGACCGATGCCGACGACGCGACCGGGCACGACCTCACGGTCGAGCCAACGCATGAAGGCTTCTGTGCGCGTGTGCGGCGCGCCTTCCAGAAGGCGCGTGCGCGCGCTCGATAGGCGTTCGAGGCCGCGCGCCGCTTCGGGCGGCAGGTCGCAGCCCGCCTCGGCAAGCTTCGTCTGCAAGCGCCGCTCGGCCTCTTGCCGCGCGCGTTCGAGGCGCGCGAGTTCTTCGGCATCGTCGCGGCGCGCGAAGCTCCGCTCGGCGATGTCGCGCACCTGCGCGAAGGTTCCGTAGGCGTCGAGCAGGTTGAGGAGCGTGGTGTATGTGGCGCGGAACCGACTTTCGAGCGGGTCGGGCGGCGCGTTCAAAAGTGAGGCGAGCTTCTGCGGGTTCTGGTGAAGACCGGGCGCGGCGACGACGAAGCCGACGCGGTCGCGACCACGACGCCCGGCGCGGCCCGTCATCTGCTGAAGCTCGGAGGCGGTTAACGGTCGCCAGCCGTGGCCCGTCCTCACGTCAATGTTTTCGAGGACTACGGTGCGCGCGGGGAAGTCAACGCCCGCGGCGACCGTGGCGGTGGCGAAGATTGCGTCGAGCAGCCCGGCGCTCATCAGGTGCTCGATGGCGAGCTTCCACGCGGGCATGTGCCCGGCGTGGTGCGAGGCGACGCCGCCGCGCAGGACGATGTCCCAGTGTCGGTGGCGGCGCATCTCCGGGTACTGCTCAACGAGTTGTTCGAGAACGCGCGCGCGCTCCTCGCGCCGCTCCGGGTTTCCGCCTCCGCGCCGGGGCGCGAACGCGGCCTCGGCGGCGGCCTCGTCGCAGCGGCGTCGCGTCGGCAGGAAGACGATTGCGGGCAGGAGGTCGTAAGAGCCGAGCGCGGCGAGAAGTATGGAAGGCGGCATCTCAGGCAAGCCCGGTCGCCGCGTCTGAGCGCCACGACCGAAACGTCCGTGCGAAGACTGTCGCTCGCTCTTCGCCGTCTGCATGAAGCGCGCTATCTCAGGGTTGAACTGGCCGCGCCCGTCGAAGAGAGGCGTGAGTCCGCCGTCCGGGTAGAGGAAGGCTGCACGCAAGGGGACGGGGCGCGCGCCGGGCCGAGGGATGACGCGGCACGAGTGGCCGCGCACTTCGGCGATCCAGCCGGCGAAATCTTCCGCGCGCCCGACCGTAGCGGAGAGAAGGAGCATGCGGACGCGCGGCGGCGTGAGGATGATGGCCTCCTCCCAGACGTGGCCGCGCTCCTCGTCGGAGAGGTAGTGCGCTTCGTCGAGGACGACGAGGTCGGCGTTGACCTGTTGGCCGCCGCGCAGGGCGTCGAAGAGCTGGTTGCGATAGACCTCGGTCGTGCCGACGATGAGCGGCGCGTCCGCGCGCTCCTTGCGGTCGCCCGTGAGGATGCCGACGCGCTCCGCTCCGAACTCGTCGCAGAACTCGTGGTACTTCGAGTTCGTCAGGGCCTTCAAGGGGCTCGTGTACCAGGCGCGCTTGGCCTGGGCGAGGAGGCGTCGAATCTCCTCGCGCGCGATCCAGGTCTTGCCGCTGCCCGTGGGGGCCGTGACGAGCACGTCTTCCGCTTCGAGCGCGGCCAGGGCTTCCGTTTGAAAGGGGTCTGGGCGGAAGGGCGCGGCGTCGGGCGTGCCGATGCCTTCGAGCAGTTCACGCAAGGGGCGCGAGCGCGCCTGTCGGCTGGCGACGCGGGAGGCGTCTTCGGCGGCTGAAGCGGAGGCCCGCGGCGGGCCGCCCGCGCGGCGTTGAGGTTCGGGCGTGGGGTGCTGCGGCTCGCGCCTGCGTTCGTCGCCGCGCCCGCCGTCTTCTTGACGCGCGTCGCGGCGGGGCGTCGAGTTGCGCTGCCGTGTTCGGCTGCCTCTGCGGGAACGGGCCATGGCGGGATTTTAACGCATGTTCCGCAGTCCGCGCTTGAGCGCGTTCAGAGTTCAAGGCTTTAGCTTGCTGTTTTCGGCGGAACAAACAAGCTAAAGCTTGAACTCTGAACTAAGCTTTGCAGACTAAACTCTGAACCGAACTTTGTGAAAAGCGCCCGCGTAATGGTAACTTTTATGTGAATTTCGCAACGCCCAAGGGACATTAGGCGTCTAACTTTTCTGGACTTCGGGCGAGGATGTGCGAGCGGGCGGGTTTCATTTATGGCAGAGCTTTTCGACAGATTCGAGATCAACCGGGTGCCGCGCTGGCCGCTCTTGTCGCGGCTCCTGGCGCTCTCGGTCGTGGTGCACGGGCTGTTCATCGTGACGGTCGCCTACGTACCGACGTTGCGCAGCCTGCTCTACGTCGCGGGCGCGGTCTCTGGTCTCAAGCTCGTCAGCGAGGACTACGACCCGACGCTCATCGGCCAGCGCGCGACCATCGTCCAGCTCGCGCCGCACGAAAAACTTTACTACCCGCCCGACTACTTCGGCGCGCCCGAAGTGGCGGAGACTTCCGCCTTCGACCCGACCCTCGTCCAGCAGGCCGCGCCTCCTCCGCCGCAGGTCTTCTACAGGCCGCCGCGCCGCGCCTACACGCCGCGCGCTCTGCCCACGCCGCAGCCCAGCCCCTCGCCCGAAGTCGCGAAGGCGAATCCAACGCCTTCGCCCGCGGCTTCGCCCACGCCCGACGAGGCGCAGCGGAAGGCCGAAGAGGCGGAGATGGACAGGGTCGCGAAGGCGAACGGCATCGAGCGCCCGCCGGAGATCAACACCAAGCCCTTCGAGGACATCGCGCTCAAAGGCAAGGAGCTGATTGACCAGGGCAAGCTCGACCTGAAGAACAGCACGCTCGACGTGACGGCCACAGCCGAGCGCAACGACGACGGGACGCTGAAGGCCGAGACGGTCAAGATCGAGGGACTTGCCAACGACGAGAACATGTCGCTGCTCGCGCAGCAGCTCATCACGGCCTTGAGCCAGAGCAAGGTGCTCGTCGTCCTCAAGGGCGCGAAGGATGTTCGCATCGCGCTCAAGCTCGACCAGCAGAACGTCGCCATCAAAGTGTTGAGCGAGCTTCCGAGCGAGGACGACGCGAACAAGACCGCGAACGGCTGCGCCCTCCTGGTCGCCCTGGGGCGGAAGGCGAAACAGGGGACGAACGAGGGCGAGCTTTATAACAACCTGAAGTTCGACAACGACGGCAAGCAGTTCAGCATGTCCTTCGAGATGCCGAAGGACGCCGCCGGCAAGATGATCGCCGACATGCTGGCGAAGAAGGCCGCGAAGGACGCGGCGGCGCAGAACAA
>Ga0209577_10002622_pt1 | contig 17181 bp, 20 predicted proteins | sample GraSoiAngelo_109_FD_185874 | JGI IMG/M metagenome (GOLD analysis project Ga0209577, IMG submission 185874) | Grasslands soil microbial communities from the Angelo Coastal Reserve, California, USA - 14_0903_12_20cm (SPAdes) (version 2) | ecosystem: Environmental > Terrestrial > Soil > Grasslands...
GCGCACCAGGTCGTGTGCCGCTTCCGCTCCTCGAGCGATGAGGTCGGCCTCGGGATCGTCGAACCGCGCTATCCAGTTCGCTCCGCCGAGCCCCGTGAAGTGCGCGTGACAGTCGACGAGGCCCGGAATGATGGTCGCTCCGGACGCATCGACGATCTCGGCGCCGCCGGGATCGGGGGCGCCGCCATCGGGACCGAGGTACGAGACGCGGCCGTCGCGCATGAGGATGGAGAAACCGCGGCGCAGCGCCGGCGAACGACCGTCGGCAAGTGCCGCGCCGCGAAGGAGGGTCGCCGTCGGCGCTATTTGGTCTTCCTGCCGATGGTGCGGATGAAGGTCTCGATGGGAATGGCCGAGAGCGTCTCGATCTGGACCGTGCCGCGCGCGCCGAGACCGACGGAGACACGCGAGATGGTCTCGTTGTCCTTCGCCTCAACAATGTTGACGAAGTCGTAACGCCCGAGCGTCGCGTACTGTGCGACCACGCGGGCGCCCATCGCTTCGATCTCTTCGTTGACCTTCTTTATCCGGCGCGGGTTCGATTGAAGCGTCTTGACGCCAGCGGCGGTCACTTTCGTGAGAAGGACATACGTCGCCACGATGCTCCCTCCAGCCCCATACTCGAACGCGAGCATATGCCGACGTTCACTCGGGCTCAGGCCGAGGCCCTTCTCCCCAAAGTGCGTCCTCTCCTCGAAGACCTTCAGCGCCGCAAGGCGTCATACGACAGGCGTCCCACCGATCCGGTCGCGAAGGAGATCAACGCGCTTCTGCTCGAGATCGCGCATTTCGGCGTCGACGTGAAGGACCCCGACCAGGGGCTGATCGATTTCCGTGCGATGCGCCGCGGCCGGGAGGTCTTGCTCTGCTGGAAGCTCGGCGAGGGCGATCGCATCAGTTACTGGCACGACGTCGAGACGGGGTACGCGGGCCGCAAGCTCATCGAAGACTAGGGCTTGTCGCGTCACGCGACGCGATCGCGTCTTCGGTCTGTGACGCGACATCCGGCGCTGATCGTCCGGCCCAAAGTGACCGACAGTCCTACCGCGCACCGGCCTGGCCTGGCGTTAATCAGACGAGCCGACAAGCGACGAAAGGGGGTCCGACGGTCGAACGGATCGGCTCCTAAATAGGGAGGAGAGGGGCGGGAGGTCCTCGTGGGACGAGTCCTATCCGCACTCATCACGATCGCGATCGCTTCCGCACCGGCATTCGTCGCGGGCGCCTACGTCGTGGCTCCAGCGGTGACGACGACCGCGGCCACCGACAGCGGCGCGAAGACGGCCACCGCGAACCTGACGACGACTCAACAAGCCGCAACGACCACAACGGCGAACACCGCAACTACGGCGACCGTCACCACGGCCGGCGTCACGATGACCGGCAACGGCGCTCCCAGCGGCGCGCACTACAACCTGAACATCATCGGCGTATCCAAGGACAAGACGGCCACGATGACGATCGGCGACGGCCACCGCATCTTCGTCCAGCTCAACGGCGGAGAGGACGCCGTCAGCCTGAACGGAAAGCTCGCCAATCAGTTGAACAAGGTCAACAAGATCATGCTGCAGCCGGCGCCCGCCGGTGAGAGCTTCCAGGTCTTGGACGCGAACGCGACCGACAGCAACGGTGCACTCTTCCAGCTTCCAGCCGACGTCTCAGGGACATGGACCGTGTGGGCTCGAGCCCTCGGAAAACCGGGCGGCAAGTCAAACACCACGACCTGCGCGACGACCGCCGGCGTCGACGGGGTATTCGGTACCGCGGACGACGAGATCGTCTGCTCCCTTTCGACGCTCTCCATGGAACGGACGAAGGGCAAGCAGACCTTCGTGAACGTCTCGGCGGAGCTCCTCTTCATCACCATCACCGTCGACCCCACTGCCAACACCGCGCTCGCGACATGCCTCGGCGTGACCACTATCACCGATGTCACGCTTTCGCTCTTCAACGGTTGCCTTCAGAACTACTTCTGGAACTACGACAACCAGGGTCTCAAGCTCCTTCAGCTCCGGTTCTATCCCAAGAGTGCGGTAGGCGGTTGACGATCGCGTTCTGATCAATCGACTCTTTCGAGCTCACGACGAGGCCGGGCAGCTCTGCCCGGCCTCGCGCACATTTGTGCGACAGCGTTCGCACATTTTGACGACGGCTTCGCACGTTTGGAGGACAGACACGCACGACGTGTTCTGCCTAAATCTCGGGGTTGGAGAATCACGACCTCGCCTGGGCCGCGGGATTCTTCGACGGCGAGGGTTGGGCGAACCGCCAGCGGCGCGGCGTGAACTCGCGGATCAATCAGGCAGGGCTCGACGGTGTTCCCGAGGTGCTCACTAAGTTCCACCGGATCGTCGGCGTCGGGCGCATTCACGGCCCGGTCATCGTCGAAGGCAGGCAGCCTCTGTATTACTGGGACGCCACCTCCCGGTCGGACCTGCTGCAGGTGGTCGAACGAATCGGCCCGTGGCTGTGTCCGGTCAAACGTGCGGAGTTCGAGAGGACGTTGGGCGGACCGCTGCCGGCGCAGGTCTGGCCCGGATCCATGAGCGAGGAGCTCGCCTGGGCGGGTGGTTTTTTTGACGGCGAGGGGTCGACGTATCTCGAGAAACACCGGACCCACCCTGGCTACTTCTACCCGGTGACTTACGTGCCTCAGACCGCCGAGGTCGGCATCGCTGCCGAGCTTCTGCGGCTCAGATCTGCAATGGGCGGAATTGGGAACATCTCCGGAATCCGCAAGGATGGACCTGACTGGCGGCCGTACCGCCGCTGGCGTGTGGTCACCCCGGAGAAAGTTCAGGCAGCGCTGCATCTCCTCTGGCCGTTCATCGGCGACGTAAAACGAAGCCAGGCTCAGCATGTCATGAGGACGATTCACGGTCAGGTTGATCTGCCGCGCGGCAATCCCGCGTTCGGGGTCGCGGGCGCCCGATATTGTCTCCGAGGTCACGACAAGTGGAATGCTCGTATCAGGCCGTTCAAAGGGCGGGGAAAGAACGAAGAAGATCCTTTGAACCACTTGCGCCAGTGCCTGCAATGCGTGCGCGAAGCCGCGCAGACGAGGAGAAACAAAGAGCGACGGCCCTGAGGCCGCCGCTGTTTGTCAGTCTCCTACTAGGTTACTTGTTGAAATAGTTCTTGTTGATCTCGGTGTAGTTCTTCCACTTGTCGGGAACTGCGTCCTCAGGAAAGATCGCGCTAACCGGGCAGACCGATTCACATGCACCGCAGTCAATGCACTCATCGGGATGAATGAAATACATGTTGTCTGCATCGGTTGTATATATGCAGTCAACCGGACACACATCTAAGCACGATGCGTCCTTCACGCCGATGCACGGTTCCGTGATCACGTAGGCCATTTCCGATTCGCTCTCCCGTTTCGCACACGTGGAAGAAATCGCGTGATGTTTTCTCAGCCTATCATCGCGCGACATGAGTAGCGAAATCGCCGAGTTCCCATTGCCGGCCGACGTGACCGAGGAAGAACGCGCCACGGCGAAGCGCGAGATCGGCAAGTACTCGAAGATCCTCGGCGAGGAGCCACGCGTCATCCGTTTTGCCGGTAGAACGATCGGTCAGACGGGGCCGGTCTGGCACTTTCAATACACGCGGCTGTACGAGCTCCCGAAGGGCTACCTGGTCGCCGCCCACGATCTCCACGAGGGGATCAAGGTCGCCTACGCCGAGCGGCCGGAGGATCTTCCCAAGGCGTTCGAGAACGATCTCGTCCGCGAGTTCGTCGAGGACGAGCTGCGCTACCGCAAGATCATCGGATCCGAGCACGCCCGAGCCGAGTAGCCGATCGCGCAAGTCCGCGCGTCCGCCGAAGCGACAGCCTCCCGGCGCACCCGATGAGCCAGCGCGAGCCCGCTGCTCCGATCCGCCGCCGGCAGCCCTTCTCCGCGGGATCGAGCAATTCAACACCGGAGAGTTTTTTGAGCAGCACGAGACGCTCGAGCTGCTCTGGCGGGACACGGCCGCTCCGGTGCGTCACCTCTATCACGGGATCCTTCAGGTTGGGGTCGGCTTTCATCACTGGCGCCGAAGCAACTTCCACGGCGCCTCCGTGCTTCTCGAAGAAGGCGTCGACCGCCTTCGTCCCTTCGCGCCGAGCTGCCAGACGATCGACGTCGCGTCGCTCATCGCAGACGCGAGTGCCGCGCGGGAAAAGCTCATCGCACTCGGTCCCGAGCGGATGAGCGAGTTCGACCTCGCGAACGCGCCACGGGTACGCTTCGCCCGATGAGCGAGGCGGCGCGCGAATGGGCCGATCGGCTCGGCGCGGTCGGTGTATGGACGCACGATGTCGAGCGGATGTCCGCCGCGAGCGCACGGGACTATGTGCGTGCGATCGAATCACTAGGGTTCAAGACGCTCTGGATACCCGAAAGCCTCGGCAGTAAGGAGGCCTTCGCACACGCGAGCCTCCTGCTCGGCGCGACGAAGAAACTCGTCATCGCGACCGGTATCGCCAACATCTGGGCGCGCGATCCCGTCGCGATGGCGAACGGAGCGCGCACGCTGGTCGACGCCTTTCCCGGCCGGTTCCTCCTCGGGCTCGGCGTGAGTCACGCTCCGACCGTCCAGACGCGCGGACAGACCTACGCGCATCCGCTCGAGTACATGCGCCGGTATCTCGACGCGATGGACGCTGCGCCATACGTCGGACCGAAGGTCGAGGTACCCCGTGCTCTCGCGGCACTCGGGCCGCAGATGCTCCGGCTCTCCGCAGCGCGCACGCTCGGCGGCCACTCTTACTTCGTGCCGGTCGAGCACACCACGGTCGCGCGGAAGGAGCTCGGCACAGGTCCGCTCCTGGCCGCCGAGCAGGCCGCGGTGCTTGACGAGGAGCCCGCGTCCGCGCGCACGACCGCGCGACGGCATATGAAGCGCTACCTCGAGCTCGAGAACTACACGAACAACCTGCGGCGCCTCGGGTGGTCCGACGCGGACCTTGCCGATGGCGGCAGCGACCGGCTCGTCGACGCGATCGCGGCGTGGGGCGGCACCGCCGCTATCAAGGCACGCATCGACGAACACCGGAAGCGCGGCGCCGATCACGTGTGCCTTCAGGTGCTGCGCGCCGATCCAAAGGGGTCGCCGACCGCAGACCTCGAGCGGATCGCGAAGGCGGTGCTCTAGCTCCCGTCCTTCTCTGGCAGCTCGACCGGTGTGAACCCGGGCTGATCCCAGCCCAGCACGGTGTAGGGAGGCAGGTTCACCGCCTCGACCCCGCGCAGCTCAGGGATATCGTCCAGCAGCGCCCGCTCGATCCCGCTCTTCAGCTGGAGGGTCGCGACGAGCCGCCCCGTCCGAGGCCGCGTGACTGAGACGCGGATCCGCGCGATGGCATCCTCGACGTCGACGAGCTCTACGTGGCCGCCCGTCCGCGCCAGATAGCGCTCCATCTCGGCGATCTTGGTGGCAACACGCTCGGCGAGGTCAGGCATCTTGAGCGAGCATACGGAAACCCTTCGAGGAGGTCTGCCATGTGCTACCCGCCGGGTGCGCGCCCGCCCGACGTTCCGTCCGATGTTCTGCCGCCAATGAGCGGAGGATCGGGCGCAGAGGACGTGACCCTTGCCAGCGCGGACGGGACGAAGTTCCGCGCGTATCTGGCACGGGCCGGCGATGGGGACGCTGGCGTCGTTATCGCGCCAGACGTGCGCGGGCTCCACTCCTTCTACGAGGAGCTCGCCGAGCGGTTTGCGTCCGCCGGCGTTCACGCGATCGCGTTCGACTACTTCGGACGCACCGCGGGGATGGACCGTCGCGGCGATGACTTCGACTACATGCCGCACGTCCGACAGGCCACGCCGAGGACGGTGTTTGCGGACATCGCCGCGAGCCGCGCGAGACTGGAGCAGGAAACCAAGGCCGCCCGCACGTTTGTTCTGGGATTCTGCTTCGGCGGCCGCATCGCATTCCTCTCCTCGGCCGAACAGCCCGGCCTTGCCGGAGTCGTTGGCTTCTACGGCCGGCTCGGCAAGCGCGAGAACGAGGTCTGGCCGGCCCCGGCGGACCAGGCACCGCGGATGCGCGCACCGGTGCTCGGTCTCTTTGGCGGCGGCGACCCGAGCATCCCGCCTTCCGACAGCGCTGCGTTCGACAGTGCACTAACGATCGCGAAATTGAAACACCACATCGAGACGTATCCGGGGGCTCCGCATTCGTTCTTCGACCGAACGTTCAGCGAGCACAAGAAAGAGTGTGACGACGCCTGGCGCCGCGTTCTGGCGTTCATGCGCACGGGCGACCCGGCCAGAGCGGCGTGACTCTCGACGGCTCGATCCTCGCCTTCATGGGGATCGCGGCGCTGCTCACGATCCTGCCGGGCGCGGACATGGCGCTGGTCGCAAAGGTCACGCTGCTCGACGGAAGGCGCGCGGCATTCTTCACGAGCCTCGGCATTTGCGCGGGCCTGCCGGTGCACGCGATCGCGTCGGCACTGGGACTTTCACTCATCCTCGCGACGAGCGCCGAGGCGTTCACGGTGGTGAAGTTCGCCGGAGCCGGATATCTCGCTTATCTCGGGATCCGGACGATCCGCGACTCGCTTCGGCCGGCGAGCGATGCGGTGGCTGCGGCAGGGAGGGCACGCACGTCTCGCAGCGCCTTCGCTCAGGGCTGGCTCTCGAACGTGCTGAACCCAAAAGTCGCGCTGTTCTATCTCACGTTCCTCCCGCAGTTCATCTCGGCTGGCGACAACGTGCTGGTCAAGTCCCTTCTGTTGGCGGCCATCCATGCGGTGATGGGCCTCGTCTGGCTACCGCTCTACGCGTACGCGATCGATCGCATAGGTGCGGTCGTCCGCGGAGCGCGACGTTGGCTCGAGCGACTGTCGGGGACCGCCCTGATCGGCCTCGGCGTGCGCCTGGCGCTCGAGCGACGCTGAGCGCGTCGCGCGATACGGAAGCCTCGGGCAAGCTCCGCTAGCCTCGTGCCGATGCGCTCGTTCTGGCTCTTCGTCTTCGGCACGATCGGCTTCGTATTGATCAGCTACTTCGAGCAGGTTCCGATCCTGGGATGGCTCGGAGCTATGGTCTCCGCGGTCGCGTGGGTGACGCTCGGTCGTGCGCTCGCGCGAGACGGGGCTTCCGCGACGATCACCTCCGGCATCCTCGGAGCCTGGACAGGTTTCGTCGGGGCTTTCACCGCCTGGGCGTTTCAGACTGGAAATCTTTTCGGGCTGAGCACTCCGGGGCTCGACCGCGTCGGCGCGGGCTTCGGCTTCGTCGGCGCATCCCTCGGGCTTATCTACTGGCCCCTCATCGGAGCAGCGATCTGTTTCGCCGCCGCGTTCTTCTCACTGGGGCGACGGCTGGCGTAGGGCTAGCGCGGCGCGAAACCGCGGGTGGCACTGGCGAGCGGGTTGTGCGCGAGCCGCGGGTGCCCCGGGCACCGGCCCCGCGGAACGAGCGAAGCGAGCGACGCGGAAGGCCGGGAGGGTGCGGCGAGCGCACGGCCCCGAGCCAGGGACAGGACCCGCGGTTTCGTGATCGAGGGATAGCCGCGTTAGGCGACGCGGCGGCGCTTGTGAGAGACGTAGTCGACGAGAACGTATTCGCCGAGATGCTCGGGCTCAACGTAGAAGGCCCGCCCATTGTTTATTTTCGACATCTGATTGACGAAGTCGACGAGGTAATGCCCACGGGCGAGCATGAAGGTGTTGATCGTGATGCTCTCGCGAGTGCAGCGGATCACCTCGCGAAGCGTCGCATCGAACGTGCGCTTCGTCGGCGGATAGTTGAACTGGGGGTAGCTGGCGCCCGGCTCGAAATACGCCGTAGGCTCGCCGTCGGTGATCAGGATGATCTGCTTGTTCTTCCCGCGTGAGCGCGCGAGCAGCGTCCGCGCGGTCTCGAACGCGTGCTGCATGTTCGTGCCGTAGACGTATTCATTCCACGTGAGGCGTGGAAGATCGGTTGGCTTGAGCTGGGTCGCGTACGCCGAGAACCCGACGATGTAGAGGTCGTCCTTCGGGAACGTCGAGCGAATGAGTGAGTCCAGCGCGAGCGTGACCTTCTTCGCCGCGAGGAAACAACCGCGGAAGAGCATCGAACGGCTCACGTCGACGAGGATCGCCGTCGCCGATTGCGTGACGAGCTCGGTGCGGTAGACGTCGAAGTCGTCCGCGGTGAGCTTCACAGGGACCTTCGCGCCCTGGCGGATCACGGCGTTCCGCACCGTTCCCGGAAGGTCGAGCAGGAAGGGATCGCCGAACTCGTAGGTCTTGAGCTCGTCGGTTGGATCGCCTCCGCGGCCGCGCGATTTGGAGCGGTGTCCACCAAAGGCGTCTTTCTTCAGCGTCGCGAAGATCTCCTCGAGCGACCGTTGGCCGATCTTGCGGATCCCCCGCGGCGTGAGCTCGTAGCGCTCGCCGTCCTTGCGGATGAGGCCGGCCTCTTCGAGGAGCTGGGTCATGCGACGGAGCTCGTCGAGCGATTGCCGGGCCGAGGGCCCCGCGAGGCGCTCGACCTGATCGCGGTCGAGCGACTCGAGGTCGTCGGAGTTGCGCGCCCCGCGGACCGTGTCCTCCATGTCGGAGAGCTGGTTCATCTCGTCCATGAGGCCGAGCGCCTCGGCGAGCGTAAGCGGCTCGTCGCCGGACATCGCGTGGTCGTAGCCGTCCATCGGCATGAGCTGGCCGAGCGTCTCGGCGAGGTCGTTCATCGCGTCCTGCAATCCCGGATCGTTGAACGCCGCGCCGAGGAGCTCCTCGAGCTGAGATCGCATGTCCGAGGACATGGATTGCCAGAGCGATCGCATCGCGGCCATCCCCTGGGCGAGCTGACGAAGAAGATCGTCCCAGTCCTTCGCGTTCCCGGCGAGCTCGGGGTACTGTCGCTGGAACGCCTCGAAGTCGGGCTCGCCGCCGTCCATGCGCTCCTTCAGCGCGCGATTCAGGTCGCGGATCATCTGTCGCGTCCGCTCGAGCTGCTCAGGCGTGAGGTTCTGCAGCGACTCGCGCATGTTCTTGAAATAGGAGCCCAGGACCTGCTGCTGCAGCTCCTTGAGAAGCTCTTGGTATTTCTCGGCCGCCTTTGGCTCGACGAACTCGTAGTCCTTCAGTGCGCGCACCGCTCGGCCGAAGTCCTCGGGCAGAGCGTCGAGCTGAGCCATCCGCTCCGAGGCGAGCTTCTCCATCGCCGCTTTCAGCTGCTCGTTCGGCGCTTCAGCGTTCCTGCGGCGATCGAGACCATCGCGCTCGAGCTTCTTCACCTCCTCGAGCTTCTCTTTCAGCTCGTCGAACGTCTTCGAAAGATCATGCCGCTGCGCGCGCCGCTGCTTCGCGGTGCGCAGCCGTTCGAGGAGGTCCTTCAGGCCCTCCATGCGACCCGGAATGCCCCAGCGCGAGAGCCGCGCCATCGCATCCTCGAGATCGCCGCCCGACAGGAGCTCGTCGGCCATGGCGCCCAGCAGCTCCTCGGCCTCGAGCGCATCGAGGCGCTGCGTCCCGTCCCAGCGCGAGTAGCGGACGTCGCTGAAGGGCTGCGCGAGCCCGGGCGGATCGTTGCGCGGATCGCTGGGAGCGGGGTCCTGCATCAGGCCCTGAAGGTGGAGCGGGTCTCGCCACGCTCCTTGTTCAGCTTGCGGTTCAGGTGCAGCCCCTCGAGAACGAATTCGACCGCCGCCGCGATCGCCGCAGGGTTCCCGGTGGCGCCGAGCTTGGCGACCGCGCCCTTCATGCCCGGGATTTGCAGGGCCTGCTTCACGTACTCCTGGCTCGAGAGCGTGGGGGACACGTGCATCGTCGCCCCGCGCTGGAACGCCGCGAGGAGCGAGTCGAACTCCACGAGCGAGAACGTCCGGTTGAAGACGTTCAGCACCGCGCGCTGCACGAGTCGGTCGATGACGCGCTCCTCGGAGACCTCGCCGACCGACTCGAGCTCGATCTTTCCGGCCGTCGATGCGACGACCGCGGGTAGGTCACTGATCCGCGGCACGACGCTCGTCTCGCCGGTGCGCAGCGCACGCTTGAGAGCGGCCGACACGAGATTCTCGTAATTGGCCACCGTGACGCGGACGGATACGCCCGACCGCTGCGAGATGTCCGACGAGCGTCGCGCGAGCTGCGAGATCTCCGCGAGGAGCTCCTTCATGTACGCCGGGACGACCGTCGTCATGCCTTCGTCGACGAAGACCTGCCGCTCCTGCTCCATGATCCCGACCTCCGTCGTGATCTCCTTCGGATAGTGCGTGCGGATCTGCGAGCCGAAGCGGTCCTTGAGCGGCGTGATGATCCGGCCACGGTTCGTGTAGTCCTCGGGGTTCGCCGACGCCACGACGAAGAGATCGAGCGGAAGCCGGACCTTATAACCGCGGATCTGCACGTCGCGCTCCTCCATGACGTTGAGGAGACCGACCTGCACGCGCTCGGCGAGGTCGGGCAGCTCGTTCAACGTGAAGATCCCGCGGTGCGTTCGCGGCACGAGACCGTAGTGGATCGTCATCTCGTCCGAGAGGTAGCGGCCCTCGGCGACCTTGATCGGGTCCACCTCGCCGATGAGATCGGCGATCGAGATGTCCGGAGTCGCGAGCTTCTCGCTGTACCGCTGGTCGGGCGTGAGCCAGACCAGCTCGACCGAGTCGCCGTCGTTGGCCACCCGGTACTTGCAGGCCGCGCAGATCGGCGCGAAAGGGTCGTCGTTTATCTCGCAGCCCGCGATCGCCGGCACGGTCTCGTCGAGCAGCTCGATGAGACGGCGCGCGATGCGCGTCTTCGCCTGGCCGCGCTCGCCCAGGAAAATGATGTCCTGACCGGAGAGGATGGCGTTCTCGATCTGCGGGATCACCGTCGTCTCGTAACCGACGATCCCCTTGAACATCTCGCGTTTCGCGGCGAGCGCGGAGATGAGGTTTCCGCGGAGCTCTTCCTTGACGCTCTTCGGCCGGTACCCGGTCTCGCGAAGCGCGCCGATGGTCGTCGCTTGTGTCATACGGTCGGATCTCCTCGCATATCGATCGGTGTCTTCTCTCCACGGTACTCGGCCAGAGCCGCCCGCACGTCAGGAATTTCACGGCGGCGTTGCTGGAGCAGATCGCAAAGCAGCTCCGTGCGCCGTTCGAGCTCGGCCGCGACCACATCGACGTCGTCGTGCCGGCGGCTGGCGACGAGCTCCAGCTCGGCGTCCTCGTCGTGTTCGTGCTCGTCGGTGGCTTCGCGGTGCTCGACAAGAGGTAGCAGCCTGAGGCCGGTCCCATTCCGCGGCGTCAGACGGTGGAGCGTCACCACGCGGCGGGCGTAATGACCGCTGATCGTGGCGTAGACGCGCATGACCATAAGCAGGTCGACTCGCGCGAGATCGCCGGGCGCGACGCCGAGCTCGCCGGTCAGCTGGGCGATGGCTTCGTCCGCGCTGTCGGCGTGGAGCGTCGATCCGATCGCGTAACCCTTGCGGAGCGTTTCGAAGACCCGCACGGCCTTGGGTCCCCAGAGATAGACGGGAAGATGCGACGAAAGCTCGTTCCCGAGCAGGATCGTGCTCTCCGGGGCGGTCTGCTTGAGGTAATCGAAGGTCTCGACCCACCCGCGCAGAAAGACGCGTCTGGTTCGGACCGGTAGGAAGTCGAGTAATGCCGTGAGCGTCGTCGTCTTGCCCGAATGCGGTTGCTCCGCGGCGATGAGGATCGACCCGTGCGCCTCGAGCACCATCCCGCAGAGGGCCGCGGCGCGCGCGTCCATGTTCCGGGCCTCGAGGAGCTCGATGATCGACATCGGAACAGGCGGTTCCCAGTTCCAGCCCCACCAACCTACCGGCATGTCGTAGTCGCGCGGGGACAATGGACGCTCGACGAGGCTTTGACGGCGGTATTGCACGGCCTTCGACTCCTTGGCCGAGCCTAGCACGCTATCCTCCGCACTCACGATGCCTCCGGACGAGCGAAACATCGATGATCCCGCGCGGCTCGCCGACGAAGCGCGTGAGATCGTGCAGAAGGCGGCGACGGAGCTGCGCGCGCAACGCATCCCGATCGAGACGGAGCCTCCGACGGTCTTCACACCGGATTGACCTTCGCCGAAATTCGCTTCTGTACGGCGGCGGAGCTCGCCGCGGCGCTTCGTAAGCGACGTATCTCCGCGGTGGAGCTCGCGCGCGCTTCGCTCGACCTTCTCGGCAAGCTCGGACCGAAGTACAACGCAGTCGCCGCGCTCACTCCCGAGCGTGCGCTGGACGAGGCGAAGCGCGCAGATGTCGCGATCGCGAAAAAGCAAGGCGGGCCGCTCATCGGGATCCCTTACGGCGCGAAGGACCTGCTCGCGGCTCGCGGCGCGCCGACGACGTGGGGCGCTCCGCCGTATCGCGACCAGATCATCGGCGAGGACGCGACCGTCGTCGCGAAGCTCAAGAAGAGCGGCGCCGTTCTCGCCGCGAAGCTCGCGATGGTCGAGCTCGCCGGCGGTGGCGGTTACCGCTACCCGAGTGCGTCGCTCCAAGGCCCCGGCCGCAACCCCTGGAACGTCGAGCACTGGTCCGGCGGGTCCTCGAGTGGCTCGGGTGCCGCAGTCGGGGCCGGTCTCGTGCCGTTCGCGATCGGCTCGGAGACGTCGGGCTCGATCGGTACGCCGTCCGCCTACTGCGGCGTCACCGGACTCCGTCCGACCTACGGGCTCGTCTCGCGAAAGGGGGCCATGGCGCTCTCATGGACGCTCGACAAGCTCGGACCGATGGCGCGCACGGCCGATGACTGCGCGGCGGTGCTCGAGGCGATCGCTGGAGCCGATGCCGCAGACCGCACGACCAGCGGGAAGCGATTCAAGCCGATGCTGGCCCGTTCCGCGGCCGCCGCGGCCAAACGAGCCCGCATCGCGTTCGCCGATGAGGACATCGCCGAGCATGCCTCCGCCGAGGCCAGGCACGCGCTCGAGAAGGGCGTGGACGAGTTCAAACGCGTCGCCCCGAACTTCGTCCGCGCGACGCTGCCGGCAATGCCCTACGGACCGATGGTGCAAACGGTGTACGGCTCGGAGGGGGCCGAGATCTTCGCCGAGCTCATCGAAGGCAAGCGGTTCGAGCAGCTCATCGACGCGCGCCAGAAAGCCGGACTGCGCGCCGCGCTCGAGACGAAGGCGCGCGACTACCTACATGCCATGCGCATGCGAACGCGCCTGATGGACGCGCTCGACTCGATGTTCCGCGATGTTGACGTGATCCTCTCGGTCGGACGTGCGATCACCGCGACGCCGATCACGCAGCCGCTCGACAATCCGCCGACGACGGCGAGCGCGACGCCTCCCCCGAACCGGCGCACCGGGAACATCGGCCTCATCGCCGCCGGCAATCTCGCCGGCGTCCCCGCGATCTTCTTTCCGTGCGGCTTCGGGACCGACGGGTTGCCCGTGGGGCTGCAGCTCGTCGGACCGCCGTTCAGCGAGCCGCTCCTCGTCGCGCTCGCGTCCGCCTATCAGCGCGAAACCGATCACCACACGAAGCGGCCCCGCGACTAGGAAACGGCGCGGGTCCTGCCATGGGCTCGGGGCCTGAGCAGCGCCGGGGTCTTCTTCGCTCGGCCCCTCGTGGGATCGCGATGGACCGCCTGCCAGGGGCCGCTCGCTCAGAAGACCCCGACGCCGCTCCGCACGTAACTCCGTGCCACCCGCTCCCGTCTAGAAAGCGCGCACGATCGCGTTGACGGTCTGGTCGATATCCAGTGCCGTCGAATCGACGACGAGCCAGCCGTGCTCGGTGGTGTTCTCCGCCAGGAGGAGCGGGTGCAGGCCGCGGCACGCGGCTTCAAGGATGCTCGAGTCGAAGGGCTTTCGTCCAGGCGCCGCGTTACGCGCGAGGACGGTCTCGAGGCTCGGGTTGAGCAGCACCTTTCGGAGCTCGGTCTTTCCGAGGTAGTCCGTGTATTGGTTGAGATCCGACTCGCGAATCACGTCGTCGACCATCAAATCGAATCCTGCGTCGGCGTAGTCGGCGGCGACGCGGGCTGCACCGCGCCTGGCGAGAGCGAACTGCCGCCCGGTCTCGTTCGTCCACTCCACCGGACTCGCAAAGCCCGACCGCACCCAATCCCGAATGTCGTCGACGGGGATGTGGACTGCCAACCGAAACCGTCGGCAGAGCGCATCGGACACGGTGCTCTTTCCGGCGCCGGGTGCTCCGCTGATCAGCCAGATCGCGGGACGCGCCATGACTAGGCGAGCTTCGGGGCGATCCCGGCGAGCGCGGCGATCTGCTCACGCTCGCTGCCGTACGGCTGGAACATGATGTTGGCGTGCGCGATCCCCAGCGCCGCGTATTCGCGAAGCCGGCCGAGCGCGCGCTCCGGCGTTTCCCTCAAGAGGCCCGGCCGTTGGTCGAGGATCTTGGCTGGACTCGTCCCTTGCTGCGCCGCGAAGGTCTTGAGCAACGCTTCGCTCCGAGCAGCAGTCGATCCGACCGTCGCCATGAGGAACGAGCTTCGTAAGAGGGTCGACGGTTCCCGTTTGAGAGCCTTGCAGATGTCGTCCATCTCACGCATCGCCGACTTGAGCGTGTCCGTTCGCCCTGAAGTGCCAAGGTTGAAGTTGAACGCACTCGCGTAGCGAGCGGCGGCGCGCATGACCCGCGGCTTCGACCCGCCGATCCAGATCGGCAGCGGCTTCTGTGTCGGCTTCGGCGAGCAGAGGGCGTCGTCGATCCGGTAGTGCTTTCCCTGAAAGGTCGCGCGCTCCTCGTTCCACATCCGCGTGCAGATCTCGAGCGTCTCGATGAGCTGCGTCACCCGCGTGGGCCCGTCGGGGAATGGATAGCCATACGCCTTGTACTCGAAATCCTTCCACCCGGCGCCCACCCCGAAGTCCAGGCGGCCGCCGCTCATGACGTCGACACCCGCCGCGATCTTCGCGAGGAGGGCCGGGTTGCGGTACGACTGGCACGTCACCATTGCGCCGATGCGGATCCCCTCCGTCTTCACCGCGAGTGCGGCGAGCAAGGTCCACGCTTCGAGGCAATCGGTGGCGACGGCGTCGGCATCGTTGAAGAGGTGATCCGAGACCCAAAGGCGGGTGAATCCCGCGGCGCGGGCCTCGTTCGCGATCGCAAGGATTTCCTCGAACGTGAAGCCGAACTGCGGCTCTATCTGAACGCCGAGATCCATCCGCCGGACTGTAGCGGCGGGCCACGTTCAGCGCTCCGGCGGCGCGTCTTCCTCCGCGGTCAGACGGAACATCATGTGCCGGCCGGTCACCGTGAGTGTCGCGAGCATGAATGCCGCGAAGATCGCGACTCCGACGTTCGGGGCCGGGCCGAGTCCGACGACGAACGCGTTGAAGGCTGCGACCAGCACGAACCACACGAGGAACACGAAAAGCGTCTCGCGCAGCTGGAAGGTGATCGGACGCCGCGGTACGCGGCGTTCGGGCCTGCGCTCGGGCGGTAGCAGCGCTTCCGCTTCGCGTCGTCGGCGCCGGTCGGCGCGCATGACGCGGGCGACGTATCCGACGCACCCGACGAGCACGAGGAATTCGCCAAGCACGTTGGCGTAGCGGCCGAGCGCGATCGATACCGGGATCAGGAGGAGCGCGAGCACCGCCACGACCGCCGCCAGCGTCGCAAAAAGGATCGTAAAGCCGCGTCGCGTGCTCATCGGGCGGAGAGCGCGCGATCGAGGACCTCGACGATGTGGAGCACGGGGATGTCACCGCGCCCGCGTGAGCGGAGGCCCGCGGCCAGTTGGAGCATGCAGCCGGGATTCCCCGTGACGACGGCGTCCGGCCGCGTCGCGAGGATCGCGTCGATCTTCGGCTCCAGGAGCCGGTCGGCGTATTCCGGCTGAGCGAGGTTGTAATAGCCGGCGCTTCCGCAGCAGACGTCGGCTCCGGCCATTTCCACGAGCTCGAGTCCGCGCACCTTCGAAAGGAGTGCGCGGGGCTCCGCTCGGATGCCCTGCGCGTGCGCGAGATGGCAGGGGTCCTGGTACGTGACCCGCATCCCGAGGTCGCCGAAGGTCGCGTCGCCGACGATCGTTTGCAGGTATTCGCTGACGTCGCGAACGCGCGACGCGAGCGCGGCCGCGCGTTCGGCCCAGTTCGGCCGGCCCTCGAGGAGATGCGCGTAGCTCCGCAGATGCGCGCCGCAGCCCGCCGCGTTCACGAGGATCACGTCCGCTCGTTCGAGCGCCGTGACGTTCAGCTTGGCGAGCCGCACCGCCTCGGCCTTGTCGCCCGCGTGCGCGTGGAGCGCGCCGCAACATGTCTGCCCCGGCATATCGATCACCTCGACGCCGAGGTGCGCGAGGACGCGCGCGGTCGCCGTGTGGACGTTGCCGTACGAGGAACGCATGACACACCCAAGAAGAAGCGCGACCGATGCACGGGGCGATGCCACCGCGACGCGCCGATAGGACGGTCGGCCCACCGGAGGCGCGAGCGCATCGAGGCGGCGCAGGCGTGGCGAAAAGAACCGGCGCGCGAGCCGGCGCAGGCCGGTGCGCTCGAAGATGAGGAGAAGTGCGGCCAGCGCACGGAGCACCCATGGTCGCGAGACCGACCAGAGAAGCAGCTGCCCGAGCAGCGGGATGCCTCGCGCTTCCGCGATGCCTGCGCGCGTCTCCTCGATGAGGCGGCCGTAGGGGACGCCGGAGGGACACACGGCCTCACACGCCCGGCACGCGAGACAACGGTCGAGGTGCAACAAGGTGGTGTCGCTCGAGCGCGCATCGATGCGCCCGTCCGCGACGGCACCCATGAGATGAAGGCGTCCGCGCGGTGACTCCGTCTCGAGCTGTGTGATCTTGTAGGTCGGGCACGCCTCGAGGCAGAGGCCGCAGTGGATGCAGCGCTCGAGCCCGGTCGTGTCGAAGACGGTACTCATGCGGGCATCCGTCCCGGCGCGAGCACCCCGCGCGGATCGAACCGCTCTTTGAGGGCGCGCGCGATGGCGAGCGGGACTCGCGGCGTGCCCCACGCTCCACCCGCTTCGCGTTTGTATTCGCCGCTCGCGCGCTCGAGCACGGCGATGCCGCCGACGGCCTCGAGCGAGGCGCGGGCCTTTCCGAAGGTCGCGCGATCGATCGACCGCAGCAGGTAGGCGGTCGAGTTCCCCGGATAGATCACCGCCGGGTAACCCGCGAACTGGATCGCCGGGCGCGTCGCGGACGGCCACGCGACGCGTGCGGCCCACTTCGCCTCAAGCGGCAGGGCGCCGATCTCGTTCCACACCTCGTTCGCGACGTCGCGCCACCGCACGA
>Ga0209577_10002623_pt1 | contig 17174 bp, 16 predicted proteins | sample GraSoiAngelo_109_FD_185874 | JGI IMG/M metagenome (GOLD analysis project Ga0209577, IMG submission 185874) | Grasslands soil microbial communities from the Angelo Coastal Reserve, California, USA - 14_0903_12_20cm (SPAdes) (version 2) | ecosystem: Environmental > Terrestrial > Soil > Grasslands...
CGTCGACATCGACGCCGGTCGAAGAGGTGAACAAGGAACTCGGGCGCCCCGTGTGGTATCAGCTCTACGCCCCAAGTTCCTGGGACGCTTGCGAGAAAATCCTGCGGCGCGTGGAAGCTGCCGGTTGCAAAGTGATTGCCCTCACCTGCGATAACACCACCGGCCGCCACAGCGAAACCTATCTGCGCACCAGGCCCAAGGACATGAGTCCATGCGCCACGTGCCACGAAGGCGAGCCCGGATCGGCCATTAAAGAGCATCCCATGTATGACGGCATCAACATGGACGGCGTGCTCAGGCAAAATCCTGCGATGGATTGGGCGTTCGTGGACCGCATCCGCAAGTTCTGGCAAGGAACATTTTTCATCAAGGGGATAGATACCCGCGAGGATGCGCGGCTCTGCGTCGAACATGGTATCGACGGCATTTTGGTCTCCAATCACGGAGGGCGCTCCACAGAAACTGGCCGTGCCACAATCGAGGCCTTGCCCGAAGTCGTCGCGGAAGTGGGCAACCGCCTGACTGTGTTCGTCGACGGCGGCTTTCGTCGTGGCACCGACGTTTTCAAGGGCCTGGCGCTCGGCGCCAAGGCCGTGGGCATTGGCCGACCCTTTCTATGGGGACTCGGGGCATTCGGTCAGGCCGGTGTCGACCGCGTGCTCGAAATCATGCAGGGTGAACTGAAACTGGTGATGGGCAATTGCGGCACGCGCACCGTCGCGGACATCACCCGCGAATACGTTGCCACTCCTAATTGGAAAAGCTAGGGAACACCGTGAACGCCAGGCTGAAGGCGCGTGTTCTTGTTACTGCTCTTTTGTCACTGATCGCCTCTCCTCCTCTGCTCGCGCATCACGGCAACGCCGCATACGAAGCCAAAACGGTCATGTTGAAGGGCACGGTGACGGCTTGGCTGTGGACCAATCCGCATGTTCTCTTGAGGTTTGACGTAAAAGATGATGGCGGCAATATCGTTCACTGGGTTGGCGAGTTGGTTGCTCCCTCCAACATGATTAACTTTGGCTTTACCGCAGGAACTCTGAAGCCGGGCGATGGAATCACCATTGTCACCAGCGAAGTCGCGCGGAGCGGCGCGCCCATCGCGCGCCTCGCTCAGATCGTGCTCCCCAATGGCCAGATTATGAAGACCGCCGGGAAATATGACGGCAATGACGCCGCGCGGAAAGATCATGAAGCCAACGCCGTGAAGTGAGGAGAGCACCGGCAATGTTTCAGCGCTTCCCTGTTCTCCCCCTCACCGGATTCGCAGTACTGATCTTGTCGCCTTCGATCGTGGCGCATGCTCAAAACTCAAGCCCTGTCGATCCCGACGAGCTTGAAGTCCACATAGACGGCTGGAACCGGCCGATCCCCAGAGTGGTCGAGCCTCAAAAATCATCTCCCGCTCCCAGGCGCGACATCTCCGGGACCTGGGAACCGGCCGAAGGATGGCGAAACGGCGTCCAGGCGCAAGGCGCGTATAACTATCCTATGGACGGGAAGCATCCTCTTCCCTACACGCCGGAGGGAGAAAAAGCCTGGAAGGAACACAAATACGGCGATGGCTTCGGCTCCTATCCTCTAGCTCAAGTCAACGACCCGTTCAAGATGTGCGATCCCATCGGCTTCCCGCGCATCGATCTACACGATTTGAGAGCCATTCAAATCGTTCAGACGCCCAAGAAGACGCTGGTCGTGTATGAAAATGACCAGGTATGGCGCTCCATCTGGACCGATGGCCGTGCCTTCCCCGCGATTACTGAGCCGCGCTGGTACGGATACTCGACTGGCAAATGGGTCGACGACTACACCTTCGTGGTGGAAACCACCGGCTTGGACGAAAGGACCTGGATCGACAACGCCGGGCGTCCGCATACCAAGGACCTAAAGGTAGAGGAACAGTTTCATCGGGTAAGTCACGACCTCATGCAACTTACTCTTACGATCATCGACCCCCAATACTACACCAAGCCGTGGAACGCTCTCGACAAGTACCCATTGCGCTTAGAGGCAGACAGTTTCGATATCCGCGAAATGGTTTGCTCGGAATCCGAAGCAGAGATCTACAACAAGGAAATTGCGGAAGAAGCCGCAGCAGCCCAAAATGAGAAGAAGCAAGACAAGAAGAACGAGCGCGAGCAGAACAAGTAGTCAGCGGGTCGTCTCGCCCAGCATCTCCCCAAGCTGCTACTTGGTGTTTGCCGAGGGCGTCAGTTCGCTTACATCTCTCATCGACGGCAGCTGCGCGGAGTCCCAGCCGCCTCCGAGCGCCTCAATCAATTGCACGCTGGCCGTCATTTGATCCCTCCGCAAATTGACCGCCGCCTGCTGATTGGTGAGCAATGCAGTTTGCGCTGTGATCACGTTGAGGTAGGGATCGATGCCCGCCTGATAGCGCTGCTGCGCCAACTGTAAATTCCTTTGCGCCGACCTGACGGCTGTGTCCTGCTGTCGGAGCTGCCGCGAGAGAATTCGCAATGCCGCAAGATTGTCTTCCACCTGCTGGAAAGCGGTGAGCACGGTCTGGCGATAGTTCGCCACGCTGCGGTCGTAGGATGCCCGGAACTGCCGCACAGTAGCGCGCCGCAGTCCTCCCTCGAATAGCGTCTCCGCTAACGCCGGACCGGCGGACCAGAAACGGCTGGGCCAGGCAAACCATGCCGTCGGCGAAGTATTCGAGAATCCGCCCGTCGCGCTCAAGGTGACGGTCGGATAGTAAGCTGCGGTCGCCAGCCCGATCTGCGCGTTGGCCTGTGCCACCAGGCGTTCGGCAGACGCTACGTCGGGCCGGCGTTCCAGAATTTGCGACGGCAGGCCAAACGGAACCGCTGGCGGACTGGCTTCGAGCGGCGCGGCAGGCAACGAAAATGTCGACGCGGGCTGGCCGAGCAGCATCGCTATGGCGTGCTCGAACTGCGCCCGGGCGATGCCCAGATTCGTGTCCTGAGCTTGGGTCGCCTCAAGTTGCGTCTCTGCCTGAGCCACTGCCTCGTCCGAGGCAAGGCCGGCGTTGAATTGAAGCTGCGTTAGCTCCAGAGAGTCCTGATAGGCCGCTACGGTCTCGTCAAAGAGCTGCTTCAAGGCATCCTGGGTGCGTGTTTCAAAATAATTTATGGCCAACTCGGCCTGCGCCGTCAAACGAACGTTTTCCAAATCCGCGGCGCTGGCTTGCGCAGCCGCGGCGTTTTGTAGAAAAGTGTTGCGAATTTTTCCCCAGAAATCCGGCACCCAGGACGCATCGAAGGCCAGCGAGTAATCCGTAAACGACGATAGCGCAAAACCACTGCTGGTCGAAGAGGTTCCGGTCTTCACTCCACCGAATTGTCCCAAGGATGGCCGCGAATTGGTGATCGTCGGATTGGCGGTGATCGTCGGATAGTACTGCGCGCGAGTCTGCCGGACCAGCGCCCGCGCCGCCAAAAAATTCGCCCCGGCCAAGGCAATATTCTGATTGGAGACGTTCACCTGTTGTTCCAGTGCATTGAGCTGCGGATCGTTGAATATCTCCCACCAATTGCCCTTCAGAGTCGCGTCGCCCGGCTGGGCCTGCTTCCACCCGTCGGTATCCTTGAAATCCTCCGGCGTGAGCTCCTTGTAAGCCGGAGGGGCCACGGCCGAGGGCCGCGCATACTTCGGCCCAACTGTGCAGCCGGTGAGAAATGTTAGGTAGACGGCTAGGACGACGGTCCCCAATCCGCGGCGCAAACTGTTTCGACTGTCAGTCATGCGAAACAAGGCTCTCCACTGCGTGCGCGGTCTGGGGCGCACGACCGCTCGTGGAACGGAAGAAGCTGGTTCGATCCAGTACTTTCTCCTGGAACTCTTCCAGATAGAGGTAAATCGCCGGTGTGATGTACAGCGTAATGAACTGCGAAACGATCAGTCCGCCCACCACCACCAAACCCAGAGGACGCCGCGATGCGCCATCAGAGCCAAATCCCAACGCGATGGGCAATGCCCCCATTAACGCTGCGAGCGTGGTCATCATGATCGGGCGGAAGCGCTCCATGCTGGCATCGTGAATCGCCTGCAAATCGTTAATGCCTTGCTCCACTCGTTGTTGCGCAAAGTCCACGATCAGGATTCCGTTCTTCTTGACGATACCCATGAGCATGAACATGCCAATGAAGGCGTAGAGCGAAGCTTCCGCATGGAAGATCCATAGAGTCAATAATCCGCCAACCAACGCCACCGGAAGCGAAGAAAGTACAGTAATCGGGTGCAGATAATTCTCGTACAGAATGGCCAGGATTACGTACATCACGAAAACGGCCAAGAACATGAGTATGGTCAGGCTCGAGACGGTGTCGCGGAACGTTAAGGCCTCGCCCTGCAAGCTGCCGCGGACGTCGATCGGCAGGATTTGCCTGGCGGCGTCCTCGACAAACTGCGTGGCTTGGCCAATCGTGTAGCCCGGCTTGAGGTTGAAAAAGACAGTTACGCTGGTGAACTGGTTGATGTGGTTGACGGCCTGCGGGCCAAGCAGGGACGACCACTTGGTTACTGCGTGCAGCGGCACCATCCGCTGGCCGTCGTCGCTCTTGATGTACAGCAGATTCAAGTCCTGCGGATCGGCGCGATCGCTATCCGCTACTTCCAGGATCACCTGGTATTGGTCGTTGGGCCGCTTGATAAGATAGGTGTAATTCTGTGAATAGGCGTTGTGTAGCAGCGCAAGAATGCGTGCTTCGGAGACTCCATAAATCTTGGCCTGATCCCGCAGGATATCGACTTGCAGATTCGGAGTGTGATTAAAGAGGTCCGAATTCAGGAACAAGAATCCCGGAAACTCGCGCATCTTGGCCATCAATTGCCCGGCGACCGAATAGACCTGGTTGGGATCGATGCCCGATAGCGAATAGGCAAACTGGCCCTGAAAATTCGCAGTCGCGCCGGTGCTAATCTGCAGAACCGGGCTCGGCTGCAGGAACGTCAGCAGCCCCGGCACTCTCGAATTGATCATCCCCATCAGTTGTGCCGAAACTGCCTGGATGGGCGGCCTCTGGTCGGGATCTTTCAGCACCGTGAATATGATTCCCTGATTGGCCGGGAAAAACGAGGTGGCACCGGACATGGTGAATGTCACATCAACAGCCGGGTCCGAGTGCAAAGCCTCTTCGGATTGAAGTTGATAGACATGCATCTGCTCCGGCGACGAACCCTCCTGCGCCACAAACACGCCGCGCACAAAGGAGCTATCGCCAATGGGCAGAAACGCCTTGGGAACGACATAAAAAAAATATCCCGTGCCTGTCAGGCAGCCGAGCCACACCAGAGCCGAAACCCAGCGCTGCCGCAGGAAGAACCACAGCGAGCGCCCGTATAGATTCAAAACGCGGCCCTCGATCCCTCCGATCACGCGCTCCATCCAATTTTTTTTAGCACCTTCACCGCGCCGGCTCAGCAGCCTCGAACACATCAAAGGCGTAAGCGTCAGCGATACGATTCCGCTTGCGAATATGGCCACGATGATGGTGATCGAAAATTCGCGGAAGATACGACCAACCAGGCCGCTCATGAAAACCAGCGGAATAAACACGGCCGCCAGTGAAATGGTCATGGCCAAAATCGTGAAGCTGATCTCTCGCGCCGAGTCTAACGTCGCTTCGAACGCCCCGTGCCCTTCCTCCATTAGGCGAACCGTATTTTCCAGAAAGACGATGGCGTCATCCACCAGGAATCCGATCGCCAGCGTCAGCGCCATCAGTGAAAGATTGTCCAAGCTATAGCCCAGAACATTCATGACCACGAACGTGAGCAGCAACGACAGTGGCAGCGCTACCGCCGGGATCAGGGTGTCGGTGGCCCGCCCCAGAAATAAAAAGATGACCAGCACGACCAGACCGAAGGCGATCAGCAACGTGCTTTGGACATCTTTTACGCTGTTCACAATGGTTAGCGAACGGTCGTAGATCGGCACGAGGTCTATCGAACTCGGCAGCGTAGCGCGGATGCTGGGCGCAGCGTCGCGCACTTCTTTGGCCACTTGCACGGCGTTGGAGCCGGCTCGGCGGAAAACTAAGATGACCACAATCGCCGAAGGTACCTGGTGGCCCCGTACCCAGAAGCGCATGTTGACACGCTCGTCCTGCACGCTGTCGGCAGCCTTGGCCACATCCTTCAGATAGACCGGCCGGCCATTGTTCTGGCTGACGATGAGGCCGTTGTAATCTTCCGCCTTGGTCAGTTGCCCTTGGGGCTGAAGCAGGAAAGTGCGATGCTCGCCATCGAGCTGCCCTGCTCCCGTGTACGCCGTGCCGTTCTTGATCGCGCTGTTCAGATCGTCTACGGTGATGTTGCGGCTGGCCATCGCCGAAGGATCCGCTTTGATGCGCACGGCCGATTGCGTGCCGAAAACTTGCACTTGGCTCACGCCCGGCAGAATGCTGAGCCGCTCGCCCACTTGCGTGTTGGCGTAGTCGAAGAGCTGCCCTTCGGTGACGGTATCGCTGGTCAGCCCCATGTAGATGATGGGCTGATCGTTGGGATTTGTCTTCGTGAAGATCGGCGGGCTGGGGAGGTCGACCGGCAATTTCCCGGTGGCCTGGCTGATGGCCGCTTGCACGTCCGTGGCCGCGGCATCAACACTCTTAGAAAGATTAAACTGCAAGACGAAGTTGCTGTGGCCTGTGCCGCTGTTGGACGTCACCATCTCCAGCCCGGGAATTTGCATGAACTGGCGTTCCAGCGGCGTGGCCACGTTATTAGCCATCGTCTCCGGCGTGGCACCCGGATAACCCACGCTGACCTGAATCACCGGATAATCCACGGCCGGTAAATCGTTCACCGGAAGATCGAAGTAGGCCAGTAGGCCGAAGAGAATCACCGAGGCGGTCAACACCACCGTCATCACTGGCCGGCGTACAAATAATTCGGAAAGGTTCAAGCCAGCCGCCCTCTCAGCTCTTGCCGGTACTGCCGGAATGGGATGATTTCGCCAGGGACCCGGAACGGGAGGATACGCCGCCAGGCGGCGCATTCGCTGATCCAGTTTCTTGCACGCGAACTTTGCCGCCAGGCGCAACCGTGAGCTGGCCGGTGACGATCACCTGCTCACCGTCTGCGACCCCCTTCGTCACCACCACGTCGTCACCCTGCCGCTGGCCCAGCGTTACCTGGCGCAACTCCGCCGTCTGGTCGGACCTGACCACGTAAACATAGGGACCCTGCTGGCTGATTTGCGTAGCTTGATTGGGGATGAGCACCGCGCCCTTCACGGTAGCCAAAACCAACGTCACGTTTACGAACTGTCCCGGCCAAAAATGGTGGTCAGCATTGGCAATGGTGGCCCGCAGGTTTACCGTGCCGGTGGCATTCTGCACCGTATTATCCACGAAGGTCAGTTTGCCCTCGCGCGCTCGGTTCGGTGGATCCGAGGGAATGCGCACCAAGGCATGCAAAGACCCTCGACTGAGCTGCCGCTGCACTTCCGGAAGATCGGCCTCCGTGACGGTGAAGTCCGCGTAGATCGGGTCCAGCCGTTGAATGAGCAGCAGCCCGGTGGTATTCGTCTGCACCACATTACCCACGTCCACCAGTCTCATTCCCGCCCGGCCGTCGATCGGCGAATGGATGTAGCAGTAGTCCAGGTTGAGCTTGGCGTTTTCCACGGCGGCTTCGTTCGCTTGTACTTGGGCCTCATCCACGGCCACGGTGTTCTTCTTCGTCTCGACGTCGAGCTGGGAAACGGCGCGCGTATTGGCGATGCTGTCATACATCTTTAATTGCGTCTTGGCCAAATCCAGCGCCGCCTTGCTTTGCGCGAGCTGCGCCTGGGCCGAATCGAGCTGAGCCTGGTAAGGCCGAGGATCTATGGTGAATAAGAGCTGGTCTTTTTTGAGCTCCGCGCCGTCCTGAAAATGCCTCTCGATGATCTTGCCGGAAATCTGTGGTGTCACGGTCACCGATTCAAAAGCACCGCTGCGACCGATCTCCTCGAGATATACCGGAACGTCATGGGCCGTAGCCGCCGCCACGGTAACCAGCGGAGCAGATTGCGGCGGTCCCGCAGCCTGGGTACTCTTTTTGGCGCATCCCGAGATCACCAGCAAAACGGCCAGCGCCGCGGCCGCCGTGATTTCCTTGCTCCATTTCATCCAGGTTCTCCGCTCCCCACCCAGGGACCCTATAGTCTTACCTACAAACCTTCTAGAGCCTGTGTTGGTTAACGATTTAGTTTGGCCCAGCGAAATAGATGACTCGCTGCGGCTGTCTATTGTACAGGGCGATAACCCTTGCTGTCGCTCTCGTGGTACCCATTGAACGACATCCCCCAAAAAAATTCAGGTCATTTAGATGATAGATGACCGCGGCGCGTCAAACGGCACACGCTACCGAACGGCATTACGCCTCGCCCGAGCACCACCTAGTGGCGCGCGATCGCCGGCCGAGCGTCAAACCCGCTGGTAGGCCAGACATTCCTACTGGCCTGAGACAAGTTGCCTTCCTCGAAACCTAAGCTATTATTCCTGGGTGCCACAAAAAGCGCGAAAAACTCGACAGCCGCGCCGCAACAGCGGTGCGCTCGGCCAAACCGAAAACGCGGGCGTTGACAAGAAAGCCGCGGGCGGCTCCGGAGATTTCGCTCTTCCCGACTCCGAGCCCGTTCCTCGCATCTTTCTTCTCTCCCCCGCAAACGTCAGTGGCATTCGCGCCAAGCTGATCCTGCGCGAAGACGCTAGCTTCCCACTGGCGCTCCGGCTTCGCGACGGCCGATTGACCCTCGGCGAAGCCTTCTCCTTTATCAGCGGCCTCTATTTCCGCGGCAAGCTCGCTTATGCCAAGGCGTTCGCTCAACCTCCGCCCAATACAGCCGGAGCGCTGGTGATTACGGCCTGCGGCGGGCTGCTCTGTCCCGAGATGCTGTTAACCCGAGAAAGGCTGTGCGCCATCTCCTCCGTGCCGGTCACTCCCTCTGAGGAGCGCTACCGCATTCCCCTGGAGCGTGATGCATGGCGGCTTGCCAAGCACATGGGAAGCCGCTGCGAGATCGTTCTCTTGGGCAGCATCGCTACGCCAAAATATGTTGAACCCTTACTGCAAATCTTCCAAGAGCGGCTGCTCTTCCCTGCCGAATTTGTGGGACGAGGAGACATGAGCCGCGGCGGCTTGATGCTCCGTTGCGCTCGTAGCGGCGAGCAACTGAGCTACGTTCCGGTGGCCAGCGCCGAGCGCCATGGCGCCCGGCCCCCGAAACTGCCGCCCAGGGGCAGCGATCGATCGGTTCGCGTGTTGCTGTAAAAGAATGGAAACTTCGCCTTCCACAGTGGCTCGCCGGCACGAAGTCTCCGCTTGGCAGCGATGGCTGCACCATCCTGAAAGTTTGTTGCTGCGCCGCGCCTTGTTCCAAATTCACCTGTGGGTGGGAATGGTAGCCAGCGTCTATCTCGCGTACATGAGTGTTTCCGGCAGCATGATCGTTTTTCGCAATGAGCTCGAGGTTGCGGCCGATCCCCAGTCGGTCATTTTCCGCGTCGTCGAATGGCTCGTGAAGTTTCACGGTGAATTGTTAATGGGAGACACCGGCCGGCGCCTGAACGGCATCGGGGCAATCTCTCTGACACTGCTTTGCCTGACGGGAGTGGTTCTATGGTGGCCGGGAATCGCGCATTGGCGCCGGAGTCTGACGGTTAATTGGAGATCGAGCTTTGCGCGAATCAATTGGGACCTGCACAATGTGCTCGGATTCTGTTGCTTTCTCTTCGTAATGGTGTGGGGCATCTCGGGAATCTACTTTTCCTTCCCCCGGCCGTTCGATAGCATCGTCGACACATTTGATCCCGGCTCCGCCGACAAGCTGCGCTTTGGCGACCAGGTCCTTACGTGGCTCTCCAATCTGCATTTCGGCAGATTCGATTGGTTCACCGAGGCGCTCTGGGCTGTGCTAGGCCTGGTACCCGCGGTTCTGGCTTTCACTGGCATGTTTATGTGCTGCCATCGCTTGCTGGTACGCAAGGGCGCTCCCCTGCCAAAGTAAATGGTTGAAGTTTGGCGGCGCGAGCGCCGCGAAGCTTGACCACGGATTGCAGAAGCCAACACATTCGTGACCGAATCTGGGTTAGTCGGTAGTTCTGAGCTGTGCCAGCCAGTTTTCGAGGGTCTGCTGGTGGGCCGGTTCAATGGTGCCGAATCGAATGCCCATTCCGGTCGGTCGCGAATAGGACACGTACCCTAAGGCAACGAATGTCGATCCGCGGTGATTAATTTTTATGCGCACCTTCGTTCCCCGCGGAAAGGGAGCCCTCGTTTCGATGAAGCAGCCAAAGACGCTCAAATCGCCGGTGAGCGCCCCAACCTGCTTTTCGGACTCCACATCCACGACTTCCGCCCGGGCGGCGAATCGGTGGCGCGTCGCGCGATGTTGTTCCACCTTCATAGAAAATTCCTTGCGCCGGAAACCCCTGACTTCAGTCGGGGGAGGAGGCGTTTGGATGCTAAGGTGTCACCGCACTCAAATGGCACTGCCGCTTGTGTTTTGCCGGAGCGATCCGGACGCCCCGCGCTGGGACCTAGGCGCGGTCGCAAGCGAATGCCGCCTTCGCCGTCGTAGGTTTGACCAACGGCGACCGGGCTGGTCGCCCGGTGTAAACCGGCACAACGGCCTTCGGGGAACGCAGGTGCCGAACCCGAGAGGTAAGGCCAATTTCGCGGAGATGGCGGTCTGATCTTTGTGCTATGGTCGCGCATGCTCTCCAGTGAAAAGCCTCTGACTTCCAGTCAGGGGTCGTTTACAACCTGAAGTATGAACCTCTTTTGCCCAGCGTCCTTGTCAATTTCCTACAAAACGTGTCGTTTTTTAAACATGCGTGCCTGACGCGGAGGTCGAGCGCGTCGAAAACCGCAAGTTAGCTGCCTACAGCTCGGCGCGCAATTCTTGGCGAGAGAAAAGCGGCTACACTGCTAGGGGAAACTTTGGACGAAGAAAGGGCCGATCAGAAGCTCATGGACCTCGTCAAACAATGAACGTCGAAACTGCGGCCGCGCCAGCATCCGATTGACTAGTTCCCGCGGGATTCAGCGCGGCTTCGCCGACCAATCGTCGACGGTTCGGGCGTTGCAATCTGCCTATCCCGTACGGAGCTCGCAGTCCCGGGGGTAAGCAGGCTTCGAAAGCGCTGGCTAATCTGCTCCACGGATTCTAGAAGCTCAGCCAACCCCTTGGTGTCTTCGGTGATGCGGCCCGCTTCGAAGTCTGTAATCACCTCGAGACAAAAATTTATGGTGCGGCGAATTCGCTCCGCAACGAGCCAGGAGTCCACGCCTTCCTCATCGCCTTCCATCTGGCGTTCCCGCGCCTGCTGTACCGACCCGGCGATGGCATGCAAATAGTCAACCGCGTCGCGGAACTCCTTGAGCAGCCGCAGATCGAGATTCTGTGAGCGCAAGCTCTTTTCCAGCCTTTGCAGTTCCACACCCGCTTTCTTCATCTGCAGGCTTGCTCCCCAGAAGCTTTCGTCGGGCGTGACGAGCTCCACCACAATCCCATGCGAAACGCCCTCACGGGAATTGGGCGTCGCCAGTACGCGAGCCTCCATCGTTTCGGCCGAGAGCAAGTTTGTGAGCGTCACTCTGGTTCCGAGGTCGGGATAATTCGCCATCTCCAATAGCCCGCCATAGGCATTCACTAGCCTCGCGAAGGCCTCCTCTTTCATCAACACGCCGTCCGCCCCCTTCCAACTCACTTGCATAGGAATGCTCACCGGGAAACGCGTCTCCTTCCTGCGTTCCAGTTTTGTTCCGTTTGCTGCCGTTGGACGTCTTTTCATTGGAGGGGGTCCTTTTCCGAGGCATCTCCCGGGCAAGCGCCGGCCCGATTCCCAAATGCCGGGCACACCACCAGAAGCAACAGGTTAGGAGCTAAGAGAAACCAATACTACTGTCCGCAAGTACAGGGGCCTTATAAAGCAACACACAGAGCCGCCGCACAGGATCGCGACCAAATAACGCACGCTTTTCATTATCGCGCTTTCCGCCATACCGAGCAGCTGCCGCTTTGTTCCCAAGGGGGCGGAGACCGCAAGCATGCGCTCGACCTCAATCGCCTGCGCGCCTGCGCGCTCCTCCGTAGCATTCAAATCCCCGGTCGTTTTCTACGGCACGCCGCCGGATAAAGCCGACATGGCCCGCATCAAGGCGCCCGTTTATGGTTTCTTCGCCAGGAACGATGCTCGCGTGGACGCTACCATACCCGATGCCACCGCGAACATGAAAGCCGCCGGCAAGAAATTTGAACAAGTGACCTATGACGGCGCAGGCCGCCGGTGAGCCGCAAATGCCGGATGCAACCGATGCCGACAGGAAAGCCCGCGAGCAGTCCTGGGCGCGCCTGAAGGAACTTCTAGGCAAATCCGCAAAATCGTAGTTCCAGACTCCGAATAGTCGGTTAGTATCCGTCTGCAAACAGAGTACACGCGGTCGCCAGCGCGCGCCGGTTTCGTGCTGGGGTGCTACACCGTTTTCGTCATCCCGCCGTCCAGATCAATCAACGCGCCCTGCAAAAACCTGTTCTGCGGAGCCAGCACGAATGCCGCCAGATTCGCGATGTCCTCGGGCTCCCCCAACCGCACGATATTAGCGCGCGTAACCATCTCCCGCGCCGCGGCCTCCGAGTCACCGCCATGCTGCGCGGCGGCCGCGTCCAGCCAGGCGCGCAGCCGGTCGGTGCGGATATACCCGGGATTGACGGCGTTCACCTGCACGCCATCGCGAACTCCAATATCCGCCAGCGCCTTGGTGAACGACAGACACGCGCCGTTCACCGAGCCGCCGATGGTAAAGAGCGGGCCGGGCGTACGGCCGCCGGTCCCGATGATGTTCAGCACTGCGCCGCGCCGCTGTTTCAGGTGCGGCCAAGCCGCCCGCACCAGGCGCACCGCGCCGAAAAATTTCAGTGCGAAACCATCGGTCCAATCCGCGTCCGAAAGCTTTAGGAATTCGCCGCGCCGCGTCGCGCCCGCATTGTTCACCACGATGTCGATCGCGCCAAACCCTTCCAGCGCCGCGCGCACCACCGCGCCCGGCGCTTCGGGCTCACGTAAATCGGCGGCGAGCGTCTTCACTTTGCCGCCGACCTTGCCGATTGCGTCGGCTGCGTCGGCCAACGCCACTTTATCGCGCGCCGCGATCATCACCTGCGCACCCTCGCGCGCCAATCGCAACGCGATGGCGCGGCCAATCCCGCGGCTCCCCCCCGTGACGATGGCGATTTTCCCGGCGAGAATCTTGTTGTCTTCCATCGTTGCGTCAGTCTAAGAGAGAAGTGCGGACCGATTCTTCGCTTCGCTCAGATGCTGTAACTTTATTCACAATTCGCGAATTTTCCGCATCTAACCTCAATGTTTTCAGCGACGGTTTTGGCAAAAAATCGAAAAAGTTACAGCCTCTCAGAATGACATGGTTGGCGTTCCCGAGCCTTATTTCCACACCCGACGCGCCGTCTCCACCACCAACGCCAGCTTGGCCCACTGATCCTCTTCCGTGAGTAAATTCCCTTCCATCGTTGAGGCAAAACCGCACTGTGGGCTCACGGCCAGATTCTCGGGCGGTACAAACCGCGAAGCCTCCTCGATCCGCCGCGCCAGAACGTCCGCCTTTTCCAGTTGCGGCCGCTTCGAGCTGATCAATCCCAGCACCACCGTTTTTCCCTTGGGAACAAACCGGAGCGGCTCGAACGTGCCCGAGCGGTCATCGTCATATTCCAGCAGGAAGCGGTCGACGTTCATCGTTCCGAAAAGCCTTTCCGCGATCGCATCGTAACCACCTTCGGCATACCAGTGGCTTCGGTTATTCCCGCGACAAAGATGAATCGCCAGAGTCAGGCCCGGACGCCGCGCCGCATCCAAGCAGGCGTTGTCCGCGCGGATCGATTCCTCGAGCAGTACGTCCGGCTCGACCTTCATTTCAGTGCGAATCCACTGCCGCCATTTTTCGTCCATGAAATAGCTATAGCGCGGCGCATCGATCTGAATGTATTTCACGCCCTCACCGGCCAGCTTCGCCAAGTCCCCCTTCATGATGCCGACAATGTCCCACAGCAGCGCCGAATGCGTGTCATAGACCTTGTCCGTGACGCCGCGCTTATACGAGATTGCCGGAAACTGCGTCGCGCTCGGCAGCGTCATTTTAATCGCGCCCGGACTGTGCTTGTTCAGATAAGGCAGCTCATGCCCGGTCAATGGCCGCACCTGCTTCAATTTCGCCGTCACCACCCCCGCGACGACCAGGCTGTTCCAGAACAGGCGCAGCGCTCTTTGCCTCACCCGCCTCCCAGGTCCGGTCCAGCGAATCGCTGAGGTCGAAGCCGTCCACAGCGTCGGTGAAATCGCTCATGAAATTCCGCCGCCGCAGTTCGCCGTCCGTGAAAATCTCGAAACCCAGCTGGTTCTGTTTCGCCAAAACGCGCGCAATGTGGCGATCTTCCAGTTCATGCAGCCGCTGCGGGTCTTTTCCGTTGCGCCGCGCCTCCAGCAGCTCCGCCGGCCTCAGAAAGCTTCCCACATGATCCGCCCGGTATTGCTCTGCCATCACGTCTCTCCCCGGCGCAAATCCGCCACTCATGCTTGTTACCTCCGTTTCTGTTGGACCAAATCCCGGCCGCGATGCGCCGCCTCCGCAACCAGAAATCCCATCTTCGGATGCTCGGGCTCGAAATCCACCGGTAACCCATTCTGCCGCAGCGCCTGCGAAGTCATTGGCCCGATCGAACCGACCACGATGCGACGGAACGCACCGCGCAGAGACTCCTCGACTTGCATGTCCGCGGCGATGCGCAAAAGGTGCTGCACCTGCACCGAGGTGGTAAAAAAAGCCAAATCAATTCGGCCATTCACGATGGCTTGCACGCTGTCTCGCAGCGGTCCCGTATCGGCCGGCAGCGCCCACTCATAAACCGGTACCCGCGTCACGATCGCGCCGCGCTCCTTCAATCCCGCCAGCAGCTCCACATTCGTCGCGCCGTATTCCTGAACCGCAACTCGGCTTCCCTGGAGCGGAATCGAATTTTTCCGCGCATCGAGAGCCGCCAGCAACTCTCGCCACGTATTTGGCTCCGGCACCGCCACACTCACAGGAATTCCCAGTTCCGCCAGCACAGCCATCGGCTTCGGCCCGCGCGCCACGACCTTCACCAGCCGTAAGGCGTCCACAAACTTTTGCCGCAAACCTTGCGCTTCCACAAGGCGCGCCAGTGCGCGCGTTCCCACTCCGGTGAGGAAAATCACGATCTCGAATCCGCCCTCAGCGAGTTTTCGGGCGAAGTTCAGCGCCTCGGGATTATCTTTCAGCGTCACTTCCTGCATCGAGGGCGCCACGATCGCCTCGCCGCCATAGTTCGCGATCAGCTTGGCCATCTCCTGCCCGCGCCGGCTTTCAAGACACAAAACGCGCAGCCCAGCCAGCCCATTTCTGTTCGGGTCATCCGCCATCGCGCTTCGCCATCCCAGGTCGATCGAGAATCCCCGCCATTGTAACGTTACCGACGGGCTGATCAGTCAAAAACAGGAGGGCACCCCCCACCCTCATTTTCTTGCCAATACTCATTCTAAGTGCTCATTTCAAGATGCTTAGCTCGCTTGATCTCGCAAGTGTTGATTCGTAGGTGCGGCATTGTCGTGCGGATGGCGGCGCTACTCCATCCGATACCGCGTGACGGCCTCTTCGTTCCAATTCACGCCGCTCCCCGGCATGGCTGGCGGTGTCACCATACCGTTCACCACTGGAAACGGTTCCGCCAATATCGCCGAGGCCCAATCCACGTACTCGAGCCAATGCGCCGTGGGACTGACCGCCAGCAAAGCCGAGCTCACTTCGGGCAAAAGATGCGAGGACAACGGAATCTGTACCGCCGAAACGAGCGACGCCGCGCGCAGCCATCCGCTCACGCCGCCGATGCGCATCGCGTCCGGCATCATGTAATCGGCCGCCTGCGCCGCGATTGCGGACGCCATCGCATTCGGGCCGACGAAATTCTCGCCGATCTGGATGGGCGTCGCGAGCTCGCGCGCAATTCGCGCGCAGCCCGCATAGTCGTCATGCTCGATGGGCTCTTCGATCCACGTCAGTCCTTCGCTTTCGAGCGCACGTCCGCGTTCGAGCGCCTCTTCCACCGTGAGAACCTGGTTGTAGTCCGCCATAATGGCGACATCATCCGGCAAGCGCTTTCTCACAGCGCGCACCGCGGCGAGATCGCCCGCGAGCGTCGCATAGCCCAGGCGCAATTTCACAGCGCGAAAGCCGCCCCCGAGCAACTCCTCAGCCTCATCAGCGAGTTTCTCCTGTGGCATTAGACCCAGCCCATTGCTGTTGTAAGCTGGAATGGCCTTGCGCGTGCCCCTCAGAAATTCCACCAGCGGCTTGCCGGCCGCTATGGCCATCGCGTCCCAGCACGCCACGTCGAGCGCGGAGAGCGCCAGCCCAATCACCCCGCTCGCTGCGATCAACCGAAAATGCCGCGCTAGCTTGGCGCCGGTCTTCTCTCCAATATGGGCGGGCTCGATCCTTTCGCCCTTCATCGCACCCAGCGCATCTTCCAGCACGCGTGCAACGAGCGCCGCCCCCATCGGCATATAGCAGAACAGATACGTCCGGCCGGTGATTCCCTCCTCGGTTTCGAGATCGATCAGTAGCAGCGGCGCCGCGCGCACCGTTTGGGCGCTGGTGCCTAGCGCGAATCGCATCGGTACGGAAACAGCCCTGCTGCGGATGGAACGGATCGTCAGAGACGGGACCATTTGCGTCAACGCGACTACCGGGTCGCCCATCGCGACGGAGCGGCCTCACCGGAGTTTGCGTAGAGTGCGAGGATCGCGCTGACCGCGAGGTTCATCGGCGTGGGCACGTTCACAGCTTCGCCCAATTCCACCACGCCGCCGCTCAGCCAGTCGAGCTCCAGCCGCTTCCCTGCTTCGAGATCATTGTGCATCGACGAAGTCATCTCCGCAGGAAGGCTGTCCACAAACGCCAGCCGCTTGTCCGCATAATCCTCCGGCAAGTTCACCCCGTGCGCCCGTCCCACCGCAACCGTCTCCCTCATGATCTCCAACAGCAAGGCACGCGTGCGTTCATTCGCACGCACCGGCCCGATGGTCTTGCGCGTCGCGCTGGTAAGCGCAGAGAGCCCCACGATGAACACAAACTTCTCCCATATCGCCCGCCGCACATCCGCGCTGATCTCCGCA
>Ga0209577_10002625_pt1 | contig 17169 bp, 14 predicted proteins | sample GraSoiAngelo_109_FD_185874 | JGI IMG/M metagenome (GOLD analysis project Ga0209577, IMG submission 185874) | Grasslands soil microbial communities from the Angelo Coastal Reserve, California, USA - 14_0903_12_20cm (SPAdes) (version 2) | ecosystem: Environmental > Terrestrial > Soil > Grasslands...
GATTGAAAACATTCAGCACGACTCCCGAATCCCATTTTCGGGACCAGGGGATCATACAAGCGGTGAGAGAACGCGCCTCGCGATGCCGAGTCCTAACGAATTAGCAGGGTTCAAGAATGCGTGTTGAACAACCCTTCCGGGACAGCGCCTGCAGTCGTGGCTGGGCATGGAGCTGGAGATTACCTCAGCCGCGACCGGCATCAACGCCGAGCTGCGCTCGCGCTTTGAGCGGCCGTTGCACGTTCTTATGGGGGTAGTTGGTCTCATTCTGTTCGTTGCTTGTGTCAACCTGGCAAATATGATGCTGGCGCGCGTGGCTGCTCGCAGCCGGGAGATGAGCGTGCGGGTGGCGCTCGGAGCAACGCGGCTGCTCGTTATCACCCAGCTTTTGACCGAAAATCTCTTGCTATCCGGGTTCGGGACGCTGCTCGCTCTCGTTTTGGCGATCGCGGCCAGCCACTTGCTCGTGGCGATGATTAGCGAAGGAGCCGCTACTCATGTCATCTTCGACTTACGTCCTGACTGGCGGGTCTTCTGTTTCGCTGCCTTGATGGCAGTAGGGACAGCAGGACTCATTGCGTTCGCGCCGGCCTGGCACATGTTGCGGCAGGACCCAGCAGATGTTTTAAGAAACACCGAAAGAACCCTGGCAGGTTCAGTGGGGTGGCTGAGCAAGGTCCTTATCGTCACCCAAATCGCGGCGTCACTTGTCGTGCTGGCCGGCGCGGGTTTATTGTTGCGGACCTTTGAAGCTCTGCGGTCCTTGGATCCACAGTTCCAGAAAAAGAGCGTGGTTCAGGTGCGCCTGAATCCCCAGCCTGAGGGCTTCAGGAACGTCGATATGAACAGCTACCGCAAGCAGCTCGTTGAAGCGGTAGCGAGCTTGCCGGGAGTTGCTTCGGCTAGCTTTGCAGGATTAGAAATTCCCGCCGAGGACACGGGATGGACGGACACAGTGTCCGCAACTGCCGTGGACTCACCGGCCGACGCGACCCGGGTCGCCAATCTTGTAATCGTGTCGCCAGGCTTCTTCAAAACGCTTGGCATCCCGATTATCTCAGGACGCTATTTCGACTGGACGGACGATGAGCAGCATCCCCGCATCGCGATCGTCGACAGTAAGCTGGCCCAGCGGCTCGTTGCCGCTGGAGATGTTCTCGGTACTCGTGTGCGTTTCGGGGTTCAGCCCGAATTCCAGGAGCTGCAGGTGGTTGGAGTCGCGCGCAGCGCCCGACTTATAAGCCTGCGCGATCCTAATAAGCTGGTTATCTATGTGCCCTCCACGCAACATCAGCACTACAGCCAACTAGGAAACCTGTTTGTCCGCGCGCAAGATCCCGCCCGGGTCACAAGAGCGGTGCAAGACGAGATTCGGTCTCGGGGCCGTGAGTACTCGATTGACGCGAAGACGCTGGAGGATACCTACGATCAGGCGATGGTGGAGGACCGAGCGACGGCCATGCTGTCGAGCCTGTTCGCGGTACTGGCCCTGTCACTGGCCGGTATTGGACTTTTTGGCTTGATGTCGTACACGGTGGCAAAGAGAACACGCGAGATAGGAATTCGAATGGCGATGGGAGCGCAGCGGGCCGACGTCCTACAGTTGGTGCTGCGCGATTCGCTGCTCCTCACTGTGACGGGAGTCGCAATCGGCGTGTTTTGTGCGGTCGCGGCTACACGCCTGATCGTACACATGTTATTCGGCGTGGCGCCCGACGATCCACTAACGTTCGCGGTTGCCGGCAGTACGCTTCTCGCGGTCGGAGTCGTAGCCGGATACTGGCCGGCCCGTCGAGCAATGAAGATCGACCCTATGGCCGCACTGAGATGGGAATAGGATAGTTCGGGACCAGTTGCTCAGCTAATCATTTTCGAGCTCCTAACTGCCTGGGGAACACATTAGGTAAGCGTCAAGCCGGGTGCATTCTAGCCAACGCAGGATAGTGGACGTTGCCTCGAGTACAGGGAACCCTCGGAGAATCGCTGGACTGGAGGGTCCCCGATGTCCACAGAAACCGCGTCGGAATCACTGAGCGGTACCATTACGACGCGGGGCGGGGAAAGCAGGTATGGTGATTCGCCGAACGTTACTCCTCTTGGCAATGATTACCGCCGTATGTAGCGGCGAGGATGCACAGGATGCGCTGCGCCGAATGCAACGTTCGATCGGAAGTATCCGTTCAGCAGAAATCCTCGATTTCGACTGGCTTGTGAAAGGCAAAGTGTGGGACGGTAGCGGCGCTGAAGCTGGATACGTGACGCGACGAATACGAGTGATTCTGCCGTACACCTTCCGGAAGGACCAAGACATGTTCGTTCGACAGGACCAACAAGGGCCCAGTGCACATACGAGGTTCTATTTCGACGGGAGTTCCGGGTGGGGTAGCTTCGCCGACATGTCGCGATTCCGTGATACACCTGTGGCCGAATTGAGCGGTGCCGAACTGGAAATGGTACGCAAGGAGGTCCGCGGGTTTTGGCTGAACCTATGGCGAACGGACGGAACCGCGGATTATGCGGTCACCCTGAGTGGGCCGTATATGCTGCGCTTTGTCGATAAAATCGACAATACCAACATAAGCGAGTTCGAAATTGATCCGACGACATGGCTTCCCCGGTGCTCCGGGAGCTGCAGCACCAAATCCTCGGGAAAGAGCAATTATGCCGAAACCGTCGAATGGACTACTGTCGATGGCATCAGGGTCCCTTTGCGCATCCTCAATTACCACTCTGGCCGCCTCGTAGCTGATATCAGAACTGTGAGTGCCAAATTCAACACCGGCATAAAAGCAGCCGATTTGGCTCGCCGCCCCGACTCGAACTGATCACCGGGAACGAGGATTCCATGATGACGCTTTTTTCAAACTCAGGTTTCGTGGGATAGTTCCCGGAATGACACCAGATGCCGGGCCCTCTTGGATGTTTCACCGCCGGAGAATATAGAGGGAAAGCGAACGAAATCAGGTGTTGGCAGCATTCGACGTTCAACCATGACACTCCACGGTGTGTTTAACCCGCAATGGCCTAGGGCGAATGTGTGGTCGGTCGTCACGCTCTCGGTTCTCACTTGCACTGCATTCGCCTACCCTCGTCCTCCCGAGGGGATGGAAGACATTCCGCGACAAATGTCTGACTCGGCTCTTGTTTGTAAGGGCGAGGTGGTCGATGCCCCGCCGCCGAAATTCGTGCCGACGTCTGCGGGCATGCCCCGTCTGGCAGCGACCGCTTACGTGCGGCCTGACCGCTGCTTCAAAGGCACACCCCCGAATCCCGCCATTCCTGTTCGTTTCGACGGCTTCCAGTCAGGTGCCGATTTCTCTTTCGTCCTCCGCAAAGGCGATTACCGCCTCTTCTTCCTAACGCCACAGGATAGAAATTACGCCGTCGTGGATTGGTGGTTCGGTGCACCTATGGCGAGGTCGTTTGGCAGAGCAACCAGTTGCTGGCGCAGGGCCAGGTTTTCGAGGATGAGATCCGGAGCGGTGCGATCATGGCAGGAATCTTACCGAAAACCGCAAATCGAGTTTGTCGCCAAATCTTTGATTCTGCGACTACACCATGTTTTAAAGAAACGACAACGCTAGCGAAGCGTAATGTTCCCGTCGAGGAGATACCCGCTGTTGCTGTAGCCGTCGCTGAGTGTGAGGCTAAACATGTCCAGTGCCGTCTGGCCGTTGTCGACAGCAACGGCTGTGAACGTGACTGGCACACCATTATTGAGTCCTACCCCCGCGACCGTCATTGTATGAGCAACTTCGTCGAAGGCAAGTGACAGGGTCTTTGTTGAGTGGAAGTCCATATTTCCGCTCGGGTCTTTCGCATCCACCGCTTCAGGGTTGCCATCCTCGCACGGGTCTTCGTCAACGTGGAAGCTTGCTTGGCCGGAGTTCTCGCCCTGAATGTGGCCATCCCCGTCTGCCTCGTGACAGCCGCCTCCGCCGCCACCGCCGCCACCTCCCGCACCCGGAAGAAAGTCATAGGCGCGAACGACGTCGATCAGGTCGAAGAGGAGGCCCCCAATCGGGCCGCTGAAGACTTTGAAGCCACCGGGGTTTGGCGGAACGCTCTCGGGCGGCGCGGTCAGCGTCATGGTGCTCGCGGTGACGCTGAAGAGCCTGTTCGTAAGTGGCGCCACGCCCGCGTCGAGGCTTACGTCGGCGACGGGTACGTCAATCGTGATCGTCCCAAAGGGCCCCAGCACGAATGAGCAAGCGAGAGGAGCGGTGATCTGCTTCGTGCCCGGATAGGTCAGCGTTACACCGCCGCCGATTAGTTGCGCAGCGTTCTCACCGGACCAGCACGTCCCGTTCGACTCGAAGTAGACAAACGGGTTCTTGCCACCGTTCTTGCATGAGTCCGCCGATGAAGAACAGGTCGGAGCGGCGGGCAGAAGCCACTGTGTCAACCATACGGCGACCGCATCCGGCACCGGTGGCGTTAGGCTCAGATTGTTGACCATCATCTTTACTCGGTAGCAGGGCGTCCCGGACGGATGACAGTTCGCCGGCGACGGCTGCGAGAAGCTCGATTGCAGGAGGTCGAAGTTCGGCATGTTCGGGCCACTGACTCCGTCGGTCTCGCGCTTTCCATCACCGGCCGGATCGCTCGCCGCGTTTAGCAGAATGGGGGCAACGGCTACTGCGGTCGAGGCGAAAACGCCCGTGCCCCCGTTCTGCTTAACGTACATCCCGTGCGGGGCGAACGGCTCATCCGCGTTGTTCGAATCCGCGTAGGAGATCTGTGCCTCGCCCCGGCTCCCAACACGGAGTTGGAGGAAGTCCCCCAGCGTGCGATCACCACACTGACGCCCGATGACGGTCTGGATATTGCCCTTGTGGATGTAGTGCTCGCCCGCGAGAATCGGAGCCGAAAACGTCGGCGAGGCGGAGTGGCCGTTCAGCGTTTGCACCATATACAGGCTCCAGGCGCCGTTTACCGAGTCAGGGCCGCCGTCGGTGCATCCGCTAGGGCCGCCAGTCGTAGTATCGACCGGAGCGCTTGTCCCGTAAAAAGCGATATCGACGCGACCGTTGTCGCCAGCGGCTGGCCAGGCGAACACGTTGTTTAGAAGCCCCGGCGTTGGAATCGTAATCGGCGTCGACCAGTGGTTGCCCTCGTTGGTCGAGTAGGCGTACTTGAGCGACGTGTTGCCGATCTTTCCAGCCGTGTCGACCGCTGCCTGCTCCCAGACGGCGTACAGATTGCCTGCCTTGTCAATGGCCATCGCCGGAAAATTACCGCCTGTCTTGACCGTGCCTGGCGTGCCGAGGTCGGCAACAGCCAGATCGACGCAGTTCAGCCCGCTCGGATCGCTGACGTTCGGAACTGGGACGAGCCCAAAGGCGACTGGGAAGCAGCGGCCGATCGCGATTTTCGAAAATGTCGCGTCGTCGTGGATAACGTAAACGTGCTTTACAGGCGTTGACAGGGTCGCTGGCGGCCCGCCCGCCACCAACGGCTGCCCGGTCGTGGTCGCCACGGGGCTGACCTCATCGTTGCCCATGATCCCCTCGTCGCAGGTGAGCGGACGGGTGACCTTGAACCCCGGGCCAAACTGAATGCCAGCGGTGGCGCCGCCGGCGGGAGTGGGCGAGCGGTACATCGCAAGTACGTTGTTCACGAGCCCCGACACGGGGCAGCTGACTGCGCCCGGGCCGATCTCGTCATTCGAGAGATAGATATTGTGTCCCGCGCCGGCGCCAAGGCCGCCGCCGGTCGTGGGGTTTCCGTCGACTGCGTACCACTGACGGTCGACGGCCGTATCAGGCACACCCGTGTTACTGCAGATAAAAGTAGCGCCATGGTCCCCAGACCGGGCGGTGCTGAAATTCGCGAGAGTCAGGTCGTTGAAATAGAGATTGCCGCCCGTGTCGACAGCGAGCTCGGTGTCACCCCCGCCCGCACACGGATTCGGTTTCCCCACCTTGGCAATACCAGCGACAACCCACTTAAATGTTTTGCCGCCATCTTCGGAGTGCCAAATCCAGCTGGTGTCCGAGGAGAGAGAGCCGGGAACGCTGGTGTACACGCGGTTCGCCTTTGTCGGATCGAGCCGGAGGTCCTGCTCGAAGCCGACTCCTTGGATCCCGCTGATCGTCGGCTGCCCGAACGTGGGCGCTGGGGACTGGCCCTGGGCGAGCGCGCAAGTGAGCAGTAACATCGAGAGGAGTGCCGGAGAAACAACCGATGGGGCGAAAAATCTCATTCCTTCCGACTTGGCCATAAGTAATCCTCTCTCTGATTTGTTGATGATGAAACCTGGAGCGGGCTGGAAAGACAAGGGGCTGTACGCCCTCCGCAGCCTCGGGGGCGGGTCGCGTTAGCTGAGGTTCCCAAAGCGTTAACGACCGGGAGAGACTCTGCTCTAGGATAGCCCCGGGAATCAATTAGGGAGACAATGTATTGTTCGCGATATAAAAGTGTATTTCGCATTAGAGGCTATGATTACCGAAAACTCTATCCGAGTGACCTTACTTATGTGCTCACGTAAAGGGTCGGTTTCTTGGAAGGAGTGGAGGTTATCTAATGCATCCCAATCGGCGAATACATCCTAGCGATAGAGTTCATGTCGCGAAAGTATCCGGTCGTGATTTAGGAGGAGTCGTGTAGCTCGCCAAAATTCAAAGTGCACTCCGAAGGTGGTCCTGAAGAGAGTTTCCCGACAGGAGATGGGTTGAGTCCCTGGGCGCAGATGCTGAGTCGGAGCCAGTTGCTCCCCTATTAATGGCCAAAGATCCGATACCTCGACGGATCTCAGGCCGCGCGGTCGTAGCGATGGTGCAAACCGCCCAATCGCGCATCGCAGATCACGGGACCGGTGGCCGCAGAACGGTTCACGTCCGGTTCTGCGAGAGGCTCGGGGTGCGACTCCCCGGGCCTACTCTCCTTATCGTGTGGAACCAGAGATCGTTACGCCGAACTCTGCTCCGCTATTTTGCCTACTATCAGCGGTCGCGGACGCATTTAGCCTTGGCCAAAGACGCGCCAGAGCCCAGAGCTGTGGAGCCCCCGCAACAGGGGCGCGTGGTAGCGATTCCTCAGGTCGGGGGCCTCCACCACCGATACCAGCGCCGCGCCGCTTAGTTGCTCTTAAGAAATCGGGCTTTGAAACCGACCTCTGGCTTCGGGCCAAAGCGAACGTCTCCGCCATCCCCGCCGTCTTCGCATGTCACGGACACCAACTCCTTTGAGTCCCGGTGCGATCGTCAACACCCTCGCCACTGTAGCTGCCAAAGGGAAACCGCAATCCGTGTTCCTCAAAGAGGCCAGTCCATGCGCGGACGGAGTTTTCGGTAAGCACAACTCAGGAACGTTCCGAAAGACGTGATTTCTTTTCTCACGGCAGTCCGCATCCATAGACGGACGTCCGGGCCCGCGCCGGACTTCATTGCAGACTTGATGGACTTGGCGATCGTGACCCAAATTCCATCCTGCGGCAAGATCAAGTGTCGTGATCCGATCACTCTCCATGAACGCCGAGACGTTCGCTTTATGTAGTGGGGAGTCCGTAAGCATTTGCGTGTGAAGTCATCGCGCCTAGTGAGCGGTCATCGAGTGTGGTTATGCGGTAAATTACCTGCCTTCTCTTCGAGCTCCGCCCAGCGCGCATAGAGTATCTCCAGATCTTCTTGTGCCGCTTCCATCTCAGCATGGGCGACCACGAGCCTGCTACTGTCACTGGCAATCGCCGGATTTTCCAGTTCGGCGCGTTTGCTTTGCAGCACCCGCTCGGCGTCGGCAATGCGTTGCTCGATGTCGGCATATTCTCTTGCTTCCAGGTACGAGAGCTTCTTTTTCGCCGGCGGCGTGGAATCGGGGAAGCCTGGAACAAGCGGCGTCGTACGGCCCGTCGCCTTCGCCGCTGGCTGGCGTTCCGCCTGCCAGGATTCCCATTGCGCGTAGTCAGCGAAGCTTTCCGCACCTCCCTGACCATCGAGTCCGAGCACGATGTTCGACACGCGATCCAGCATGTAGCGGTCGTGGCTCACCAGTACTAGGGAACCCCGAAACTCGAGCAGGCTTTTCTCCAGAATTTCCAGCGTGGGAATGTCGAGGTCGTTGGTCGGTTCATCCAGCAGGAGAACGTCGGCTGGCTGCAGCATGAGTTGAGCGATCAACACGCGGGCCCGTTCGCCCCCGGAAAGCCGTTCAAGCGGTTGACTGAGCTGTTCGCCGGTGAACAGGAATTTCGCCGCCCACGATGCCACGTGAATGACGCGATCCTGATAGACCACCGAGTCTCCTTCCGGAGCCAGCGCGCGGCGCAGAGTCATATTGCTATCGAGTGGGCGGTTCTGGTCGAAATACACAATGCGCAACCAGTCAGCGCGATGAATTTCTCCGCGCGTAGGTGTCCATTCTCCGCGCAACAGACGCAGCAGACTGGTTTTGCCGCTGCCGTTCGGCCCCACTAATCCGACCCGCATGCCTGCCCTAATGACGAAGTTGAGCCGCTCGAACAGCGTTCGATCTCCGATTTCGCAGGTGACATTGTCGAGTTCGATTAGGCGCTTAGTCCTGCGATCGGTAGCCGAAAAATCAATTTGTGCGGTTGGGTTCCGGGTCCTGGCGTTCAAGTCGGCGAGTTCACCCATTAATTCTCCTGCTTTATCAATGCGTGCCTTGGATTTACGAGTGCGAGCTTTCGCTCCTCGCCGCAGCCACTCGATTTCCGAATGAACCAGATTTTCGAGTGCTTCCTGGCGCTTCGACTGGGCATGGAGAAATTCTTCTTTCTTTTCCAGAAACGCGCTGTAATTCCCGCGAACGCGCAGCAAGCCATCGGGATATACGCGGTTGAGTTCCGCCATCTCCGTGGCGACATTCTCCAAAAAATAGCGGTCGTGGCTTACCATCACGCAGGCAAACCCTGCCCCCCCCAGCAGAGCTTCGAGCCACTTAATTCCGGCGAGATCCAGGTGATTCGTGGGCTCATCCAGCAGTAAGACATGCGGTGCCTGAACCAGCGCCTCCACAATGGCGAGCCGCTTCTGCCAGCCTCCGGACAAGGCGGACGCTTCCGCTTCCAGATCCTCAAACCCCGCCCGGCCCAGCGTCTCGGCAAAATGTGTGCCGTGTTCCGAGTCAATGTTCGCCGAAGTCTTGAGCGCCCTTTCGATGACGGACCGTACGCTATCGCCAGCATTGAAATGCGAATCCTGCTCCACATAGCTGAGCCGCAACCGCTTTCTGACCGCGACGTTCCCAACGTCGGACTCTTCGGTCCCGGCCAAAATCCGCAGCAGTGTGGACTTCCCCGAACCGTTCGGCCCGATTAACCCAATCCGGTCTCGTTCCGAAACCGTGAAAGACAAATCCTGAAAGAGCGGCTGCGCTCCAAACGCTTTCGAGATTTTCTGTGCATTGATAATCGGCGGCAACGGCTGCGCTCTCCTTGTCCGTCCCTTTCCTGAGGTTATCAGGAAATGCGGACTTCTCTGACAAGCCCTTCCGCACCAGATTTCGGCAGAGTGCGGCAACGAATGTGACATCGGTCGCGTCGCATTCTGGAAGGCAATTCAGTCCGCCTTGGACTGGGTGAGATGAAGCCGACCCGGGTGCGAAGTTCGATATATTTCCATCCTATTCCTGGAGTACTTAATGAACTAATGAGATCGCGATTGATCCTTCGCCCACAGCGGACGCAACACGTTTGATGTTGCCGCCGCGCGCGTCGCCCACTCTGTTCTCGATCTTCCGTTCACGCGCTGCCCTTGAGTTGGAGAACCTGGCCCTGCGGCACCAAATCGGCGTGCTGCAACGTTCCGTGAGAAAGCGGCCCAGGTTGACTCCGCTGGACCGTCTGTTGTGGGTCTGGCTGTTCGCCATCTGGAGCGACTGGCGCTCCGCGCTGGCTATCGTTCAACCCGAGACCGTCATTGCCTGGCATCGCAAGAGCTTTCGTCTCTTCTGGACTTGGAAAGTCCGACTAGGCAAGACAGGAAGACCCACGGTTGCCCGCGAGGTCCGACATCTCATCCGCAGAATGTGCCGCGAGAATCCGAGTTGGGGTGCACCCCGCATCCACGGGGAGTTGCTCAAACTTGGCATCAATATCGCGGAGAGCAGCGTGAGCAAATACATGTTGCGCGGCTGCAAACCTCCGTCGCAGACTTGGCGCACCTTCCTGGAGAATCACCTGCAGCAGCTGGTCTCCATCGATTTCTTTACCGTGCCGACCCTTCGTTTCCAGGTTCTCTATGTGTTTCTGGTGTTGGCCCATGACCGGCGCCGAATCCTGCACTTCAATGTGACCGCCCACCCGAGTGCGGAGTGGACGGGACAGCAACTGCGGGAGGCATTTCCCTTCGACCAACTCCCGCGCTACCTGCTCCGCGATCGCGATGTCATCTACGGAGGTGACTTCCGCAGAGAGGTAACCGACATGGGAATCCAGGAAGTCCTTTCCACCCCGCGATCCCCTTGGCAGCGGGCGTATATTGAGCGCGTCATTGGTTCGATTCGGCGAGAGAGCCTGGACCATGTGATCGTGTTCGACGAAAGCTCGCTACGTCGTATCCTTCGTTCGTATCTGGATTACTATCACCGATCGAGAACGCATCTTTCCTTGGGGAAGGACTCCCCCGAGCCGCGATCGATTCAACCGCCGGAAGTAGGGCGAGTGGTGGCGCTGCCCCAGGTCGGAGGGCTGCATCACCGCTACGAACGACGGGCCGCCTGAGACTCTGCCCTCCTTAGTATATGGGTGCTGACGCAGCACGCCGGCGCGATCCGCTACGCCCGAGAAGCAGACATGTTGCCCCTTTTCGCGGCGGGCCAAGCAATCACGGACCTGCAAACTGAGTGATGCGCTTTCCGCAGCTACTTTACTTCATTCTTTTTTAATTTTTTACCGAGATCGAGTTTTCGATAGGGTCAGTGCCCAAGTAATTCATTTTACGTCGTTTAAGTATTACGTAAAATATTTTACATTTAGGTTGACACTGAATGTAAAATATTTTACAGTCATCGCTGTGGCAGGTTGCTCAGGAGCACAGGGATGAAGAAGAAAGGACCGGAGCATCGACCGGGCAGAAGGCTCCGGATCATAAAGGCATTGATTTCATCGAGACAATATAACTACTCGAAAAAAGTGCAGCTCTTCATTGAAGAAGGCGATTTTCAACCAGAGGACATGGAGCATTGCGTTCTGAACGCGGACGCAATTCACAAGGTGGAAGCGGATGAATTGTGCACCGCCGTCGATGGTTGCAAATACACAATTCTTGGAGTTGACACACAAGGGGTTCCTTTTTACACCTGCGGCAAATTGATCCGGAACGGCGAGTCTCAAACGCTCTACTTCTTCATAACAGCTCATGAACAACAGTAACAAACTCGATAAAGGGAGAACCGCTATGCCGAGGGTTGCATTTGGCTACAGATGTCAGGAGTGTGGCCAGGGGACAGTTCTGGAAAAGATTTTTCCTGAGTACAAAACAAAGGTTAAAGGCTACCCACTCATCGTGGAGAATGCCCGAATTGGAGTCTGTGACCATTGCGGTGCAGAACATTTTGACCCAAACGAGACCCTACGATGGAGAGCTTTGCTACAAGAAAAGCAATTGGAGTCCTATCTGCGCCCCGACGATATCAAGGGTCTGCGTAAGGAGTTGGGGCTGCCTATGGAACAGTTCGCCGCCCTTCTCGGATGCACGCGCCAATCGCTTCACAACTGGGAGCGTTCTGATCGCAGTGTTCCCCAGTCTCGCATGGCTGATTTGTTTATGCGTTTGATTCGCGAGTCGCGTTCTCTCGGCCAACTTGATGTTGTCGGTTATTTGACGGCTCAGGCCGAAAAAGCGGGATTCCATTTGGCTATTTCATCGAAGACTAAGCCGACTGCCCCGATTCTTGCTTTTGCTCGCAAGGTTCCCATTAACCTGTTATCGGCTCAGGTCCATCAACCTCTCTCACTCGTTGCCGACACAGAAGTTCAGGAGGAAGCAGTCGCATTGGTGACAGAGGACAACAAACCCATCGCAACGCTTTCTTACGACTACCAGGATGCCAAATTGATCCTGGTGTTCTTGCACGCCGTCCCGTTCGTAGAGTTCGATGCAGAAATCCAATTCAAGGACGGAAAGAACGCCACTGGCAAGCACGCCACAATAAGAAATCAGGAAGCGACATTGCTCACAAAGACAACTCACACTGAAGACGATGTCGCTCAAATCCGATTGTTACCCCAGGAACTCCTGTCAACTTCGGAAATCAAATGAATACTCAACTCGCCGCGATAGCCGCTAAGCTTACTGCTCACCGTCTTGCTGCGGCATCATCATCCCAAAAACCGAGCCAAACAATTAAAGAAATATATAAGGGAATTTTTCAGGGTGACTTTTACAAGAGCATCTGGGACGAACGGGTTTTGCTTGCTCTTCAGCAATTCATCGATCGCGATCCACCGAATCAAGAGGTCTATGGTGCACAACTCGCGTTTATCAAGAACCGCACTGGTCAAGTGGTTGCCATCAATGATCTGTTCGCGGCTTTCCTCTTCCTTACGCGGGAGGACTTAACGACGTTTGTTGCCCGCATTACGGACCCGACAATCTCCCAAGCACTTGCTCTTTTGCAGGCGAATGGCTGTTTAGACAAGATCAGGAGTTCGAGTGCCCAACCACGTGAAAAGCTTGGCGTATTCGTAGAGGAACTGCGAAAAGAAGCACCCTCAATGTCAGAGATCCTGACCTCCTGCTTCGAGGCACTCTGTGCCCGTCAGGAACTAGGCACGGTCAATTGCCTATTGATAACCCAGCCCCACCGGATTGGCGTGGTCCTGCCCGTTCGAACGATGTTGCAACCCGGTTCGGGAGACGTTAAGACGGTAATCACAACGCAAGAAACGTTTTTATCAGCAGTTAGCCGAGCGAGGGGAGCACTCCAAAGCAGAGGCTGGCTCGGTACCGACCAGGACATCATATTCAGCGCTGACCAAACGGATGCAACGTATTCTGGCAGTTCGATTACAGTCGGCGCAGCGATGGCAATGTACAGCAGCGGCAGGAAATGGCAGTTTGACCCATATACAGCATTCACAGGTGATATCGATATCAGGGACAACCAATGGCGAATACTTCGCGTGGAAGGTATCCCCGAAAAACTTTCTGCTGCCCGACAGGCGGGCATTCGACGGGTGGTATTGCCACGTCAAAATCAGGCTGATGTCCCTGCAGACTGCAGTGGATTACAACTTGTCTTTGTTGACGACATCAAAGAATTACTTGGCAACCTGACCCTTCCGCAGGATGCCGCACCCGCGGACACAGTACAGCAAAGAAAAATTGCCCTCATGCACGCCCATTGCTCTGCACAAGGCTGGCAAGTTTCGGCGGCGCGGTCAATTCAAACCGGATTACAGTTCGCAATCACGCCCGCTGTTGACGACGAACTTACGGTCAGCATTTACAACACCGGTGCTCACACACCGAAACAACATCAGAAGCCACATTTCAACAACTTGCTAGCTCTGCTCAACGGCTGCGAAGCGTCAGATACGCCCCTGCAAAATGTTCAAAAGACCTTCAACATCAAGAACGCCGAACTACGTGAGCAAATCAAACGCCAGTTTGAGACCCTGCGGCCATCGGAGATCAGAACTGAACAGTATTGTGATTATTCCTTCGTTTACGAAAACGGAAAGGAGAAGCTGATCGTAAAGCAATACACGTCAGGCAAGCTCCAACTGCAAGGTTATGCAGGGCCTCTTTATCGGCAAGCCCTCGAAATCATTATTCCGCAATACAACCTGCATTTCCCGACAGCGACCCTGAACATTGCTGACTACTTGACCTCTGGCAAACAAGAACTGAATACCACGCCCAAAGAGACCCCACCCGAAGTTGCTGTTGCGTTGCCCCATATTGGCACCGATGAATCAGGAAAGGGTGATTATTTTGGGCCACTCGTGATCGCCGGAGTGTGGGTCGATGAGCCCCTCCAAAATTCTCTCGCTCAGCTGTGTCCGCGATTCCAAAGAACTTTCGGACCGCCGCTGTCAAGAACTGGCCTCCGCGATCCGTGAGATTTGTCCCGGCAAATATCAAGTTGTCATAGAGATCTCACCTGAGAAATATAACGAACTTCATGAAGAGCTCTTGCGGGAGAAGCGAAACTTGAATCATCTCCTTGCATGGGGCCATGCAAGGGCCATCGAGAGCCTCCTTACGCGGCAAGAATGCAAGCAGGCCATCGCAGACCAGTTCGGAGACGAAAAATACATCACATCAAAGCTCATGGAAAAGGGGCGAGCCATCAAGCTGCTCCAGACTCCCAAAGCAGAGAGGTTCATTGCGGTTGCAGCGGCTTCAATCCTAGCTCGCGATCATTTCCTCAGGCGCCTTGACCAATTGGGAAAGGAAGCGGGCCTGACTTTACCTAAGGGGGCATCCCCAGAGGTTATCGCGACAGCAAAGCAAATAATCGGCAAGCGAGGGCCGGACGCTCTCCGCAAATTTGCAAAACTTCATTTCAAAACGACAGCTTCAGTGCTGGCCAAACAATGACCATGAACCTTGAACGAGCGACCCAGGCGATGAAAGAGAATCGTTGGGCCGATGCCATTACCGATTTGCGAACTGCTCATGAACGGGCTCTTGATGATTGTGACATTTGGGGACAACTCGGATTCGCACTCTCCCGCAATGAGCAGTATGCCGAAGCGATTCGTGTGTTCGAGGATTTGTCAGGCAAGGAGCCGACGAGCCCCAAATGGCCTTACATGGTCGGATACCAACATTACCAGCAAAAGGCCTGGGCGCGCGCCATCGAGTGGTTTGACAAAGCGCTAAACCTGCGCCCTGGATATGTGAAGGTGCTTTACCGAAAAGGATATGCCCACCTGGCATTGGGACAAGAGCAAGAAGGTATTGAGGCTCTGAATTCCTGCGTTAATTCGTGGGTAAAGATGACAGCCGCCGCACAAGAAGCCGAGCGGCCCAGCTATGGGAAGGCCCACTTTCAACTGGGCAAGATTTACTTGAAGAAAGGCCGTGCCTTCAAAGCTCGGGGTCACCTACAGATTGCGGCTCAGACCGATTCGAAAGATCACGACGTTCTGTACGAATTGGGCCAGTGCTATTTGCAACTTGACCTACTGGACGACGCAGTTCGAACACTCCAACTCGCCGACCAAATCAAACCCGGTAGCGATTACGTTCTGGACCGACTCGCGCAAGCTCATGCCAAAAAAGGCGACTATAGCGTAGCGGAGCGCGTATACCAGCGCATACCGGAACACCGCAGACGCCCGTTTGTCCTGCAACATCTCGGAATGATGTATCTCGAACAGGGCCAGCATCAAAAAGCCTTGCCCTATCTCGAAGCGGCTGCCCGGAAACAACCTGACAATCACAACATCCACTACGCTCTAGGGTCCGCACAAGAAGCCACTGGGCATTTGAAAGCAGCTCATGCTTCATACACACGCGCAGTAAACTGCCGGAAGACAAAATACAACCTCGAATTCAAGCAGGCGCAAGACGCTCTGCAACGAGCCACTGAAAAGCTGGCAACTGCTCCGCCACCGGAAGCGCCGGACACACCGAAATTGCAGCACAAGCCGAAAGACAACGAAGGCATCATCGAATCGTACAACGAGTCACGTGGATTTGGTTTTATTAGCACCAAAACGCAGCCTCGCATTTTTTTCCATGTCTCTTCTGTTGTCGGTCGCCAAAAGCCGTGTCAAGGCGCACGAGTCATATTCGAATCTGAGGTTACGCCTAAAGGACCGCGAGCCGTACATGTCGAGATTGAGAACAAACCAGGGTTGATTGGAGACCGACATGGGGCATGATGCGGACGCCCGATCTGTTGCTGGATTCCTTCATTCTTCCCCGCGAGCGAACAATCGCGTTTGCGTATCCTCGGGCGCCCCACGAAGCTCAAATTTCGCCTGGTCCAGCAGTGACCTAAGTTGATCATGCGTTTCAGGATGACTGCTCCTACGGCATCGTAGCAGCGCGAGTCGAATCTCTTCGCCACGGTAGCTGGCCCATTTCTCTTGTTCGTGATAAGGACCTGGCTGGTGCTGCAATAACACTTCGTAAGCGCGTTCGGCGTTCGGGCATTGATTTCCGACGCGCCGGCAAATCTGAACGGTAAAATATTGCGCCAATCCCTCAAGTAATTCCGGAGCAGTTCCGGTGAAGAAACCGGTTGGCCAGCGATGGCCTTCAATGTCCGCGCCCTGATGCGTATAGGCATGCTGTCATTACCGAAAACTCTGTCCGCCGACACGAACACTCTGATTGGAAAACTGATCGAGGATCGAGGCCAGCTTGAAGGGGCGAAGCAACTCTGGCTCTAATCCCAAATCGGCGAGTGCAAGTAAGGAGGCTGTCGCCGGGAAGAAATGCGGTGTTGGGCCGCGAGAGTTTGCTTTGGCTGAGACCCGAACGGGAAGCTAAAATTCATCGGGGGACAACTATGCTGCTTGGCGCTGGTATCGGTGGTGAAGTCCTCCGACCTGAGGAATCACGGCGATACGCCCGTGCTGCGGCTTCTCTACGGCTCTCGACTCTGGGGCGTCTTTGGCCAGGGCTAGGTGAGTTCGGGAGCGCTGGTAGTAGGCAAAGTAACTTTGTAGAATGCGGCGCAAGGATCGTTGATTCCACACGATCACATGGTCCAAACATTCGCGGCGAATGGAACCGATCAGCCGCTCCACATAGGGATTTTGCCAAGGGGATCGCGGCGCAGTGAGCACTTCCTCCATTCCCATGTCTCGGGTCAAGTCGGCGAAGTCTCGTCCGTAGATGGCATCTCGATCACGCAGCACGTATCGTGGCGCCTCGTCCCAGGGAAACGCTTCCCGCATCTGCTGCAGAGTCCAGTCCTCGGTGGGGTGTTCCGTCACTCCGAAGTGCACCACCCGGCGTCGCTCATGCGAGAGGATTACCAGGACGAACAGGACCCGGAAGGTCGCCGTCGGCACCGTGAAAAAATCGATGGCCGCCGTCTGGGCCAGATGATTGGTCAGGAAAGTTCGCCAGGTTTGCGAAGGCGGTTTGCGGGGCCGTAGCAAATATCGGGCCACGGTGGATTGCGCCACTGCAATTCCCAACTTGAGCAGTTCTCCGTGAATCCGCGGCGCACCCCACAAGGGATTAGCTTGTTGCATGCGCCGAATGAGATCACGAACGCTTGCCGCTATTTCCGGCCTTC
>Ga0209577_10002628_pt1 | contig 17153 bp, 16 predicted proteins | sample GraSoiAngelo_109_FD_185874 | JGI IMG/M metagenome (GOLD analysis project Ga0209577, IMG submission 185874) | Grasslands soil microbial communities from the Angelo Coastal Reserve, California, USA - 14_0903_12_20cm (SPAdes) (version 2) | ecosystem: Environmental > Terrestrial > Soil > Grasslands...
GCACGATCGTGCATGTGGACGAGGGCGCCCCGGTGCGCATCGGCGCCCGCGTCGGCGTGGGACACCGCGCGATCCTGCACGGCTGCACGGTCGAGGACGACTGCCTGATCGGCATGGGGAGCGTGCTGCTCAACGGGGCGCATATCGGAACGGGCAGTGTCGTGGCGGCGGGGGCGGTCGTCCCCGAGGGGACCCGGGTGCCGCCCGGGTCGCTGGTGGTGGGCGTGCCGGCTCGTGTGACGCGGGCGGTGGACGACGCGCTGCGAGAGCGGATTCGCCACACGTGGGAGCATTATGTGACGCAGGCCGAGCGGCATCGGGCGGGACAGTTCCCGGCGGCCCGACCAAGTTTGTGATGTGAATTCGCGAAACCCCATGCAGGGGTGAGGCCGTCCGCGCATCTTGCCCGGCTTGCTCGCCGCGCCTACCTTGACCTTCCGCGCTTTTTGAGCCGGCGCCCGGTTAAATTTCAACACATCACCACGCTCTCGGACGCTCTCACCGAAAGGGACGAGCCCGCATGACCGCTTCGACCCGTCTGGGTACGCTCGACTTGAGCCCCAATGCCATCACCGTGCTGGAGCGGCGCTACCTGGTGAAGGATGATCAAGGCCAGCCCGCGGAGCGGCCCGAGGACCTGTTCTGGCGCGTGGCCCGCACGGTCGCGGAGCCGGATCGGCGCTACGGTGCCTCCGACAAAGCGGTCGAGGGGCTGGCCGAGACCTTCTTCGAGCTGATGGCCACGCGGGCCTGGATGCCCAACTCTCCGACGTTGATGAACGCCGGTCGCCCCCTCGGTCAGCTGTCGGCGTGCTTCGTGCTGCCGGTGGACGACTGCCTGTCGAACGGTCAGAGCGGCATTTACGACACGCTGCGGGCGATGGCCCTGGTGCACCAGTCGGGCGGCGGAACGGGGTTTTCGTTCTCGCGGCTGCGCCCCAAGAACGACGTGGTCCGCTCCACCATGGGTGTGGCGTCGGGCCCGGTGTCGTTCATGAAGCTGTACGACGCATCCACCGACGTGGTGAAGCAGGGCGGCACCCGCCGCGGCGCCAACATGGGCATTCTGCGCGTCGATCACCCGGACATCCTCGAGTTCATCACCTGCAAGGACGATCTCACGCAGGTGACGAACTTCAACATTTCCGTGGCGGTCACCGATGCTTTCATGCGGGCGTTGGAGGAGGGGGCGGCCTACGATCTGATCCATCCCCGCAGCGGCAAGGCGGTCGGGCAGCTCGACGCCCGCGAGGTGTTCCGCAAGGTCGTGCACGGCGCGTGGAAGACCGGTGAGCCGGGCGTGTACTTCATCGATCGGGCGAACCACTACAACCCGGTCCCGCACCTCGGCAGCTACGAGGCCACGAACCCGTGCGGCGAGCAGCCGCTGCTTCCGTACGACGTCTGCAACCTCGGCTCGGTGAATCTCGGGTTGTTCGTGAAGGACGGGGGGGGCGGGGGGGCCGGGGGGGGCGAGGTCGACTGGGAGCGGCTGCGCACGGCGGTGCACCTGTGCACGCACTTCCTCGACAACGTGATCGATGCCAACAAGTATCCGCTGCCGGAGATCGACCAGCTGGCCCAACGCATCCGCCGCATCGGCCTGGGCGTGATGGGTTGGGCCGATCTGCTCGTGCGGTTGGGCATTCCCTACGACTCGGACGAGGGCGTGTCGCTCGGTCGCAAGATGATGGAGTTCGTGGACGAGGAGTCGAAGGCGGCATCGGAGAAGCTGGCGGAGCAGCGCGGTGTGTTCCCGGAGTGGGAGCGGTCGATCTGGGGACCGGACGCGAGCTGCGCGCGGGGGCCCCGGGGTGAGCGCATCCGCCCGATGCGGCGGCTGCGCAATTGCAACCTCACCACGGTGGCGCCCACCGGCACGATCTCGATCATCGCGGGGTGCTCCTCGGGCATCGAGCCGCTGTTCGCGGTCGCGTTCATGCGAAACCAGGCCGGTGTGCTCATGCCGGACGTGAATGAAGATTTCGTGGCGATCGCGAAGCAGGAGGGATGGTACTCCGAGGCCCTGGTGCAGCGGATCGCCGAGTCGGGCCACATCCACTGCGACGAGGTGCCGGCGCAGTGGCAGCGGGTGTTCGTCACGGCGCACGACGTCACGCCCGAATGGCACATCCAGATGCAGGCCGCGTTTCAGGACTTCACCGACTCGGCGATCTCCAAGACGTGCAACTTCTCGCACGACGCGACCGAGGAGTACGTCGAGAAGATCTACCGCTACGCCTACAAGCTCGGCTGCAAGGGCGTGACGGTGTACCGCGACGGCGCCCGCGAGATGCAGGTGCTGTCCACCGGGTCGACGGCCAAGAAGGTGCAGGAGCAGGCTGCGGGCGGGGGGGCGGGGAAGGACGCCCTGGCCGAAGCGCTGGGCCGGCTGGCCGAGCTCGAAGCCGAGCTCGAGCGCACCCGCGTCAAGCTGCACGACGCCGAGGCCGAGAACCTGCAGCGCCGGGCTAAGAGGTCGCGCCCCGACCTGCTCAAGGGCGCCACCCGGCGGGTGGAAACCCCGCTCGGCACGATGTACGTGAACATCACCGAGGACGACAAGGGCCAGCCGTTCGAGGTCTTCATTTCGCTCGGCAAGGCGGGCGGCGCGCTCATGGCGGACGTCGAGGCGATTGGGCGCCTCAGCTCGCTCGCGTTGCGCTCGGGGATCCCGCTGCGCGAGGTGTACCGCCAGCTGCGCGGCATCTCGTCCGACCGGGTGGTGGGCCTGGGGCCGAACAAGGTGTTGTCGGTTCCTGATGCCATCGGGATCGCGATCGAGAAGTGGATGCAGGAGAAGCAGGGGGTGCAGCAGGATCTGCTGGGCGGAGCGGTCGCGCCGGCGCCGATACGGGCCGGCTGGGCGGAAGGGGTGGTGAGCGAGCGCGCCGGGGAAGGGCAGGACTTCATCGGTGCTTGCCCCGACTGCGGCTCGCAGCTCGCGTTCGCCGAGGGCTGCGCCAAGTGCCACGTGTGCGGGTTCTCGGAGTGCGGGTGAGCGGGTAATCAGTTTTCCGTCATCAGTCGTCAGTAGCATCTCGGCCGCCGGCGACCCGAGAGGCGTCGTGATGGCGGCGGGCTGACCCACGTTGTTCTATGGTCGCATGCGGAACCCGGCCGTGGCGAAGTGACGGTCGAGGGTGAGCGCGTCCGTTATCGCGCGCTCGGCCATGACCGCGAAGCTGACGGCGTCGGTGAACGAGAACTCCTGGTCGGCGTAGCGCTCGAGCCAGTCGACTACCGCCCGGGCCTCGAGCGCGCGGGTGCTGCGCACCACGACGTTGGGCATTCGGTCCACGTGCCGAACGAACGCGAGGGCCGTGTCTCGGGACGTACGACGCATCAGCAGGGCGTGCGTCTCTGCGACCACCAAGTTCGTCGTGACGATCGCGGTACCCCGCTGAATCTGTTGTTGGAGCGCTGCGGACAGTGCACGGTGGTCCGGATCTCGCCGCACGGCGAGGGCGTACCAAGCGCTCGTATCGACGAATAACTCACCTGCCACGGCGCGGCGGTCGCCCGGTCCGTGGACGCGTCCAACCGGCCTCCTCACTGTCGGCGAGATACCGGTCGTGCTCCCGCGCCACGTTGTATCCGGGCGGGCGCCCCCGCTCGCGGTCGGCCAGGCCTACAATCTGCAGGGCGGGGTGCTTGCCGGGATCGAGCACCTCGCGCTCCAGCGCCTCGAGTCCCTGACGCAATACGCCGGACTTCGTGACGCCGAGTTGACGCGCCAGGCGACCGAGCCGGGCCCGGGCTTCGGGGTCGAGGTACACCTGGACGGGTTCTCCGACGCGGCGGGCGCTCATGACGTGATCTCATGACATAATGACACAAGTCATGATATCACCAACGCTGTGGGAGGGCAAGGCGTCCTCACCCCCTGTCCCCCTCTCCGCTATGCGGAGAGGGGGAACGAAGCACGACCTCATAGTTCCCCCTCTCCCGAAGGGAGAGGGGGACAGGGGGTGAGGACCGGAGAGGGGGACAGGGTTGAGGACCGGAGAGGGCGACCGGGGGTGAGGACCGGAGAGAGCGACCGGGCGTGAGGACCGGAGAGGGGATCAAAGGGGTGACGACCGATGTCGTCGGCGCGTCAGCGCGAGGGGTGAGGCGTGGGCGCGCGTGTCATGCATCACATTTTCCCTGGTCGCTAAGTGTGACCCCAGTCACGACTTCCGTCATGCGAACCCGGTATTCTTCTAGCGTGAGCATGCCTTTCCGCCCCATGACTCCCACGCGCCTCCAGGCGAAGGGATGGGCGCGAGTCGGACGACCCGGCGCGCATCTGCTGCGGCGCGGTGCGTGGTACCCCGTCGTCCGCATTTCTTCCAGTCATATCGTGGTGCTGGACGTCAATCGGCGGAACGTGCCGGTCGATCGGCGATTCCTCGAGATTCGCTATCATCCTCCGGAGCGCTGGAGCGTCGTGCGTTGCGAGGCGCGCGAGATTCAGCGGGTCGGCCGGCTGTTTCCGCTTACCTACGCTGTGTGCCCCGCCTGCCGCCACCGCCAGGGGTTCGGCACCGATGTGAGGGATTTGACCTGCGAGCGGTGCAAGAAGCAGGCATCGCTGGCGTGGGACGAAATGAGCTAGACTTCGTGAATGGCCCGTAAGGGGCCGGTGAAGGGGGAAGGGTGCTCTGCTGCGCTCTTCCCCCTTCCCCTTCCCGGGCCTTTCACCGGCCTTTCACTGGCCTTTCACCCGTGGAGCACCACCACCCGATCGCCCAGCGAAACGATTCCCGACCCCACTCCGCGGCAGTAATACCCCCGCGTTCCGCCGTCGAGAAACTGGAGCTGCTCCTTCAACACGTCGGCCTCGACCGTGCCCCCCAGCGCCCAGCCGGTGAAGGGCCGGCAGGGGTGCGCCACCTGCAGCACGTCGAGGCGCACGAGCTCCCGGCCGTCGGGCGCGAGCAGCGCGACGCCCGCATCCAGATCCTCGACCGTGATGCGCCCGGTCGTCTCGACGATGATGTTCTCGCCGGCGCATCCCAGTGTGATACGCTCGCCGAAGCGCTCGTGCATCAACGCGTAGTGCGACGTGAAGCCGAGCGACACGCCGTGCACGCCGTCTTCGTTCTTGGTGCAGGGATGGGCGCGGTGGTGGACGTCCACCAGCCAGGCCCCGTCCGTGCTCTCTCCCAGCACGCCCTCGGGACCGACGGCGACGCGGTCGACCGCGAGCAGCGGGGCAGGGTCGTAGCTGCGGCGCGGTTTGTCGCCGGTCTTGAGCGAGGAGCGCTGGATCTGGAGGCGGACGATACGGCCGAGCTCGCGCATAACGCAATCTAGCAAAACGTAGTATCATGTGGGTCGCGAACTTTTGGGTCGCCAACTTTCCATGCGAATCACGCTCGGCTGGGCCCGCTGTGCCGACAATGTGGCGGACATCCTCCGCCGCGGGGCGTGGTACCCGATCGTCGAAGAGTCACCCGATGGCCACCTGGTGGTGGAAGTGCGCCAGCAGCGGGTGCGATTGGCGCGCGCCGACGTGACGATCCGCGCGGAGCCGCCCGACCACTGGAGCATCGTGGCCCGCACCGGCGTGCTGCGGCCTACGCTGGGCGGGGGAGGGCGGGGGAGCGACGTGGCGACCATGTACGCCGTCTGCCCGCTGTGTCATTACCGCCAGGACTTCGCCGCCAAGCCCGCCGGCCTCAAGTGTGTGCGCTGCGGCGCCACGTCGCCAGTGGACTGGAGCGAGACGTGCTGAACAGTCATCAGTCATCAGTCGTCAGTCGTCAGTCATCAGTGCCCCCGGGTAGCGGCGGATGTGTTTAGTATATTAACTATCAATATGTTAACTTTATCCGTGCCCGGGAACTGACAACTGACAACTGACGACTGACGCCTCCCCATGCCCGACCGCTCCGCTCTCGCCCTGCAGCTCACCGACGCCATTCGCCTGGCACGGGCCGCCGTGGAGCACGCCGGCGACCGGGCGTTCCGCGCCTACGGCCTGTCGCACCGGGCGCATGCCGTGCTCTCGGCCGTGGACCTGGGCGGTCCCGACGGGGCGCGCCCCAAGGACGTGGCCGCGCAGTTGGACGTCTCTCGCGCCGCCGCGACGACGTTCATCCAGCGGCTCGAAACCAAGGGGCTGGTGGAGACCACACCCGACCCGGAGGACGACCGCGGCGTGCGGGTGACGCTGACGCGCCGCGGGCTCGAGGTGCTGCTGCGCGCCAGCCAGCTGGAGCGCCGGCTCGCGGCCCGCGCCATCGAGGGACTGCCCGCGTCGAGCATCGCGCGCGCCGTGCATCTGTTGCAGGAGTTCAAGCAGCGGTTGGAGGAGAAGCAGATCGGCGTCGTGCGCTGATGTTGAAAACCGACGGCGGCACCGTGCAGGCAGCGGCCCGAGCCCTGCGAGCCGCGCGCCGCGTGGTTGTGACCAGCGGCGCGGGGATGTCCCGTGACTCCGGTATTCCCACGTTTCGGGACGCGCTCACCGGTCTGTGGGCGCGCTACGACCCCGAGGAGCTCGCGACCGAAGCGGCCTTCCGTCGCAATCCCGCCCGGGTGTTCGGATGGTACCTCTGGCGGCGTCGCCTGGTGCGAGCGGCCGTGCCGCACGCCGGCTATCATGACCTGGTGGCGCTGGAGCGGATCGTTCCCGAGCTTGTCGTGGTGACGCAGAACGTGGACGGGCTGCACCGGCGAGTGGGAAGCACGCGGGTGATCGAGCTGCACGGCTCGCTCGAGCGGTTTTCGTGCCTCACGGCTCGGCATCCCTTCCCGCCCGACCAGGTCGCGACGCCGGAGACGGACGGGGAGTGCGAGCCGCCGCGCTGCCCGCGCTGCGGCGCGCTGGTCCGGCCCGACGTCGTGTGGTTCGGTGAAGCCCTCCCCCCGGATGCCAGCGCGGCAGCATGGGACTCGAGCGCGCGCTGCGACGCGATGCTCGTGGTGGGGACGTCGGGGCTGGTGCAGCCGGCGGCGCAACTGCCGCTCGTGGCGCGCGAAGCGGGGGCCGTGGTGATCGAGGTCAATCCCGAGCCCACCGAGATCTCCCGCGCCGCTCAGATCACCTGTCGCGGGGCGGCCGGCGCGGTGCTGCCGGCGCTGCTCGCGGCCTTCACAGAAAGGGAAGGGGAACGACCCTGATTCGCCGCACCAAGATCGTCGCCACGCTCGGCCCCGCCACCGGGAAGCCCGAGCAGATCGCCGGGCTGATCGACGCCGGAGTGAATGTGATCCGCGTGAACGCCTCGCACGGCACGCCCGAGCTGCGGGCGGGGTGGATCGCCGCCGTGCGCCAGGCGGCGGACGCGGCGGGCGTGCCGGTCGCGGTGCTGTGGGACCTGCAGGGCCCTCGCATCCGCGTGGGCAAGCTGGCCGAGCCGCGCGAGCTCTTGCCCGGCGAAACGGTGGTGTTCGCCCCCGAAGAGGTCGCGCGCGGCGCGGAGCTGCCGACGACCTACGACGATCTCGCCGCCGACGTCCGTCCGGGGGCCCGCATCCTGCTCGACGACGGGCTGCTCTCCGTTCAGGTCACGCGCATCGCCCCGCCCCGGGTCGAGGGCCGGGTCGAGGACGGCGGGACGCTCACCTCGAACAAGGGAATGAACCTTCCGGGGTTGCACGTGTCCGCGCCGGCGCTCACGGAAAAAGATCGGGAGGACGCGGCCCACGCCGCATCCGTGGGGGCGGACTACGTCGCCCTCTCCTTCGTGCGCCGGGCGGAAGACCTCGCGGAGCTACGGGCGCTCGTCCCCCCCGAGATGAAGCTGGTCGCGAAGATCGAGAAGGCGACCGCGCTCGACGACCTGCCGCGCATTCTCGCCGCGTCCGATGCCGTGATGGTGGCCCGCGGCGACCTCGGCGTCGAGCTGCCGTTCGAAGAAGTGCCCGTGGTGCAGAAGCGTCTCATCCGCGAAGCGAACCGCCACGGCAAGCCGGTGATCACGGCGACCCAGATGCTCGAGTCGATGGTGCACAATCCGCGGCCCACGCGGGCCGAGGCGTCCGACGTGGCCAACGCGATCCTGGACGGCACCGACGCCGTCATGCTCTCCGCCGAGACCGCGGTGGGGGCGCACCCCTTCGAGGCGGTGCGGGCGATGGACCGCATCATCCGCGAGATGGAGCGCCACGGGTCTTCGGCCGATGGGGGAGCGCGCGGGGGGGGAGGCCGCGACGAGCGCCGGGCGACGCCGGGAGGGACCGTCTCCGTGGAGGACGCGATCGCGCTCGGCACGAGCGCCGTCGCGCGGATGCTGCGGACACCCCTCATCGTCACGCTCACCAAGGGCGGCTTCACGGCCCGCAAGGTGGCGGCCCTGCGCGCCCCGGTGCCGATCCTCGCCGTCACGACCGAGTCAGCGACCTTCCGCCAGCTCGCGCTGGTGTGGGGCGTGACGCCGGTGCTGGTGGATCACGTGCCCAGCTACGACGCCATGCTCGCCGTGGTGCGCGATCTGCTGCTCAAGCGCGGCTACGCGCAGGCCGGCGATCGCATCGTGATGACGGCGGGTGTGCCGTGGGAGGTCTCCGGGGCCACGAACCTGCTCAAGGTCGAGGTCGTGTGAAGTGAGGCTCGTGTTTCTGGGGACGGGGACGTCGTACGGGGTGCCGCAGATCGGGTGTGGATGTCGCACCTGCACGTCCGCCGATGCGCGCGACCGGCGCACCCGCAGCGGCGCGCTGATCGAGTCGGGCGGCCGGCGCCTGCTCATCGACACTCCGCCCGAGCTGCGCCTGCAGCTCGTCGCCGCCGCCGTCGCCACCCTCGACGCGGTGCTGTTCACGCACGCCCATGCGGATCACGTGCACGGCATCGACGATCTGCGGGCGATCTCGGTGCGCCAGGGGGCGGCGCTCGATGTGTACGGGGCGGCGGCCACGCTCGCCGAGCTGGCGCGCCGCTTCCCCTACATTTTCGACCACACGCCGCCGCAGCCGGGCACGAGCAAGCCCGAGCTCGCCGCGCACGTGCTCGAGCCCGATCGCGAGAGGATGATCGCCGGGATGGCGGTGCGGGCCGTGCCGCTGCCCCACGGCACCGACACCGTGCTCGGCTACCGGGTGGGTTCAATCGCTTATCTCACGGATGCGAAGGCGGTGCCCGAGGACGCGCGCGCCCAGCTCGCGGGTCTCGAGGTGCTGGTGCTGAACGCGCTGCTCCCGCGGCCGCACCCGCTGCACCTCTCGATTCCGGAGGCCGTCCAAGCCGCGCAGCAAATCGGCGCGCGCCGCACCTTCCTCACGCACCTGACGCACGATACGCCGCACGCCGAGCTGGCGGCGCGCCTCCCTCCCGGCATCGCGCCGGCCTACGATGGATTGGTTGTCGAAGTGGGAGCCGGGTAGGGCCGACTTTCAGGCACGCAAAACACGGGTCTCGGCATCGAAGTTCCCATCCTAAAGGATGGGCCCGGAAGACACAACGCTCACGCGTGATGTGCTTTAGCACAGCGCTTTACCGGGCCCACGCTTTGAGCGTGGGGAACATCGGGGCAGGGTGCTCATTGGTTTCTCAGCAACCTGCTAGATTCGACGGCAGGAGGGCGCTCTCATGGCGAACACGTCATCGGAGGCAGTGCTGCGACGGTTCCAGAGTCCCGCCGTGCGTCAGAGCGCGGCAATGGACGAGCTGGTGCGCCGGGCGGTGTTCGGTGCGGCCGGCGAGCGTGAGGAAGCGCGCTGGCTGATCTGGGAGATCGGGCAGCACGCGGGCGTGCGGCCGGCGTCGATCCACGAGCTCTACATGGCGCGCGGTCGGGGCGAAGTCCCCGCGTTTACCACGCCGGCCATGAACATCCGCGTGCTTGCCTACGACTCCGCGCGCGCCGTGTTTCGCGCCGCCAAGCGGCTCGACGTGGGCGCGCTCATCTGCGAGATCGCGCGTTCCGAGATCGGCTACACCGAGCAGCGTCCCGCGGAATACGTGGCGGTGATGACCGCCGCGGCGCTGCGCGAAGGGTTCACCGGGCCGCTGTTTATCCAGGGCGACCACGTGCAGGTGAACGCGAAGAAGTACGCCGCCGAACCAGAGGCCGAGCTGCAGGCGCTGCGCACGCTCATCGAAGAAGAGCTGCACGCCGGCTTCTACAACATCGATATCGATACCTCGACGCTCGTGGACCTGTCGCAGGCCACGCTTCCCGAGCAGCAGCGCGTCAACTACGAGCGCGCCGCCGAGCTGACCAGGTTCATTCGCGATCGCGAGCCCGAGGGCGTCACCGTCTCGGTGGGCGCGGAGATCGGCGAGGTGGGCGGCAAGAACTCGGACGTGCACGAGCTGAAGGCGTTCATGGACGGCTACATCCAGGCGCTCAAGGGCCTGGGCACGCATACCGGCATCAGCAAGATCTCCGTCCAGACGGGGACGAGTCACGGGGGCGTGGTGCTGCCCGACGGATCGATCGCCAAGGTGCAGCTCGATCTCGACGCGCTGAAAGCGCTGTCGCACGACGCGCGCACCAAGTACGGTCTCGGCGGGGCGGTGCAGCACGGGGCGTCCACCCTGCCGCCCGACGCCTTCAGCCAGTTTCCCAAGTGCGAGGCGATCGAGATTCACCTGGCGACCAACTTTCAGAGTATCGTGTTCGACCACCCGAAGCTGCCCGCCGAGCTGCGACGCGAGCTGCAGGAGTGGGTCAAGGTCGAGTGCAAGGACGAGTGGAAGAAGGGCGACACGGAGGAGCAGTTCTACTACAAGAGCCGCAAGAAGGCGATCGGTCCGTTCAAGCAGCGCCTGTGGGACTTGCCGGCCGACGTCCGGGCGGCCATCAGCGCCGACCTGGAGAAGACGTTCGCCTTCCTGTTCGAGCAGCTGCGCGTGACCAACACGCGGGCGGTCACCGATCGATTCGTGCGGCCGCCGCTCCAGTCGCACGCGCAGCCGCGCCCGGTCGCGGTGGCGGCCCCCGACGACCTCGAGGCGGGCGAGTGAGCGAGCAGAGCACCGGTTTTGGACCGTTCATGTTCGGCGTGGTGATCGGGGCGGCGCTGGGCTTCCTGTTCGCGCCCGAGGCGGGCGCCGCGTCGCGTACCAAGCTGGCGCGCCGGGTGCGCGAGCTGGCGGCCGAAAAGCTCGACGAGCTGGGCGAGCTGGCCAAATCCGGAGACCCGGACGAGGAGGACGAAGGGGCTCCGACGCCCCGGGCGGCGCTGGCGCGCCGGCTCAGCGACGCCAAACGCCGCCGCCGCGTCGCCCGGCGTGGGGGGGGCGGCGTCGAGGAGGAGGACGAGCCCGTCGCGTGAAGGCCCAGGGCGGCTGGCACCGGTCGCCGACCGGCGTCGTGCGCCGCACCCTGGAAGCGGCCTACGAGGACAACATTCCCTTTCTCGCGGGCGCCCTGTCGTTCGATCTGCTGCTCACTATCATTCCGTTCGTCGCGGTGCTGCTCGCCATGGTCGGGTACCTGGTGGAGCACCAGGTCACCACCCAACGCGTGGATCTGCACGAGCTGCTCGCCCGCCTGCTCCCCACGACGCTGGGAGGGGGCACCGACGCCGCGTTCGCGCAGGTCGAGGCCGCCCTGGGCGGCGTGATGCGTCACCGCGTGCGGATCACGGCGGTCGCGCTCCCCCTGTTCCTGTGGTTCTCCACCCGCCTGTTCGGCGGCTTGCGCGCCGCCTTGAACGAGGTGTTCGACACCGACGAGCGGCGTCCCTGGCCTATGGCCAAGCTGCTCGATCTCTCCATGGTGCTCGGCACCGGGGCGCTGCTCGTGCTGAGCAGCCTGCTCACCGCCTGGGAGGCGCGCAACGCGAGCAGCGTGACCCGCAGCTTCGCCCTCGATTGGCTGTGGCGCTTCGGCCTGGAAACGACGGCGTTCGCCCTCGGCGTGGTGCTGTTTTTCATGATCTTCAAGCTCATGCCCAGCCGGCGCATCGACTGGCGCACCGCGCTCGTGGCCGCGGTGTTTTGCTCGCTCGGCTTCGAGGTCGCCAAGCGGCTGTACGCCCTGTACGTGACCCGGTTTGCGACCCTGGACCGCGTGGCGTCGGACGCTAACGTGGTGGCCCTGTTGCTGTTCCTCCTGTGGGTGTACTACACGGCTTACCTGTTCCTGCTGGGTGGCGAGGTGGCGGAGACCTACGATCTGATCCGGATGCGGCGCTCCCAGCGGGTGCAGCTGGGCTGAGCCCTACTTGTGCAGTCGCCCGCTAAGGTGCAAGACAAGACCGCGCTGGTTCGCCTGCTCGCGGAGCGTACGGGAACCCCGTACTGGGGCTGTGGAGCGGCTCATCGGGTACCGGCCTTCCCTGAATCTCGGGGCCATGCTCGAGCGGATCATCGCGGAACACCGCGTGATGCTCCATGGGCGAACCACGCGCCGGGTGTCGGAGCGGGATCAGGTGGTGCCGGCCCTCGCGCCGGCCGCCGACCAGGAGCGCGTCGCCGGCGCGTAGCTCCCCGTTGCACCGCCGACGTGACAACCTCCCCAACCTCCCCAACCTCCACAACCTCCACCAACCTCCAGAACCTCCACCAACCTCCAGAACCTCCACAACCTCCAGTAACGTTTTATCTTCTGCGCATGACCACCCCCGGTCCGCTGCGTCAGCCGATTCCGGTCGGCCAGTCGATCCTGTGGAGCCCCGCCAGCGCGGGTTCCAAGCGTCCCGGCAACATCACCTTTCCCGTCTTCCTGTCGCAAGCCGCCCTCACCGCGATTCTCGAGCACGTGGCGACGCCGCACCGCGCCGGTCAGGGCGTCCTCGGGTTCCTGCTGGGGGACGCGTGCGAGTGTCCCGAGACCGGCGTGTCCTACCTCCTGATCGACGTCGCGCTGCGCTTGAACCAGGCGATCTACGGAGATCGCACCCGCGACGTGGTGACGCGGTTGTGGGACCATATCCAGCTGCAGCTCGAGCAGCAGCGGGCGAGCCTCATCGGCTGGTACCACACCCACGCGCCGCTGCCGCTCACCCTGTCGGGACACGACGTAGAGACGCACGAGCACTATTTCGCCGAGCCGTGGCAGGTGGCGTTGTTACTGGGGACGGATCCCGCGGAGCCCGCCGCCTCGTTCTTCCGCGCGGGCACGGACGAGGCGTGGACCGGCACGTCGCAGCCGTTCTACGAGCTGCTGGCGCCCGAGTCGATCCGGCCCGATGGGAAAAAACGCTCCTTTGTAACGTGGAAGAACTACCGCGCGTTTAATCCCGCCACGCCGACCGGCTCAACTGCGCCGGCCGCCGTCACACAGGTCACGCCGCGCGTGGCTGCGAAGCCACCCGGCGCGCCCAAGTTCACGCCGGCTCCGCCGCCCCGGCCCACCCCCCCACCGCCGCCCGAGCCCGAGCGAGAGCCCGAGGACCACGGCGAGCTCAGGTTCCTGACGGCGGCTGAAGACATGCCCCCACCGCACCCGCTTCCCCCGCCTCCCCCGCCTCCCCGGCACGTCGCGCCGCCTGAAAGACCGCCGGTGCGGCCACGAGCGGCGCCCGAGCCAGAGCCCGAGCCCGAAGAGGTCCCCGCCGCGCCCGCCGCCGATGAGCCGCGGGAGGAGGACCAGCCCGAAGCCGCGGTCTGGCCTGACGAGTTCGAGGAGCGCGAGGGGGCGGGGGCGGGGGCAGAGGCAGACTACGGCGAGGAGTTCGAGGCCCCCGCGCTGCGGGCGCCACGCCGCAGGCTCAAGCTCCCCCGGGCGGTGATGCGCACCCTGCTGGGGCTCTTGTTGGGCGGCGTCGCCGCCGGTGCGTATTGGTGGTTCCAGCCGGAGCTGCCGCTGCCCAAGTGGTCGAGCATCACCGCCGTGGGGTCGACGATCGGCGCCAAGGTCTCCGCCCTGGGCGACAAGGTCGCGGGCCTCGTCGCCGGCCTGCGACGCCGCGCTCCTGTAGCGGCGCGGCCGGCGGCGAAGCCGGTGACACCGTCCCGCAACCCCGGGGCCACTGCGGTGACCCGGCCGGCCGCACCGTCCCCGCTCCCGCCTCCGCCCCCGCCCCCGCCCTCACCTCCGGCCCGGACCAAGCTCGACCTGGCCGGCGACTCGTTGACGCAGGTGGTACGCACCTTCGCGGACCGGGCCCGGCTGTTCGACCAGAAGCAGCTGGCGTGCGCGGGGCTGGCGCGCGGTCTCGAGCTCGTCGAGAACCGGTGGATTGCGTACAACGCCGCGCGCCGCGGCGCCGGCGTGCTCGACGGCGCGCGCGCGGGACGCGATCAGGCGCTGTACGCCCGCGTCGATTCGGTGGAGCGGAAGTTCGAGCAGTCGGGATGCGCCCGGCCGTAGTCCTCCTCCTGCTCGCCGCAGCGCCGGCGTATTCTCAGGGGAGGGGCGGCGAGGCGCTGCGGAAAACCGATCTGCTGCGCCTGCTCTCGGGGCCCACGCTCGCGCCGGACGAGCTCGCCGCGCTGATCCATCGCAGCTGTCTCAGTTTCACACCGACCAGCAGGGATCGAGCCGATTTGGTGGCCCTGGGGGCGGACCCGGCGGTGCTGCGTGAGATCGATGGATGCGCACGTCGCGCGACCGCCCCGGGCGCGAGCGAGGCGACCGCGGCGCCGCCCCGCGCCCCGCTGTCCGGCGTCGCGAGCGGGTTTGTGCTGGGGGTGGGGCAGCACGCGGCGGCGGGCGCGCACCCGTCACTGCCCCTCCTGTTCGAGCTGCGCGACACGGCCGGCCTCCCCGCCGCGGGACGCGACGTGGCTCTGTCCATCACGAATGGGTGGCTCGGGGCACAGCGGGTCGTGACCGACTCGAACGGGCGCGTCCACGTCGACCTGACGGTGGGCCCGAGGGTCGGCCCGGTGGCAGTGAAGGCGCAGGTGGGCGCCATCGAGCGACAGGCGACGTTGTATGCCGAGCCCGGTCCCGCGGCGAAGCTCACGCTGCGCTGCGGCGAGGCGCGGGTCGAGCGCCGCATCGCGCTCGCGCCGGACGGCGCCGCCGAGCTGCGCGTGACGGCCCAGGACAGCTTCGGCAACGAGGCGGCGGTAACGGGATTGCAGGCGGCGACGGGCAACCACGGCGTCGTGCGGGTGACGTTCGTCGGGGCCGACGCCGGCGGCGGCGTCGTGCGGGTCGCCGCGAGGGACGAGGGGTCGACGAGCCTCGTCGTGGTGGCCTCGCGCCAGCGTGCGGATGTGAGCGTTACGGTGGCTAGGACCCCGGTTTCGGGAGCGACGCCCTGCCACTAGCTTTCCACTGCCCCAGGTCCGCAGGTCATCCGGTCGTGAACCGCGTCAGGCCCCCGCAGGGAGCAGCGCTAAGCGATGTCGGGTGTCGCTGCGGGGAGCCTGGGGCATTCATCTTCATTGCGGACTGGCGATTGCGGATTGCGGATTGAAATGTCCCCTTCGAATCCGCAATCCGAAATCCGCAATCCGCAATTAGATTGCTCCCCATGATCGCTCTCGCCCGCAAATACCGTCCCAAGCAGTTCTCCGATCTGATCGCCCAGGATCACGTGGCGGCGGCGCTGCGCGGCGCTGTGGCGGGTGGTCGCGTGGCCCACGGATACCTGTTCGCGGGTCCCCGGGGGGTGGGGAAGACCACGGCGGCCCGCATCCTCGCGATGGCGTTGAATTGCGAGCGGCGAGCGTCGAGCGCGGTCGGGGGAGAGCCGTGCGGAGCGTGCGACTCGTGCACGCGCATCTGGACCGGTGCCGCCAACCTGGACGTCGTGGAGCTCGACGCGGCGTCGAATCGCGGGGTGGACGATGCGCGCGACCTGCGGGAGCGCGCCATGTACGCCGCGTCGGCCGAGGGTCGCCACAAGGTCTATATCGTGGACGAGGCCCACATGCTGACGCGTGAAGCGTGGAACGCGCTGCTCAAGATTCTCGAAGAGCCGCCGTCGGCGGTCGTATTCGTCTTCGCCACCACCGAGCCGCAGAAGATCGCGCAAAGCGCGGCGCCGATCCTGTCCCGGCTGCAGCGCTTCGACTTCCGGCGCATCGGCCCGGCTGCCATCGTCGAGCGCCTGCGCCAGGTCGTGGCAGCGGAACGACTCGAGGCCGCCGACGAGGCCCTCCACTTGATCGCCAAGAGCGCGGACGGCGGGATGCGCGACGGCCTGTCGATTCTCGATCAGGTCGTGTCGTTCGGCTCCGGACCGGTGACCGCCGACCGCGTACGCGAGGTGCTCGGTCTGATCCCGGACGACGTGTATGGCGAGCTATTGCGCGTGGTCGCCGAGCGCGATGCGGCGGGTGTGTTTCCCCTGGTCGAGCGGCTCGTGAATGGGGGCGCGGATCTGGGCGAGTTCGTGAGCGGCGCAGGGGAGGTGTTGCGCGCGGTCCTGTTGGCGAATCTCGGGGGAAAGCCGGAGGGATTCACGGAGGCGATGCAGGCCCTGATCGAGAAGTACCGCTCCTCGCTCCCCGCTCCCGACGTCGTCCGTCTGCTCGCCGTCCTCACCGAGCTCGAGCCGCAGCTACGCGCCGGTGGCAACGCCCGGCTCGCGGTAGAGCTGCTGCTGCTGCGCTGGGCGATGATGGCCCAAACCGTCGAGTTGCAAGCGGTCATCGAGGCGCTCGAGAAGGAGCCCGGGGAGAGGCCGGTAGAGAGGCCGGGGAAGGGTAATCCGGGGAAGGGTAATCCGGCACCGGTTATGCGCGACGCCGCTGCTGCTCCCCCTTCCCCGGCCGTCTCACGGGCCGTCTCCCCGGCCTTTCCCCCGGAAAAGGGTCCATTGACCGTCGAGCGCTTGAAAGCTCTCTGGCCCCGCATCGTCGAGGACGCGCGGCGCGAGAAGCCGATGCTCGGAGCGTTGCTCCCGGCCGTCGAACCCATCGCGATCGACGGCGCGACCGTCGTGGCGCGGGCGCTCGACCCGGTCCACGCCGAGGGATTGGCGCGGCAGCGCGAGTCGCTGGCTCAGTTGATCGGTCGCTACGTCACCGAGCCGGTGCGCATCCGGCTCGAGGGGGCGGGGAGCGGGGAGGGGGAGCGCGGGGAGCGCGGCGAGCGGGGGGAGCGGTCCGCTCCGCGGCCCGGCCGTCTCACGGAGCAGGGGGTACGGGAGGAGCGGCTGGAGGCGCTGCGTGCGCGTGACCCCGGTCTCGATGCGGCCGTGGACGCGCTGGACCTGGAGTTGCTCGAGTAGCTTGCCACCTGTTTGGGCGAGGGGTAACTTTCGACGTATGGCGGATTTATCCAGCCTGCTGCAGCTGGGGCAGCAGATGCAGTACCGACTGTCCGAGATCCAGTCCCAGCTGGCCCAACAGACGGTGACCTGTACGG
>Ga0209577_10002629_pt1 | contig 17148 bp, 10 predicted proteins | sample GraSoiAngelo_109_FD_185874 | JGI IMG/M metagenome (GOLD analysis project Ga0209577, IMG submission 185874) | Grasslands soil microbial communities from the Angelo Coastal Reserve, California, USA - 14_0903_12_20cm (SPAdes) (version 2) | ecosystem: Environmental > Terrestrial > Soil > Grasslands...
GGAGCAACCGGATGAACCTCATTGAGTTAAATCGCGCCTTACGTCAGCTGCGCTTGGGAGCCATGGCGGCGGTGCTGGAGACGCGCTTGCAGCAAGCCCAAGCGGAACCCATGGCACCAATCGATTTTCTCTCCTGTCTGGTGTCCGACGAGTTGACTCGTCGCGGCGATCGACTGCTGGAAAGGCGCCGGAAACAAGCACAATTTCGCGATCCGCAGGTGACCTTCGACAACTTCGATTTCGACTTCAACAAAAAGATGAATCGCAGCTTGGTCTTCGATCTGGCGACCGCAGCGTTCGTCGCTCGTCATGACGATGCGCTGTTTCTGGGTCCACCCGGCACCGGCAAAAGTCACTTGGCTCAGGCCATCGGCAAGGCCGTCATCGACCAGGGTTATCGAGTGATCTATCGTGAGGCCCACATCCTGCTCGAGGAAATCGCCGAAGCGGCCCTCGACGGCAATCGTAAGGAGTACATGGAACCGCTGGCCACTGTGCCCCTGCTGATTATCGATGACTTGGGGATGCGCAAGCTAGGGCCCACAGCAGCAGAAGAGCTGCTGGAGATCGTCATGCGCCGTTACGGACGCGCCAGCACCCTGGTGACCTCGAACCGCCCAGTGGAAGACTGGGGAAAACTGCTCGGCGACAGCGCCGCCGTCACCGCGATGCTCGATCGCCTCCTGCATCACGGCCATATCCTAAAATGCGGGCCGCGGAGTTGGAGAACCAAGTTGCAGGCCGAACAAAATGGCGGAAAAGCCACGACCTAAACCATGGCCGCCTTCGAGAAAATACGCCTACAGGGCTCTAAAACGATCTTTTTTCGACTTTCCACCAGGGAAAGGAGTTTATAACCAAAAATGTCAGAAATGAGACTTGCAGGAAAGATCTCCGATAGGTACAACGTCTAAAGTTCCGGGCCTGCTATGGCCGGTTTTGAAGTGACCCTGCATGGCCGGTTTTGCACTGACCCTTGAGGGGGAGGTCAGCACTGATTAAATTCGAAGACTGCGTAGCGTTGTCATTTTACGGCCTTTCACGAACCCCGGAGCTTTCACCCCTCTCGCCATAACGCACAGGCTTACGCTTTCTCGCTCGGGTCGGAGTTCGTGAGAGACGCGAAGAGGTTTGACCGTTCCGGCATAACATCCTCCCCACGGAATTGGTGAACGAAACAAGAACGGCTGGTCTCAGGGCAAAAGAAGTTGTTGATGACCGGCATGCAAGCTAAAAGTTTTTCCCTTCCATAGCAACTCCCCAGACATGCTTCCGGGGAGACTAATCTCAGCATTCACTTCAGGGCTTCGAGCAGCGTAATTCACCTCGACCATTCCCTTGGGAGTTGGTACGGCCGAGGCGACGCTGCGTAGCGAGCCAAGATGGGGTTCGATCGTAACGGTTGAGAACCCAGGCCCTTTGGGTCGGATTCCAGCAACGATGGTAAGCAAATCGAAATTCGGATGAGCACTCCAGGCGTGGGAATCTGACCTTGTTGGCTCTGGTTGTTCAGCCCAGGTTGTAAGCCCTAAAGCTACCATGTCGCGCCAAGGCTTCAGCAGAAGCAGATATTGGTCTCCCATTCCTGCGTGCTCCACCGCTCGCGCCAAATAGAATCGGAAGTAGTAGGTCGCCCTGGTCATCTCGGGAACAGGAACGGCCGGTGTGAATCCCGGGTCGCTCACGGAGAGGATTTTGGTCAGAACGTCCCTTTGTTGTTCCCGAGGGACAACGTCAAGCCACACGCCGAGAATGTTGGCGTGCTGGCTGTAATGTTTTTGGGCAGGCGTGTCAGCGATCAGACCATACCTTTTATTCCAGCACAACTTGCGAATGGCATTCACGGCGCGAGACTCTGCCTCACGATACCGTCGCGCACGAATCGAATCCCCGAAGGCGAACTCCAACTCTGCGCCATAACGGAGCGCTTCAATGAACTGGAGCGTGATGACAGAAGATCCGCCGTCTGCGTCTTGGGGAGGCACACCGAAGCCGAAGTCTTTTCCCCAGTCGACAAAGGGCCACCACGTTATGTTCCCGAGGAGTCCGCCTGGCCCTTGCCTATCGAGAAACCAATCCAGAACGGTTCTCGTGCCCGGTATTTGCGCTTTGACGAATTCTTCGTCGGCGCGATACCGCCAAAAATCTTGGATCATGCCGATCCACAATAGCGAGAAGGTTGGAATGATCTGCGTAACCGATGACGGATAACGACTCTGGGTAATTCCATCAGGGATCCGGGAATCGTTGAAGGCTTGAATTGCTTGGCGAGCAAGGCGATCGTCGCCCGCAACGGTGTACGAGATTAATGCCTGGATTCGCGTATCCCCGATGTACTGCAGGCGCTCCCAATAAGGCGTATCCATGTACGTGTCATGCGCATCGAGACGGGCAGTCCGCCAGCCGATTTGCCAGATCTGACTGAGAGACGCGTCGTCTGATTCAAAGCGGGCACGTTCTTCGAAGGGGTAAGCCGTGAACCAGGAACGAAACTTTTCAATATGAAGCGGCTGGTCAGCAGTGTTGATATCTACTTGCAGAAAACGCCAGGTTCGCCAGCCGAGGGGCATGAAGCGACGCCCCTCTGAGCCGTCCGGCAGAAACTCATCGAGGATACCCGCGATGTGTTTGCCGGCGATTTCATTTCGGTTACCCTTCTCGCCTTTGTCATCGACGAGAGCCTCGGCGTAAGTGAGGCGGATGGTGCTCTTGGCACCACCGCTCACTGTGAGTTCAGGGTACGCGGTAGTCAGATGCGAATGATCCAGCAGCAGACTGATACTAGAGTGAGAGGGAATTTCGAATCCAGTAGCAGGGAAGTCTCGAGGGAGCTGAACTCCAGAAGAGCGCACGACGCGTCCAACTGGTGTCAGCTCCATTTGCATTGAGGGAAGAGAGTCCGGCACCAATTGCCAATTGTTCTCTTGCACCGCCGCCCCTCTGATGATGGCGTTGCCGATGGAAGCAGCCTTTTCCCATTTGCCTCGGCCTAAAGAGGCGTCGTTCCAGAACCAATCGAACGATGCGCCATCTATGCTCTCCGAGGGCTCCGCTACATAGTAAAAGCGCCGCACGCCCGGAGGTGTTGGCAGAGGTCTTACACTCTTATCTTCTTCCACTTCCCAACTGCTATTCGTCTCAGCGACACGTTCGGCTTCCGCATCACCGCCGAGTACAAATGCAGTTCGATCGCTGATTTGAGCCAGCGGAGAGAGCGTACCAAAGCTCCATACTGTCGCAGCGATCTCATTTCTCCCTGGATGTAAGAATTGCGCCAAGTCGTAGGTTTCGTATTTCCAATGGGTCAGGTCACTTAGTGCTGGACCGCGGCCAACCTCATGTTGGTTAACACACAGAAGGAACTGGTTATCGGCACTGACGTGGACAACAAAATGCTCTGGAACAGGAGAGATTTCAAAAAGCTTCCTGAAATGCAAAACAACACTGTCTCTTTGAGGTGCGCCCGCCGCGGTGATCCATTGGGCCTTCCAGACTCCCTTCCGCATTTCGGACGGGGGCTGGGCAAGTGCGTGCGTGCAATGTGCCAATTGCAGGGCGAAACAGGTGAGCAACATGAATTTGGTTTTCATCGGTCTTTGTTAATATCGCGCCGGCATTCCCATGCGTGCGGCACTTCTACATAAGAGCGATCAAGAGCTGCAACCGAAGGGCAGCCGAGCAGCCGAAGGGTGCGCTCAAGGTCGGCTCTTAGAATCTCAACCGCCCGCGTGACGCCCGCTTCTCCGGCTGCACCCAGTCCATAGGCATAGGCGCGGCCGATGAGAACCGCACGAGCGCCGAGACAGATGGCTTTCACGATATCGCTTCCCCGGCGGATTCCTCCATCCATGAGGACCTCCGTCTGACCATGGACGGCAGCGACCACTTCCGGAACGGCTCGGATTGTGGCGGAGACCGAATCAAGTTGCCGTCCGCCATGATTCGAGACAACAACGGCGGCGGCGCCTTCATCGACAGCACGTTTTGCGTCTTCCGCCGTGAGGATACCTTTCACAACGATAGGTCCCGTCCAAACTTTGCGGATCCATTGCAAATCGTCCCAAGTCACGGCTGCGTCGACTAGAGCTGCGGCAACGTCGACGAGCTTCATCGGTCCTTGCCCGGGAACGACGATGTTCTCCAATCTCGGCACTCCGCCGTCGGCAAGGAAGGCGGCCAGCCATCTGGGATGCGCCAAGATTTCCGGCAAATACGGTAGCTTCGCGAGGAGGGACTTACCGAGCAGTTCCTTCATGCCATTGCGAGGATCGCGTTCTCTCATCCCGGCCACCGCGGTGTCGACGGTAATTACTAAGGCCGAGTAACCCGCGCGTTGGGCTCGTTCAATTCCAGCTTCGGCTGCCGCCCGGCCGCCTAGCAGATACAATTGGTACCAAGCGGGACCTTTTGTTGCGGCTTTGACGGCTTCGAGTTTGTGCCCTGAAATTGTCGAGAGGATGTAAGCGGTACCGGCCTCTCCAGCAACTTTAGCTGCTGCGGTCTCGCCCCGTGGATGTATCAGACGGCTATAGCCAACCGGCGCCAGCATGGCGGGAAAAGAAAGCTCCTGGCCAAGCACGCGCACCGTGAGATCACATTTCTTGATGACCATCGCGCCGCGCGGGCGGAAACTGATGTCGTGAAACGCTCGAGTGTTTTCGCGCAAGGTGAGTTCGTCTTCGGCACCACCATCCACGTAATCAAACACCGGCCGCGGCAGCCGACGATGAGCGAGACGCCGGAGATCCTCTATGTTGACTACTTTAGGCGGTCCGAGCGTGCCTTGTCCTGAACCCACCGGTTCCTCCGTTTGAAATCATGTTTCGATTGAGCTGCTTTATGACTCGTTACATTCCTTATAGGGCCGTTCGAACAAAGCCGGTTAATGCGCCAGTCCAAGGTAATTTCCGTAGCCGACAATGATCGTGGATCCCACGAGCAGGAAAAGAGCCAGGGTTAGGAGGCGCATTGCCGGAGCGCCGGCGCCTTTCCATTCTTTCAGCCCGATGCCCCAGAGGGAACTGAAAATGATGATGCTGGCCATGTGCAGGGTCCAACTGGAGAACCCGTACTTGCCCATTTGGGTTTCGCCCATGGTGTAGAAAAAGAACTGGAAGTACCACGTTGTACCAGCGAGCGCGCAAAGCAGGTAATTGGCCAGCATCGGTACGCGCTTCGCGCTGTTGCTTCTCTTGAAAGAAGGAATGTGTTCCACGACCTCGCGACTCGGAGCATCGATGGCGGTTTCGACGATCGTTTCTTTTGCAACTTGCGAGTATCTTTTCGCATCCGCGGTGAAGTATTGATAACCGGTGCGGTTGCGGATGTTTAAGGCGAGACACCAAATGAAGTTCGTCGCAAAGCCGCCGATCAGCACAACAACCAGCACGGGAAGTCCTTGCCACAGCGGCGGGGTGCCGTGCTTCAAGGTTAACGCTTTGATGGGTGCGCCCGCCGCTAGTCCATAGGCGAAGCAGGCGCTCATCACTCCAGAAAGCGTCGCGACGGCAAGGCCCTTCTTCAAATCAAACTCCTCGATGGCCGCCTTCTGTTGTTCCGGCGACATCGCTCGTTCTTTGAAAATCCCGGCCAGACCTGCTGCCGCTATGCCCAACAAACAAACGAAAATTCCCAGGAGGATGACTCGCCCTGAGTTTGTTCCTAGAACTTGGCTGACGAACACGCCGCTGAAAATGGGAGGCATCAGGGTACCGAAGGCGGCGCAGAGGCCGAGCGCAACAGCCATCCCGAGCGAAAGACCAAGGAAGCGCATGGTCAGGCCAAACGTCAGCCCGCCAATACCCCACAGAAGACCGAAAAAGAACGCCCAAAACAGCGTGCTCTTTGGAGTCTCGGAAAGTACGGCAAGAAGGTCTCGCGTCATGAGGTGACCGAGAAACCAGGGAGCAATGATCCAGCTAAAGAACCCGCCGACCAGCCAGTAGGTTTCCCAGGACCAGCGGCGGACGCCGCGATACGGAACGTAAAAGCTACCCGAGGCCAGCCCACCTAACCAGTGGAAGAAAACGCCAAGCGCAGGATTAGCTGCCATGTCCGTCCTTAACAATTCGAGCTAGAGATGAAACACCTCTTCGAGCGGCTCCATTGCGCGGTCGGGCAAGATACCAGCCGGCTGCACAAAAAAGCCAGCCATTTCTTTCTGCCAACGTTCATTTACCTCGCGGCCAGCCATTCCGGCGCGGGCGCGTTCAAAGTCTTCTGTTTCCAGGTACCCAACCAACAATCCGTCCGGACGCAAGAACAGGGAGTAGTTGTTCCATCCTGTCTCGCGCAAGGCAGACAACATCTCCGGCCACACGCTGCGGTGGCGGGCTTTGTATTCGTCCAGCCGTTCGGGTTTAACTTGAAGTACGAAACAAACGCGTTGCATGCGCTTCCCTCAAGCCTTGTTAAAGCTCCAAAGCAACAAGCAGCTCTTTTTCGGCAGCACCCTCACCGCAAAAATGCCTCCGTCAGCCCGCCGTCAACGGGGATCACGTGCCCGCTCGTTTTGGAACTCTGCTCGCCCGCCAGCCAGATGATCGCATTTGCACAATCCTGCGGGAGGATAGGACGTTTCGTCAGCGTGCGTTCAGCGTAGAAATCCGCGAGTTTGGAACGCAGCTCTTCCGTAGATTCATTCTCGGAAAAGGGGATCTTGTACTTCTGCAGCGATTGAACGACCCTGTCGCGCGGAAACATTGTCGAGCCGGCAACCACCGTCGCGGGAGCGATCCCATTGACTCGAACGAGCGGGCCAAGTTTGATCGCGAGCTCCCTGATTAGGTGGTTCAAAGCCGCCTTACTCGTGTCGTATGCTTCGCTGCCCCTTTTAGGTACGACAGCATTGGCAGAACTCGCGAGGACAATGGAAACTGGCAGATTTTGGTCGGCAAAGACCCAGGCTGTTTCGCGGGCCAACAGATAATTTCCGGTGACGTTAACCAGAAAAGTCTTTGCCCAGAGTGCATCAGGAAGATCCCCGTCTGCCCCCGGCAGGGGATAAATCGCCGCGGTATTCACAATTCCGTCGATACCACCGAATTGCAGGATCGTGAATCTAGTCGCCTCTGCAAGACTCTGAGATGAGCCGAGATCAACCGCTGTGTGTGTGGCAAACTCAGGTGAGCCAAAAGCGCCAGCTTCTTCCGCGACTCTCCTGGCGCCCTCCGCATCGGAGTCGGCGACCACCATGTGAGCGCCTTTTTTCGCCAGCAGCAGCGCTGTTTCTCGCCCGATACCGCTCGCGCCGCCAACAATCAGAAAAATCTTTCGGCTGAATTCCGCTTCGGGCGGCATCCGTTGGAGCTTGGCCTCTTCGAGCGCCCAGTATTCGATGCGGAAGGCTTCTGATCTTGGCAGCGCAACGTAGTTGTGAAAATGCGAGAACTGCCGCGACTGTTCCGCGTGCCGAGCCTGCGGCAGAGGATGAGAAACCTGACCGTCCTCCAATGCGTTCGCACCTGCCATCACATGAATGGCGTTGATAAAGAACTCGGTCGTGATCCGCGCTTCCTTTTTATTCTTGCCGAAGCCAAAAAGACCGAGTCCAGGAACAACGACGACTGACGGGTTCGAATCGCGAAGCTTTGGAGAATCAGGCGTCGCCCATTCTTCGTAGTACTTCTTGTAAGCTGCACGATAGACAGCGATGTCGCTGCGAATGCGGGTCTTGAGAGCCTGAACGTCTTTTTTGGCCGGATCCCAATCGAGGAACCAGGGGCAGACTCGCGTGCGAAGGAAATGATCGGGACAACTTGTACCCAAAGCGCTCAATTCTTTCGCCCACTTTGATCCGGCGAAGGTTAAGGCATCGTCATCGTCTGCGTAATGTGCTACGGCCCGACGATTCGAGGAAACCGCGCCGCGCAACGTGGGAAGGATCTGAGCGGCTATCGCTTTGCGATCTGGAACCGGCTGATGCTCGACTCCACCAAAGAGAACGCCCTTCTTTGCCTGATGCCTGAGGATAAATTCACCCATTTGGTTGATGGTCTGAATGCTGTTCTGATAACACTCACGCTGTGTCGTGCCCCAGGTGAACAGGCCGTGGCCTCCCAGGATCAGACCTTGGACGAGCGGATTCTCTTGAACGGCCCGCTCGATCAGCAGTGCAAGTTCAAATCCCGGACGCTGCCACGGGAGCCACACGATCCTGCGGTCGAATTCCTTGTTGAACTCTTCCAGTTTGCGCTTGCCATTGGCGCTCGCCGCCAACGCAATCGCCCAGTCGGGATGCAGATGGTCGACGTGCAAATAGGGGAGAAATGCATGCAATGGCGTATCGATGGAGGCTGCAACCCGGTTTTCGCCGAATGCTGATAGTGGGTAGTAGGCGACTATCTCGTCTTCGTACGGTTCTCCACGATACAGTTCTTTGAGGTGCTCGAGGCGATCAAGATAAAGAAGTGCGAATCCTGATTCTGTGATCGAGCCGAGATCTCCGCCGCTGCCCTTGACCGCGAGCACTTGGACGGGCCGCCCAGTGAATGGGTCGGGCAGTTCGATCTTCGAGCTGGTATTTCCACCACCGAAATTCGTGATGCGGAGGTCCGCACCCAACAAATTGGAGCGATACCGCAGAAGGGCCAACGGATTCGCACTCAGTTCGCGAGCGCGCCTTTCATCCCAAAGATCTTTCAGGTGCGTTGTTTCTTTAATTTCAGGCATAAATAATCTCGCAATATTGCTCGAAGCGTTCGGCTTGCCGCTCCCACTTGTCGGTTTCAAGTGGCTCAAAGATTTCTGTCGAGAAAGAGCGATCCACGATTGCCCGGACTTCTTGAAGTGAAGAGGCGGCGCCCGTTGCCAGTATTTGAATGGCGATGTTCCCAAGTGCGGTTGCCTCGGCAGGACCGGCGAAGACGCGCTTGCCCGTCGCGTCCGCCGTAAATTGATTCAGCAGCCGATTCTTCGATCCTCCGCCGATTACGCGGATCTGTTCGACGCGCCTTCCGCTAAGCTGTTCGAGGCTGCCAAGAACCCGCCGATATTTCAACGCTAGGCTCTCCATCACGCATCGCACATAGGCGCCCGGACTTGACGGTGTTGGCTGATTGGTCTTTCTAGAGAAATCGTCGATAGCCGCCAGCATATTTGCCGGCCGCAGAAAAGACTCGTCGTCGGGATCTACGAGATGTTTGAAGGCCGGCTCGCGCCCTGCCAGTTCGACAAGTTCGCGATAGTCGGCATGCTGGCCTGCTGCGCTCCAGCAATTCCTGCAGCCTTGCAGCATCCAGAGCCCCATCACATTTTTCAAAAGGCGCGTGGTTCCATTTACTCCGCCTTCGTTTGTAAAGTTCAACTTGAGGGCCTGAGGTGTCATCACCGGTGCGTCGAGCTCAGTACCGATGAGTGACCAAGTTCCTGAACTAATGAATGCCGTGCCATCGCGAGCTGTGATTGCGGCAACGGCTGAACCCGTATCGTGGCAGGCAGGAGCAATGATAGGTGTTCCTGATAAAGAAGAATTCTGCGCCATAGAAGGCCGCAAAGTTCCGATGATCGTCGCTGGCTCGACGATTCGCGCGGGGAGTTCTGGACGCAGCCCAATCTTATGCATGAGATCCGTTGCCCAATTGCGGCGGAGGGGGTCGACAAGTTGAGTTGTCGTGGCGTTCGTGAACTCGCAAACGGCATTTCCAGTCAGCCAGTAATTGAAGAGATCCGGGATGGTCAGCAGTTGCTTGGCTGCCTTAACTAAGGTGGGCGTGTCTCGCTGCGCAGCGAAGAGTTGGTACAGGGTGTTAATGGGCATGAATTGGATGCCCGTTGCCCCGTAGATCTCCTCCTTGGGCACCTTTCGAAAAACCTCTTCCATCACGCCTTGCGTGCGACGATCACGGTAGTGGTACGGATTCTGAAGCAGCTCTCCGCGTTCGCCGAGCAAGGCGTAGTCCACGCCCCATGCGTCAACGCCGATACCCGAAACTGCCGCCTGCTCGACGCAAGCCAGAGACTTGCGCACTTCGAGCCACAGCCGGAGTACGTCCCAATGCAGTGAACCCGCGCATTCGACAGGCTCATTTTGAAAACGGTGGACTTCTTCAGTTGTGAGGATTCCTGACCGCAGGTGGGCAAGAACGGCACGCCCGCTTTCAGCGCCGAAATCGAAAGCCAGATAAGATTTGGAGTGAGGCACGTCAGGCATAGGAAGAAACGCTGTGAGTGTTCTTCGCCGCGCGCTCTTTCGTAATGCGCTCAAGGTAACCGCTCTGCCGGAATGCCTCCAACGGATCCTTCGGTAAGCCCTTCGAGTTTCTCCATTCTTGAATGGCGGGGCGGACATCGGTCGCGAAAGCGTCCTGCAAGAGCGACTCTGCGCGGACTAGATCGCAGTTCTTCTGCGCTGTCACGAGTTTCTTCGTGTCTACCAATGCCGCCTTAGCGAAGAGTTGTTGAGCCATCGTCACTGTCTGAATCATGGCCTCAATCTTACCTTTGAGATTGTGGCTTTGATCCACCATGTAAGCGATATCCGCTTGCTGAGCAGTTTCGCATTCGAAGAAATGAATCTCGTGGAAGATGCGGAAGACCTGATAAGGATCAATGGATCCCATCGTCAAGTCGTCATCGGCGTAGCGGCGGTCATTGAAGTGAAATCCTCCGAGCATGTCTTCGGAAAGCAGCCACGCAACGATTTGCTCAATATTCTGCGCGTCGTAGTGATGTCCCGTATCCACCAAGACTTTGGCCCGTGGGCCAGCTGCCCGCGAGAGGAGAAGAGCCATTCCCCAGTCGGCGATGTCCGTGTGATAAAAGGCCGGCTCGAAGGGTTTGTATTCAACCAGCATTCGCTGGTCAGGAGACAACTCTCGATGCGCTTCCTTTAGCGCTTCTGCAAACCATTGCTTGCGCTGGCGGATGTTTGCTGTCCCGGGATAATTCGAACCGTCCGCAAACCAAAGCGAAATATCCCTGCTGTGGAGCCGTTTTGCAATTTCGATGCTTTCTTTTGTGTGTTGCAGAGCGCGCCGACGAATGGAGTCATCAGGATTTCCGAATGATCCGTACTTGTATTCCTGATCCTGGAAAAGATTGGGATTGATTGACCCCGGGGCAACTCGATAGCGGCTGGCGAAGCGCGTGATTTCATCCGTGCTTTGTACGCCTTCCGGACAATCCCACTGCACGTGTAGTGCGATGGTCGGGCAGACTCCCGTGAGCAGGTGTACTTGACCCGCATCGCTGAACTTCTCCTCGGTAGTCGTGGCCGCTGCCAGTTGAATGAATTTTCCGAAACGAGTTCCCGTATTGGCGAAGCCCCAGGACGGGAGCTCAATGCGAAAGGTTTCCAGCGCGGCAAAAACCTTCTGACTCGTGGACGAATCCATGCGAACCTCTCTGAGGAACGGAAGATTACAATCGTTTACTTGCGGCGGTCACGCTTTTCCTTGCAATTCGCACTCATTGTGCAATGCGAAATACGCTCCTTGATTACTAGACCTGGGCCAAAACGGTCACAGCGCAAGACATCGCTCTGTGACCTCCATCGCTGAAACACGCAGCGGGAAGGCGCACGTCTGCTCCCTAATTTCGCGCTGTAAAACCCTCCCCAAAGTCCCGATTGCTGTCAAAGTTATCTCCCCTATTCATTCCAAGCCCTTGCAAGGCATTGTCGGTTTTCGGGACCTTCTGAAAAAACGCCATGGTCTTCCTCAGGAAGATTTTTTCGCCTAACGGCTTTTCTTCCCGCAAGGCGGTTCCGGTCCCCGGTGGTAAAAATCTGCCTCCATCCCCCTTCAAAAGCCTACATCGCAAATTTCGCTTTGCAAAATGAAGAAAAGTGCATGATGATATCCACACCTTATGAGCCCGATCGCCCAGGCGCGAGACCGGTACGTCGTCAAATCAATCGTTCACTCCTCTCAATTGTTGAGTGCGTTTCACTCGCCGGGGGAAGCGCTGCCGCTGAAGGAGATTTGCACACGGTGTGGACTGCCGAAGACGATGGCCTTTCGTCTCCTCTATACGCTTGAGAAATGCGGAATGGTCGATAAGGTCGGGCAGAACCTTTATCAATCTCGCATACGGCCGTGGAGGCAGAGACTCTACCGGTTGGGTTACGCCGCCCAGGGCACCGACTATCAGTTCTCTCGAGAAGTGTCTGAGAGTTTGCAACGGGCTGCTTCCGCTGAGGGGATCGAACTCATCTGCGTCGATAACCGCTACAGTGCCAAGACTGCTCAGCGCAACGCTGACTTGCTAGTGCGGGAAAAAGTCGATCTGGCAATCGAGTTTCAAACCAACGAAGAGGTTGCGCCAATTGTAGCAGCTAAATATCGCGACGCCGGCATTCCAATGATCGCGATTGATATTCCTCATCCTGGAGCCACTTATTATGGTGCCAATAATTATGAGGCTGGACTAATCGGCGGACGGTACCTGGGCCGCTGGGTCAAAGAGAACTGGAACTCAGAAATGGACGAGATTCTCTTAATTGAGCTGAAACGCGCGGGAAATGTTCCGCGCATGCGATTAACGGGATTGCTGGTGGGAATCAATCTGGCACTGCCGAGCGCCGCGAATTGCCTAGTGACCTATCTGGACGGGGACGGGGAACTCGGGCCCAGCTTTGAAGCGGTACGCAGGCACCTGCGTTTTTCGCGCACCCGGCATGTGGTGGTCGGGGCTATCAATGATCCGAGCGCACTTGGTGCCCTCCGTGCCTTTCAGGAGGCGGGCCGGGCTGAGAGTTGCGTCATCATGGGACAGAATGCGTCGCCGGAGGGGCGAGCGGAACTCCGTCAGCCCAAAACTCGGTTTGTTGGTTCAGTGGCTTACTTCCCCGAGCGGTACGGTGAGAACCTAATCCGAGTCAGCCTGGACATCCTTAACCAACGTCCAGTGCCCCCCGCGGTTTTCGTAGAACATAAGCTGATCACTCCTGCTTCCGTTGATCACCACTATCCCAACGACGGTCTGGCACAGCTTGTTCGAACCGAACCTCACGACTTATCCCATCAACATCTGACAAACTGAAGAAAAGTATCGTTTGATGAAATGATGAGCGTATCGTCCTGCAATGCCATTTTTGCTTTCGGCCTAGTCTCCTCGCGGGCACGGTAACTGCCAGACAAGGACTCCAACGAAACGACTTTTTTACATTGCAAAACAACATTCTCAGCACCGCTGCCCCTGCAACTTCAAAGTGAAACTCAAATTGAGGCACCGTAAATTCGTTACCGAATAGCCATTTAGCGGGTACCCCTGAGCACTTTGCGAGTTTTTCATAGCGAAATGCAGAAGGTTTTGCCTGTTCTAACTTGACGACGCAGGGCGGGCAATGGAAGTATCCGCGCCCAAGCACACTGGTACAACCGTGTGGGCAGGGGGGCCGCAAACGCGGTTTCTGAGATTCGGAATACAAGTCCCACCGAGTTGGGGTGTCACGAGGAGGGAAGAATTATGTCTGCAAAGACACGCATTCTCTTACTATGCCTGTTGATCAGTTCGGCGGCGGGGGTTCTCTACGGCCAGGGCGGCGCGAGCGGCACCATCCTAGGGACGGTAACCGACAGTTCGGGAGCTGTCGTGGCAAACGCCGATATTGAAGTAACTAACACAGCGACCAACGTCACCAGCCGTACGCAAACGACATCTTCGGGCGATTTCACCGTGCCGTTCTTGCCTCCGGGAATCTATCGGGTCACAGTTCAATCTCCGGGTTTCCAGCAATCAGTAACCGAAGGCGTGACCCTCGCGGTGGCGCAGCAGGCCCGTGTAAACGTAACCCTGAAGCCCGGCGCGATCACACAAAGCGTCGAGGTTCAAGCCGGTGCCGTGACGCTTGATACCGATACGTCGGCAGTTTCGCAAATCGTCACGCAACAACAGGTTGATCAGTTACCGCTGAATGGCCGCAATTTCGTCAGCCTCCTTTTCATTGGCGCCGGCGCTGTTCAGACCAATGGGGAACAAGGTCAAATGCGCCAGGGCGAAGGCAACGCCATCAGCATTAATGGTGGCCGCCCAACTTCAAATAACTATACGCTCGACGGCTTGGTTAATACGGATACAGCACTCAATACTCCGGCTGTAATTTTGTCGCAAGATGCTATCCAGGAGTTCAGAATTCAAAGCGAAACCTACTCAGCAGAATACGGGTTCAGTGCCAATCAGGTGAACATTGTCACCAAGAGCGGTACAAACGAATTGCATGCAACGGCGTTCGAGTTTCTCCGGAATGACGCGTTCGATGCGAAGGCGCCCTTTCAAAAGGCGCTTCCGAAATTGCGTCAGAATCAGTTTGGTTTCGTTGTCGGAGGTCCGATCTATATTCCAAAGCTTTATGACGGGCGAAACAAGACTTTTTTCATGGCGAATTACGAAGGGTGGAGAATCCGAATCGGTTTCGACCAGAGCAATTTTACCGTTCCCGACGTGGCTCAATTGAGCGGCGATTTCTCCTCGTCAGGGCTGGCACTTCCAACGCAAGCTGGTGGTACTTGTACACCCACCCCTGCGGCCGCCTGCATGCCGATTGACCCGACTACCGGTCAGCCGTTTGTCAACAACAAAATCCCCTCGAGCCGATTCTCGATTCTCGCGCAGCAAGCGTTTGGGCTAAAGATGTTTCCAGCCCCGAACTGTGTCGGCTGCGGTGGTCCCGGTTTCAACTATCGCCTGACCGTGACGTTACCACAAACCACGAACCAGCAGACTTATCGGCTGGATCAGGAATTGGGTCGCCTCGGCAGAGTGTTCTTCCGCTACACCAAAGCAACTTACAACAATGAGAACATCAACGGCTCAATCACCATTCCCTACGGTATTGGTGTGTTTGACGAAAATGCTGAGAACTGGATGATTTCGCACACTAAAAACATCGGGTCGCGCGTGGTCAACAGCTTCCGTTTTGGACGCTTGGAGCCTGTTGCGATCCAGGGAGGAATGCCGATAACGGCGTCGCAGGTTTCAGGTTTGGGCATCACCGGCGTTTACCCGAATCTGCCCGCATATGCACGCCTGTTTCCGACCATTAGCTTGGGAAGCCCCTATGCCTCCGTGGGCAGCCAAGGTAATGACACGACCACCAGCGATATTCCGACCTGGCAATTTTCAGATACCTTGACCGTTATCAAGGGGCGGCACACGATCAGTACCGGGTTCGATTACCGCCGGTGGCTCCAGAAGCGCGACTTGTCCGCGGATTTTCTTGGCGACTTTAGCTATTCGAATGACCTTATTATCAGCAACGGTCAGAACGGCACGAATGGGTGTCCAACGCCGTTCTGCGGAACTGGGAACGCGATTGCCGACTTCCTCCTCGGTTACTACAGCGGCGCTTCGACATTCCAGCCAGGGCCGTTTAGCCCGACAAATGTAGCGGGCAACTTGAACCAATATCGTTTCATGTACTTTGCCCCGTTCATCCAGGACGACTTGAAACTCACGAACCGCTTTACCATGAATCTAGGCCTTCGCTGGGACTATCGTTCTGTGCCGACGGAGCAAAGCAACAAGATGTTTTGGGTCGATCTGGCAAATCCTCAAGGCGGATTGTGTTATGCCGACAAGGGGCTGGGGACGACGGCGGTACAGAGCTTGGGCGGGCCCATCGCTCCTTCCGGGAATGGTTTCTATAGATTTTGCGGCCGGCCCAATCCTGCAGACGGTTCTAAAAAACCGTTCGCTCCACGCATAGGGCTTGCCTATCGTTTGAATAAGACGGTTGTCCGCGGTGGCTACGGGATCTTCTTTGACTCGTTCGAAACGCGGGAGATTGACGACTCCGGCGACATTTACCCGTTCGTTGTCCGAGCCAACGATACTCCAACGTCCGACCCTACGCTTCCGAAGTTGACGGACAAGATGTTTCCGCCGGTTCCGTTACACCAAGTCAGTCCCGCGAGAGACGGAGCCCAGTTCTTTGCCGTGATCATCTCCGAACGTCCGCACAACCCCTACGTTCAGCAGTGGTCATTTTCCGTGCAGCGTGAGTTGGCCAAGAACACTACCTTTGAGGCAAACTACGTTGGCAATAAGGGTACGCACCTTCTGAACCGCATCAATATCGGGCAAGGGCCCCCGCCAGCCGACCCAACCCAGTGCGATCCGCTCGTGGGAGGAAGTCCATTCGCTGCCGATTGCCGGTTCGCGAGCAGAAAGCCCTTCGCCAACTTCAATAACATCCTGGGCTTCCTGGATAGCGAATACAACGGGTATTCGAGCTATAACGCTGGAAACCTGAAAGTTGAGCACCGGTCCAGTTCGATGGCTCTGCTGGCAGTTTACACATGGTCAAAAAGCCTCGACGACAAGTCTGCCGCCGCTGGTGTCGGTTCGACCAATTCTTTCGCCGGGCATATGGACGAGCTCAATCCTCGACTGGACTATGGCCGTTCGGACTTCGACGTTGACCATCGCTTCGTGACCAGCATGGTGTATCAGGTGCCCCTTGGGCGCGGCAAGCGTTTTGGCGCTAATATGAACAAGGGGCTTGATTTAGCCCTTGGCGGTTGGCAGGTTACCACCATCGTTACTTTCCAGCGCGGGTTCCCGTTCTCCATTCTCTGCAACAACAATCTTCTGGTTTTAACGACTTTCACCAATCGTTGCAATATGATCGGTAATCCATATCCCGGTGGATTTCAAAAAGACATCAATCATTGGTTCAACAATACGATCTCCACTGACCCGAACCCGGCGGCAAAGGGCAGTTGCGTGGCCTCGAAATTGTCGGGCGTCGCTTTCTGTCAGCCTCTTGCGGGACAGTTCGGCAACAGCGGTCGAGACATTCTGCGGGGCCCCGGAATCAACAACTGGGACGTTGGCTTAGGCAAGGATTTTAAGCTCACCGAAAAGGTTACGTTCCAGTTCCGGACGGAGGCGTTTAACGTATTCAATCATGCGCAATACGGATTCGATCCGTTCACGAGCACCGGCATTGGAGCACCCGTGGGAGACAACCCGAACAATCCGGGCTTCGGTGCTGTTCAAGCAGCACGTCCGGGACGGATTCTCCAACTCGGAGCCAAAGTCATTTTCTAACAGGTTGAAGCAGACCAATACTGCGGCGCCGTGGCGGGCGGGCTCCTCCCAATTTCGGCAGGGCGTCTTGGCGCGGCGAAATTTTGGCTTATCTGCCGGACAAAAGTGGGCAATTTGAGGAAAGCACACTAGTGGTGTGACTCCCTGGGCGTGCGC
>Ga0209577_10002631_pt1 | contig 17147 bp, 13 predicted proteins | sample GraSoiAngelo_109_FD_185874 | JGI IMG/M metagenome (GOLD analysis project Ga0209577, IMG submission 185874) | Grasslands soil microbial communities from the Angelo Coastal Reserve, California, USA - 14_0903_12_20cm (SPAdes) (version 2) | ecosystem: Environmental > Terrestrial > Soil > Grasslands...
CCGACGCCTTCGCCACCTGGTCGTACGTCACGTAGGTCGCGAGCCCTTTGTCCGCCGCCACCTTCGTCAGCGCCGCCGTCAACGTCGTCTTCCCGTGGTCCACGTGCCCAATCGTCCCGACGTTCACATGCGGCTTGGTCCGCTCAAACTTTGCCTTGGCCATAACCCCCTCAAATGCGCGGAGGAACTGCGTGAAGGACCGTCGTGGAGGGACACCGTGGAGGGACTACGTACTTCCTCAACGCCGTTCCTCCACGTCATCCCTCAACGCATTCCCTTTACGTCTCCTCTCCTATCCTTTCACTTTCGACACAATCTCTTCCGCCTTCGATTTCGGAACTTCTCGGTAGTGACTGAACTGCATGCTGTATATCGCGCGGCCCTGGCTCATCGAGCGCAGCGTGGTTGAGTAGCCGAACATCTCGGACAGCGGCACGCTCGCGGCCACGACATGCGCGTCGGCGCGCTGCGTCATCCCACCGATCTTGCCGCGGCGGGCCGAGAGATCGCCGATGACGTCGCCCATGTAGTCGGCGGGCGTCACGACCTCCACGTCCATGATCGGCTCGAGCAGCACGGGGTGCGCTTGACGGGCTGCCTCTTTGACCGCCATGGACCCCGCGATCTTGAACGCCATTTCGCTCGAGTCTACGTCGTGGTACGACCCGTCCACCAGCTCGACTATCACGTCCACCATCGGATAGCCGGCGAGCACGCCGTTCTCGAGCGCTTCCTTGACGCCCTGCTCGACCGGGCCGATGTACTCCCGCGGGATCACGCCGCCCACGATGTTGTCCTCGAACACGAAGCCCGTCCCCGGCTCGCCCGGCGCCATGTGGATGACCACGTGCCCGTATTGGCCGCGGCCGCCGGTCTGGCGGATGAACTTGCCCTCTACGTACTCGACGCGCTTGCGCACCGTCTCGCGGTAGGCCACCTGCGGTCGGCCGACGTTGGCGTCGACCTTGAACTCCCGCTTCATGCGCTCGACCAGCACTTCCAGGTGCAGCTCGCCCATCCCGGAGATGATCGTCTGCGCCGTCTCGGCGTCGCTATGAACGCGGAACGTCGGATCTTCCTCGGAGAGCTTCTGCAGCGCGATGGAGAGCTTGTCCTGGTCGGCCTTGGTCTTGGGCTCGATAGCGACCGAGATCACCGGCTCGGGGAACTTCATCGCCTCGAGGATGATCGGGTGGCCCTCGTCGCACAGGGTGTCGCCGGTCTTCGTGTCCTTGAGCCCGATGGCCGCGGCGATGTCGCCGGCGCGCACTTCTTCGATCTCCTCGCGCTTGTTGGCGTGCATCTGCAGCAGCCGCCCGATGCGCTCCTTCTTGTCCTTGGTGCTGTTATAGATGTAGGAGCCCGCCGCGAGGACGCCCGAATAGACCCGGAAGAACGTCAGCTTCCCGACGTACGGATCGGTCATGATCTTGAACGCGAGCGCGGAGAACGGCTCCTCGTCGGCGGCCTTGCGGAGCGCGTGCGTGGCGTCGTGGTGTGGCAGGTGCCCCTGGATCGCCGGAACGTCGACGGGCGCCGGCAGATAGTCCACCACGGCGTCGAGCAGCGCCTGGACGCCCTTGTTCTTGAAGGCAGCGCCGGCGAGCACCGGGACGACCTTGCCGGAGATGGTCGCCTTGCGCAGCACCGTCCGGATCTCGTCTTCGGACAGCTCGTGCTCTTCGAGATACTTGTGCAGGATGGCATCGTCCTGCTCGACGATCGACTCGAGCAGGTGGTGGCGCATCTCTTTGACTTTGTCTTTCAATGCCGCCGGCACCGGTCCTTCGACGTACTTTTTGCCGAGCGAGTCGTCGTCGTACACGATCTCGACCTGGCGAATCAGATCGACGATGCCGGTGAACAGCTCGCCCGAGCCGAGCGGCAGGTGGATCGGGACCACGTTGGCGCCGAGCCGCTCGCGCACCATCTTGACGCACATCTCGAAGTCCGCGCCCACCCGGTCCATCTTGTTCACGAAGACAATGCGCGGCACGTGGTAGCGGTCGGCCTGGCGCCACACCGTCTCGGTCTGGGGTTCCACGCCGCCCACCGCGTCGAGCACGGTGATGGCGCCGTCCAGCACGCGCAGGGACCGCTCCACCTCGACGGTGAAGTCCACGTGCCCGGGGGTGTCGATGATGTTGATGCGGTACGGTTGACCGCGGCGGGGCCAGAAGGCGGTCGTGGCGGCGGAGGTGATGGTGATGCCGCGCTCCTGCTCCTGCTCCATCCAGTCCATGGTGGCGGTGCCGTCGTGCACCTCGCCCAGCTTGTACGTCCGGCCGGTGTAGTACAGGATCCGCTCGGTCGTAGTCGTTTTCCCGGCATCGATGTGGGCCATGATGCCGATGTTGCGAATCTTGTCGAGCGGCGTTGTGCGCGGCATTTCCGTCCTTTAGTCAGCAAAAACGCGGGGCGACCGTGACGCCCAGAGGGGCCGGTCTCGCTCCGCCGTCATCCGCGTAGGGGGCCCAGCATGCTGCGCCCCTACAACCCAGGATGCAGGATCCCTTAAGTCAGGGTCCCGGAATTGTCTGTTTAAGCGTTTACCACCGGTAATGCGCGAAGGCGCGGTTCGCCTCCGCCATCCGGTGTGTGTCCTCTTTCTTCTTGATCGTCTCGCCCTCACCTTTCGAGGCGAGAATCAGCTCGGCGGCCAGCCGCTCCGCCATGTTTTTTTCGCGGCGGGCGCGGCTGAACGAGATCAGCCAGCGCATGCCGAGCGCGGTGCGCCGCTCGGGCCGGACTTCCACCGGCACTTGATAGGTCGCGCCGCCCACGCGCCGGGACTTCACTTCCAACGCGGGCTTCACGTTGGAAAGCGCCTGCTTGAAGATGTTCACGCCCGGTTGGCCGGTGCGCTGCTCGATCAGGTCCATCGCCGCATAAAACACCCGCTCGGCGAGCGACTTCTTGCCCCGCTCCATCAGGTTATTGAGAAACTTGGAGACGGTCTGGCTGTCATAGCGCGGATCGGGCGGCACCGGCCGGCGGACCGCTTTCTTGCGGCGGCTCATGTGGCCGCCGGCTTGGGCCGCTTGGCGCCGTACTTGGAGCGCGACTGCTTGCGCTCGTTCACGCCCGCGGCGTCGAGCGTGCCGCGGATGATGTGGTAGCGCACGCCCGGCAGATCCTTCACGCGGCCGCCGCGGATCATCACGATCGAGTGCTCCTGCAGGTTATGCCCTTCGCCCGGGATGTAGGCCGTCACCTCGAACCCGTTGGTCAGCCGGACCCGCGCGACCTTCCGCAGCGCCGAATTCGGCTTCTTGGGCGTCGTGGTGTAGACGCGCGTGCAGACGCCGCGCTTCTGCGGATTGCCGCGCAGCGCGGGCGCCTTCTCTTTCGCTTCCATGTCGCGGCGGCCGTGCCGGACGAGCTGATTGATAGTCGGCATAACCCCTAAGAAAAAGTTGCCAAATATCCTTGAAAAATAGAGGGGCGAGCCCCACCCCGGCAACCCCGACCCCAACCCCACCCCTCCCGCCCCACTCCGTTGCCAGGCGCACGACCCGAAGCCCTAGGGACCCGTTGGGTGCGCCGCCACCGGGATTCGGGCCCGAAAACGACAAGCGCCCGGGATTTCTCCCGGGCGCCCTGGCGTTTCAGCCCACCCATGTGGTAGGGGCGCAGCATGCTGCGCCCCTACGATTCCTCCGTCCAACCGTCCGGCCGGGGCACTCGACCAGGCGACTAGGGCACGGGACTCCAGCTCGGAGAGCACTCGAACGTGTTCGGATTGGCGCTCAACCTGGTCCCGCCCGTTCCATCCGCGTTGATTGTGAACAATTGGAAGAAACCGTTCAGCACGCGGCAGAACACGAGCCGGTGGCTGTCGGGGGACCAGCGCGGATTGTTCTCCTGCTCCGGCGCGCTCGTGACCCTCACTGGGTTGGAGCCATCCGCGTTGCTGACGAAGACGTCCCGAGTGTTAATGAAGCTGGTGTAGGCAATATGCGTCCCATCGGGAGACCAGGAGGGAGTTTCAGCACCCTCAGGGGTCGACAACGTCGTCAGTCCCGTCCCGTCCACGTTGATAACAGCCAGGGCGCCGAATCGGTCGAAGGCGATCGTTGCGCCATCCGGCGACCAAGTAGGGCTGTCATCGAAGTAGTAGACCACGTTAGGATCAGGAACATCCGGACTGAGTTGGCGCAATCCGGTGCCATCGACGTTGACCACGAAAATCCGGCCTGCGGATCCGAATGGCCCGTCAACCATACTCCGGAAGGCGATCCGGGAGCCGTCGGGCGACCATGCTGGCGTAGCATCGATAGAAGACCCTCGCGAGACGACCAGCGTCGTCCCCGTCCCGTCCGCGTTCATCGCGTAGATGCCTCCCGGGCCCGCGAACGCGATATGCCGGCCATCCCGTGAGATATCGGGCATGAAATACCCGAATTGATCGGTCGTCAGCCGCCGCCGTCCCGTCCCATCGGGTTTCACGACGGCCAGCTCGGACAGTCCGAATTCCTCGGTGGCGTAGAGGATGACGTTGCGCAGGACAGTGGCGTTGTTCACGGTCACCACCGCGCTTCCGGTGACGTTGGTGAACGTCGCCTGAATCTGCGTCGTCCCCTTTCCCACCGCGGTGACGAGCCCCGCTTGGGTGACAGTAGCCACCAACGCACTGGTCGACGACCACGTGACCGTTGCATGGTCGATCACCGTGCCGCTCGTGGACCGCACGGTGGCCGTCAACTGGCGAGTCTCATCGGTTTCTAGTGTCACAGGCGAGGGCGCCACATCGATACGGATCGCCGGGACACCGGTCGGGCTATCGCTGGTGCAGGCACCGGTCGGAAGCGCAAACGCCGCAGGTGCAGCCAGCCAGAGGGCATACCGTTTCATGTGCCTTCACCGCTGAAGTCATCCTCAAGTGGTCGCCACTCGATCCACACCGCAAGGGGCGCCTCACGAAACATCATGATCCCCTCAAAAAGCAAAACGGCGCTGGGGACATCCCAGCGCCGTTCGACTTGCAGACCCGCCGTCAGTCCGCTTCCACTTCCTCCGGGAACGGACTCGGCACCGCGCCCGGTGACGGCTCGGGCGGCGGTGGGGGCGGCTGGAACCCCTCCGGCGGCTCGATCTCGATCTCGTGGTAGCGGTAAATGCCCGTGCCCGCCGGGATGAGATGGCCGATGATGATGTTCTCCTTCAACCCCAGCAAGTCGTCCCGCGCGCCGCGGATCGCCGCGTCGGTCAACACGCGCGTGGTCTCCTGGAACGACGCCGCCGAAATGAACGATTGTGTGGTGAGGCTCGCCTTGGTGATCCCCAGGAGCAAAGGCTCGTTGGTCGGGGGCTTGCCGCCCTTCTTCACCACGCGGTCCTTCGCGTCGGAGAAGGTCTGCTTGTCCACGTTCTCCCCCTCCAGGAACTCCGTGGCCCCGGGCTCGACGATCTTCACCTTCTGCAGCATCTGGCGCACGATCACACCGATGTGCTTGTCGTTGATCTTCACGCCCTGCAGCCGATACACCTCCTGGACCTCGTTGAGCAGATACTCCTGCACCGCCCGCGGGCCCTTGATCCGCAGGATGTCGTGCGGGTTCACCGGTCCCTCGGTGAGGCGGTCGCCGGCGCGCACGCGGTCGCCCTCGTGCACGCGCAAGTGCTTGCCGGCCGGCACTTCGTACAGCTGCGGCTCCCCCTCCTCGGGGTGGACGTAGATCTCGCGCTTGCCGCGCTTGATCTCGCCGAACCGCACCGTGCCGTCGACCTCGGAGATCGTCGCGGGATCCTTGGGCCGGCGGGCCTCGAACAGCTCGGCCACGCGCGGCAGGCCGCCCGTGATGTCGCGCGTCTTGTACGCCTCGCGCGACACCTTCGCGAGCACGAGCCCGGCGTACACCTCCTGGCCGTCCTCGACGGTGAGCTGCGCCCCTTCGGGGATGACGAAATCGCGCAGCCGCTTTTCCTTCTCTCCCTTCTTCTGGATGATCTCGATGTGCGGGTGCAGCTTCTTCTCCCGGTCTTCGATGATCACCCGCTGGCGCCGCCCGGTGAGCTCGTCCAGCTCCTCGCGCACCGTCTCCTCCTCGACGATGTCCACGAACCGCACCACGCCCCCCACGTCCGTCATGATCGGGTTGGTGTAGGGGTCCCAGGTGAACAGCACGGAGTCGCGCCCCACCTTGGCGCCGTCCACCACCATCAGCGTGGCGCCGAGCGGCACGTGGAACCGCGAGTGCACCGAGAGCTTCCCCCCGGTCTCGCCATGCGACGGGGCCTTGAGGATCAGCTCGCCCTCGTAGCTCGTCACGATCTTCTGCTTCTCCGGCGTCTCGACGAAAATGAGCCGGTCGCCGTACTCGATCACGCCCTCGACCTTGGTCTTGCGCACCGTCTGCTCGGCGATCCGCGCCGCCGTGCCGCCGATGTGGAAGGTCCGCAGCGTCAGCTGCGTGCCCGGTTCGCCGATCGACTGCGCGGCGAGAATGCCGACGGCTTCGCCCAAATCGACCATGTCCATGGTGGCGAGGTTGCGGCCGTAGCACATGCGGCACACGCCGCGCTTCGCCTCGCAGGTGAGCACCGAGCGGATGCGGACCGCCTCGATCCCCGCGTCCTCGATCGCCTGCGCGGTCTCCTCGTCGATCAGCTTTCCGGCCTCGACCAGCACCTTGGCCCGCTCGTCCTCGTCCAGCTCATGCGGATCGCTGACCTCATCCAGCGCCACGCAACCCACCAGGCGCTCGCGCAGCGGCTCGATGATGTCCTCGCCCTCCTTCAACGCCGACATCTCGAGGCCGAGGATGGTGCCGCAATCTTCTTCGGTGATCGTGACGTCCTGCGCCACGTCGACCAGGCGGCGCGTCAGGTAGCCCGCGTCCGCGGTCTTCAACGCCGTGTCGGCGAGGCCCTTTCGCGCGCCGTGGGTCGAGATGAAGTACTCGAGCACCGACAGGCCTTCGCGGAAGTTCGACTTGATCGGGCTCTCGATGATCTCGCCGATGCCGCCGGTCAGCTTCTTCTGCGGCTTCGCCATCAGGCCGCGCATGCCGGCGAGCTGCCGGATCTGGTCGCGCGAGCCCCGGCTCCCGGAGTCGAACATCATGAACACCGGGTTGAACCCGCCCTTGGAGCGTTGCATGGTCTTCACCATGGCGTCCGCGATGTCGTTGTTCGCGTGCGTCCAGGCGTCGATCACCTTGTTGTAACGCTCACCGAAGGTGATCTGGCCGGTGGCGTACGCCCGCTGGAACCGCTCGACCCGGCCCTCGGCGTCGTGCAGCAGGCTCGACTTCTCGGCCGGGATCTCCAGGTCCTCAACCCCGATCGACACGCCGCCCATGGTGGCGTAGCGGAAACCGAACTCCTTCAGGTTGTCGAGGAACTGCACCGTGCTCGCGAGCCCGGCGCGCCGGTAGCTGTTGAACACCAGCTCCGACAGGTCGCGCTTGCGCATCACCTGGTTCAGGAACCCCTCGCGCCGGATGCCCTCGGGGAGGATGCTGTGGAAGATCACCCGCCCCGCGGTCGTGTACACCCAGCGCACGTCGTCCCAGAAGTGCACCGGCGAATGGTACGCGAGCCGCTTGGTCGCGAGCCCCATGTCGAGCTCCGCGAGGGAGCTCACGTGGGCCGCCTTCGCCTTCACTTCCGCCTGCTCGAAGTCGGCCGGCTCCTTCGTGAGGAAGTAGCACCCCAGCACCATGTCCTGCGACGGCTCGGCCACGGGCCGGCCGTCCGAGGGCTTGAGCACGTTGTTGGACGAGATCATGAGCACCCGCGCCTCGGTCTGGCTCTCGAACGAGAGCGGCACGTGCACGGCCATCTGATCGCCGTCGAAGTCCGCGTTGAACGCCGCGCACACGAGCGGATGGATCCGGATCGCCTTGCCTTCCACCAGCACCGGCTCGAACGCCTGGATGCCCAGGCGGTGCAGCGTGGGCGCGCGGTTCAGGAGCACCGGGTGGTCCTGGATGATTTCCTCCAGGATCTCGTACACCTCCGGCGACTCCTTTTCGACGATCTTTTTCGCCCGCTTGACCGTCTCGGCGATCCCCTTCTCCACCAGCTTGTGGATGATGAAGGGCTTGAACAGCTCGACCGCCATCGCCTTGGGGAGCCCGCACTGGTGCAGGCGCAGCTCCGGGCCCACCACGATCACCGACCGGCCGGAATAGTCCACGCGCTTGCCGAGCAGGTTCTGGCGGAACCGGCCCTGCTTGCCCTTGAGCATGTCGGACAGCGACTTGAGCGGCCGCTTGCCGCGCCCGCGGATCGCCTTCGAGCGGCGGCCGTTGTCGAACAGCGCGTCCACCGCCTCCTGCAGCATGCGCTTCTCGTTCCGGAGGATGACCTCCGGCGCCCGGTGCAGGATCAGCTTCTGCAGCCGGTTGTTGCGGTTGATGACGCGGCGATACAGGTCGTTCAGATCGCTCGTCGCGAAGCGCCCACCGTCCAACGGCACCAGCGGCCGCAGATCGGGCGGGATGACCGGGACCACGTCCAGGATCATCCAGCGCGGGTCGTTCCGGCCCTCCCCCGCGTTGCCCGAGTTCCGGAACGCATCGACGATCTTCAGCCGCTTGAGCTGCTGCTTCTTGCGGTGCTGGCTCGTCTCGCCCGCGACCGCCTCGCGCAGCTCGTCCGCCAGCTTGTCGACGTTCAGTCGTTCGAGCAGCGACCGCACCGCCGGCGCGCCGATGTCGGCCTTGAACGCCGCATCCCCCTCGGCCTTCGCCTTGGCGCGCAGCTCGAGGAACCGGTCCTCGTCGAGCAGCTCCTTGTCCTGCACCTCCTGCTCGCCCGGCTCGATGACCACGTAGTTCGTGTAGTAGATCACCCGCTCGAGGTCCCGCAGGGTCATGTCGAGCAGGTTGCCCATGGGCGACGGCAGCGTCTTGAAGAACCAGATGTGCGCCACCGGCACCGCGAGCTCGATGTGGCCCATGCGCTCGCGGCGCACCTTCGAGAGCGTGACCTCCACGCCGCAGCGGTCGCAGATGACGCCGCGGTAGCGGATGCGCTTGTACTTGCCGCAGTGACACTCCCAGTCCTTCACCGGGCCGAAGATCCGCTCGCAGAACAGCCCATCGCGTTCCGGCTTGAAGGACCGGTAGTTGATGGTCTCGGGCTTCGTGACCTCGCCCCACGACCACCAGGTGCGCTGGCCCTGCAGCTCGAGGCGCTCGCGCTCCTTCGAGTCGCGAGGCCCGCGGATCTCCTCCGGGGAGGCGATCCGGATCTGGATATAGTCGAAGCTCGAGCTCTTCGGCTCGCGCCCGCTTCGGAAGTCGATCACTATTCCTCCACGTCTTCAGTAGTGCCGAGCGTCACCTTCAACCCCAGGGCCTGCAGCTCCTTCACCAACACGTTGAAGGACTCGGGGATGCCGGGTTTCGGCAGGTTCTGCCCCTTCACGATGGCCTCGTACACGCGGCTGCGACCGTTCACGTCGTCCGACTTGACGGTCAGGATCTCCTGCAGCGTGTGCGCCGCCCCATAGGCTTCCAGCGCCCAGACTTCCATCTCGCCGAACCGCTGGCCGCCGAACTGCGCCTTGCCGGCGAGCGGCTGCTGCGTCACCAGCGAGTACGGCCCGATGGAGCGGGCGTGAATCTTGTCGTCCACCAGGTGCGACAGCTTCATCATGTAGATCGAGCCGACGGTCACGTCGGACGAGAAGAACTCGCCCGAGCGGCCGTCGCGCAGCCGCGCCTTCCCCGTCGGCGTGAGGCCGGCCGCCTTGAGCAGCTCGTTGGCCGCCTGATCCACGTCCGCTTCGGACTTGGGCCCGAGCAGCGCCGCGAGCGCCGGCAATCCCATCCCTTCGAGCACGTCGGCAGGCTTGTCGCGCTCCAGGAACTTTTCGCTTTCCTTGAGTCCCAGCTTGAGCGCGGCCTGCTCCACCTTCGGCAGGTCCTCGCCTTCCAGGCGGACCTGGTGGAACTCCCGCTCCGCCCGCCGCAGGTCGAGCTGGCGCTCGGCCAGCTCCTTCGCGGCGGCTCGCAGGAAGTCCACGAACTGGTGATGCACGTCGCGGGTCTCCTGCGCGAGCGACCGGCTGGCGAGCAGGCCGATCCCCGCCTTGCCGAGGTCGGGCCGACCGCCGTTCGTGGCGGGAAGCCGCCGCAGATCGTCGGCGATGCGCCGGACCGTCTCCGGGTCGAGCTCCGGCGGACGGGTCGCAAGCTGCAGCCCCTCGGCCGCCCACGTGAGCCCGGCCAGCCGAAGCAGCACGCCGATCTCCGTCTCGTCGGCGCCCTGGAACACGGGCGTCTTGGCCTCGAAGCCAAGGATGGTCGCCGCCCAGCCGAGGTGGGTCTCGAGGATCTGACCCACGTTCATACGCGAGGGCACGCCCAGCGGGTTGAGCACGATGTCCACGGGCGCTCCGTTGGGGAGGAACGGCATGTCCTCCTCCGGTACGATACGCGCGATGATGCCCTTGTTTCCGTGGCGGCCGGCCATCTTGTCGCCCACCGAGATCTTGCGCTTCTCGGCGACGTACACCTTCACGAGCTGGATCACGCCCGGCGGCAGCTCGTCCGGCTGGAGGATCTTGTCGATCTGGTCCTCGGACTTCTCCTCGATCTTGGCGCGCTCCGCCGCCGCGGCATCGAGCACCGCGCGGATCCGCTCGTTCACCGGCTTGTTGGTCACGCGCAGCGTCTTCAGGTCGACGTCCGCGAAGTTGATCTCGGCCAGCTGCTGCCGCGACAGCTTCGTGCCCTGCGGCAGGTACTCCTCCACGGTTCCGGCCTTGAGCATTAGGCCCACTTCCTGCCCCGCGAGCAGCTCCCGCAGCTCCGCGAACATCGCTTCGGAGATGCGAGCCTTTTCGTCCACCTCGAGCCGGCGCACCTCGCCGATGCGCTCGCCGCGGTCCTTTTCGACCACCTGGTCCTCGATGCGCGAGAAGATCTTCACGTCGATGACCACGCCCTCCATCCCCGGCGGCACCTTGAGCGACGAGTCCTTCACGTCCTTCGCCTTCTCGCCGAAGATGGCCGTCAGGAGCTTCTCTTCCGGGCTGAGCTCGGTTTCACCCTTCGGCGTGATCTTGCCCACCAGGATGTCGCCCGCCTTGACGTGCGCCCCGATCCGGACGATGCCCCGCTCGTCGAGATCGACGAGCGACTCCTCGGCCACGTTCGGGATCTCGCGCGTGATCTCCTCGCGCCCGCGCTTGGTGTCGCGGACGTGGAGCTCGAGCTCCTGAATGTGGATCGACGAATACACGTCGTCCTTCACGAGACGCTCCGACAGGACGATCGCGTCCTCGAAGTTGTGCCCGTACCAGGGCATGAACGCAACCAGCACGTTCGCGCCCAGCGCCAGCTCGCCCCGCTCGGTGCCCGCGCCGTCGGCCACGATCTGCCCGGCCTTCACCTTCTGGTCCACGTGGACCAGCGGCCGCTGGTTGATGGCCGTGTCCTGGTTGGTGCGCCAGAACTTCTTCAAGCGGTAGCGGTCGTGCTGCTTGAGCCGCGCCAGCGGGTGATCGCCGGACTTCACCTCTTCCTCGCCGGCGTCGATGATGATCTCGTCGGCGGTGACCCGGGTGACCACGCCCGCCCGCCGGGCGATCACCACGGCGCCCGAGTCGCGGGCCACGGTCTCCTCGAGCCCGGTCCCCACGAGCGGGGCCTGCGGGAAGAGGAGCGGTACCGACTGCCGCTGCATGTTCGAGCCCATGAGCGCGCGGTTCGCGTCGTCGTGCTCGAGGAACGGAATCAGCGCCGCGGCGATCGACACGAGCTGTTCGGGCGCCACGTCCATGAAGTCGATTCGTGCCGACGGCAGCAGGGGGTAGTCGTCCCGCTTGCGGCACAGCACCAGCTCGTCCGCGAAGTGGCCGTCCTCGGTGAGGCGCGCGTTGGCCTGCGCCACGGCGTACTCCTCTTCTTCCGAGGCCGACAGCCAGCGCGTTTCGTCGGTCACCTTCCCGTTCTTCACCACGCGGTACGGCGTCTCGATGAAGCCGAGGTCGTTCACGCGCGCGTAGCAGGAGAGGCTCGTGATGAGCCCGATGTTCGGGCCTTCCGGCGTCTCGATGGGACACATGCGCCCGTACTGGCTGTAATGCACGTCGCGCACCTCGAAGCCGGCGCGCTCGCGCGTGAGTCCCCCCGGTCCCAGGGCCGAGAGGCGCCGCTTGTGCGTCAGCTCGGCCAGTGGGTTGGTCTGATCCATGAACTGCGACAGCTGCGAGCTGCCGAAGAACGCCTGGATCACCGCGCTCACCGTCCGGGCGTTCACCAGGTCGTCCAGGGTGATCCGCTCCGGATCGTTGTTGATGCTCATCCGCTCCTTGATGAGCCGCGCCATGCGGGACAGGCCCACCGAGAACTGGTTGGCGATCAGCTCGCCCACCGAGCGCACCCGGCGGTTGCCGAGGTGGTCGATGTCGTCGGTGTAGCCGCGTCCCTCCCGCAGCTCGATCAGGTAGCGGATGATCGCGATGAAGTCGTCCTCCGTGAGGACCGTGTGGTCCTTCGGGACGTTGACCTTGAGCCGCTGGTTGATCTTGTAGCGGCCCACCCGCCCCAGGTCGTACCGCTTGGGGTGGAAGAACAGCCGCTCGAGCGCCTGCCGCGCCGTCTCGAGGTTCGGCGCCTCACCGGGCCGGAGCAGCGCGTAGATCTGCTCCAGCGCTTCGGCCTCCGTGTGCGTCGGGTCCTTGAGCAGCGTGTTCTTGATCAGCGGCGACTCGCTCCGTCCGGCCGGCAGCAGCACGTCCACCTTGGTGGCGCCGGCCTTCAAGAGCTTCTTCTTGAGCGTGTCCGACAGCTCCCGCCCGCCCTCGGCCAGCACCTCCCCGGTCTCCGGGTCGGCCACGTCGAAGGCCAGGACGTAGCTGCCCTGGCGCTCGCGGGTCGTGGTGGGCTGCGCCTCGTCGCGCAGGTCGAGCGACGTGTAGCCCGCGAACACCTTCACCTTGCTGATTCCGGCCCGACGGAACGTGTTGAACTTCTCGAGCGTCAGCTCGTCGCCCACCTTGCCGAGCGGCTCGCCCTTCTTGTTCTCGGGGTCGGGCACGTCGGCCGCGAGCAGCGTCCCCAGCACTTCGCGCTTCTGGGCCCGGCCCTCGAGCTTGCCGGTGATGTCGATGTCCTTGGTCGCGTAGAACAGCTTCAGGATGTCGGCGTTGGTGCCGTACCCGAAGGCCCGGAGCAGCGCCGTCGCCGGGAACTTCTTCTTCTTGTCGATGTGGACGTAGATCACGTCGTGAATGTCGATCGTGAACTCGACCCACGAGCCCCGGAACGGGATGATGCGCGCCGAGAACAGCCGCTGGCCGTTGGGGTGGATGCTCTCTTCGAACACCACGCCGGGCGAGCGGTGCAGCTGCGACACGATCACCCGCTCGGCGCCGTTGATCACGAACGTGCCCAGCGGCGTGAGGATCGGCAGCTCACCGAGATAGACTTCCTTCTCGATGATGTTCTTGGGGCGCTTGGTCTTGACGGTCTCGCCCACCTCTTCCATGACCACCAGCTGCAGCGTCGCCTTCAGCGGCACCGAATAGGTCATGTCCCGCTCGATGCACTCCTCGACCGAGTACTTCGGCTCCCCGAGCCCGTACTTCACGAACTCGAGGGAGTAGTTCCCGTTCACGTCCTGGATCGGGAACACGTCCTTGAACACCCGCTCCAGTCCGACGTCGGTGCGCTCGGCACCCTTCCCGTCCGGCTGCAGGAGGGACGCGAACGCGCGCGTCTGGATGTCCAGGAGGTGCGGCATCGGCATCCCCTGGTCGAGCTTTGCGAACGACAACACCGGTAGCGTCTTCGTCATGTCGTAACCTCAGGCAAATGCAAAAGGCCCCGCTGCCCCCGGCCGGAACGCCGGTCGGGGGTGAACCGAGGGGCTCGTACAAGCGAGCAGGTGTGTGCCAAATCCGCGCATGTCGTCGACCAAAGAAGACCCGAGAGTCGCGCCGGCGGGCCCCTATGGCCCGCCGCGTCAGTCCCCGTGTCTACTTCAGTTCGACGGCGGCGCCCTGCGCTTCGAGCTTCTTTTTGATCTCTTCGGCTTCCTGCTTGGACACGCCTTCCTTCACCGTGCCGGGCGCGCCTTCCACCAGGTCCTTGGCCTCCTTCAGGCCCAGGTTGGTGATCGCCCGGATTTCCTTGATGACCTGGATCTTCTTCTCCCCAGCGCCCTTCAGGATGACCGTGAACTCGGTCTTCTCCTCGGCCGCCGCCGCTCCCGCCGCGCCGCCGGCCGCCCCCGCCGCCGCGGGCGCCGTCGCCACCGGCGCCGCGATGGTCACGCCGAACTTCTCCTTGAACTTCTCGATCAGCTCGGCGAGCTCGACCACCGACAGGTTGCCGATCGCTTCGATGATGTCGTCATTGCTCAACGTCTGTGTCGCCATTGTCCCGGTCTCCTACTGGGTTAAGAAGCGCCCCCCCCGTCCGCGGCGCGCTTGGTCCGCAGCGCCTCGAGGGCACCCACCATGTTCATCAGTAAGCCGTTCAACGCGCCGACGAAGCCCGCCATCGGCGCCTGGAGCATGCCGCCCAGCTGGGCGAGCAGCTCGTGTTTCGTGGGCAGACTGGCCAGCCGCTTCACCAGCTCCGGCGTCACGGTCTTGCCGTCCACCAGCCCCACCTTGATGGCCGGCTTTTCGAATTCTTTCGCGAAGTCCGCGAGCACTTTGGCGGCCACGATGGGATCCGCACCCGTCAACACCAGACCGGTCGGCCCCGCGAGGTGCGCTTCGAGGCCTTGCACCTGCGCATCGGCCAGCGCGCGACGCGCGAGCGTGTTCTTCACCACCACGAAGTCGGTGCCCCCGCCCGCCAACCGGAGCCGGCGCCGCAGCTGGGTGATCTTGGCGACGTCGAGCCCCGTGAAGTCGGTGACATACACCGTCGAGGCGTTCCGCAGCCGTGCCGCCAGCGCCGTCACCATCTCCTGTTTCTCCGCCTTGGTGCGGATCATGCGAACACCGCCGGATCCACGGGGACTCCCGGTCCCATCGTGCTCGAGACCGTGATCGACCGGATGTAGTGCCCCTTCGCCGCCGCGGGCCTGGCCCGCACAATGGCCTCCATGAAGGCCCGCAGGTTCTCCTCCAGCGCCTCCACGGCGAACGACTTCTTGCCGGTCGGCGCGTGCACGATGCCGCTCTTGTCCACCCGGAACTCGAACTTCCCCGCCTTCAGTTCCTTGACCGCCCGCGCCACGTCCATGGTCACCGTCCCGGCCTTGGGGTTGGGCATGAGCCCCCGCGGCCCCAACACCTTGCCCAGCGGCCCGAGCTGCCCCATGACGTCCGGGGTCGCGACGATGACGTCGGTGTCGAGCCAGCCGTCCTTGATCTTCTGCACGTACTCGATGCCGACGAAGTCGGCGCCGGCGGCTTCGGCTTCCTTCGCCTTCTCGCCCTGCGCGATCACCAGCACGCGGACTTTCTTGCCCGTGCCGTGCGGCAGGCTCACGGTGCCGCGCACAATCTGGTCCGCGTGCTTGGGATCGACGCCCAGGCGGACCGCGATGTCGACCGATTCGTCGAACTTGGCGTACGCCGTCGCCTTCACTTTTTCGACCGCTTCGCGCGGGCTGTAGAGCTTGCGGGGCTCGAGCGTCGCGACGGCGGCCCGGTAGTGCTTGCCGTGCACGCGCATCAGTCCACTACCTCCAGCCCCATCGAGCGAGCCGTGCCGGCCACCATTTTCATCGCGGCGTCCAGGTCGTTCGCGTTCAGATCGGGCATCTTGATCTCGGCGATCTTTTTCAGCTGCGCGCGCGTGACCTTCCCCACCTTCTGCCGGTTGGAGGTGGGGGATCCCTTCTCGATGCCGGCTTCCTTCTTGAGGAGCACGGCGGCCGGGGGCGTCTTCGTAATGAAGGTGAAGGTCCGGTCCTTGTAGATCGTCACCTCGACCGGCGTGACCATCCCCTGCGCCTGGGCCGTCTTGGCATTGAACTGCTTCACGAACTCCATGATGTTCACGCCGTGCGGCCCCAGGGCCGTGCCCACCGGCGGCGCGGGGGTCGCCTGCCCGGCGGGCACCTGGAGCTTCACCATTGCAGCAATCGGCTTGGCCATCTAATGAGCCTTCAACTGTAAGTAGTCCAGTTCCACGGAGGTGGGCCGGCCGAACAGCGACACCGCCACCCGCACCTTCCCCTTGTCGGGGATCACCTCTTCCACCGTGCCCGAGAAGTCCGAGAACGGCCCTTCGGTGATCTCCACCACCTGGCCGATCAGGAACGGGATGGTCTCCTGCGGCTCTTCTTCCTTCGCTGCTTCCTCGATCCCAAGGAGGCGGTTCACCTCTTCGGGACGGAGCGGCATCGGCAGCCGCCCGGTGCCCACGAACTTGATCACGCCCTGGATGCCGTTGATGACGTGGATCGTCTCCTGATTCAAGACCATGTTCACGAGCACGTAGCCCGGATAGATCTTGCGCTCCGCCGTCACCTTCTTGCCGTTCTTGATCTCCACCACTTCCTGGGTGGGGACCAGGGCCTGCCGGATCGGCTTCTCTTCCTCCGGGCGCGGGTCGTCCTTGATCCGGCGCTCGATCAGCGAACGCACCTTGTTCTCGTGCCCCGCCGTCGTCTGAATCGCGTACCAGCGGTGCTCCGACATCAGAACAGCTTCGCGACCAGGGTCACGAACACCGCCTGCAGGGCCGAGTCCAGCAGTCCGATGAAGAGCCCCAGGGCGACGACGAAGGCGATGATGACGGTCGTCGCCTTCTTCAGCTCGTCCCACGTCGGCCACGTGACCTTGCGGAGCTCCGAGCGCACGTCGCGCAGGAAGCCCACCACCCGGGCCGGCCAGCTCTGCTTCGGGCTGGCGAGCGCGTCCGTCGTCACTACTTCGATTCCTTGTGCGGCTGGTGCTTATTGCACCGCGGGCAGTACTTCTTCCACTCCGCCCGTTCCGGGTGCTTCCGCCGGTTCTTGGTCGTGAAGTAGTTCCGGCCTTTGCACACGGTGCATTCCATGATGATGTTTTCCCGCGGCATCGCGTCCGCCTTACTTCAAGATCTTGGTGGCCACGCCGGCGCCGACCGTGCGGCCGCCTTCGCGGATCGCAAACCGCAGCTGCTCCTCCATCGCGATCGGCGTGATCAGCTCGATCGTCATCTTCGTGTTGTCCCCCGGCATCACCATCTCCACCCCCGCCGGCAGCTCCACCGTCCCCGTCACGTCCGTCGTCCGCA
>Ga0209577_10002632_pt1 | contig 17143 bp, 20 predicted proteins | sample GraSoiAngelo_109_FD_185874 | JGI IMG/M metagenome (GOLD analysis project Ga0209577, IMG submission 185874) | Grasslands soil microbial communities from the Angelo Coastal Reserve, California, USA - 14_0903_12_20cm (SPAdes) (version 2) | ecosystem: Environmental > Terrestrial > Soil > Grasslands...
AGAGGGCGCGGCGGCGCGTGCCGCGGCGGCGGACGCCGGCGGCAATGGGCGGGTGCCGGGGCCGAGCGTAGAGAGCCTGGCGATCCCCGGCTATGACACGCTCTCGGCTTCACAAGTGGTGCAGCGGCTCGGCGGGCTCTCCGCCGACGAACTGGAGGCGGTGCGGGCCTACGAGGAGTCAGGCCGTAAGCGCAAGACGATCTTGGCGCGAGTGCAACAACTGCAGTCGGGGAGCTGAATGGAGGGCGTCCGGCCCGCCACCGAGGACGACCTCGCCCGCCTCGCCGAGCTGACCCGGGCGGCAATCGCCGAGCTGACCCCGATGAAGGGGGGCGCAGTCTGGGCCGCACGCGAGGCGCGACCGGAGCCTGTCGAGGAGAGTCTCAAGGCGTCGCTGGCCGACGAGAACACCCGGGTGGTGGTCGGCACCATTGACGACGTGCCGATCGGTTATGCAGCCGTGCATGTCGAGGTGCTCAACGACGGCTCGCGCCTCGGCGTGGTCGACGACATCTTCGTGGAGGAAGGCGCGCGCGAGGTCGGCGTGGGCGAAGCCATGATGGGCGACTTGATGTCATGGTGCGGGGCCGAGGGATGCGCGGGCATGGACGCCGTGGCTCTGCCCGGCCACCGGTCGGCGAAGAACTTCTTCGAAGAGTCCGGGTTCACCGCTCGCAAGTTGGTCATGCACCACCGGCTCGGAGAGCGGCGTAGCCGATGACCGTCGGGCTCGAGAGCCACGGCACGCCGCGCCCCGAGGTCGCGGTCGGCGCCATCGCCGTGGACGCCGAGCGCCTCTTGCTCGTGCGCCGCGGACACGGGCCCGCCGCCGGCCTGTGGTCAGTCCCGGGCGGGCGCGTCGAGCCGGGCGAGATGCTCGTGGAAGCCGTCGTGCGCGAGCTCGCCGAGGAGACGGGACTCGAGGGCGTCGCCGACCGGTTCGTCGGCTGGGTGGAGCGCATCGGCGACGGCTATCACTACGTGATCCTGGACTTCGCGGTCACCGTGCTGGACCCGCGCGATCCTGTCGCCGGATCCGACGCCGCCGAGGCCGCGTGGGTGCCGCTCGAGGAGGTTGTCGACCACGGTCTCGTCGACGGACTGGCCGAGTTCCTGCACGAACACGGCATCCTGCGCGTCATCGCGACGGACTGAGGGGGCTAGCGCCCCTTCCACTCCGGCGCGCGCTTCTCGACGAAGGCGCGGGGCCCCTCGGCGAAGTCCTCACTGCGCACGATCTCGGCGAAGGCCTCGTCGGTGAGGCGCCAGCCGGCGTCGTCGCCTTCGCCCGCGGACCCGAGCACGACGCGACGGGTCGCCCACACGGCGAGCGGCGCGTTGGCGCAGATGCGATCGGCCAGCGCGAGGGCCTTGCCGACTGCCTCTCCCGGTTCCACCAGCTCGTTGACCAGACCGAGGTTGTAGGCACGTTCGGCGTCGATGGGGTCGCCGGTGAGGGCGATCTCGAGGGCGACGTTGCGGGCCACGGCGCGAGGAAGGCGGAACAAGCCGCCGGCCGCCGCCACCAGCGAACGCTTGACCTCTGGCAGACCAAAGGCCGCCTGCCGGGATGCCACGATCATGTCGCAAGCCAGCGCGATCTCGCAGCCGCCGGCGAGGGCGGGGCCGTCGACGGCCGCAACAAGTGGTTTACGGCGCTCGCGCCGGGCGATGCCGGCAAAGCCGCCCCGTTCGGTGAGCAGGTCCTGGGGGCGGCCGGAGGCGATGACCTTGAGGTCGGCGCCCGCGGAGAACACCGGGCCCGTGCCGGCGATCACGCCGGCCCAGAGGTCGGGGTCGTCCTCGAGGCGGTCGATGCCGGCCTCCATGGACTGCGCCACCTCCCCGTTGACGGCGTTGCGCGCCTCGGGCCGGTTGATGGTGAGGACGGCCACCCGTCCCTTCGTCTCGAACTCGACCATCTCCTCAGGCGCTCTCTTGCTCGGCCTCTGCCTTGACATCGGCGGGCGGCTCCGAGGCGGTCGGGGGCGGGCGGCGGCGGGCTTGGTCTCGATTCCCAGCAGCGGCGCCAGTGCGGGCACGCGCGTTGCGGCCTGACGAGCGGTCTTCAGCAGATCCTCGCTCGGCTCGGCGGGAAGGCCGACCGGTTTCACCGAGGAGCGCACGGGCGAGGCGGTGACGGCGTCGAGCACGGCCGCCCAGCGGTCCGGCGCGGCGTCGGAACCCATCGCTGCCCCCGCCGCGTCACTGAGCCGCCCGGCCAGCTCGGACGGGAGGCGGGCGCCGGCTTCGGGCGGCCGTCCGCTGATCCGAAGGGCGCGCACGACCCGTCCGTCGTCGAGGGCGGATGTCACCTCGTCCACCCACGCCTGGCGCTCGGCCGCGCTCCGGCGCTCGAGCGCGTCGCGCAGCTTGGCGGCCAGCTCCCGACTCTCGGTGTCGCGTGCGACCGTGTCGGCGCCGGCGACGACGGCCCGCAGATCACGGAGGCTGACCTCGTCGGCCTGCCCCGCGGCTGCCTCGGCGCGGTCCCGCCATTCGGCGGCCTTCAGGCGGGGGAGGAGCTCCTCGGCCAGGGCGACGATGGGCTCGGCGCTGATCTCGGGGTCCCCCGCGCCCTTGCCCTTCTCGTTCTGCGTCTGCAGCGCTTGGCGCACGGCGGGGATCCCGCCCTTCAGCAGCTGTTCGGCGACCGGGACCTGCTCGGGCGGCAGCGTGGCGATCAGCGCGTCGCGGTGGGCGCGTCCGGCGTTCAGCCGCTTGGGGCGGGGCCGGGGCGGACGCTCCTCCCTCGCCGCCGCCGGGCGGGCGCCATCCCGGCGGGCGGGCGCGCTCTGGCGCTCGCCTGGTCGTTGCGACCGGTCACGGCGCGGCGGACGTTCACCGCGTGGCGGCCGCCGATCTTCGCTGCGACCGCGCCCCTCGCCCCGGCCGGTGACGGACGCGCTCACAAGGGGACCTTCGGGCTTGGCGATCAGTTCGAGGCGTTCGGGCTCGCGGGGCTTGGACTTCGGCGGCAGCACGGACGTGACGCTGATGCCGTCGATGTTCTGCTCGGCCTCGGCGCGCATGACGTCGCCCACCTTGGCCGCCGCGGGCAACAGCGTGCCGTCGAGGACACCCTTGGGTTGGCGGGCGCCCGCGGCGCGCCAGGTCCACGTGCCGTCGTCGCGCGAACTGGTGAGCTCGATCTCGAGCCGGACCGCCACGGTGAAAAACTTAGTCGGCTGTCAGCGAGCGCCGACCCGCCAGCCAATCGGCTTCGCGCCGCCCGAGCTCGGTGGCCGGCCTCCCGTCGACCCACGGCCAGATCTCCTCGGAGATGGCGCGCCAGGGCGCCTTGCCGCGGAGCTGGCCGAGCACGGCGTACAGCCCGAGGTTGATGCGTTGCAGGATCACGTAGGCGGGCGGCACGTTTCCGGAACGCTGGATGCCCGGGCTGCCGGCCCCGTCCAACTGGAACAGCTTCCGGGCCGTCTGCGAGGCGTAGGTCTGGTCCAGCACGCCCGAATGGTCGTCGAGCACGAAGTGGTAGAAGTGGCGGAAGAAGCCGACGACCTCCTCGTCGGTGAGCGCCGCGTCGCGCTGTAGGAAGCCGGCGTCCTCGAGCGTCCGCCGGAACTCGACGGGATCGGGTTGCAGCACGATCGTCTCGATCAGACGCTGAAGGGGATACACCTCCTCGGGCGTGAAGTACTTCACCAGGCCGAAGTCGAGGAAGGTGACCTGCCCGCCGGGCCGGAAGAGGTAGTTGCCGGGGTGGGGGTCACCGTTGAAGGCGTGGAGCCGCCACATGCTGCGGATCACGAAGCGGTAGATCGACTCGGCGGCCAGATCGCGCTCCTCCTGGCTCCAGCCCTCGACCTCCTCGAAGCGGGCGCCCTGCGCCAGCTCGCTGGTGAACACACGCCTCGTGCAGTAGTCGCCGAACACGGCCGGGACGTGGACGAACGGATGGCCGGCGTAGACGTCGGCGAAGAAGCGCTGGTTGTCGGCCTCACGGCGGTAGTCGAGCTCCTCGGCCAGCCGCGTGCGGACCTCCTCGACGATCGGGCCCGTGTCCATCCCCGGGAACATCAGTTTCATGCCCCCGAAGAACATGCCGGCGTTGTCGAGATCGGCCCTGATGGCTTCGTCTACTCCTGGGTACTGCACCTTGACGGCGACCGCCCGTCCCTCACGCGTGATGGCGCGGTGGACCTGGCCGATAGAGGCGGCGGCGATCGGCTGGGGATCCCACTCGGCGAAGACGGCTTCGGGTGCCGCCCCGAGCTCGCGCTCGATCACGCCGGCCGCCAGCTCAGCGCTCATCGGCGGCGCGTTCTGCTGCAGCTGGGCCAGCGCCTCGCGCAGGGGTTCGGGCAGACCGTCGTCCAGGTAACTCAGCATCTGGCCGACCTTCATCAGGGCGCCCTTCATGTTCCCCAGCGTCTGCGCGACCTGCTCGGCTGTACGCAACTGGTGTTCGAGGTCGAGTTCGGCGCGGCGCGGCGCGGACGCGAACACGCGCCGGGCCTGGTGCACTGCGTAGGAGGTGCCCACCTTGGCGCCCAAGCCGGCAACGCGCGCGTTGCGCGCCGCCCGTCCGGTGTGGTGGACGGGATGGCCGACGTCGTCCTGGCGCCGGCGCGCGATCGCCCACGCTGTCACCGCCGCTCCTCCGAAGAGGGCGGCGGCCTTCGCCTTGGTCACGAAACGGGCTCCTCCTGGCGGAACGCCCGGCGGTACGACGTGGGGGAGGTGCGCACGATGCGGTTGAAGTGCTGGCGCAGGGTGGCGGGAGAGCCGAAGCCGGCCAGTTGGGCGACGCGGTCGACCGGCTCATCGGTGGTCTCGAGCACGCGCTGGGCGAGAAGCACACGTTGGCGCAGCACCCACCGCATCGGCGTGGTGCCAGTGGTCGCGCGAAAGCGGCGGGCGAACGTGCGGGGGCTCATGGCGCTTCGTCGGGCGAGCTCCTCCACGGTGATCGGTTCGGACAGGTGCTGCTGGAGCCATGCCATCGTCTCGCCCATCAGGTCGGCGCCCGACCCGTCCGGGACGGGGTCGTCGACGTATTGCGCCTGGCCGCCGTCGCGGTGGGGCGGGACGACCATGCGGCGGGCGACGCCGTTGGCGATGGCGGCGCCGTGGTCGTTGCGCACGACGTGCAGACAGAGATCGATGCCGGCAGCCGTACCCGCCGACGTGAGCACGTTGCCCTCGTCGACGTAGAGCACGCCGGGGTCGAGGTTCACAGCGGGGAAGCGCGCCGCGAACTCGTCGACGTACGCCCAGTGTGTGGTCGCCCGACGGCCGTCGAGCAGACCGGCGTCCCCGAGCACGAAGGCGCCCGTGCAGAAGGACATGACCCGGGCGCCGCGCCGGTGGGCAGCGCGAAGGGCGTCGAGCAGCTCGGCATAGTGCGTGGGATCTCCCGTGTAGCGGGCGGGGACGATGACGGTGTCCGCTCGCCTGAGGTCCGACAGTCCGTGCGGCGTGTGGATCTCGAAACCGACCTCGCTCACGACCGGTCGACCCTCCACCGCACATACGAGGAAGCCGTACCACGGCACGCCGAGGTCCGAGCGGTCGAAGCCGAACACCTCGCACGCCACCGACAGCTCGAACGGCGAAACGCCGTCGAATGCGAGAACGGCGACCGTGTGCCGACGACCAGCCATTTGGCAGGATTCTAGCGCTGATCGCTGATCCTGCCAATGGCAGGATCGTGATGATGATGGTCGATCCTGCCACTCGTCATCTCACGCTGACCGGCGGAGGATCGTTTCATGAGCATGTTCGCCGTCTGGTGTGAGAAGCACGGAGCACGCGTCCTGCTCAGCAGCTCGTCGATCCTGTCGCTGGGCAACGGGCCCCAGGGGCCCGCGGTGCGGTGGCGCTGCACGTGTGGCCACGAGGGCGTTTGGTGGGCGTGGGAGCCGAGAGGGGAGCCGGCGTGCACCCCTTGACGTCGGGCGACCTCGCGGCGGGGCGCGCGGCCGACTTCCACCGGCGAGCCGGGGCGCGCCGGTGGGCGCGCCTAATCCCGCGACGCCATCGCGTTCGTCAGCCTGGGAGAGCGAAGAACTCGAGGGCGATGTTGTCGGGGTCGCGGAACGAGAGCCCCGATCCGTACGGGGCGTCGACAACGCCGCCGTGCTTGATCCCCAGCTCGTCGAGCCGCTTCTCCCACCCCTCCAGGTCCTGACGGCTGGCGCAGTGGAAGGAGATGTGGTCGAGTCCGGGCCGGTGCTCCTCGAACGGGGCGGTGCTCTCGAGCTTCGGGAACTGGTGGATGCCGACGATCGTGCCGTTGCCGAGCATCCAGACCACGTGGTGGAAGGTTCCGGTGTCCTCGTCCATCACCGGATCCGAACCGAAGAGCTGCTGGTACCAGGGCCGACTGACGTTGAGGTCGTTCACGGTCACGGCGACGTGGCCCAGCGGCGGAAAGTCGGGCATCTCCATCCCCCTTTGTTCGAGTGTGTGGGGCAGCGTATCCACGCAAGGTCCACGCCGCTCGCCCCCCACACCTCTCCGAACTCGTGAGTTTGCTCCCTTCCGGCGTGTTCGAGCAGTAGAAAATCAGATTTGGAGAGGTTCTCGGGGGTTGACGCCCGCCCGGCTGCTCCGATCAGAGCACGACGGTCAGAACGGTGCCCACGATCGCCCCGACGAGGCCCACGGCGCCCCAGAACCGCCGCGTTCCGGGCGAGAAGCCCGAGCCGAAGCCGCCGCTGAATCGGGGCGTGTCGGCCGCGTGGGTGAGGGCCCACCAGCCATCGAAGGCGATGAACATGAACGCCACCACGAGGACGAGCCGATTGGTGGCGTTCATACGGCCCCCACTATCTGGCTACCCGGCCGCCCGCAGCAAACGCCCATAATCTCAAGCGCGAGGAAGCTCAGCATCTGGTCGGCGATCTGGTGGGCGGCCAGATGGCCGCCGGCACCGAGCAGGTAGCGCATCTCGCTGGCTAGCGGAAGGCTTCGATGGTGCATGCTTCAACCGGTGCAGAACCGGAAGAGCGCCCCTGGGCGCGGCGGGGGTGGCCCGCTTCGGACGTGGGCCATCGTCGTGGGCGTGCTCTTGCTCGGGTTCACGGTCTGGCTCGTCATCGCTCCGGTCATGGCGTATCGGGAGCTCGGGCCGCACGGTCGCAAGGCCTCCTGCGGTTCGGTGGTCGACCCGCTGGAGCCGTATGCCACACATGACGAAACGTGTTTTGACGCGCTTGCCGCGCGGCGAGTCCTCACCTATCTGAGCGGGGGAGCCGGGGTGCTGCTCGTCGGTGTGCCGACCCTCGGCCGGCCTCTCCTTCGCGGCTACGACCGACTGACCGGTCGTCACTGAGAAGGTTCAGCACAGCAGACGCGAAAGGCTGCCACGACCCTGGGCAAACGCCCATAATCCTCGTTACGTAAAGTTACACACACACACGGGGGAGTCTCGCCGGGGCTGCGAAAGGAGGGTTCCCCTACCGCTGAGGACGGCGGAACTGTCACGCTGCGAACAGCGCCGCGTCGCGAGCAGCGCAGGGGCACCGCCCCAACGGGAGCCACGGGCCTCCTATTTCATCGCGCACGCTCGAACGGGGACAGCGATGAGGAGCTCCGATCGGTGCGCGCCGAGGGGCTCGAGCGGACCATCGGCGAGCTGGTACAGAGCGAGCGAGGGGGCTCTTCGATCTACTCCTCGACGGGCACGTCGGACGCGGGTCAAGTACAGCAGGTGACCACGGGTTGCGGTTAGCCGACGCTCACAGTGTCACCCCGCTGGACTCGCCCACCGTGACGCACCTCGGCGTACACGCCGACGTGGACATCGTTGTGGCGCGCGGCCGTCCGGAGGATCCCGCTGTCCTTGGGGAGATCGCCCTGCGGGAGCGTCGTCATGACACACCGCGGGCAGTGATCGGTGATCTGGAGCACCACGTCGTCGCCGACCCGGAGCTCGCGGCCCACCCACTCGCTTTCCACGAAATTTGCGACGGCGTCGTCGGGACGCACGACGATGTTGGGCCGAAAGCGCCGCACCTCGAAGCGGCCTTCCGGATAGAGCTCGCGGAGCTTGTTGATTGTCGCCGTGGTAAGCACGTGGACGGTGGCGAGGTCGAAGAAGGTCCCCGGGGGCATGTCCTCGTCGGTCACCGTTTCCTGATGGTCGAGTTCCGCCATGTCGGGCCAGTACTCCTCGAGGCTCGGTGAGGGTGTCGCCGCCGCGTTCGCCAATGTCACCGGTCGGGCCAGTGCCGCAGATACGAGCGCCTCGAAGCGGCTGTCGTCGGAGGTGACGCTCACGCCGTCGGGGAGCGTCACCCGTACGGGCGGGAGCGGGCTCCCCAGCGCCGGGGGCTCGGTGAACGCCGCCCGGCAGTCGAACATCATGGGCCACTTCTTCGGGTTCTTGGCACTCACCACTTTGGCGGTCTCGGCGTCGACCAGGGCAAGTGAACGGTCACCCAGCAGACCGCGATCGGTCACCTCCGACGCGTTCAGCTCTTCGCCCATCATCGATTTCAGCGGGTACCGCCACAACGAGGCGACTGCTCCGTCTGCCATCTCGCCTCCTCCTGAGCGTTCGCAGGTCCCTGGTGACTACCGGCGTCAGGCTGGGACTTGGAGCGGCGAGGCGACGATGGCCTCGTGGGTCGACTCGATGATCGCCTTGAGTTCCGCTTGCTCGGGAGGGGGAACGTCGAACTTGTCCAGCGTCTGCTGAAAGTCGTCTATGAACGCTCCCCATTCCTTCTCGGTGATCGCGAGATGGCGATGCGAATCGTCCATCGAGCGGCCCGAGTAGTGCTGTGGCCCGCCAGCGGCCCCGCACGCCATCTCGGTCACGTAGTACTTGAACCCCGCTGCCGAAACTCGATGGTGGGCCTCGTCCACCAAAGCGTTGGCATTGAGGCGGTCATCAGCCATGACCCGGTCGATCAGGTCGTCGACGACCGTGGCGATGTTGTAGACGCCACCAAGTCGCTCGTAGAGCGATGGTGTCTCGTGTGCAGTCATCATCTCTTCCTCTCGTCGTGCGCTTCTTGCACTCCGTTGGCCGTGACGGCGACAGGCGAAGTCAAAACAATGCCCCCCGGAGCTGTCCCGCGCCCTCGTCCTCATCATGCGCCCGCTGTCAACGAGCATCCCGTTCCCGCCGCGCAGCGGTGAGGCGGTCGCTGGGCGTGACTGATCGGGGTCAGCAGTCGCGACGGGAAGCTCCTCGGTCCCGAAACTGGACGCGTGCGGTCGGACGATGGCAGCGTCGCCAAGATGGAGAGCTTCTCTCCCAGTCAGCAGACGCTCGTCGACACGTGGGAAGCGCACACGGGTGCCGAGTTCGAGCTGAAAGACGCTGACGCCGCCATCGCGACGATGACCGCTCATCCCGTGCTCATCCACGTGCCGGTTGGAACTGGAGCGACCGGCAGGGAACCTCTGCGGAAGTTCTATCGCGAGGTCTTTATTCCTCAGGTGCCGCCCGATACGTCGCTAGAGCTCCTGACTCGCAGCGTGACCTCAGATCGGCTGGTCGACGAGTTCATCCTCCGCTTCACCCATACGGTGCAGATCGATTGGCTCGTCCCAGGCATCACACCTACCGGACGGCGAGTCGCGGTTCCGCACGTCGCTGTGATCTCCTTCGAAGGAGAGAAGATCTGCTCGGAGCACATCTACTGGGACCAAGCCTCGGTCCTGGCACAACTCGGAGTCCTCGACCGCACTCTGCCAATTCTGGGTGGCGACCAGCCGGCCCGGCTGCTAGATGCAGACGCGTCCGCCAACCATTTGATCGCAGAGCGGGGGCCTCCAACCTAAGACATCCAATTTCTCCAGCGAGCCCAACTGTCATGTTCCTGCCGTCGGCACTGTCAATTTCCCGTCGTCCTACAATGACGCCGTGGGGTTCATGGACGGGTTGGCTCGGTTCAACAAAGTTGTGACCAATCCCATCCAGCGCCGCTATGCCGGTCGCATCCCGCCTTTTGCGATCGTCGAGCACGTGGGCCGGAAGAGTGGGCGCCAGTACCGAACGCCGGTCAACGCCTTCGTGAAGGGCGACACCGTCACCGTGCGCCTCCCCTACGGCACCGACCGGGATTGGGTGCGCAACCTGATAGCCGCCAAGGGCGGCGTGATCCAACGCAGGGGCCGGAGGCTGCGCGTGACAGACCCGGCGGTGTCGAAGGAAGGTCGCATCGGCGTCCTGCGCCTGAAGGTCGAGGGACCGGCTGCCGAGCAGCCCGTGACCTAAAGCCAGAGGGGCCTGCCACAGCTGCCCTCAGCTGCGAGCCGGCGGCCTGCATACGCTCTCGATGGTGTCAGACGTCGTCGACGAAGAGCGGCCCCGCTCCCCCCGGCCGGCGACGGCACGATGGCCTCGACCCGCAGGGTCTGGTTCCGATGTGCGGGCGGTTTGTCCGACGATCCAGGCATACACCTCGTCGTCGGCGCCTACCTGTCAGACGTAACCGGGAACTGAGCTGCTCGTCCGGCCGCTCGAGTAGGCCGTCGCTCCCGCAGGCGTATTGGCTGGAACTGTCGAATCTCGTCCCTGGCTCCGATTGGGAGGCGCACCATGTGCCGAACGTGGCCACTGGGCCTTGTGCTGACCGGCTGCGCGCTCCTCGCCGCATGCGGCGGGCAGCACAGTGGGCTCACCTTCCCGAAGGGCACCATCCCCAAGCGTCACAACGTCGCCCTTCGCACGCCCGCCCATCCGCAGGCGACCACCCTGCAGTTCCGGCCCGTGGTGGGGGTCGTCCGCGAGGAATGCCCGGCAAGCGCTGAGAACCCCTCCCCCGAGCAGCCGGCGACCCTGCCCGAGGGTTCGGACGGCTGCTACCAGGTGGGCCCATCGAGCCTCACCGTCTCCAGGGCAACGGTCACCGGCTATGACGAGGGCAGTGAGTTCTGGACGGTCATCACGCTCGGTCGTGCCGACGCCGCCAGCCTTGACGACCTGGCACACCAGAATCTGGATAAGCAGGTTGCGCTTGTCGCGTTCGGTCAGGTTCTCTCGGCTCCTGCGTTCAACACGGACTCCTTCAACGGTGTTGCAGAAATCCACGGCCCGAGCAAGGACCAGGCCGCGCAGCTGAAGGCGGCACTCTCCGGCTGATGCGTATACACGACGGAGGGTTGGCGGCGGGCTACCGGGCCGAGACGGGCCATTGACGCGGGAGCCACCCGCGGTCGCCGTGGGTCAGGCAGCGGGGAGCCGGCCCGTCCAGACAGTGCCGACGTCGTCATCCTCGGCGAGCACGGTTACCCTGTCGCCCTCGATGCTGACCGCATCCCCCCGCTGGAAGCCGAATGGGGTGTGGGGAAGGGTGGCACGCCGCCAGGTCGCTCCGCCGTCAAGAGACGCGGCGACGAGCAGATGCCCGCCGGCAACGCCGGTGGCCACGATCCGCTGCCCTTCGGCGGCGACCGCCTCGAGGTAGTTGTCGTCGTCGTCGAATGGTTGGTGCCCGCCTCGACGCCAATGCAGGCCGTCGGGGGATGTCCAAACCCGGCTGTGGTGGAGATTGCCGACGATCTCGTTGCCAGCCGCGACAGCACCGCCAGTCGTGCTGGTGCACTCGTGGGGAAACTGGAGACCAGCTCCTCCAAGCGCGGCGTCGTCGGGGGCTCGCTCCCATGTGTCGCCGTCTTTGGACACCCATGCCCAGCCGTCCTGCTCATCGGTCGGCCGCTTGTATCCGACGGCGAGGAGGCGCCCAGATCGGAGCGTGCACACGCCGGAGACAACGTTCTCGCCTTGGCCCGACCACTCGGGTGGGTCATTCGCCACCCGCCAGGTGACCCCGTCGGCGGACGTCCACGCATGGGCATGGAGCCCCTGCCCGATCAGGTAGCTGAAGCCGACTGCAACCAGCCCTGGGCCACCGGCGGTCACGGAGATGGCGTCAGTGCCGTCAGCCAGGTCGAATGCCGGCTGGTCACGCGGTGCGCGTTCCCATGACGTGCCGTCCCTCGATGTCCACGCGGCAGCGACGCCGTGACCGGGTGTGTCCTCCACTGTCCCGACCGCTGCGAAGCCCCCGGGCCAGGTGGTGACGGCCTCCACCTTGGCCTTGCCAAACGCCTGAGTCGTGTCCGGCAGACGCGTCCACACGCGTCCGTCGGTCGACCGCCAAATCGTCGTGCTGGTTCGAGCATCCTCCGGCTTGGTCTCGTCGAAATCAGCGCCGAGGGCGAGGAGTGTGTGGCCCGCTGTTGCGATCGCCCGCGGCGACAGCGAGTCGATGGTTGATGCGAAGGCACTGCCGTCGACCTCGGTCCACGTACCGCCATCTCGCAGCCAAAGGTGCGGGCGTGGGATATCGACGGTAGCGAGCACGACCCGGGATCCGTCGGTCGCCAGCGGGCCGACCGCGCCGGGATCCTCGACAAGCGATCGGGGGAGGTTCTCCCGCGTCCACTGTCGACCGTCCGCCGAAGCCCACACCTGGGTGAAACGGCCACCGGCCGCCACCACCGGCCCGCGACCGGCCACAGCATTGGCCGTGATGCCTCCCGAGTTGGCCTGGTGCTCCGACTGTGTCATCTGGTCGCTCGGCGGCCGGCGGACCCAATCGCTGCCGTCGGACGACGTCCAGACTGTCGCCGCCTGCACACCGGTGCCTTGCGTGTCGGCTCCGACGGCAACAAATCCGTCTGCCGTGGCCGTGACGCCGCGCACGATCTGGTCGCCCGGACCGGTGAACCCGAGGCCGCCCTTCGCCACTCGCCGCCACGAGCTCCCGTCGTCGGACACCCAGAAGCCCGCGTCCGGGCTCGAGGTACCCGCGGTCTCCCCGACGAGCACCGCTTGCCTCTCCCCCACCGCTAGGGCGTGGACTGCCTGGCCTTCCCGGAACGGACCGCCGGATCCCGCCGCGACGCGCTGCCATGACGATCCATCCTTGGAGTACCAAACCGCCGGAACCGGCATCCGCGAACGCTTGTCGACGCCGGCGGCGACGAATCCCACCGGCCCGGCGCCGACGGAGGTCATCTCCTGGTCGCCACGCTCGGCTGGCAGGGTGACCGCAGCCCATGTGGACCCGTCGCGTGAGACCCACGCCGCGGCGTCGCTGTCGCTCGCCGCCGTCTGCCGAGCGCCCACGACCACCGTCGTCCCGTTCCGCCTCGCGACCGCCGAGGCCTCGGCGCTGGACGCTCCGGCCTCATCGAGAAGCGTCTGTTGCCAGGCGCGGCCGTCGGTGGAGGACCACACGGCTGGCGATCGCTGCCCGGTCCTCTGGTCGGCCAGCCAGCCGGCGGCGGACCAGACGCTCAAGCCGTCGCCCGGCGGGGCGAGCCCACCGATCCCAGTTGCGACAGGCCCTGCTGTGAAGGCGTCGGTCGTCACCCGGGTCAGCGTCAACGGGCTCGACTGGCTGGCAGAACGCACGCCGCGCGCGACGGCGACCACGGTGGAGACGATCGTCAACACCGCCGCCGCCAGCGCAAGCGCACGCCGCGCGGTCCGGCCATTCCTTAGTCGCTTGACGACATCCGGTCTATCCGCGGCGCGCGCCCGGCGCAATGGCCTATGTGGCTCTCTTTCAGCGAAGTGGGTGCCTAAGTTGATGCTGTGCGCGCTTATCTCGTGCGGCATGGTGAGGCCAAGAGTGAGAACGTCGACCCCGAGCGCCAGCTGACAGACCGTGGCGTCGAGGAGGTGCGGCGGATCGCAACCGACGGCGTGGAAGCGCTCGGAGTTCGGCCGGAGCGGATCGTCCACTCCGGCAAAGCCCGTGCCCGGCAGACCGCCGAGATCTGGGCCGGCATGGTGGGCACGGACGTCTCAGAGGCGGACGGCCTCGCGCCCAACGACGATCCGTCGATCTGGGGCGCCCGCCTCGATGGCGAAGGGAACGACATCATGGTTGTCGGTCACCTCCCCCATCTCGAGCGCCTCGTCGGCCTCTTGGTCGCCGGTGATCCGGAACGGGCGGTCGTCGGCTTTCCGGCTGGAGGCCTTGTCGTCCTAGAGCGGGATGGGGGCCACTGGCGAGTCGCGGCTGCCACCTCGTGACGAGGCGCGCTGCCTTTCCCGGCTCGTTCAACCCACTCACGGTGGGCCATCTCGCCGTGGCCGAGGCGGCCCGTGCACAATGCGCGCTCGACATGGTCGACCTCATCGTGTCCCGGGTCGCGTTGGCGAAGGAGGACGTGCAGCGGCCCCGGATCGACGATCGGGTCGCCGTCCTCCGCGCCGCCGCGGCCCCCCGGCCCTGGCTCGGAGTGGTCGTCACCGATCACCAGCTGATCGCGGAGGTCGCCGAGGGGTACGACGTCGTCGTGATGGGAGCCGACAAGTGGGCCCAGATCCTCGATCCGGCGTTCTACAGCGGCTCCATCGAAGCCAGGGATGCGGCGCTGGCGCGGCTCCCAACCGTCGCCATCGCGCCCCGGCCGCCCTTCGACGTCCCCGGCGGCGTTGTCGTCCTGGACGTCAGTCACGACGCGTCCTCGACGGCCGTGCGTGACGGTCGGACGGACTGGATGGCGCCGGAGGCGGCCGAGTTCGACCGTGTCTCAGGGGCGTGGTCCGATCCCGAGAGGTACGACGCGTGGTTACAGGACCGAACGAGGACGTGAGACCGGTGCCGGCTCCCTTCGCAGACATCGAAGCTGTCGCCGCGGCCCATCGGCGGCTCACCGAGCGGATCGGTGACCTGTCGGACGACGCTGTCCGCAAGGCCAGCCTGCTCCCCGGTTGGACCGTCGGGCACGTTCTCACGCATCTGGCGCGCAACGCCGACAGCCATGTCCGGCGAGCAGACGCGGCCGCCGCCGGTGTTGTCGTCGACCAATATCCCGGTGGGTACGAGGCGAGGGCGGCCGAGATCGAGGTCGGCGCTTCTCGGCCTGCCAGAGAGATCGTCGACGATGTGGGGCGGTCGGCGCTCGCACTCGATCGGAAATGGCGTGAGACGGCCGAGGATGCTTGGTCGGCGATCAGCGTGGACGTGGGAGGACGGCAACGTCAGCTGCGTGAGTTGCCCGCACGCCGGTGGCAGGAGGTCGAGGTCCACCTCGTCGATCTCGACATCGGCGTGACGCACCGGGCGTGGTCCGGCGACTTCGTCTCCGTTTGGCTGCCTCGCACCCGCGACCAGATCAGCGAGAAGCTCGAGCCTGGGGCCGCCCTCCCCCATCTCGACGACCCACGCGACGAGTTGGCGTGGCTCTACGGCAGATTGCGGAGGGACGACCTCCGGTCACTGCCCGCGTGGGGCTAGGTCCGGTCGTCGCTCACGCCTTGACCGGCCGGCACAGCAGTTGACCGGAGCCCGAAGCCAGCAGCGTGCCCTGGTCGGTCCAGATTCGGGATGTGTATCCGATAAGCCCGTCGGCGGCGACGGGTGCCACGCCGTCGGCCAGCAGCCATTCGGCCGCGGGGTCGGCCCGGTGGAACTGGGCGGCGAAGTCCAGGTTGGGCGCCATCCATGGCAGGTCGGGGCTGTGGGCGCGGGTGGCCGCCGGCCACCCCACGGTGTCGAGGAGGATCAGCGATCGGCAGGCGTCGACCACCGGATCCTCGAACGAGGCCTGGGGCACGTAGCGGTACCAGTTGCGGAAGACGGGCTCGCCGGCCGGGCGAGCCATCGGGTCCTCATACCAAACCAGCGGCTTGCTCTCGAAGTTGCCCCAGAACGGGAACAGCAACGGTGTGTCCGCCGGCAGCAGGTCCCGTACCTCGGGCAAGGTCTCGTGGTGCGCGACCTCCGGCATGACGGCGTTGTCGTGGAGGACGCCGTCGCCATCCCTCACCATCCATACGAGGGCTTCGAGAATCGGAGTTCCGGCCTGCGTCATCGAGACCGCAATCGACTCGGCCCGCTTCGCCTGACGCAAGGTGCGCACCTCGAGGTCGACGGTGTCGAAGTGGGCGACGGACAGGTAGTGGCAGCCGAACGTGGCCGGCCGGTCAAAAGTGGCGTGGGCGGCGGCCGCGCGCAGGGCGGTGGACGCCACGTATCCCCCGTTTGGCCCCCAGATCTCCCAGTCCGGCGACAGTTCCGCCGTGTACCGACCGTCGGCACCCGCCACTGCGGTGTCATCCGCCAAGTTCCCCACGGGCGCAGTATCGCTCAGCGGCCCGGGAGGCGGCTTAGCCTCGTTCCCCGGAGCGACTGGAGGATGGCGATGGACGCTGTGGCGACGATGGGGCGCGTGATCACCGAGAGCCGGCGGCTGGTGGATGGCATCAGCCCGGAGCAGCTCGACAATGAGACGCTGTGCACCGAGTGGACCGTCCGCGACGTGCTCAACCACATCACCGGCGGCGCCGTGTACTTCGGCAGGGTCACCGAGGAGGAATCGGTGCCCGACGAAGTCGTCGGCCAGCTGCTGGGTGGAGGCGACAATCTCGGCGACGACTACAAGGGTGCCTTCAACAGGGCGGCCGACAGCGCCATGGCTGCGTTCTCACAGCCGGGCGTCCTCGACAAGATCGTGAAGCTCCCGTTCGGCGAGGTGCCGGCGGCTGTAGCTCTGAACATCGCCATCTTCGATGTGTCCACGCACAACTGCGACATCGCCCAGGCCACCGGCCAGCGGATCCAGGACTCCGACGTTCTTGTCTCCGCCCTCGACGTCGGGAAGCAGGTCGTCCAAGCCGACATGCGTGTGCCCGGCTTCTTCGGCCCGGAGCAGCCCTGCTCCGACGCCGCGCCGCCCGACCAGCGCCTCCTCGCCTTCGCCGGTCGGGACGTCTGACTCAGTCGGACCCTGCTTCGATGAGCAGCGTCGAGGGATCGGACCACGCGTAGACGAGGACGAAGGCGCGGCCGCCACCGGGATAGGGCCCGCCGAGCTCTCGGCCCACACAGCGGCCGCCACGAGCGTCGTAGAACGCCCGGGCTCCCGTGTTCTGCTCCAGGACCCTGAGATAGAGGGCGCTCCCTGGCCTCGCCTTCAGCACGGCAGCCGCCGTCTCGGCCAAGAGCCGGGTCCCGATCCCACTTCCCTTGCGAGCGTGGGCGACGTGGAGGTTGTCGAGCAGCGCCCCCAGCTCCTGGTGCTTGTCGAGGTGCGTGTGCGCGAATCCCGCGAGCGCTCCCCCGTCCTCGGCGATGATCGTGATCGAGTCGGCGCCTGCCGCCGCGAGACGTTCGCCCCAAACGGTCCGGCGGTCGGTGAGGACGTTGCCGTCGAGGTAGGAGTCGGAATAGGCGCCCCGGTAGTTGCGCCGCCAGCTGTC
>Ga0209577_10002633_pt1 | contig 17142 bp, 18 predicted proteins | sample GraSoiAngelo_109_FD_185874 | JGI IMG/M metagenome (GOLD analysis project Ga0209577, IMG submission 185874) | Grasslands soil microbial communities from the Angelo Coastal Reserve, California, USA - 14_0903_12_20cm (SPAdes) (version 2) | ecosystem: Environmental > Terrestrial > Soil > Grasslands...
GGAAAGGGCAGGAAGAGGCTTGTCTCATCGGGACTGTCCAGCCCCGCCTCCGCGTTGTTGCCTACCACGCCGACGATTTCGCGGTAGGGCTCGGTCGCGGAAAACGTGAATTTGATCCGCTTGCCCAGAGGGTCTTGGCCGTGGAAATACTGCTTCACCCAGGCCTCGTTGACGATGATGTGTCTCGGCGAGGTTTCGGAGTCCTCCGAGTCATTGAACAAGCGGCCCGCCCGAAGAGGAATTTTCATCACGGGGAAATAGTTGGTCGAGACATCCCGGATGTAGCATTCCTTCTCCTGGCCCGTTGCCACCGGCTGGCCCTCGATGAGGAAGCGGATCGAGGCCCCGCCTCCGGAGAGGGGAACGACACTGTTGGAAGTGACTCCCACAATGCCCGGAAGGCTGCGAACGCGACCGGCGAACTCTTTGTCGAAGCGAATAGCGTCGGGATCCTTGGGATAGGAAGTCGAAGGAAGATTCACCCCGAAAACCAGGAGATTCTTCGCATCGAAGCCAGGATCACGGTGCAGGAGCGCAGCGAGGCTCTTCACCATCAGCGCTGACCCGATCAGGAGCACGAGACAAAAAGCAATTTCCGCGACGACCAGGATGCCTCGAAGCCGCGCGCGGGCGCCAGCGCAAGACATACGGGTTTCCTCTTTAAGTGTTTCACCCTCGCCTCCACGGGAAATTTGCAGGGCCGGCACCAGGCCGAAAGCGACCCCGGTAAAAATCACGGCCGCGCAGAGAAATGCCAAAACGGCAAGGTTGGCGTGCGCATCGCGCAGGAACGGTGCAAAAGCAAGCAGGTTTTCCGGTATGGCCGCGATAAGCAAAAAAGTTCCCCATTCGGCGAAGAGCAGCCCGAGCACGCCTCCCGCAGCGGCGAGCATCATGCTTTCCACGAGGAGCTGCGAGATCAACCGGCCACGGCCCGCCCCCAATGCGGCGCGAATTCTGAATTCCCTTCGCCGGCCCGCGGCACGCACCAGGAAGAGGTTGGTGACGTTGGCGCAAGCAATGAGCAAAACAAACCCGACGGCACCGAAGAGAATCAGAAGCAGCGGCTGCACCTGCCCGACAATGCGCTCCCGCAGCGGAACCATCACCACTCGAACAGCGCCGTTCGCTTGCGGATAGGCGGCCGCAAGCCCCGCGGTGACGGTATTGAATTCCGCCTGAGCTTGCTGCTGGGTGATGCCCGGAGCTAAGCGACCAATGACCGGCATCCAACGAAGGCTGCGGCGCGTTGCCAAGTCCTTCTCGATGTGCAGCGGAACCCAGATCTCGGCATTGCCTCGCGGCGCGAATTCAAATTCACGGGGAAGGACGCCGATGACGTTGACGCTCTTGTCATCGAGCTGGATCGAGCGGCCAATGATCTGAGGGTCGCCGCCGAAACGCCGTATCCAGGAGCCATAACTGAGGATGGCGACTTTGGGTCCCGCGGCGATATCTTCGCCTAGGGCGAAATCGCGGCCCAGGAAGGGCTTGACACCAAGAGTGGAGAAGAAATTGATGGTCGTTTGGACGCCAAAGACAAGTTCAGGTTCACCGGCGCCATGAAGGATGAAACCGTCGCCGCCGAAACCGGCGAGTGCCTGAAAAGATCTAGATTGGCGGGTCCAATCTACGTAATCGGGATAGGAGCAGTCCCAAATCCGCTTTCCCGCTTCGGCGGACTCCCCTTCTTGTGGGCGCACTTCGCTTAGGGTAATCAGGCGGTTCGGCTGGTAGTAAGGGAGCGGGCGAATGATTGCGGCGTAGACGACGGAAAAGATCGCCGTGTTCGCACCAATCCCGAGGGCCAGCGTGAGCATGGCGACGATGGTGAAGCCAAGGTTGTTTCTTAGAGTCCGGAAACCAAAACGGACGTCGCGCGCCAGCATTTCGATAAGACTTACGCCCCGAGCATCACGGTGTTCTTCCTTGACTTGCTCGAGACCGCCGAATTCGAGGCGGATGAGGCGCGCGGCCTCCGCGGGCGTGAGGCCCGACTGTAAGTACTTCTCGATTTGCCGTTCCATGTGAAATCGCAGCTCGGCTTCCATATCCGATTCCACCGCTCTGCGGCGAAACAGAGAACGAAGACGAAATGCAAGGTCCGTGAGCATGCCTACCCCCCTAGCTTAGCTACACCGACTCGATGATTCTGGCTACCGCGGCCGCCAGTTTTTTCCAGGAGTCCGTTTCTCGTTCGAGCTGCTTGCGGCCGGTTTTGGTGAGTTCGTAATACCTGGCGCGGCGATTGTTCTCCGAAGTGCCCCATTTCGCTTTGACCCAGCCGCGGCGCTCCAGACGGTGCAGGGCTGGATATAACGAGCCCTGTTGAATCAGGAGCACCTCGCTGGACATTTGTTGAATGCGCTCGGAGATGGCCCAGCCATGCTGAGGTTCCAGAGCCAGCGTGCGGAGAATGAGCAAGTCCAGCGTGCCTTGGGGGAGGTCAATCCTTTTGTCGGTCATCAGCGCTTCCCCTACCACTTCGACATGAGACCGTAGCACTTCTCTTGTCGAAGCACAAGGGGAATGGCGAAGGGAGGAAATCTCCCACGTTGTATTCAAGATCTCGGCGATGGCCGCCGCCCGTTTTCTCCAGGAATCCTTTTCCACTTCGGCTTTGAGATGTTTCAGGCCAGCTTTGGTAAGCGTGAGGAATTTCGCTCGGACCTTGTTTTCTGACCAGCCCCATTTTCGCGGAGAATTGGCGGGTCCGCCGTTTGCCGCGGCAGCTCCCCCCTCGTCGGGATCATCAATTTGCACCTCTTCTTCTTCGACTCCGGGACCTGGAAAGATACGGTTCCGCTTGGCGAAATCCAGAGGAAAGAGCCACTAGCCCCGCGTGCGCTGGAATTCCCGCATGAAGCCGGTCAGCGCTTGGACGGCTTCGAGCGTGACGGCGTTGTAGAGAGAGACGCGCATGCCGCCAACGGAGCGGTGGCCGGGTGTGCCGGCAACACCGGCTGCCGCGGCTTGTTTGGAAAATTGTTTTTCGATTGCCTCATCGCCGCCAGCTACGCGGAAGACGACGTTCATCTTCGAGCGACACCCGTTTTCGACGGGGCAGCGGTAAAAACCGCCGCTGGTATCGATGGCGTCATAAAGCAACTTGGCCTTTGCGTCGTTGCGTTTTTGAATGCCGGGGAGTCCGCCAAGCGCTTCCATCCATTCGAGAACCAAGCCAACGACATAAACGGCGAAAGTTGGCGGCGTGTGATAAAGCGATTTGTCCTTGATGTGGGTACGATACTGAAGAAGCGTGGGAAGATTTTTGGCGGCCCGCTCCGCCAGATCCTTATGGACGATAATGATGGTCACACCGGAGGGCCCAAGATTCTTCTGCGCGCCGGCGAAGATAAGTCCGAACTTTTTCACGTCAATGGGCCGCGAGGCGATATCGGAGGACATGTCTGACACGAGCGGCACATTGCCGGTGTCAGGAATGGCAGTCCACTGGGTGCCTTCGATGGTGTTGTTCGTGCAAATATGAACATACGAAGCGTCGCGCGAAAAGTTGAATTCCTCTCGGCGAGGCAGACGCGCGAACTTTTCCGATTCGGTCGACGCGGCAACGTTATAAGAAAACCCTTTTTTCAGTTCGCCGATGGCTTTGGCGGTCCAGGCGCCGGTGTGCAGCACATCGACGGGCCTTCCGGGCAAGCAGAGGTTCATGGGAGCCATGCTGAACTGCAAACTGCCGCCGCCCTGAATGAAGATCACCGCGTAGTCTTCAGGGATGGCAAGAAGGCTGCGCAGCTTCTGCTCCGCCGACGCGTTGATACTCTCGTATTCCGGCGAGCGGTGGCTCATCTCCATGACGGACATGCCGCTGCCGCGCCAGTCGAGCAGCTCTCCGCGGATGCGCTCGAGGACTGGCAAGGGCAGGGCCGCCGGGCCGGCATTGAAGTTGAAAATGCGCTTGGTGGTTGGCGCGGAAGCAGTGGTCGTGCTCACGGTGACGGAATCCTCTCGATTCAGGGTGGCCGCGCTGGAGCGGATAGCGCAGCGTTCCTAGCTCTCCAGAATAGCAAAAGTCCGCCGACCTCTTGCATCGGGCAAATAACCCAACGACCGTGGAGAATCTAGCGTAGCCGAGAAAGCGAACGACGGCAAAAGCTAGAATTTGCCTTGCTTGATCCAGGAGCCAACTTCGGATTCCACGGAGAATGGGGACCCGGGCGCAGATTCGGACCGCGCCCCGAGCGAGTAAGCATTGAGTTCGAGGCGAATCCCGTCATAGCCACCACCCCCCAGAAAGCCCCGAACATAGAGCTCAGCGAAGCGCGAGATGCCCAGCTGGCGGTATTGCTCGACGTGCACGAATTCGTGAAACAAGAGGCTGTCGGAAAGGGGCTGATGCGAAACAGCCACATCACTGAACGTCACTGCGCCATGAGAGCAAAGTCAGGCAGGTTGGCAAAGCCCATGCCTCGTAGCGCGGGATAAAAGTCAGGGTTGCCAATCCTTTCCTGTTCGAGAACAAGGATTCGCGTGGCATCCAGCAAATCGGAACGAAAGAATCCTGCAAGCGAGGATTCTTGCTTCGTGGACAGATGCGCGGCGCGCTCGCGGAACTGATCGCGCCGGTTGGAGATATACTCTGCCACCGACACAGACACTTGCCTGATTTGCTCCGAGCAAAGTTCCGGGGGCATAGGTGCAGAGTTGAGCGAGGTTATTTCGCAGGGCGTGGGGACGGGGCTCCCGGCCGCTTTGCCTGGTTTTTGGTCTTGAGCAGTTCAGTGCGGCGCGTCGTCCGCTTGCCCATCTTTTGATTGAGAAAACGCCGCTTCATCTTTGTTCGCCTGGATCGTCAAGTTCTAATAGAGCCCGTGAGATCCGGGGCGCTCGTCTTGCGGAACAGCAGGCGATCCAGAGAAAGCGGGCCGCCTCCCGTGGACGCCACGACGAGACAAGCCAGACCTAAGGTCAAGGGGAGTTCATATTCGCGAACGGCATAAATGCCCTCATTGAAGTTGTATTTCCACATGGCGGCGCACATGTCCAGGAACAAAAGCAGACCCGCAATGGGAGCCAGTAGTCCCATTGCCAGAGCCAACCCGCAGAAGAATTCGATCGAACCCGTGAGGTAGACAACAAAGGCCGGCAAGCCGATGGCCTGGAAGGATTCGATGATTCTCTCCTTTTCTCCAAAGAGCTTCGGGTAGCCGTGGTAGATGAACACCAGAGCCAGCCCGCAGCGCAAAAGGAGCAGCGTGAAGGGCTCCAGTTTCTTCAAAAAGTTCATGAGTTTTCTCCGCGGAGATTTCGTGTCTGGTGGACGCGCGCCGCGATTCTAACAATGAGAGAGAGAAATCGCATCTCAACTCTGTGGCATGATGGTGCGGGATGGACCTGACGCCATACCTAGCGGCCGGGGAGTTTATTGATAGCAACGATGCAGATGTGCGGGAGTTCGCAGGAAACGTAACGGCGGGTGCGACCGACGACACAGCGCGCCCGGTCAAACTCTACCACGCAGTGCGCGACGGAATTCTTTACGACCCTTACCATGCGGGAGAAGAGCGGCGCTATTTCCGGGCCAGCGATTGCCTGCGCGCCAAACGAGGATTCTGCATTCCCAAGGCGGCTCTTCTGGCTGCCTCGGCGCGGCGCGTGGGCATCCCCGCGCGGGCCGCGTTCGCGGACGTGCGCAACCATTTGGCTACCAGGAAAGTGCTCGAGCTGATTGGCGGAGACCTTTTCATCTGGCACAGCCTCACGGAGCTGCGCCTGGAGGGCCGCTGGGTGAAGGCTACACCGGCGTTCCATCTCAGCCTGTGTCAGCGTTTCGGTGTGCGTCCGCTGGAGTTCGACGGGCGACACGATGCGCTTTTTAACGAGCACGATCAAGCAGGGCGCAAACAAATGGAATACATGAAAGATCGCGGACCCTACGCCGATGTGCCTTATTATAAGAGACGATTCTTGCGGACTTCCGGAAGAGGCACCCGCGGTGGATGGCGCTGGTCAGCGAGGGCGGAAGCGGAGATCTTGCGGCCGCGGCGTGAGAACGCATAAGACGGAAATTCGAAAATCGGGGAATGAACCGCAAAATACCGAAACTAGGAAACAAGCGCGAATTCGACGCGTTTGCGCATCGGATCGATGCGGTCGGCCCGGACGCGCACGCGATCGCCGAGGTGCCATTCGAGCGGGCGCGGTTTGGAGCCGCGCCCGGAGCGCACATCTTTCGCGGCGCGGGCGCGTTCGCTGCGACGAGGCGAGGCGGAAGCAGGATGACGAGATGTAACGGAAGCCCCTACTCCCTTGGAGCCAGCCAGCGCGACGATGGCATGGTCGCGCTCGCGGTAGACGCAGCGAGCGTTCGCCGCCTCTTCCAGCGCGCTGATGGGCAGCAGACCTTCCACAAAAACTTCGAACAGCTCGACGAAACAACCGAACTTCTGCGCTGAAACGATCAATCCTTGGTATTCTTCTCCAAGATGCTCTTCCATGAACTGCGCGGTCTTCCAATCCATCAATTCCCGTTCGGCGGCGTCGGCGCGGCGTTCGGCTTCGGAGGTTTCCGAAGCAATCTCTTCGAGGCTTCCATGAGAATATAGCGCGGCTTCAGACCCGCGCGGCGGGACGATGATGGCTTTGGGAGAAGCATCCGATGGATGCGTGAGAGCCCATTTCAGGATGCGGTGAACGATGAGGTCGGGGTATCGGCGAATGGGCGAAGTGAAGTGCGTGTACTCGTCGAAGCCGAGAGCGAAATGCCCGAGCGAGTCGGCCGAGTAGCGCGCCTGCTTGAGTGAACGCAGCATGAGGTAGGACAAAATGCGTTCCTCGGGTTTCCCGGCGATTTTGCGAATGAGCCGCTGGTAGTGCTGCGGCGTGATCCTCAGGTCGCCGCCAGGGAGCGCAACTCTCATGGCGCGCTCGCGGCCTTTACCGTAGGAATCAGGCCGGCCCCCTTTCGCGGGCGCGGGAACGCGCCCGTGGCGCACGGCGATTTCGCGCTGGTGCAAATCCTCGACGCCAAGGGAATAGCCGAAAGCGCGAGCCAGCTCTTCGAACTCGAGAACTTTGCGCGCATCTGGTTTTTCGTGTACGCGATGGAGCGTCGCGATGCCGCGCTTGAGGAGATAGCTTGCTACAGCGCGATTGGCCGCGAGCATAAATTCCTCGATTAGGCGGTGCGCGATATGGCGTTCGCTGCGCGTGATGTTGGTCATGCGCTGCTGTTCGTCGAATTCGATGACCGGCTCGGGCAGGTCAAAATCAATGGAACCATGCTGGTTGCGGCGCGCGTTCAGCAGCAGCGCCAGTTCTTTCATCTGTTGAAAATGAGGGGCGAGCGCGGGATAGCGCCGGGTCATCTCTGCGTGGCCTTCGAGGACTTTGTTGACGTTCGTGTAAGTCATGCGCTCGGCGGAGCAGATGACGCCCGAAGCCATGCGCGACGATTTCATATTGCCGGCGGAGTCGAAGTCCATAAGCACGCTCATGACCAACCGGTCTTCGCGTGGCTTCAACGAGCACATACCGTTCGAAAGAGCTTCCGGCAGCATAGGCACGGCGCGATCCGGAAAATACACCGACGTGCCGCGCAGGCGCGCTTCCTGATCGAGTGTCGTGCCGGTGCGAACGTAGTGCGCGACGTCGGCGATGTGCACCTGAAGATGCCAGCCGTTGGAACGGCGCTCGACGTAAACCGCGTCGTCGAAATCTCGCGCGGTTTCTCCATCGATCGTGACAATGGGCAAATCGCGAAAGTCTTCCCGTCCCGCACGCTCGGCTTCACCGACAGGCTTGGCGCGCTGTTCCGCTTCCTGCATCACTTCCGAAGAAAAGAAATGCGGCAAGTGGTGCTTGCGGATGATGATTTCCGTGTCCACCCCGAGTTCGCCGGGGCGGCCCAGAATCTCGATGACCCGGCCGCTGGGTGCGGCGCCGCCTTGCGGATAGCGTGTCAGCTCTACGTTGACCACGGCGCCGTCGAGTTCTGCCAGCCGCAGAATGCGCCGTCCACGAAGGCTACGTTCGTCAATCCCGCTGAATCCCAGTTTCTTCGCAAGCCCCATTGTTAGCTCATGCCCCGGCGGGATTACCACGTCGTGCTGAATGCGCGTGTCGTAAGGCAGGACAACGTTTCCGTGCGCTCCATAACGAAACAAGCCAACGACGGTCGCATGAGCCCGGTCCAAGATTCGAACGATTCGGCCTTCGGCACGCTGCAAGCCGGCGAGACCTCCACGACGCTGAAACTTCACCAGCACGTGGTCTCCATGCATGGCGTCCTCGACGGCGTTTCGCGGAATGTACACATCGCCATCGAGCTGCGGGACCGGGGTATCGGGCACCACAAACCCATAGCCGTCCGGGTGCAGGATCAAGCGGCCCTGGAGTTCATCGCGGTTGGCAGTGGCGGTTTGCGCACGCTGGGGAACGCCGGCGGGGCGAGCGGCCTGGGAACCAGCGTCCCTGTCGGCCTTTCGCCCTGGCAAGCCATACCGGCCGCCGGGCAACTCTTCGATAACGCGGCGTTTTTTGAGTTTGGCCAGCATTTTGAACAAAGGCCGAGTATCGGACTTCCTAAGGGACAGGCCCTTGGCAATCTCACCAGCCGATGTGGGTACGCCTCTAAGTTGTAGAAAACGCAGAAGGTTATCAGGACTTAGACTAAAGGCGCTAGGCATGGCGTTGGCGCCTCTGTTGAAGGCGCAAGTTTTCCACCGCTGATTGTAGATACTTTTTTGCTTTGACCGGAACTTTTTTCTGAGTTCCGGGGTTATAGCCATAGGCCAACACACGACCGGCTAGTCGCCCTCCGTCAGACTAGCTGGATTCCCCGAGAGGGGAAAAGAAGGAGGCGGGAAGACCTGGCCCGCCTCCTTCTTCATTTTTCCCAATGTTTATGCGGGTATTTTGATTTTGACCTAGCCTATTTTACCCAATTGTGCCCATGATTTTTTGACTTCGGTTTCAAGGTTTTCCTGCCGGGCTTTGACCCAATGGCTGTACGACTTCATAGTTACTTTGCTCGAACTATGTCCAGCCAGGACGGCGACGCTTTCGACGGGCACACCTGCGGTCAGCATGATCGTGATGAGGGTATGTCGACTATTTATCATGCGGAATAGCCGCCACACGTTCGGCCACAGACCCGGAAACCCGCATCAAGACATACTTTCGTTTCTTGCCGTTCGGGTGAGCGATGCGCAGAACACCAGGCTCATTTCGGAAGACATTGCGAATGGTTTCTGCTGACACACCCCAGGCTTTAGCCAGTTCAGCGGGCTCGTAATGCTTTTCGTCCAACAACCAGATTGGTGTACCGCTTCCCGCGGTAGGTAAACGACCGGCCGCGCCCTAGGTTGACGGTAGAAGGCTTCGCGGTTGGGGCTGGATCAAGCGACCACTCGAGGAAGGATTTTGAGCGTAGCAGTTCTTCGAGGAATTCGGTTTGCATGCGCACCATCCGGCGAACTGCGCTACGAGCCTCTCTTAGAAAAACACAGCAGGTGAAACGTGAAACTGCTGGCTGAGTCTTTCGATTTGATGCTTGTTAAGTTCACGATGGCCAGAGAGTATGTTGGAGACAACGCTTTCACCGCCAAGCAGAGGAGCGAGGTCCTTCTGCCGGAGGTTGTTCGCCTCCATTAATTCTTGTAGAACCTCACGAGGGCTTGCTGCCTCGATCGGGAAATGTTTGGATTCGTAATCTTTGATAACGAGAATGAGCAGGCGGACTATCTCTTTATCATCCCGGCTCAGGCTTTTTTGCCGTTGCAGTTCAAGCAGCCAAGAAACGTAAGCGTCGTGCTGCGCCTTGGATGTGATGACTCTTGGGTATTCACCAATTGCAGGCATTTTTCCACCTATCCTTGTCGTATTCTCTATGGCTCACAACCCCTAAAACCGTCACAGTCTGAAATTCGTAACTGACCATCGCAATCAATCTTGGGTCGTTGTGGGCGATATTGAAGACCACACAATCGCCAACGCCGTCCGCACTTTTCAGCGTTAATCGGACATCGGCGAAGTGCTTCCACGCTACTTCCTTCACGATCTTTTCCCAAGAGTTCAACGAACCTTTCCAAGTAGAATGCCGTTTCTTAGCTTCGTCAATCAGCCCTCGATTCAAAACGTCCACGAGGCACCTTAGCAATTTGCTAAGTCCGTGTCAAGGGCGCTGTGCCAACCGGGTGCAATTGAAAGTGCGAGTCAGTTTACGCAGCGTCCTGATGCACGTTGGTCCAGTATTCTTCCCAATCCCCGTTCGCCCGTAACACCCGTAGAGCGATTACCATTTTTAGATTTTCCATCTTCCACCAGGCACCGGAGATCTTGAGGCGCTTCTGGAACACATAGCGGTGAGCACTCTCGATCTCGCCCGAACCGATGGGCAGGCCTGCTGCCAGGGAGCCTTTGTAATCCAAAAATTGAGTGCGGTTGGAGATATAGCGAAAGCAGGCACGGACCGGGGCCTCGGGGTCGGGGATGCCCGCTTCTTCGACGAAGGGTTGTAGACTTTCCAGAACCTCCGGCCAGCGATTGTCTTTCAGCCAGTTTTTCTTTTCCGTCATCCAGGCCGACTTACTTCTTTGCGGCGATCACCTCTGCGGCCGCCGACAGGTACTCGCATAAATGAGGGAAATCGACCAAATAGTTGGCTTGCGCTCCAAACTGGGCTTCCATCTGCTCGGTAATCCACACCGCCCCATCCCCCACCCCATGGATTTTGGTCTGGCGGCCCGCTCCCGCCTGCAGGGCGCAGACCGCCAATCGCTCTCCCGCTTCCTCCGCGCTTCCCGGTGTGGCGCCAAAAATGGGAGTCACCGAACCCGGTTGATGCGCCAGCGCCAGGCGGGCTTCCTTCCAGCTCACTTGGCGAGTCTTTCTGCGATCCTGCGGGGCTTCTCCGGCTCCCGGCTCCGCGCGTGGGGACACATACTCTGTGTCGAGACCGACTGCATGCAACTGAGGGCCTCGCAACCCGTTTTCTACCCTGGTTGCCCCCGATTATGCACGGAACTTGACCCACGTTTTACTCGACGTTGTTTCCCAAGCGTGCAATGGGGGTTGCCCTACTTTTTCTCCAGCTTCTCTTTCAGGTGCTTGGCACACGCCTCAGCCGTAGTCTGGTCTCCGTGCAAAGTATTCTTTTTGTTCACGGCATAGGCAAAGATGACGGCTCCGGTTTTTTGGTCAACCATCTGTATGCTTGCGGCGTTATCCGCGTGAATTTGACCAAAAACAAGCATCTTCATCGCTCCTGGCTTCTTTTCCTCCGACGTACCTGTAATCAAGTAGGCCGCTCGCGCTTGGTCGGCCACAACGGTCAGCGGAACTTTCTTCTTCTCGAAAGCAGCCGCTAGGTAGGTTTCAAAGCCGTTCATCGGTGCAATAAAGGCAGAGTTAGGCAAGACTTCGACTGCGGATGCGGGAGCGCTTGAAACCGGGGCAGAATCCTGCTTCGCGGTCGGTGACTGAGGTGTTGTCGGAGCTTGAGTTTGGGCGGTAGCCTGAGCAGCTTTCTGAACGGGGACGGCTTTGCAAATTTGATCCCCTATCACTTTTTCGTCTGCCTGAATGGGTGTGGCTGACCCGTTAAGAGCGCGGCATTGAATTGTTGTGTTTGTTTTGGGGGCAGCAGCATCCTGCCCGAACGTGGAGATAGCCAGCAAGCAAGCACAGAAAGTTAGTTGAACGGCTTTTTTCATTGTCTAAGCTCCTTTCACCCTATGATCTGGCTGGACTCACTCTTCTGTCACTCCCATGTCATTGGGGGCGTTCCGGCCGAGTTAACTGTCCTTTGGGGTAGGTTTTGTATTTAGCGAAACCAGGGAAGCTCCAAACAAAAGAAAGTCCATTCTGGGAAATTTCCACTGGGGTAAGCCTGGCCACAAAAGATCGTCGCGTTGTGTCGAGACTTTTTCGTCCGGGTCTGAAGTGTAAAGCTCGCTGTCCATGATCCGTTCGCCGCATCCGTGCATGATGGAGCCACCCTCCTAGATATGTTTGATGCCACTCCGATTTTGCCCCCGTCGCCCGTGACTGACCACGCGACCGTGAAGTATAGTGAAGCCAATGGCCGCGTGGCGGAACTGGCAGACGCAGCAGACTCAAAATCTGCCGGGGCCTACGCTCCGTGAAGGTTTGATTCCTTTCGCGGCCACCATTTGTTTTAGACTCACCAATCTTTGACCACGTGCCAAAACCCAGTTCGAATCTGAAAACGATGCCCGGACGACTGCTGTGATGCGAGAGATCGTTGTCGCCGGCCTCAAGACCGGCGCGGCACCAGAGAAGATCTTTGCGACCATCAAGACTGGTCGGATGTTGACCAAGGACAATATGCAGTTTTTGACCCCTGCCGAGATTCAAGAATGGGTGGACGCGGCTGAGGAATACAAAATGCTGGCAGCTTGCCGTTGAGTTTGGCGCGGAGCATCATCGAATTCGTTCTTACACAGACTCAACGCATCGCAGTGGTCAGCACGTTCGACAGCTAGACTAGGAGGCGCAAGTCCTCTTCCCAACCGGATGGAGGTGAAGTGATAGCGAAGCGCAAGGGCCGAACCGCGAGGTGAGGTCTGAAAGAAACGTGGAACAAAGGCTCGCGGTTCGGGGCTAGCTTGGCTAGCTCAACCAAAACGAATCGCCGGATGCGAACCCGCATGTCCGGTGAGGTGGCAGGGGCGAGGGGGTGACCACTCCCCGTATGCCGATGTTGATGCCGAATTACCCCTTCACGCAAACCACCTGGTGCAACGTGTGAACAATTTCGATCAGGTCTCCCTGCGCGGCCATGACGGCTTCAATCGGCTTGTAAGCCGCGGGCGTTTCGTCAATGACGTCGGCGTCCTTGCGGCATTCGACGCCCTCCGTCATGCGCTTGTGATCTTCCACGGTGAAGCGGCGCTTGGCTTCCGCGCGGGACATCGCGCGGCCCGCTCCGTGGCTGCAGCTCATGAAGCTTTCCGGATTTCCTTTGCCCCGAACGATGTAAGAGCGCGCTCCCATGCTCCCCGGAATAATGCCCATGTCGCCTTGGCGAGCGCGGACAGCGCCCTTACGTGTGACCAAAATGTTCTGGTTGTAGTGGCGTTCGCGGGCTACATAGTTGTGATGGCAGTTGATGGCCTTCAGCTCGGCAACGAACGGGCGCACTTCGCCGCAAGCGCGCACCGCGCCAACAATCTGCTCCATCATCAAATCGCGGTTGCAGCGCGCGAAGTCCTGCGCCCATTCCGCCGCTTCGACGTAATCGTCGAAATGCTCCGTGCCTTCCGAGAAATAGGCCAAGTCCTTGTCGGGCAAGTTGATGAAAAACTTTTGCATGTCTTTGCGAGCCAGCTCGATGAAATAGCCCCCCATGCGATTGCCTACGCCCCGCGAACCGCTGTGCAGCATAAACCAAACACTGTCTGCTTCATCGAGGCAAACTTCGATGAAGTGATTGCCGGTTCCCAAAGTGCCCAGATGGTTCGCGTGGTTGCCACGATCGAGCTTCGGATGCTTTTCAAGAATGGCATGGTAACGCGGCTTGAGCGTTTGCCAGACTTCGGCATTGCGCGTGGGGATCTGTTGCCACGCGCCGACGTCGCCTTTGCCTCCATGATTCGTGCGCCCATGCGGCACGGCTTTTTCAATCGCACTGCGAATGCCCTTCAGATTGTCCGGCAGATCGCGGGCATTCAAGTCCGTTTGCACAGCCATCATTCCGCAGCCGATGTCCACGCCTAGCGCTGCCGGAATGATCGCGCCTTTCGTAGGAATAACGCTGCCGACGGTCGCGCCGATGCCCCAGTGCACATCCGGCATGGCTGCCACCCATTTGAAAATAAAGGGAAGCTGTGCGACGTTCAGCAGCTGTGTGCGCGCCTGATCTTCAAGTGGCACACCCTTGGTCCACGCCTTGATAGGCACGCCCTTTTCGACCTCGATGACGTTGTAGTGCTTCTCATCGGCCATAGGATTCCTTATTCTTTGGGGAAACTCATCGCGCCACCGTGCTAAGAAACGGGTAATGACTCGCCGCGGCCATGAAGAAGAGCATCGGAAACGAGAGCCAAAAGGAGGTGCGGGCGGTCAGGTAATTCCACCGCATCAAGCGCTCTGTTTCCGGAGGCATGGGCGTGCCCTGCTCGGCGCTCGCGCGGCTCCAGGCAATCAACCGTTTTTGCGCTCGCCACACCACACCCCAGGTGTTCAGCAGCATGAGCAGGCCCAGTCCGCCCCCGATGCTGATGGCGAGGTGCGGATTGGACGCTGTTGGTCCGCCGTTTACCGCGAGAATCAGCCAGGATGCCGCAATCGCTACGATGGCCACGCCAATCGAACGAACCCAAGCACTATCCAGAATTCCCTTGGCGGGCAGTTGCAGCGCGTAAATAAACGCATAGGCAACAATCCACACCAGGAACCACCAGCCAAACCATTTGCCGACGAGCGCGGGATTTCCCGCAAGCTTTGCATCCGACCCGAGATGAATTGCGTAATAGCGCATTCCGACAAAAACGGTGACCAGTGCCGACCAGCGGAACCATGCCATCGCCCCAGGCATCAGCTCGGGATACATCTTGATGCGCAGCTTGGGATCGCATTGCTTCATCGCCGGCGTGAGCACCAGGTTGAAAAAGTAGAGCAGTCCAATCCAGATGATGCCGAAGATAATGTGCAGCCAACGAAGCGCGATCATTTCATTCGCTTGCGCTCCCGCCGGAAACGAAAAATGCGGCTGCCATTCGGGAAACCGAAATGCCAACATGAGTGCGACCATAGAAAGCCTCCTAGCCCATTCCAAACGCCAAAGCGCCCTACGCAATCTCTACGCCGCGCGGCCAGGAAAGATAACGAACCTGCAAAAGTTCCTGGGAAGAAAAAATGGTGCGGGGCACGTCAAAATTGCCAGGGAGAATGACTTCTACCGTAGAAACACGGTAGCGGATTTCCCGCCGAAAGACCAACGCGACGAAGCAGGATTTGTAGGGCCACTGAACCGAACGAGCTCTTTTGCAAGTCTCTTTGTGGCTTCCTATCACAGGTCTGGTGACCGCCATCACAAATTCAAGGTGCGACGAGTCACCGCCTTCCCGAACCGTTCAAGGCGATACCCAACCTGGAAGTCTGAGTCGACTCCCAGGTGGTCGCATTTCCTGGTTTCTCGGGGGGGCGCCGTTTACCGAGGCACATGAATTGTTCGGTTTTCGCTTACTACTATTTTGACGCTGGCAATGTCCAGGTTGCGCATGGTCGCGCACCCGGGCCGCAGCCACCGGGATCAAGCCGAAGCGCCCGCCTACGTTGGGCGCGTGGCCCTCTCCGACAACAAAAACATCATGAAAGCCCGCCGCGCCATTCGCAAAGCACTAGAAATTCAGCGCGACGGCATCGGCTTTTCCTTTGTCGAAATCCTGTCGCCGTGTCCCACCATCTGGGGAATGGACCCGGACCCGGTGCCTGCTCGCAAGTGGTTGCAGAACAGATGATTCCGGTTTTCCCGCTGCAGGTTTTTCGCGACCGCAAGCCTGAGTCAGTCACGGAAACAACTCTGCCGCAGCGGCCGGTGAAGGAAATCCTCGGCCTTCCAACAGAAAAGTCCGCATTAACGACCGAGCCGCCGTCGGTAGCCGTGAATTTCAGCGATGGACGGTGAAGATTGCGGGTTTTGGCGGCCAGGGAATCCTTCTCTTAGTTAGGGCAATTGCTGGCTGAATCGGGCATGCGCGAAGGCCTGCAAGCAAGCTGGCCTTCCTATGGGCCGGAGATGCGTTCCGGTATTGCTCACTGTCACGTGTGTTTCTCCAAGGAACGCGTCGGTCGCCTTTGATTCGCATCCTGGCGTGTTGATTGCCATGAACCGAATTTCCCTTCGCAAGTTTGCAGGCTCTGTGGCGCGTGGTGGACTGATTCTCTATAACGGAAGCAATGTCCCCGCGGATCTCGGCTCTCTGCATTCCCAAATCATTTGTTTGCCAAAGTGGCAAACATGGTTTTGCTCGGGGCGCTCCGGAGAAAATCGGTTTCCTGGTGCCTGCGACGGCGCTGGCCATCATTCAAACCAAGACGGGCAAAGCCGCATTGCTGGAGGCCAACGGCAAGGAGGAGGGGCGCAAATTTATCGAAGCGAATTCCGCTTCACCCGTACTTCAGGGAGCGCAAAGAGAGGCTGCTGGTTTGGCGCTGCATTGAGCCGGTTTTTCGGTTTCAGGTTTGGTGCCCGAGAGAGGACTCGAACCTCCACGACCTTGCGATCACTAGCTCCTGAAGCTAGCGCGTCTGCCAGTTCCGCCACTCGGGCACGAGTGAGAAAAGTTGGTCCTGACGGGAGCCAACTGCACTAACGAGGCATTTTTAATTCTGCCCGCGGGCTTCTTCTTTGTCAACGAGAGCAGCGTGTTAGCGAAAAGGGAGTCAAAACGCGGAGAATCGAGAGACGAGAGCCGTTCTAGGGGCTTTCGCCGTGCAGCAATTGTCGTGATAGTGGATCCTAGAAATTGCTATTTGCAGTGCTATACTCCCCGGCTAGAAACAGCTTTACCCCCTTGCTGGCCGCAGGGGCGGTCGGCAGGGTGGGTCGGTTCCATCGGGAGGTTGCCATGGAAAACACGCTTACTCCCCCAGTCTTTTATCTTCTGGTTGTCTGGGGCATCGTTACCGCCGTCTTCATCATCCTGCTGATCTGGCGCGGCGTCTTATCCAGCCACGAAGACGATCAGATCTTCCTCGACGCGGCGGAAGAACATATGGCCAGGGAGCAGCGCGAGTTGGTTACTAAGATCAATACGCTGTCCCGTCCACTGCTCATTACCGGCGTCCTCTCGGGCATTCTTCTCTTGCTTGCCGGCGGGCTGTGGATTTACGAAGGCCTGAAGCGCAATTTCTGAAGCCTTTCGGTCCGCAAGGGGCCCTGGTCGCGGCCGGCTAGAGCCCTTTTGGCTTTGTGGGTGTCTGCTGGGGCGTGGTCGAGTTTGCAGGAGTGGGCTGCAGACCCGGCGTGAGAGAAGTGTGGTTGTGCACAATGACCCACTGGTTGTTTCGTTTTTCGACCACTACGGTCATCTGACCCTGCGATTCCATCGGCTGCCCGTCTAACGTAGCCGAAAAGTCCCATTGATAGCATGCCCAGCCGGTGTTTCCATTTACCTTGATATACGTGTTCATGCGGTCCATGCGTACGCGCTG
>Ga0209577_10002635_pt1 | contig 17134 bp, 19 predicted proteins | sample GraSoiAngelo_109_FD_185874 | JGI IMG/M metagenome (GOLD analysis project Ga0209577, IMG submission 185874) | Grasslands soil microbial communities from the Angelo Coastal Reserve, California, USA - 14_0903_12_20cm (SPAdes) (version 2) | ecosystem: Environmental > Terrestrial > Soil > Grasslands...
CATTGACTTCACTGAGCTCATTGCCCGCGCCGAAAACCAACATCAGAGAGCGGAAGAACGACGGCTAGCTTGTGCTCATTCGGTCTTCCGCAGTGACCATAATCACAAAGGAGAGCATCGCCCCGCAGAAGCAATTACCCAGAAGGTTTGAGGGCGTGTGGCAACCATTCAGGACAAAAAAGCTATTAGCAGACAACTCGCTTTTGACCGCTATCATCATGCAAGGTCGTTGTACAACGAGCGCCTTTTTCCCAACTCTTGGAGAAGAAAACGCATCCCAAGGACGTTATAACGATTCAGTTAGTCGGCGAGAAATGAAAGGGGCCCAGAGACTGTCGTTGTCGATCTACCAGAGGTTTCGCTCGTTCATCATTGTCGCCCTAATCATCCAAGTCTGCTCTAGCGACCTGCCTCTTGCATTCGCTCAAACCGGTGCGATGCAACTACCAACAATCGAACGAAACTATCAGCCTCGTTCTTATCAAGGTCAACTCGAACCTGACGATGGACAGTGGATTCGCCCCGCCAAAGATTATGCGAGTACCCGTTATAGTTCGCTTGATCAGATCAATGCCAAGAATGCCAAGGATCTGAAGCTCGCTTTCACATTTTCCACCGGCATGACACACGGGCATGAGGCTGCGCCCTTGGTCGTGGGCAACACGATGTTCGTCGTCACCCCCTTCCCGAACAATCTGTACGCCCTTGACCTTACCAAGCCGGGCGCTCCGATGAAGTGGGTGTATGAACCGTTGCCGACGCCCGCATCGCAAGGAGTGGCGTGCTGCGACGTTGTCAACCGGGGCGCGGCCTATGACGACGGCAAGATTTATTACAACACGTTGGACAATCAAACCGTTGCTGTAGACGCGAAGACTGGCCGGGAAGTCTGGAAGACGCGCGTTGGCGATATCAACAAGGGCGAGAGCATGACCATGGCGCCGCTTGTCGTCAAAGGGAAAGTTCTCGTAGGAAATAGTGGCGGTGAATTCGGAGTTCGTGGCTGGCTGACGGCGCTTGACGGGAAGACTGGGAAAATCGCCTGGAGAGCCTACACCGCAGGGCCCGACAAGGATGTTCTGATCGGCCCTCGTTTCAAACCATATTACCCGCAGGATCGAGGCCAAGATTTGGGTGTTAAGAGTTGGCCGCCGGACGCATGGAAAATTGGCGGTGGCGGGGTGTGGGGATGGATTTCCTATGATTCAAAATTAAACCTCATCTACTACGGCACCGCGAACCCGGGACCGTGGGACGCTGAGGCTCGTCCGGGCGATAACAAATTTACATCTGGCATCTTCGCGCGCGATCCGGACACGGGCGAAGCGGTGTGGTTCTATCAGTTCAGCCCCCACGACCTTTACGACTATGACGCGGTAAACGAAAACATTCTTCTCGATCTTCCGATCCACGGACAAACCCGGAAAGTTCTGGTCCATCCCGATCGCAACGGCTACGTGTATGTCATCGATCGCACGACCGGAGAAGTCTTGTCTGCCAGCGTCTTCGCACCCATCACGACTAGCCGCGGCGTTGATCTGAAGACAGGTCAACTTCGATACGTGGAAGAGAAGCAGCCGATCACGGGAAAAGTGGTAAGAGGCTTGTGTCCCGCATCCCCCGGTGCTAAGGACTGGCAGCCCTCGGCTTTTTCTCCGCGAACCGGATTGATTTACATCCCTCACAACCATCTGTGCATGGATGAAGAGGATCTCACGCCAAACTATATCGCCGGCACTCCCTATGTGGGAGCGAACGTCCGCATGTATGACGCATCCGGAGGATACGGGGGAGAATTCACGGCATGGGATCCGGTCGAAGGCAAAGTCGTGTGGACGCTTCCTGATCATTTCCCCGTGTGGAGCGGAGCACTCGCAACTGCGGGAGACGTCGTCTTCTACGGAACCTTAGACGGATGGTTCAAAGCCGTCGACGCCCATAGCGGCACACTGCTGTGGCAATTCAAAACCGGTTCAGGAATTATCGGCCAACCCACAACGTACAGGGGACCGGATGGGAAACAATATGTCGCCATCCTGTCTGGTGTGGGCGGCTGGGCTGGCGCGATCGTGGCGGGGGGGTTGGATGCTCGCGATGAGTCCGCGGCTTTGGGATTCGCGGCAGCCACGAAGGATCTTCCGCATTACACGAACAAAGGGGGGATGCTTTATGTATTCGCCGTGCCTTAAGTTCTTAGGTGGCTTCTTGTTGCTGATTTCTGCAGCAGTGGGAGTGAATGCCCAGAACCGTGAGTTGCGTGTATGCGCAGATCCCAACAACATGCCGTTTTCCGCTCGCGATCAAGCCGGCTTTGAAAACCGCATCGCAGCACTCGTGGCACAGGATCTAAGCGCTCGTCTCACTTTCGTTTGGCAAAGAATGGGGCGCGGATTCGTTCGAGAATATCTTGATAAGGCCCAATGTGATTTGGTAGTCGGTATCCCCATGAACTATCGGCCTCTTCTCACCACCCGCCCGTATTACCGCTCGACGTATGTGTTTGTCTCCAGGCGAGGCAACCCTGTTATCCCGTCACTCGAGTCTCCCGCACTGCATGGGCTAAAAATAGGAGTACAAGTCTTAGATGAAGAATACACTCCGCCGGGAGAAGCGCTGGCGCGGCGGGGATTGCAAGGCGAGATCGTGGGCTTCGACACGATCAGCGACGGCGCAGAATCAATTGTTCAGGCCGTTGCAGATCGAAAAGTCGACCTCGCGATCGTCTGGGGACCTCTCGCTGGGTACTTCGCCAGAAAAGTTGGTCACGACCTTAGAGTTACTCCTGTTGAACCTGAAGTCGATCCACCTGGTCTACCGTTCACCTTTGCAATTTCAATGGGTGTCCGAAAGGGAAACCTTGCTCTGCGAGATCAATTGGAGAAAATCCTCTTGGACCGAGGATCCGACATCCGAAACATTCTCGATGAGTATGGAGTTCCGCAGTTGCCAATCGCTTCTCTCGCCAAATCCCAAGGAGGCGCGAGGTGATGCGTCACTATACGCAAATCGGCGTTCTGCTCGGAGCTATCGCGGTGCTCGCTTCATGCAGTCGTGAAGATCGGATTTTGCGTCAACCGCCGCCCGCAAATGACACGCTCAACACCGTACAGATCAGCGGCCTCAATCCCGGCGCGAATTTAATCCGAACCCCACCAAATTCGAACATGTACCAGGCGAGCGCCTACGCAGTATCCGAGGGCCAAAAACTCTACGAGGCCTATAACTGCGTAGGTTGTCACGCACATGGAGGCGGAGGAATCGGCCCCCCGCTCATGGACCGCAACTGGATCTACGGCAGCGAACCCGGGAATATCTTCGCGACGATCATGCAAGGAAGGCCGAACGGCATGCCATCCTTTCGAAATCGCATTCCCGAATACCAAGCTTGGGAAATCGCTGCCTACGTACGATCGATGGCTGGGCTGCTTCCTAAGGGCGTCTCGCCGAACCGCACCGACCAGATGAATATTAAGCCGGCAGAGTCCTCCACTCCTGAACAGACCCCAAACGGAATCACCGGCGTCCCGGAGCAGCCGAAATGAACGCGACACGGAGTCTGATTGCTGCTTCGCTGGCTCAGGCTATGCCACTCGATCCGGGTCGCCATCACATGTTGCACGCGGCCGCCCCGCAAGCCGGCCACATTGAATGGCTGTACTGGATCACCTTCTGGATTCTCTTCGCGGTCTTTGTTCTTATGATCGGCGCTTTCGTCAGAGCCAGCGCGAAGACACATGTTGAAGCTATCCATCCGCTTCCCATCCTTGAAAAAGATGAAAAAGCAGACCGCCGAGCGGGTTGGGGTGTGGGCGCTGCCCTCGCTGTCACCGTGATCACATTGTTTGTCATTCTGGTGCTGAGCGTGATCACCGGCAAGCGTGTAGAAGGACTGACATCCCAAAATCCAGTCACCATCCAGATCACGGGCCACCAGTGGTGGTGGGAGATTACCTATCCAAACCCAAAGGCGGACCAGACGGTGACAACTGCCAACGAGATTCACGTTCCGGTGGGAACTCCGGTCGTCGTTCTAACGAATTCGAAGGACGTAATCCATAGCTTCTGGGCGCCAAACATTACCGGCAAACGCGACTTGCTGCCCGGGTACTCGTCGGCTTTCTGGTTCCAGATAGACAGGGCGGGAATTTATCACGGCCAGTGCGCCGAGTTCTGCGGCTTGCAGCATGCGCACATGGGATTTTCGATCATCGCGGAGTCCAGCGATGCGTTTCAGGCGTGGCAGCAAGAACAACTGAAGACCGCGAGCGAGCCATCGACCTCCGAAACCATTCGAGGGCGTGAAGTTTTTCTCACTCATGCCTGTTTGATGTGCCATACGATTCGCGGCACGGATGCCGGCTCACGAGTCGGTCCGGACCTTACCCACGTTGCCAGCCGCAACATGATTGCTGCCGAGACGCTGCCCAATACGGCGGGCGCGCTGGCAGGGTGGGTCGTCGATCCACAACGCATTAAGCCGGGGACTCAAATGTCACCGAATCCACTGGCCCCAGACGATCTTCAGGCGGTGGTCGCGTATTTACAGTCGCTTCATTGAGGAACAGAGACTTGGCAGTTGCAGAACCCATCCTCGCGAATGATCAAGACACTGGGCAGTCGGAACTCGCTCAGCGCCTCGCTCGCACGTGGTCTCAACCGAAGGGTCTCTGGGGATGGTTTTGCAACACCCATCACACCGATATCGGTATCCGTTTCATGGTGACCGCCTTCATCTTCTTTCTATTGGGAGGAGTGCTGGCGGCAATGATCCGGCTCCAGTTGATCCGGCCAGAGAACTCTCTGATGGGTCCCGATCTCTACAACCAGGTCTTCACTATGCACGGCAGCACGATGATTTTCTTATTTGCCGTGCCCATGATGTTTCAGGGATTTGGTGTGTACATCGTTCCATTGATGTGCGGAGCTCGCAATATTGCTTTCCCCCGCTTGAATGCCTTCAGTTACTACCTCTACGTCGGAGGTGCCCTCGTCCTTTGGGGTGGTCTTCTCACGAATACCGGCCCCGATGTTGGCTGGTTCGCATATGTGCCTCTCTCTGGACCTGCGTATTCCCCTGGACATCGCGCCGATATCTGGTCTCAGATGATCACCTTCACCGAGGTCTCGGCCCTCGGTGTGGCCATTTGCCTGGCCACGACAATCTTGCGACACCGCGCTCCCGGAATGACGCTCAATCGCATGCCCATCCTGCTCTGGGAGAAGCTGGTGATCTCCATCGCCGTCATATTTGCGATGCCGGCAGTGATGGTAGCGAGCGGCCTGCTGCTGCTGGACCGATTGGTGGGCACGCACTTTTTCAATCCCGCGGAAGGCGGAGACGTTCTCTTGTACCAGCACTTGTTCTGGTTCTTCGGACACCCCGAGGTCTACATCATCTTCCTTCCGGGAGCTGCCATTGTTTCAACTCTGGTGGAATGCTTCTCGCGACGCCGCATCTTCGGATACACGCCCATTGTTGTCTCTGTCGTAGCGACGGGATTTATCGGATTCAGTGTGTGGGTCCACCACATGTTTGCAACCGGCTTGCCCCAGTTGAGCCAAAGTTTTTTTACAGCCGCGAGCTTGATGATTGTGATTCCCACCGGGACACAGTTCTTCTGCTGGGTGGCGACCCTATGGTACGGGCGGCTGCAGCTTCGATTACCGATGCTCTGGTGCCTCGGGTTTTTCTTCGTTTTTTTAATCGGTGGATTGTCGGGAGTCATGCTGGCCTCCGTGCCCGTGGATTTGCAAGTCCACGATACCTATTTTGTTGTCGCGCACTTTCACTATGTGCTGATTGGCGGCGCTCTTTTTCCCATGTTCGCGGGCATTTATTTCTGGTTCCCGAAGATGACGGGACGAATGGCAAACGCGACATTGGGAAAGTGGCATTTCTGGCTCTTCTTCATCGGCTTCAATATCACATTTTTCACGCTGCATTTTCTGGGCCTGCGCGGCATGCCCCGTCGTGTTTACACCTACGGTCCGGACATGCATTGGCAGGGATTAAACGTACTCGCATCCAGTGGGGTTATTTTTATGACCGCCGGGTTGCTGGTCTTCCTTGTCAATGTTTTCCGTAGTGTGCGGGTTGGAGGAATTGCGGGCAATAGCCCTTGGGGAGATGCGGGCCTCGAATGGTCGATGTCGTCTCCGCCTCCGCCCTACAACTTTCTTCATGTGCCAACCGTCAGTGGCCGGGATCCTTTGTGGGAAGACCCACCGGATCAACCCGTTGTGGTAGGGCTGCGCGACGACATCCGCGAGACGCTTGTCACTCACAGTCTCGATGCCGATCCGCAGCACAAGGACGAGGATCCCGGTCCAAGCATCTGGCCATTCTTGAGCGCGCTCACCGTATCGGCCGCATTTGTCGGATCGATTTTTACGCCGTGGGCCGTTCCGATTGGAGCGCCGCCGGTCATAGCTACTTTGATCGGATGGCTCTGGCCGCGCGGACAATCCCCAACGCCTCGACAAACTGGTGAATCATGGGTTCATTGAACGAACCAATTCGAAGGCCACTGACGCTGGATGTTTCCGGTTTGCCGAGCGTGGCTTTTGGCCACCGCAACACGACATGGCTGGCAAACGTCTTCTATATGGCGATCGAGGGCATGATGTTTGCCCTGATGTTTGCGGCGTATTTCTACCTGCGAACGCGCTCGACGGACTGGCCTCCTGGGCACTTGCCGCCGGGTTTGAGATACGGTGCGCTGAACGCGCTGGTCTTTGTCGTGAGCACCATTCCCGCCTGGATCGTAAAGAGACGCGCTCCTGATTGTAATCGAAGGGCAGTCAGGAATGGCCTCCTTGTTCTCGCGTTGTTTGCGCTTGCGGCCACGGTTCTCCGCGTCTTTGAGTTCAGCGCCCTCAATTGCCGATGGACCGACGACGCCTACTCGTCCACGGTGTGGGTCCTGATTGGAATACATTCGGGGCATCTCGTGACCGAACTGATCGAAACCCTAGTTCTTCTCGCTATTTCATTCACCCCCAAAATGGAGGGGACACGACTTGCCGATGCCGCGATCAATTCCGACTATTGGTATTTCGTGGTGGTAACGGGTTTGATGGTTGATTTTCTGATTTACGGGACGACTCGATTTCTATAGGAAGAATCATGGGCGGGTCTGAACAGCAAATCCAGGCAGGGCGAACACCACTGGGACTGTGGTGGAGTCAGATCGCGGGTTTTGCGGCATGGGCCGTCGACCTCGGTTTCAGCTACGTGCTCGAACAGCACAGTTGTTCAACCGGTCATCATTATGTGCTGCATGTCATCAGCATCGTCTGCCTCGCAATCGCGCTGACGGGCTTTGGAACCGGGTGGGTGGAATTCAAACGTTTTCCCGGTACCACATCGGAAGAAGGCGGGAGCCATTTCGATCGTGCGCATTTTCAGGCGCTTCTGGGAATGGCCTTTAGTCTTTCCTTTGCCGTAATGGTCATTGCGGGTTCCGTCCCGCGATGGATTCTTGGTCCGTGTGAATGAAATGACACTGAAGCGTAGCCAAGTCGCAGCGGTGGGGGCAGTAGCGCTCCTCTCGGCGACACCCTCTTGGGCTCTAGAAACAACTGGTCGTTCGCTGGCAAACGACTGGACGTGGCCGCCTTTCATCGTCATTTCCTTGGTGCTAACGGCAACTCTTTACGGCATCGGTGTAACCAGGATGCGACGGCGGACCGCCCATCGACGATCGCTCCTTTGGCGGATACTCTGGTTTGTCCTCGGTTGGATTTCGCTGGTCATTGCACTGGATTCTCCACTCCACGAACTCGGCGAGCAGCTTTTTTGGGTGCACATGACGCAGCACGAGATTCTGATGCTGATCTCGGCCCCGCTACTCGTACTCGGACAGCCTCTCGTTGCCTTTCTTTGGGCGCTGGCCCCATCATGGCGAGACCGGGCGGCAACCTTGGCTCGCGAAAAAGCTGTCAGGACACTATGGGCCTCTTTTTCCGCCCCAGTCTCGGCATGGTTACTGTCGGCGTTGGCGCTGTGGACTTGGCACATCCCGTGGCTTTTCGACCAAACCCTGCGCAGCAACTGGATTCACGCGGCACAACACACGACGTTCCTGGTCACAGCAATCATTTTTTGGTGGCCATTGGCGAATCGCATTTCGACCATCGGTTACGGCGGAGGATTGGCCTATGTCTTCACCACAATTCTGCATACAAGCGTCCTCGGAGCTCTTCTGACCTTTGCGCCTCGACCTTGGTACTCGTCCTACATCACAACCGCTCCCGCTTGGGGTCTCACCGCTCTGGAGGACCAACAACTTGGTGGATTGATCATGTGGATTCCGGCGGGGACCCTACTGCTGATTGTTGCTCTCTTCTTGCTCGTGAAATGGATGAACGAATCGCAGACTCGATGGCAATACACACGGATGGCGGAACTGGGTCGCTTATCTGAGAGAGGCCTCAAGTGAAAACGACGCTATTCTTGGCTTCGGCTGTTCTCACGCTGCTGACTACTGGCTGTGAGTCGCTGTCGCACCGCAAGGTGCAATATGCTGCGACATTAACCGGCGGCGGCGATGCTCGCATGGGTCGAACCGAAATTCGCAAATATGGGTGCAGTGCCTGCCACGAAATTTCCGGCGTGCCCGGCGCCCGAGGTCTGATCGGCCCGCGCCTCGACGGCCTTGCGCAACGCTATTACATCGCTGGTGAACTTCCGAATACGCCCGACAATCTCATGTTGTGGATTCAGCATCCCCGACGAGTAGAGCCCCATACCGCAATGCCAGAAATGGGAGTCACCGAGCAGGACAGCCGCGACATCGCGGCTTATTTGTACACCCTAAGATGAAGCGCAACAGGAGATTGATATGCAATTCTTAATATCCTCGCGTACAGCCGTTGCTTTGCTAGCATCCGTAGCTTTTTCATTTTCTTCCTTTGCTCAGAACCCGCAAGATTGTTCGAAGGTTCCGGACTACAACAAGCTTAAGGCAGCATTAACAAGCGCTGTTAAAGAGGGCAAAGGAGCGAACGGCGGACTCGGGAATCAGGAATGGGGCGCGGTAGTGAATCGCGATGGCATCGTTTGCGCCGTTGTGTTCACTGGCCCGAATCGAGGAGCGGAATGGCCGGGAAGTCGCCTCGTCTCTGCGGAAAAGGCGAATACGGCAAACGCCTTCAGCACCGACAATTTTGCTCTTTCGAGTGGCAATATCTATTCCGCTGCTCAGCCGGGCAACTCCCTGTACAGCATCGTAAGTGGACCGAATCCGAATTCCGCGTTCGCCGGTGATCCGGAAAAGTTCGGTCAGCCCGATGACCCGCTGGTAGGAAAGCCGGTTGGAGGGGTCATCGTCTTTGGCGGGGGGCTAGCCTTGTACGACAAAAATGGAAAAATTGTCGGAGGCCTGGGAGTGAGCGGAGACACATCGTGCGCCGACCACATAATCGCCTGGAAGACCCGGCAAGCCCTGGAATTGCACGCAGTGCCAATGGGGGTGGCTCCTGGTCCGAGTGACAACCTCATCTTCGATATCCAGAATGGCGTTAGTAGCAGTGGCTTCGGACATCCAACGTGCAAGGGCGGTAACCCGAGTGAAGAGATAATCAACAAGTTAATCCAGACTCACCCCACCGGCCCGCACCGATAAGATCCGGTGCTGGCGTGGATTCGGGTCTTGTATGGATGAAGTTTGGGCGACCAGGCGAAGGCAGAGCTTCGCAGCCGAAAAGAAATGAGCGACCAAACTCTTCTGCGAGAGAAGCTGTCCCAAGGAAAGTTTCTTGAGATAGGAGTGGAGGCTGTCAAGATTGAATCGCGCACAAATCTGCTTTTCTCTTTCGAAAAGATGGCAATTCGCGACGCCCTGAAGTCCGAGCGCGCAGCGCAAGCTTTTGCTGAAGGTCTGTACGCTTTTCTGCACGGCCGCGGAAACCTGCAAACTAAATTCACCCGCTGGTGCGAAGTTGTCGCCGGACTACCGCGCAAACAGAGCCGCGTGCTTACCTGGCCTTTAGCGACCGTGCTCGGGTTCATTGCTCAACCGGACACTCAGATCTTTTTGAAACCTACCGTGACTCGCCTGGCTGCCAGAGGATACGGCTTCGATTTTTTCTACCGATCCGGACCGTCATGGGAGACATATTCCAGTTTTCTCGCTTTTGCCGACGCGATCAGACGCGATCTCCGCGACCTTCGCCCTCGAAATCTCATCGACATTCAGTCGTTCATTTGGGTGCTGGGATCCGATGAGTACGAAGAGTAGACATTGGCTGGATGAAGACTAGCAAAGCCTCGCAAAACAGCCTATGGTTGTTTTCTGAGTCGTGCCAAATTGAGCCGCGACGAAGAAGTGGTATTGGCGCCGAAGCTATCCTTCATGACATCGAGTGAACGCCGGTGTTCGCGCTCTGTGAGGGCAGCCACACAGTCGGCCGGGACGAACAATCTGAAATCCCGGACGTGAAGATCTCCAGCGGCAATCAGGACGCACGCATTCGTCGTTACGCCGGCGATGATCGCAACCCGAGCACCGATGGAATCGAGTATCGTCTGCAACGGCGTTGCATAGAACGGGGAATGTTTAGGCTTGAAGACAATGTAGTCGTCCGCTTCAGGAACAAGCATCCTCGTCATTTGGCGGCCAGGAGAGCGCGTGTCCAAGCAATGACGCAACACTGCGGAGAGATCGGAACGCCATCGACCCCGATTGTCGTTGACGTAGATTGCTGGGATACCCGACTTCTTGCACCGCTTCTTCAGTTTGGCGATCGACTTGGCAAGCGCTACGGAACGGCGGACCAGATCCTGGTTATCAGGAAAGCTGAGATCATTGATGACGTCGATTAGCAGCAACACGGCTTGCGACTGATCCGGAGCATTGCCATGCAAATCGTCATGGCCCTTCCGTAAGCTACGCCTACGATCAAGCGGCATATGTCTTCTCTATGCGGCTGTCTGTTCCGTTTATCAGTCGCTTGACTTCTAAGGCATTCCGAGCGGCATAGCCCGCTTGATCGTTGTCGAAATAGATGTAGATTGAAGCCAGGCACTTCGCCCATTCCTCGACCTGTTTGGCCCAGCGGCGCAGGCGATCGGTGCTGTACGACTCCTGATATTTTCCCAGGCCGGGTCCATGCAAACGCACATATGCAAAGTCGGCGGTAACGGTCAGAGGAGAATGGTAGCCCGCGAGTTCGTATATGCAGAACGCAGCGCCGAATCTTGCAAGTAGCTTGGTGATCTCAGGGCGAATCCAAGTCAAATCCCGAAATTCGAAGGTGTATCGGAGATCGCGGGGCAAAGCCTCAAGCAAAGCCTCGAGGCGTCCTGGATTTACCTGCCATTTCGGCGGAAGCTGAAAAAGAATCGGTCCCAGCTTGGCAGAAAGCCGAGAGGCTCGCGGAAGAAGGTTTTCCAATGCATTCTCTGGATCCTTCAGCTTTTTCTGGTGGGTCAAAAAGCGGCTGGCTTTCACCGCAAAAACAAAATCCGGCGGAGTCGATTGTCGCCAATTGTCGAAGGCGGCCTCTGTAGGGAGACGATAGAAGCTGTTGTTCAACTCAACGGTGTCGAACTGTTGCGAGTAAAAGTCAAGCATATCGTCAGAAGATATCTTATTCGGATAAAAAGACCCTCGCCAATGCTTGTAGTGATACCCGGATGTGCCGATGCGAATGTCACACTTCATGAGCAGCGCAATCTTCTCAGCCTCTGCTGCGGGACTTCCTACTCTTTTTAGCGACCGACGAGGCTTTCTTCCCCAGTGCGGTCCGTACGGATTTTGGCAAATGTGCGATTGTGCGCTTTCTTTTTGCGGCAGACGCCGCTTTCCTAATGTTCTTCTTTGCTGCGCTCTTTTGTTTGGTTGAAGCCATGTTTCCACACTCCATTGATTCCGGTTCGGCCAATATTTGATGCACCTTCCACTCCTGAAGGCAGCTTCCAAAAAACCATCGCCCTCCCATACGCTGCCAACAACAATCTTTCGGTTTGAAGAGTCATTCGGTAAGGGCTGCGACGGAGCGTTTAGATCTCGAACTTTCCACGAACTCAAAACAAACAACCGCTCGTAGCCCACTGACATCCAAGCTGCAGTCAAGATCTGGAAAGCCTACGGTCTGATTTATGGTGCATCGCAACCTCACTGTGAGTGCTGGAATCGTACTGGGTATGGCGGCATCGATGTTGCTCGGGCGGCGAAAGCCAATCTCGATACGCGGCAAAACTGTGTTTGTGACTGGAGGCTCGCGAGGGCTTGGTTTGCTGCTGGCTCAGGAATTTGCGCTGCGGGGGGCAAAGATCGCAATCTCGGCGCGAGATCGAAGCGAGCTGCACCGGGCCGAAACCCAACTACTCACGATCACCGACCAGGTACTCACCCTCGAAGCAGATATGACGATGCGCGAAGAGGTTGAGCTGGCGGTTCATAAAATCGAGCAACATTTTGGCTCTCTGGACATTCTCGTAAACAACGCCGGAACCATTTGCGTTGGCCCAGTTGAGACGATGACCATTGATGACTATCGCAACTCGATCAACACACACTTCTGGGGCCCGTATTTTGCCAGTATGGCCGTTTTGCCATCATTTCAAAGACGACGGCGCGGCCGCATCGTCAATATATCCTCGATTGGCGGCAAAATTGGAGTTCCGCATCTCGTTCCCTACTGCGTAGGGAAATTTGCCTTGACTGGGTTTTCGGAAGGCATGCGCTCCGAACTCGTTAAAGACAACATTTATGTGACCACGGTATGTCCCGGTCTCATGCGCACTGGCAGTCCAAGAAACGCCTCGTTCAAGAGCAACAACGAAGCCGAATATGCTTGGTTCAGTATTAGCGACGCCCTGCCGGTGATTTCCATGAGTGCGAAGCGTGCCGCTCGCCGAATCGTAAATGCTTGCGTCCGGGGCGAAGCCGAGATAGTTCTGTCCCTACCTGCCAAGGTTGCCGTCAAATTCCACGGCTTGTTGCCCGGAACCACGACTGATGTGCTCGGTTTGATGAATGTACTATTGCCTCCGCCCGGTGGGATTGGCAGCGATGTTCGCACCGGCAAGCAAAGTTCCTCGAGTGCGTCGCCATCCTGGATCACAACATTGAACGAACAGGCGGCGCAAGAGAACAATCAGGTCCCCTGACTCGTTCTTTTTTATCTCAAGCGAGCTAAAAGAGGAGCGGAGGATCTCCACATTTTGGGGCTTAGTTAAGGGAAATCGTTCACGCAGATCAGGAAAATGAGACCTGCTGGGTTGGCAGCGAGCCCAAGATCTTACGGCGTCGCTGCGGGATCTTTAACCGGGCTTGGGCCATGGGCGGGAGCATTCAAATGGTCGGAGCAAACCGGGACTGGAACGTGCGGCGTCGTACTGACGGGCAGGCGTTCTAAACAAACGAGCAATAAAATTATGTCGCTGAGTGTGCACGTACAGGAGAGAACTACCGATGGCCAAAGGCAGTGCGGAAGCCTGATTCCGTTTGCGCCGGGCCGGTGACACGGCGACACTGAGATGTAACTTATTGATATCAAATGGTGTCGGCGGACGTCGTTTGATACAAATGGCATCGGGGCAGATTCTGGTAACGCAGCACAGCCGCGGCACGGGACACGGATCTCCGCAAGCTCCCCAGCCGCACTTAATAACGCAGTTCGGAGATGATCGCGTTTCGCCTTCACAGGCGACAAGGGATTAGTGACTCGATTTCTTATGGCTATGGCGCCCGCCTCTCTTTGAGCCGGCCTTACCGGAATTGGCAATTTTGGCAGCTCGCGTCTTGCTCATGCCCTTGCGTTTCAGGGCTTCATATTTATCTCTGTCTTTCACATGTCCACTGTGCGCCTTGCCAGGCATATTCCATCTCCTTTGGAATTCTGTGACGTAAAGGAACTGACCTTGGACTATTTCTAAATTTACTTGCCCAGATGTTTTCTGACGGCGTCGGCCGACGTCCCCACATTTTGCACCGCCTTCTTGAGCTGCTCGGGTGTGACACCAAGCTTTTTCGACCAGCCCCGCAATTCGTAATCCTCGTTCACATTGATTCGGTCGCGATCGGGCGCTCCCGTTTTGCTTTTATCGTCGCACATACCAAACCCTCCTGCCTTATAGATGAAAATCGTCCGCCCAGCGTTGGTTGCTTCAATTTTTGCTGTGCCGGAACGCTCCCGCTCTGGTGTGCATGAGTGCCATGGTTTAATGCTCATTTGTATTCGGACTTTGCAAGAGGCCCTAGGTTTCCTGTGGCAGCATAACGAAGAATATCGACAACGGAGAAAAGCTGATCGGCCGAGGGTTCAAATTTGTAGTGGAATAGTCCGGCGCTCCGCTTATTTGCTCCGGATGTCAGAGTGGTCACGTCGTACCGCCGTTTTTCAGTTCCAATGCGCATAGCGTCTGGCCGACAAGTACCAGAAGGTGCGCTAGGAGTGTGCCGTCCGCACTCGACGGGGGAAGGACGAATCGGAATGCCATCGGGCGAAATGCTGGTCGGGCAAAGTCCTGTGTGGATTCTGGACTGTACCAACTTCTCGAACCGACCGCAAGAGACACTTGCGTTCGCCTACGGTTGTCCACCGTGCGTCAGGATCATCAGAGGAATAGCGGCAACGGCGGCCGCGGTGATCAGCGTAAGAAAAACGACGCCCAGGAAAGTCACGATACGGCCATTGACGTGCTTGCCCATAACGTTCCTGGCGGCTGCCGTTCGGAGGATTGGATAGTAGGTGAGGGGCATCACCACCATGCCAAAGATGATCGAGATGTTCACGAGGGTAAGCGGCCGCACGCCGGTCACAGCTATGACGAGCGCCAGAGCGAGCATCCCCAGCCAGCCGACACTGAAGACCGGAACGTCTTTTGCGCGGTGATTCTTGCCCCATCCGAGATTGTAGAACTGGCAGATGTTGTACGCGCCTGACAAGGCGGTCTCGACCGCCGCGCCGCCGATGCAGGCGAGGGCGCCAAACATCGCTACTGTCAGGGCCTTGCCGGCGAACGGAAAGGCGCCCGCCATAATGGAAGTGCTCAGCAAGGCCGGGAAGATTTGGTGCGGCAGAAAGAGAAGAGCGCCGAGTACCATCAGGGCGATGGTCAGGAACGATCCCAAAATTGAGCCCAGCGCCGCGACCATGAAATTCTCGCCGAGATCCTTGGGCTTCCACTCTTCCTCGATCGCACCCGAGGAGTAGAAGTGGACTTCATACTCCATCAGCATGGCGCTGAAAATCCCGACGGCGAAGTAGGCATATAGAAGTACCTGCTTCTTGCCGGACATTTCAGCGATAGGATTCAATCCGCTGAGGACCTCCCGCCAGTCTGGATGCAGGACCACGGCTGCAACTCCGAACACAATCATGAGCAGGCCCGAAAGGCCGAAACTCCTCTCGATCCACTGAAATTTCGATAAATAAATGATGGCCGAGATAGCGACGCCGCTACCGATCAGGACTGCACGTTCCGGCCATCCGGTAAGGAGATGCAGGATAATGGCTACGCCACCTATCTCTGCGGCGCAGGTAATCAGGTTGAGCAGGTTCGACGCTACCAACGTGGCAAGGCCCAGGCGATTTCCCAGCCGCCTTCGGACCACCGCAAAGACCGGCTCTCCGGCCACAACGGCGACCCGGCCGCACATCTCCATATAAAGGATGATGCCGACGGTGCCAAGGACAATCGTCCAGAGCAGCTTGTACCCGAAAAGAGCGCCTGCCTGTGTAGTGAACACGATCTGCCCGAGATCGACAAACCCGCCAAGCGCCGTCATAATCCCGAGTGTAACGCCGAGCAGTTTCTTCATAGCTCGGCTCTTGCCGCGGTGATAGAACTCTTGATCGCTTCGACCCGCTCTCGAGCTTTAGGAAGCGCTTCATCATTGCCGGACATTGTGCTTAACAGCGCCAGTTCGCGGGCAAGGGATTCGAGTTGCTCGGCACAAGTCGCAACTATTTTTCTGTCACCGGAATCTCGGGAGGATTCGCGCAATTTGCTAGCGTGTCGCATGGCGGCATCGCGCAGATAATCAGCATGGCCTGCCTGGAATTGCGCCAACAGGCGGCCCTTCTCGATCTGACCGATAAAAAGTTCTGTTTCCGAAGCAAGCGAGAGTGCCGACTGAAAATCCGAGCGCAGCTCTTCGTTACTGAGTGTCTTGGCTTGCGACGTGAATACAAGCGCTAGTGTCACGACTGAAAATACGGACCAGAATTTCATAGCCAGGCATCAAAGAGCCTGTTCATTGTAACGCGAGAATTCAGCTACGCCGTTTCCCGCTGCACGTCAGTGGCCGTCTTGTCGTCGCGCAGTGCAATGAAGCGCGTGTGGCGGAGGTGAAGGTCGGCGGTCCATTCGACAAATTCAAATTGCCCAATGAGCGCGGGCTTGAGCCAACGGCATTCCTTCATCTTGGTGGCGGTCAGGCCCTGGCCCCAGCGCCCGGGTCTCTTCTCCGGAAGATTGGCGAATGGGCAGGTCTCGGTCCGCAGGGGACGGAGCCGTTTCATGAGTTCCACTCGAAGCGGAGGAGTGAAGCCATTACGCGTGCGGCCGGCGTAAAAGAGTTTCCCTTCCTCGTAATATCCGATAATGAGCGCGTCAAAATTCCGGTCACTCGGTGTATAGCCCCCGATTACGAATTCCTGGCCCTGATTCACCCGCATTTTCTGCCAGCTACCGGAACGCTGGCCGGGTTCGTAGACCCCGCTGCGTCTTTTGGCGACGAGCCCCTCCAAACCTTGCGCCTTAACGGAGACGATAAGGTCGGGCAGACTAGCCTTAAGTTCGCGCGAATATCGGATGGGATCGCGCAGCTTCGGCAGGATGCGGTTTTCGAGCAGTGCCCGCCGTGCGACGAGCGGCTCGCTCATCACATCGCGACCTCGGAGCACGAGCACATCGAATGCGTAGTAGAAAATCGCCGTCGGCGACGAGCCGTAATTCTGAAGGACGTTGAACGACGGCTTGCCCGTTTCGTCGAAAGCAACAACCTCGCCATCGATTACGGTCTCGTCCGGCAGGGCGGCGAGAGACTTGACGATCGTGGGATAACGCAGGCTGAAATCATTGTCATTGCGCGAGCGTAGCGCGACCCGACTGTCGTTCTTAATTGCGAGAGCGCGATAACCATCCAGTTTGATTTCATACAGCCAGTCGACACCCTCG
>Ga0209577_10002638_pt1 | contig 17124 bp, 15 predicted proteins | sample GraSoiAngelo_109_FD_185874 | JGI IMG/M metagenome (GOLD analysis project Ga0209577, IMG submission 185874) | Grasslands soil microbial communities from the Angelo Coastal Reserve, California, USA - 14_0903_12_20cm (SPAdes) (version 2) | ecosystem: Environmental > Terrestrial > Soil > Grasslands...
CCGCCATTGGGACAGCAGTTGAGGGAGAGCTAGTCGAGAAAAGCCGTTAGAATTATCCGATCATTTCTCGTCGGGTAAGGCGAAAACGAAAAGGGTGGAGGCTTCCTGCCCAGTGTGATTCTTCGCTTCCGGCCAGTACAGCGGGGCACGAGCTTCGATCAGCGAACCGCCGCCGGAATCAATGGCCACATATTGTCGTCCGTTAACCGCATAACTGATCGCCGGAGACGCAATGCGGCTGCCCGTATTGAAGGACCAGAGTTTCTGCCCGGTCCGGGCGTCAAGGGCGAATGCGTATCCTTCGATATCGCCGCCAAAGATCAAGTCACCTGCCGTGGCCAGCAGGGACGAGGCGTTGAAGTACTTCGTCCCGCCTGCCAACTTTGTGGAGCCGCAGCTATTTCGCGGCCACCGTCGGCAGCGTGACAGAGACGGCGGCGAGGAAATACATCGAAGGGCAGAAAGGGAAGTAGGTGCGACGGGCTTATAAATTTCAGCTCTATCCCAACCGGAACGCGAGCTGGAAATCATGCGGGAGACGCATCGGCGCTTGTACAACGCTTGCCTTGGGCAGAGGAAATCGGTCTACGAAAAAGACAAGATTTCGGTTTCTTACTGGGAGCAGTCGGCCTGGTTCAAGAATCAGCGAGCGGTGAATCCGTGGTTGGCCAAGCTGAATTTCAGCAGTGCCCAGGCCACCATGCGGCGGCTGGACAAAGCCTTTGCGGCGTTCTTTCGCCGGCTCCAGGCAGGCGAAAAGCCAACGATGCAGCAACTGCGGCCAGGTTGTCGAGAAATGTTTGCGACAACGCCAACATGTCTGCTGCTGCGGTTTGGCGCTGCATCGCGACGTCCATGCGGCAAGGAACATCCTTGCCCTGGCCCGGACTGGGCCAGCAGAACCAAATGTGGGTGTTAACTCGCATGTTCTGAGAAGCCGTCATCTTTGGTGACGGAGTAGTCAGAAAAAGCATTCCGAAGCCGCCGCCAAACCGCGAGCATGCCCGTTACCCGCACGAGCGTCTTTGGCCGCCTTATACGCATAATTCCTAAGCAGCTTTCCCGTGACGGCATCCAAGGCGAACACATTGTTTTCTTGGTTCACGAGGTAGAGCTTGCCGTCGTCAATGATTGGCGCGGATTCGAGGCCTCCACGACCTCCGCTGGGAAAAGTCCATACCGGCGCCAGCCGGTGAACATTCTCGCGCGTGATCTGATTCAACTGGCTATAGCTCCAGGCCCTGTAATTTCCGTAGAACGTGAGCCAATTCTGCGGCTCTTTCGCAGCATGGACGATACGCTCCGGCGTGACTTCCTGCCCTGCGGCCCGCGTCGCTCCCAGCAAACAAAGCCCGAAGAGAAACAAACCGATGCCAGCCTCCAATCGGTGCCGATGAAGCCCAAGACTCTCCGCCCGCTCCTGGTTCGACACGTTGTCCTCCTCTAAATCAGGGGTAGCCTGCGTCTGCCCGAAGTGGGCAGAGTATAACGCCGTCAGCACACGAAAATGAACGGGGTGGGCGCCTCGCAAAGGCGGCCTGCTCGGCATGGCCAGCCCCGAAATGACAGTTACCGAAACACAGGCCTGCAGGGTGTAGCACTTTTCCCGTTCGTATAGCCCAACCGCCGCACCTTCACAAGGGTGAGGCCGTGCTTCCCATTCGAGTTCCTGATGGCAAATACTTCACTTCGCAACTTGGTTGTGCTTAATCAGCTGCGCCAGAGCCAGCAGCTTTGCGCTGAAGCGCAGCTTGCTTTGGGTTGCAGCGTCCAGGTTTACGATAAAGCGTGCTCGGTCGCGCCGAAAAAGCCTCGGCACGTGTGGCGCTGTGCAGAATCCAAACACTGGTGCCGTTGTCAAACAATCCGGTGTCAGCTTGCTTCGACCAGACTCGTGTCAGAATTCCCGATGTTGCAAAGCGGCTCGCCCGCCGTCACTTTGACTCCCGAGGCAGCTACCCTTTAGACTCTTTCCATATGAGCTACTTCCCGCGGTATCCCCGGGGGCGTTCGCAATGGCGTGAATTCGTGACTCCTGCCATTCGCAATCTCGTGCTTGCCTGCGCCGGCGTCTTTCTCGTTCAGACGCTCCTTCAACTTTTCAACCTGCCCGCCTACCTGCTGTTCAATCGTGAATTCGGACTCGTTCCATTCGTTTTCCTTTTCAGGCTGCCCCTCTGGCAACCGGTAACCTACATCTTCCTGCACGGCGGCCTGTGGCACATCCTGCTGAACATGCTTTTTCTGTGGATGTTTGGCGTGGACCTCGAGCGCGCCTGGGGTACGCACCGCTTTTATACTTACTTCTTCATCACGGGCGTCGGCGCAGCTTGCATCAACGTACTCGCCGAAATCGTAGTCCATCCCGGCGGCGCTGGAGCTTCCTTCATACCCACCATTGGCGCCTCAGGCGCGATCTACGGAATCCTGCTCGCTTCGGCGGTCATGTTCCCGGACCGCAAGATTTGGCTGATTCCCTTCCCCATTACGATTCCGATGAAGATTTACGTCATCGGCGCAGGCGCCATCGAATTTTTCCTGACGCTCGGCTCCGGCGGCGGCGATAACGTCAGCCACGTCACCCACCTCGGCGGTATGCTCGTCGGTTATCTCTATTTGCGCCGCGGTTCTTGGTTCTATCGCGCACGCAATGGCATCTCCGATTGGCAGCGGCGACGCGCACGTCGCAAATTCGATGTGTATATGAGCAAGCATAAAAATGAGCCGCCCTCCCATCCCGATCACTGGGTCAACTAACACGCTTCGCGCTTCCGGCAGACCCTGGGGGGGTATGCAAGGGTGGCATCGCTGAAGCTGCTTACCAAAACTTGCTCACAGCTTCCCTGCAAACCTTAGGAAATGCTCGAGAATGAGTGCAAGCTTAGAAGGATCACCCGCTCCCACGAACTGGCCATCCCTCTTTTGGCAATCTATCCAGTCGCTTTCACCCTTGGTGGCACTGATGGGTTCGAACTTGACGGCCTCCAACGGAGTCTCGCGCAGATTCACTTTCAGGATCCAACCCGGGTTGTCGAGGGTCCCGATATCAATCCCTGACCGATGCTCCCACTCGCCATTGCATTGCTGTGAATACCAATCCGCCAGTTTCGTGATCAAGTTCAACTCTGACATCTCTAGACTCCGGATCTGCTCGACCTCTAACGCCACACCTGTTCGCCGCCGCCGATGATGTGCAATTTCATGAAATTCGTGGTTCCGCCCACGCCCAGCGGAGTGCCCGCCACCATGCCTACCAAATCGCCCTGCCGCACCAGGCCCTCCTCGAGCAGGCGGCGCTCCGCCATTTTCGCCATACCGTCGATATCCCGTAGCATCGCCGCCTTTCGCGGCAGCACGCCCCAGAGCAGCGTGACTTGCCGGCGCGTCTCTTGACTGCGCGAAAAAGCGATGATCGGCGGACGAGGCCGGTGCTTCGAAATCAGCCGCGCGGACGAACCACTTTCCGTGAAAACCGCGATCACTTTCATCGAAAGTTCTTCCGAAGCGTGGCAAATCAGTTCCGCGGTAGTTTCGGCAAGGCTCAAAAGCGCCCGTCGGTGCGGGCGGATATGTTCCGTGATGCTCGATTCCGCTTCCAGCACGATGCGGTCCATCATCTTTACCGATTCCACCGGGTAGCATCCTGTGGCCGTTTCGGCGCTGAGCATCACGGCGTCACTGCCGTCAAAAATCGCGTTGGCCACGTCGGATGCTTCGGCGCGCGTCGGGCGCGGATTGTGGGTCATCGATTCCAACATCTGCGTCGCGGTGATCACGGGCACCCGCGCCTCGCGCGCATGGCTGATCACCATTTTCTGGATCACGGGAACGCGTTCCGGGCTCATCTCCACACCTAGGTCGCCGCGCGCCACCATGACTCCTTCCGACACTTCCAGAATTTCGTCGAGGTTGTCGATGGCCTCGGGCTTCTCGAGCTTGGCAATCACCGGAACTCTCTTGCCGGCCTTGTCCATGGCCGCCTTGGCCGCCAGCACCTCCTCCGCGGTGCGCACGAAGCTCACGCCGATGTAGTTCACGCCGCATTCCAGGGCGAAGCGCAGGTCAGTCAGATCCTTTTCCGTCAAGGCCGGAATGCGCAGCTTCACCGCCGGAAGATTGACGCCCTGGTGCTCGCGCAGTTCGCCGCCATTCACCACGCGGCACACAATGCGCTGCCGCGCGGTGGATAGCACGCGCAGTTCGATCAGCCCGTCTGCCAGCAGGATTCGATCGCCCTTGTGCACTTCCGTAGGCAGGCGCTTGTAGCTAATCGAAACGCTTTCGTTATTCCCCGGTGCATCCACCGTCGTGATTGTGAACCGGCTGTCTGCGCGCAGGTTCACACTGTGCCCGCCTTCTAGCTCGCCCGTGCGGATTTTCGGTCCTTGCAAGTCGGCGAGTATGCCGATCGGCTTCTGCTGGCGCCCCGAAGCCGCTCGTATGAGCGTGACTGTGCGCGCGTGCTCCTCCTGAGTGCCGTGAGAAAAGTTCAATCGCGCCACGTCCATCCCCGCTCGCATTAAATGATCGACTACCGCGGGCGTATGGCTCGCCGGACCGAGCGTGCAGACGATCTTGGCCCGGCGAACTTGGCTGGCCTTCCCGTTACTTCGTGACGAATTCATGAACCGCCTTGTACAGGAAGTCGACGCCCGTTCGGAAGCTGGTGATGGGAATGCGTTCATCGTCTCCGTGCATGCGCAGGATATCCGCCTCGGTCAGCGGAAAGGGAACTAATCCATACGACTGCACATTGTGCAGGCGCAGATAGGCGGAGTCGGTGTACCACGTAGATAAATAGGGAACCACCACAGCCCCGGGGAATTGCCGCTGCGCGAGGCGCTCGATGGTCTGGTAGAGCTCCGATGTAGTGGATGAGGAAGGGGCATTTGGTCCGGCATCCGGCTGCACCGTGAACTTGACCTGCGGATCGTTCACGGCTTTTTGCATTTGCTCGAGCACATCCTGGATCGAATTTCCCGGCAACAGACGGATGTTCAGGTTGGCCGAAGCTTGCGAAGGAACCACATTTGCGCGAACGCCGGCGGTCAACTCGGTGGGCGTGATGGTATCGCGTAGCATCGAGTTCCATATCGGACTCATCGCCGCTAGACGCAAGGCTGCCAGATCGGCCCGGTCTGAAGTGTCCAATGCGCGCATCCATTTGGCGATATCTTCGTCTTCGACGGGAGTAAGTTGCTCGAAATAACGCCGCGTCACGGTCAGCAGATGCAGCGGCGTTTCGAGCGTCCCCACTTTCTGCACCGCTGCCGCTAAATGCACCACCGGATTGTCCCGTTGTGGGATGGATGCGTGTCCCGAGGTCCCCGTCGCCGTTACCGTCACGTTGTAAGCCACTTTCTCGCTGGTTTGGATGGCCACATATTGCACTTTGCCGTTTTGCAATACCACGTTTCCGCCTTCATTGAGGGCATAACCGCAGGCGATCTTGTCCCAATATCGGTCAACCACCGCCCTTATGCCGGCATCGCCGCCTTGCTCCTCGTCGTCATCCGCCAAGAAAATGACGTCCCGGCTCAGGCGCGTCCCCGAGCGTTTGAGTCCGATAAAGCCGGCAAGGTTTGCCGCCACCATGCCTTTGTCATCGATCGCCCCGCGCCCGTAGATATAGTTGTCCTTCTGTGTAGCAGCGAAGGGGTCCACGCTCCACTTGGCTCGGTCCACACCCACAACGTCCAGATGGGCGAGCAGCAAAAGCGCCCTGGAGGAATCCGGTAAAGGTCCGGCTTGCAGCCGCGCGACCACGATCCCCCTTCCCGGTGTCATCTCCAGAATCGCCGCCGGGATATTCTCTTTCTGCAGCACGTTCTGGATGTATTTCGCAGCTTCCAACTCGTTGCCCGGAGGGTTCGTGGTATTGATTCGAATCAGGTCGGTCAGCCAGGTTTGCGCTTCAGCCGTCAACTGCAACAGGTCCAGCGTCCCACCCTGCGTAGGCGCTTGCGATTTCAATGTCGCCGGCCGCAGCGCCAGCATGAAGATAATTCCGGCAAGTAGGCTGAAAGCAGAAAAGATTCGCCTAGCCATTCCTTCTCCTTCTCCTTTTCCTAAACGGCTCTGCCCTTCGCACTTTTGCGCGAAGCTTTCGATACTAACATGGCTGGCTTACCGGCGAGCCGCGCGTTCGATCCGCAATGCCATTAAGACATCACTGAAATTTGCTTTTGAGATTTGTACATCCTACGGTTTCGTGGCACCATCAAAGCTACTGAGTGGCTGCGACATACAGCGCCTGCTATGATAAGGTTCATAGTCGCATACGCCTTGATTGCAGTTTTGGCCCTTGGGCCGCCGTTTGCCATCGCTCACGGTCAGGGACCACAACGCCCTCCGGCGCAGTCACCCCAACAGCAGGCTCCGCCATCCCAACCTGCGCCGCCCCCACAAGGACCCCCGCAAGGACAAGAGCAACAGCAGTCAGGCCAGCCCGGATTCGCCATCTCTATGACCGTCCCGGTAGTCAATGTCGATGTCGTCGTTACCGATAACGACGGCAATTACCTGAATGGCCTGAAGAAAGAGAACTTTCGCGTCAGCGAAGACGGCGTGTCCCAGATGATCACCAATTTTGGTACCACCGACGCTCCTATCACGGTGGTCCTGCTGCTCGAGTTCAGCCAACTCGGCTACGGCTGGTTTTTGTATAACGCCGTGAACTGGGCCGATGTATTTCTGCACCAGCTCAAGCCTAACGACTGGGTTGCGCTTGAATCCTTCAATATGCGCTCGAACGTGGAGGTGGACTTTACGCACAATCCTCGTGAAGTCGAGCAAGGCCTCGTCTCGCTCTACTTCCCCCCCTTCCATGAGTCCAATCTTTTCGATGCCCTCGCGGACGTGACCGACCGACTCCAGGACGTCAAGGGTAAGAAGGCCGTCCTGGTCCTGGCCTCCGGCATCGACACCTTCAGTCGGCTTACCTTGGACAAGACCATTGCCAAATTGAAGCAAACCGATGTAACCGTCTATTGCGTGGGCGTCGCCGAGCAACTGTTTGTTCGGACCATCTCGAACGGCGGGCTCACCTATCTCCAGGCTCAGAATCAGCTGAAGAGCTTTGCTGAAATGACCGGCGGTCGCGTCTGGTTCCCGAGATTCGATGGCGAGATTCCCGGCATCATGGCCGACGTCGCCGGCAGCCTCAGAAACGAATATAGCCTTGGCTACATTCCCATCAACCAGAAGAACGACGGCAAATATCGCAAGATCAAAGTGGAACTCGTCGCCCCTGACGGCGGGCCACTGACCGTTTTGGATCAGAAAGGCAAGAAACGCAAATTCCAGGTATACGCACGGCAGGGCTACACCGCCCCCACCAGCACCGTCAACTAGATTCAGGACTGCAGTTTCGGCTCAAACCATTCTTTTGGTTTAGTTAGAGTACGCGAGAGCGAAATGGAGAAGCAGGTCGCGCTTTCCCGGTCCGGTTCCGCGCCACTATAAAACGACCTCGTAAAGACAAAAAGCAAGAGCGCCTACTAACCACCTCCGACTCAATATCCCCGCTCTCAATATCCCCGCTCCAAATCCACCCGATTCCGCAGCGGCTCGCCCCGGAACCAGCGCTCCAGATTGTCAATGAGCAGCTCTGCTTCTCTCTGCCAGATTCGCTCGCTTATCCCGCTCGTGTGCGGCGTGATGAAAGCATTTTCAAGCGACCATAAGGGATTTTCTGGCGGCAGCGGCTCCGGCGACGCCACGTCCAGCGCCGCTCCGCCGATGGCGCGCCTTTCGAGCGCGGTGACGAGTGCCGCCTGGTCCACGAGCGAGCCTCGCGCCACATTTACCAAAACTGCGCTCCGCTTCATCGCGGCAAGCTGTTCATCGCCGATCAAATGATGTGTTTCAGGCGTTTCCGGAGCCGCCAAAATCACGTAGTCGGCAGACCGCAGCGCGGCCTTAAGCTCCGTAGCCGGAAAAGTGCGTTCCGTCAGTGACGCATCCGCCTTGCCCGAACGCGTCACCGCCCAGATATGCATCCCGAAGCCGCGCAGCCGCTCGGCCACGGCTCGCCCCACTCCGCCGAAACCCACGAGCAGGGCCACGGCGCCGCTCAGTTCCCGCGGACGCGCAGGCCCATCCCAAATCTCCTGCTGCGCCCATTTTCTCTGCGCTTGGAAGCGCATGGCCCCGGGGAAATCGCGCGCCATGGCCACGATCATTCCGGCGATGTGTTCAGCCATGGCCGGCGCGTGTACGCCGCTGGCATTGGTGAGGATAATCCCCGAACTGCGAAATTCCGGATACATCAGTTGGCCCACGCCGGCGGAGGTCGTATGTACCCACTTCAGCCGCCGGGCCTCGCTCAACTGCTCCGGCCGCAGCAGCAAGCCCACGAAAATATCGGTATCCGGAAGCTCTGCCGTGATCCGGTCGTAATGCGGCAAGTCCAGCACGCGCATCTCCGGCCATCTCTGGCGCACCGCAGCCGCCATTTCCGGCGGCGAACGCCACAGCGTGAATCGGTGATAAGAAGAGATGACCAGCTTGGTCTCAGCCGGCTTCTGCGCATTCATTCACGTTTGTCGTGCATTCGCTCCAACATCGTCATTCTGATGCTAGCGTCACCGACATCTGCTTTCCGGAAATCGCGCCTTTCGATTTCCAGTCGGGACGCAAAGCGAAGAATCCCTCTTCGCCTTTGCCTGCCATACCGAGAGCAGCCTGTGTGTTTAAGGCGAGCTCCATTCATAAACTGCATCCCGAGGGCTGCCCTTGCCCGAGGGATCTGCTTTTGGTTTTTCTCATCCCGCGTCCTCTACTTCGACGCCGAGCGCAAATCGCTCCCCGTCATCTCTTTGGGCCGCGGAATCCCCAAAACTCCCAGCATGGTCGGCGCGATGTCCCGCAGCGCGCCGCCGGGTTTAAGCCGTGCGGATCGATCCTCGTGCACCAGAATGAACGGCACCGGATTCGTCGTGTGATACGTGTGCGCACCGCCGGTCACTGGATCGATCATGGTTTCGGCATTGCCATGGTCCGCCGTGATGATCCAGGCCCCGCCGCGCGGCCGCAGCGCCTGATAAATCCGCCCGAGACACGCGTCCACCGCCTCCACGGCGCGTATCGCCGCCTCCAGCTTGCCCGAATGGCCAACCATATCGGCGTTGGCAAAATTCATGATCACCGCGTCGAACGCCCCCTTCTCGATGGCCTGAACGACGTTATCCGTGATGCCCTCGGCAGACATTTCCGGCTTCAGATCGTAGGTCGCCACTTTCGGCGAAGGCACCAGGATGCGTTCTTCGCCGCCAAAGGGCTTCTCCACGCCGCCATTAAAAAAATAAGTCACATGCGCGTACTTCTCGGTCTCCGCCACACGCAGATTGCGAAAGTTCATCTCCGCAAACACCTGCGCCAGGATGTACTCGAGTTTCTCCGGCCCAAAAAGATATTGGAGCCAGGAGAATGTCTTGTCATATTGCGTCATGGCCACGAAGAAAAGGTTCTTTGGCCGCGCCGCATCGGCGAATTTATCGAAGCCCGGCTCCGCGATCGCCCGCGTTATCTGACGCGCACGGTCGGCGCGGAAATTGGAAAAGATTACGGCATCATCGTCGCGAATCGGCGCGACCGGCGCGGCCGTGGCCCCGCTGTCGGTCGTGATCACGACCGGCTCGACGAATTCGTCCGTGATACCCTGTTCGTAGCTCTGGCGCACCGCCTCGATGGGATCCGCCGAGCGACGCTCGGCTTCCCCATGCACGACCGCGCGATAGGCGCGCTCGATACGCTCCCAGCGGTTATCGCGATCCATCGCGTAGTATCGGCCCACGACCGACGGGATCCCCCCCACGCCCAGCTCGCGCATTTTTTGTTGCAGTTTCCGCAGGTAATCGATGCCACTATGTGGCGGCGTGTCGCGCCCGTCCAGGAAGCAATGTACAAAGACGCGCTCGACCTTGTTCTGCTGCGCCATCCGCAGCAGCGCGAAAAGATGATCGATGTGCGAGTGCACGCCGCCATCGCTCACCAGCCCCAAAAGATGCAGTTGCCGCTCGCGCCCGCGCTTCATCGCGCCGAGCAAAAGTTCATTGCGAAAAAGCGCGCCGCTGCTGAACGCCTGATCGATCCTCGTGATGTCCATCAACACGATGCGCCCGGCCCCGATATTTAGGTGCCCTACTTCGCTGTTGCCCATCTGCCCTTCCGGCAGCCCGACCGATGGGCCCGAAGTGTGAATCAGGGTGTTCGGAAACTGCGCCAGCAGCTTGTCGTAATTCGGCTTGCGCGCCAGGGCGATGGCGTTGCCCTTGCTCTCGGCTCGATAGCCCCATCCATCGAGCACCGTCAGTATGATCGGTTTGGGTCGTTTGCCCATAAGCCGTCAACAATACACGCTATCGCCACGAAATGGACCTTTGGCTCTGTTGCCTCTTGAATGTTCAGCCGTCTCGTCATTCTGAGAGGCTGTGACTTTTTGATTTTTCGCAAAAACCGTCGCTGAAAACATTGAGGTTAGGTGCGAAAAATTCGCGAATTGTGAATAAACTTGCAGCCTCCCAGCGGAGTGTCCCGATCTGTTTCCTCAGGGACTGGCGTATTTGCGATTTCCGCTCGGGACACGCAGTCGAAGAATCCCTCCTGATTTCATCGAGCGACCAGCCGCAACCAAGCATCTTGCCATCGGCAGAGGGCAATAAGGGCAATACCGGTATATTGTATCCGGGGTCGGAGAAGCATATGATGCGCGAAAAATAAGCCGGAAATCGAGTGGAAAGGACTACTCCATGAAACTTGCCTTTGGTTTGGCGTTGTGCGCGTGCTTAACGGGCGCCGTGCTGTGGGCTCAGAGCGACGACTTCGCCGAATATCAGGGCTGGATGAAATCCAATGCCGCTACTGTGGCCGATATCAGTAAGAATCTCACAGCCAAAGACGGCGCCGCGGCCCACACCGGCGTTCGAAAGCTCCAGGAGAACCTGGCCATGGTCATGGCCTATTGGCAGTCCCGAAACGTAACCGACGGCGTCAGATTCGCTCTTGACGCTACCTACGGGGTCGCCCAGGTCGACGTGCTGATCTCTCAGAGTAAGTTCGACGATGCCGCCGCGGCGCTGAAGACGGCTCAAGGCAGTTGCGCCAACTGCCACATGGCCCACCGCGACAAAGCCCCCGACGGATCCTTCAAGATCAAAATAAAGTGAACATCCGATCAGGATGTTCATCCCGAGCGAACATCGTGCGTGAAGGATCTCTCTTGGTATCGTATCCTTCCGTCGGTGGAACACCGATTCATGTGCCCGTACTGTGGTGAAGAAATCTCCATGATCCTGGATCTCTCCGTTCCGCGCCAGGTTTACATCGAAGATTGCGAGGTCTGCTGCAATCCCATCGAGATCAGCTATACCGCTGAAGACGACGAGCTCATCGGCTTCACCGCCAAGCGCCTCGAATAGCAGCGCCCCGGCGCTATGATTTGATCGCGCTCTTCCGCCTGTCTCCCCGAAAGCAACCTCAAAACTGAGTGTCGGCGGCGACGATAGGCGAGCCTTTCCCAGTCGGAGCGTCATACTCTTTGGATAGGTTTTCGACCCGAATCATGGGGCCCCTTTGGGGCGCGCAAAAGTCTACCTGCAGGATGAGCTTTTGCGCGCGAGCTCTTGCACCTTAACAATGTCACGAGGTTCTCAACCCCTAAACAAGGCTGTCAACGCCGCGCCGGACCCAACCTGCAGTGCGTTTTATTTCCGCGTCTGCGGTAAAATGGCCATGCGACCAGGATGGCCGTCCCGAGCGAACATGGTGAAGGAGCGGGGGACCTCTCCTAGGCCCAGCAACCGCTTTACTCCTGCGGTAAAATAAAACATGCTTGAATTCTGCCCCGAGACGCACCTAAGGTCCCCGCGCGCGTTAGTCCACCATCAGCGCGTGTTATCGGTTTTTGCCCGTGGCACAGCCACCTTCAGCGATCCGCCTGCGTTTCCGCGGGGCATAGCCATTGCGGGGCACGGCACAACGGTGCCCAATAGAGCCAACTCCTCTAGAATGATATCCTTGCATGGAAATGGGGGGTACCCCGCTGTTAAAGCAATCCGTCAACTTTATGAATAACGCCATCCGCAATATCGCCATCATCGCCCACGTGGACCACGGCAAAACCACTCTCGTGGACGCCATGCTGCGCCAAAGCGGCATCTTCCGCAGCAATCAGGAAGTCGTCGAGCGCGTCATGGATTCCAACGAACTCGAACGTGAACGCGGCATTACCATCCTGGCCAAGAACACCGCGCTTTTCTATCGCGATATCCGTATCAATATCGTGGATACGCCCGGGCACAGCGACTTTGGCGGCGAGGTCGAGCGCGCACTGCGTATGGTTGACGGCGTGCTCCTCCTGGTGGACGCCAGCGAAGGCCCGCTGCCCCAGACGCGCTACGTCCTGCAAAAGGCCCTGCAGGCGAAGCTTCCTCCCATCGTCGTCCTGAATAAGATCGACCGCTCCGATGCCCGCCCCGCGGCCGTCCTCGACGAAATTTACAGTCTTTTCATCGACCTTGACGCCACCGAAGACCAACTCGATTTTCCGGTGCTCTACACGAACGCCAAGACCGGCGTCGCCCACCGCCAGTGGGGAGAATCCAGCGGAGATGATGCCCGCGATCTCACGTTCCTGTTCGACGCCATTCTGAACACCATCCCCCCGCCCGCCGGCGATCCGCAAAAGACGCTCCAGGTTCAAGTCACCAATCTCGATTACAGCGATTATCTCGGCCGCATCGCCATCGCGCGCGTTTTCGAGGGAACCCTGCACTGCGGCGATCAGGTCGGCATCGCCAAACTCGGCGGCTCTCTTCAAACCACGCGCATCAGCAAGCTCTTTACCTTTCGCGGCCTCGAGCGCGACGAAGCCGAAACCGTCTGCGCGGGAGATATCGTCGCTATCGCCGGCGTCGAAGGCATTCAGATTGGCGAGACTCTCACCGATCCGGAAAATCCTGCTCCGCTCGAGCCGCTGCTGATCGATGAGCCTACGCTGGCCATGATCTTCACGGTCAATAGCTCGCCTCTCTCCGGACGAGACGGCCACTCGGTTACCTCCCGTGACCTGCGTGATCGCCTGCAGAAGGAACTGCTCACTAACGTCTCCATCCGCGTCGAGAATACCGACACTCCGGAAGCGTTTCGCGTCCTCGGCCGTGGCGAATTGCAATTGGCTATTCTCATTGAAACCATGCGCCGCGAAGGATACGAATTGATGGTCGGCAAGCCCGAGATTGTGGTCCGCTCCGAAAACGGCCGCCGCCTCGAGCCGCTCGAGATGCTGGTCATCGATTGCCCGGAAAGCTTCATTGGCATCGTCATGGAAACGCTCGGCGCCCGCCGCGGCGAGCTCACCCAGATGATCAACCACGGCTCTGGCCGCGTGCGCATGGAATTTCGCATTCCCTCGCGCGGCCTGATCGGCCTGCGCGGACAATTGCTCACCGAAACTCGTGGCACTGCCTTGATCCATTCCATCCTTGCGGGCTGGACCGATTACGTCGGCGAAATGGCATCGCGCGCGACCGGGGCGGTCGTCGCCGACCGCGGCGGCATGACCACGGCTTTTGCGCTGTGGAATCTTCAGGAACGCGGTGTGATGTTCGTTGCTCCCGGCACCGAGGTCTACGAAGGGATGATCGTCGGTGATAATTCCCGCGAAGCCGATATGGACGTCAACGTCACGAAAGAAAAAAAGCAGACCAATATGCGCGCTTCCACTGCCGACGAAGCCATTCGCCTGATTCCCCATCGCGAGCTGAGCCTCGAACAGGCCATCGAGTACATCGCCGAAGACGAATACGTGGAAGTCACACCGAAGTCTCTGCGCCTGCGTAAAAAAGTTCTCGACGCCAAGAAGCGCCCTCGCCGCTGGCAGCAGATTCGCGCCAGCGCTGAAACCCCCGCGTGAGCGGATCGCGTTCAGCTAAGGTGTCATTCCGAGGCGTCCGCCCTTGCGCGGACGACGAGGGGGGACCTGGGGGGGAGGAGGACAACATCCAATGGGTGTCGAGCATCATTCGCTGTTTACGATTGGGATAGAGTCGATATTTGAAAATTCTGTGCATAGCTCCGGTAACGGCTCGCTGACCCAGACTAAAGTCTGAGATTGCGCTCGCCGAGAGGTTCAATTCGTTACGCGGAGTACACCGATTCCCGCGATCTTTTCGCCGCAGCGGCCTGCTGCTTTCTCTGCAACGCATGACGAATCGCGCGATAGCCGAGCAGCACGGCGACGACTGCCGCGAAGCGCAGCGGCACGGTTTCGTCCGACTTCACCAGCCAGTAGTAGTGAGTGACCCCGGCGATTGCGCTGATGTAAATCAGATTGTGCAGCATCTGCCAGCGCCGGCCGCCCAGGCGCCGGATCATCCCGCTGGTGGAAGTTGCCGCCAGAGGAATCAGGAGCACAAACGCCGTGAATCCCGCGGTGATGAATGGCCGCTTGTAAACGTCGGCGATCATAGCGTGAACATCGAAACCCGAATACAGCCAGACCCAAGTCGCGAAATGGAGAGAGACGTAAAAGAAGGCGAAGAGACCAAACATGCGCCGGAGGCGAATCAGCCAGTTCTGTTTCAGAATCCGCCGCAGCGGCGTTATCGATAGGGTCGCGCACAGGCCCACCAGTGTCCACGTTCCCGTGGAGTGCGTGATGTATTCAACCGGGTTCGCACCCAACTCGTCGTGGAAACCCATCCAGACGAGATGTGCCAGGGGCGCCAAACATACCAGGAAAATCGGCGGCTTGAGCCACCGTATATTTATGTGCCGAGAAAGATCCTTCATGTTCGAGCGCAAGCGAAGGCGCTCTCAGTAATATTTTCGCAGATCCATCCCGTTGTACATGCTGGCGACTTGATCGCCGTAGCCATTGAACATCAGCGTCTTGATCCGTTTGCCGAAGAACGATCCATCCAGCCGGCGTTCGGTCGCCTGGCTCCAGCGTGGATGATCCACCTGCGGGTTGACGTTGGAGTAGAAGCCATATTCATGGGCATTGGCGAGGTTCCAGGTGGTCGGAGGCATATTCTGCGTGAAGCGAACCTTCACGATCGACTTAATGCTCTTAAACCCGTACTTCCACGGAAGCACCATGCGCACCGGCGCACCATCCTGGTTCGGCAGAGTCTCCCCATACATTCCGAAGGTCAGCAACGCCAGCGGGTTCATCGCTTCGTCGATCCGCAGGCCCTCGACGTAGGGGAGTGCGATCCCCGCGCGCGGCCCGAGCGGCATCTGCTTGATGTCGTAGTAGCTCTGGAAGGCGACAAACTTCGCGCTCGGCTTGGGATCTACAAGCTTCGCCAGCACGCTGAAGGGATAGCCGATCCACGGAACCACGATGGACCACGCCTCCACGCAGCGGTGTCGGTAAATCCGTTCTTCGAGCGGGGCGAGCTTGCGCAACTGTTCGATGTCGAAGTTGCGCGGCTTGTTCACTTCGCCTTCGACCGACACACTCCACGGCGACGTCACGAATTTCGTGGCATTTCTGGACGGATCATTCTTGCCCGTTCCGAATTCATAGTAGTTGTTGTAGCTCTCCACGTCCTTGGCAGGCGTTGGCGGTTCGTCGGTCGAAAAAGGACTCTTCGCTAGCGGCCCCAGCTTCGCTTCGTCGGCGAACACACGCGCCGACTCGAACCAATCCGAAACCGAGCGCGCAGCCAGCGTAACCGCCCCGGTCGCCACCGCGACACCGGCCAGAAATTTTCGCCGATTCATATACGCGGAATTCGGGGTGACTTCGGAATAGGGGATATCGCTGGGCTTCTTGATCAGCATGGCTGCCTCCGTGACGCCGGTCTCTTATCTGATTTTACCGCGTTTGTTGAAGGTTGGTGTAACGATCCTCGGCATTTTTGGTACTTAAAGTCATCCGGCTCCCCGATCGGCCGCCGTCGCCCCGGTCGCCGCACGTGGCAGCGTGATCTGCTTAGCGTAGAGTTCGCGCACGCGTTCCAGCGTATCGATCTGCTCCGGTGTCTTGTCCGCACGGATTCGCAGAATTCGCGGAAAGCGAAGCGCAAATCCGCTTTCGTGCCGGTTCGAGCGCTGCATGTTGTTGAAGGCCACCTCCAGCACGATTTTTGGCTCCACGATGCGCCGGAATCCCTGATCTTGCAAAGTGTGCTTCACAAAATAATCCGTGAACTCGTGGATCTCGGCGTCGGTAAGTCCGGAATAAGCTTTCCCGATATTGAGCAGACGATCGCCTTGGCGCACGGCAAAGGTATAGTCGGAGAGCACGCCGTGACGTTTGCCGTGGCCATATTCCACCGCCGTAACGACAACGTCCAGCGTGGCGAAGGGCTCTTTCAGCTTGAACCAGAAGCGGCCGCGGCGTCCCGGGGTATAGAGCGAGTCCGGAGCCTTGGCGACGATTCCTTCGTGCCCTGCGGCCAGAGCGGCCCGAAAACTTTCCTCGAGCGCCTCGCGCGTCTCGCACATACGTTCCGGCGCCAGTCGCAGCTGCTTCGTTTGTGCCGGCGCGAGAAGGTGCTTCAGCCGGCGGCGCCGTTCGACGAAAGGCGTATCCAAAAGAAGCTCGCCGTCGTAATAAAGAAGATCGAACAGCACGAACTTCACAGGAATTTCTTCCATCAGCCAGAGATCGGGATTCCGGCGCCCCAGCCGTTTCTGAAGTTGTGTGAAGGGCAAAGCTTGCGCTCCGTGCCAAGCGAGAATCTCCCCGTCGACGATGAATTCGCCGGGCAGTGCGAGCAGGGGATCACGCAATTCGGGGAATTCGATCACTTCGTCCAGCGTCCGCGAAAAAATCTTCACACCGTTGCCGCTTTTATGCGCCTGCGCACGAATGCCGTCATATTTTTCTTCCACGACCATCGGCTCGGCGGCGTTCTGGAAAACCTCTGCGGCAGTTTCAACAGGAGTTGCTAGCATGAAGTCGATTGGATGAAAGAGCCGGAAGCGCACCGTTTCGAGCTCATTGCGAAACGCGCATTGCAGCGTTTCGCCGATATCGCCGAGCAGCATATTGGCGCGCCGCACGGAGGCGAGGGGGCGTTCATAGGCCTTGGCGATGGCTTCCTCCACCAGGCTCTCGCGGAGGCCAATGCGCAGATCGCCGGTCATGACCTTGACTATGTACTTCAC
>Ga0209577_10002639_pt1 | contig 17120 bp, 19 predicted proteins | sample GraSoiAngelo_109_FD_185874 | JGI IMG/M metagenome (GOLD analysis project Ga0209577, IMG submission 185874) | Grasslands soil microbial communities from the Angelo Coastal Reserve, California, USA - 14_0903_12_20cm (SPAdes) (version 2) | ecosystem: Environmental > Terrestrial > Soil > Grasslands...
GCTGCAGCCGCGCGACGTCCTCGCCCCGGCGCTGACCCGCGGCGCCTCGGCGATCGTCGTCGGCCACAACCACCCGAGTGGCGACCCCTCGCCGAGCGCCGCCGACCGTCGGGTCACCACCGCGCTCCGCGAGGCGGCGATCATCGTCGGCGTCCCCCTCCTCGACCACCTCATCCTCACCCGCCACGGCCAGTACTCCTTCCGCGACGCCGAGGGCTGGGACCTGGAGGACCCCGCCGAGTGACGGACGGCCGGGGGTTCGGGCACGATGCGGGGCATGACGGCGCTGCGCGGCACCCGGACCGAGGCCAACCTCCGCGCCGCCTTCGCCGGCGACTCCCAGGCCGACCGCCGCTTCGTCTACTTCGCCCGGCGTGCGGACATCGAGGGACGCGCCGGGGCGGCGCGGCTCTTCCGCGACCTCGCCGCGGGCGAGACCGGCCACGCGCTCGGCCACCTCGAGCTCCTCGAGGAGGTGGGCGACCCGGTCACCGGCATGCCGCTGGGGGACACCGCGGCCAACCTCCGCAGCGCCCTCGCCGGGGAGACGCACGAGCACACCGAGCTGTACCCTGCGCTCGCCCGGACCGCCCGCGAGGAGGGGTTCGAGGAGATCGCCGACTGGTTCGAGGCGCTCGGCGGCGCCCACCGCCTCCGGGCGCGGCGGCTCGCCGCGACGCTGCGGGCGCTGACCGAGGCGGGGGAGGAGGAGCAGACATGAGGCCGCTCGCCGCCGACGAGGTGCGACCGCCCGCCGTCTACGAGGCGGTGCGGGCGGAGGCGCTCCACGACCTGCTCGCGCAGCGGTCGTCGCGGAGCATCGCGGTCGGCGACCTCATCGCCCTCCTCTTCGAGAACCGGGTCACCGTCGCCGGCGCCCTCGAGGAGCAGCTCCGCGCCGCCCAGATCGAGGAGCCGGGGCGGATCGCCGCGGAGGTGGAGGTGTTCAACGCCCTCCTCCCCGGGGAGCGGGAGCTCACCGCCACCCTCTTCCTCGACTGCGACGACCCCGCCGAGGCCGGCCGCCGGATGCGCGACCTGCCCGGGCTCTCGGCGCACGTCCACCTCGAGGTCGACGGCAGCCGGGTGGAGCGGGTGGAGACCGCCGCCTCTCCTCCGGAGGCCGGCGACGAGACCGTGGCCCTCCTCCGCTTCCGCCTCAGCGAGGATCAGTGCGCCGCGGTGGAGCGCGGTGGCGAGGTGGTGGCGCTCTGCGACCATCCCGGACACCGCGCCCGCACCGTCCTCGACGACGCTCAGCGGCGCGCCCTCGCCGAGGACCTGGGCCGCTGATCACCGCGACCCCGGGCGGCTCGAGGCCGCGGGTGCTGGTCGACGCCACCGCGCTCCGCGACGGCCGGTCCGCGGCGGGCATCGGCCGCTACGTCGCCCGCCTGCTCGCCGCGCTCGAGGCGCTCCCCGACGGGCCCCGGGTGACCGTGGTGCGGCCGCCGGGCCGGGCCCGCAGCGAGAACCGCGGCTGGCGCTGGCTCGCCGGCCAGCCGTGGGCGCTGGGGACGGCCGTCGCGCGGCGGCCGGTCGCGGTGCACGGTCCCGCGGGCGAGCCGGTGCTCGGCTGGCCGCTGCGCCGGCAGGTGGTCACGGTCCACGACGTCGTCCCCTGGACCGCGGCGGCGGCCCACCCGCCGGGACCCGGCCTGGCCGCGTACCTCGCGGTGCAGCGCCGGCTGCTGCGCGGCTGCGGGGCGCTGATCGCGGTGAGCGCGACGGTCGCGGCGGAGGCGGCGGCGGCCCTGGACATCCCCGAGGCGCGGTTCGCGGTCGTCGCCGAGGGCGTCGAGGCGCCCTTCACGAGCGAGCCGGGCGCCGCGGATGCCCGGCTGCGGGCGGCCGCCGGCGCCCCCGAGGGCGGCTACCTGGTCTGGGCGGGGAGCCTGCGCAGCCCCGACCCGCGCAAGGCGCTCGATGTCCTCGTCGAGGCTGTCGGCCTGCTCGAGAAGGAGGGACGGGGGGTCCCGCTCGTGCTCGCCGGTGCACCGGGGGCGGCGTCGGTCGAGCTCGCCGGGCTCGCCCGGGAGCGCTCGGTCCGCCTCCACCTCCCCGGCTTCGTCAGCGACGAGGCGCTCGCCGCGCTCTACCGAGGCGCGGCCGCGGCGGTGCTGCCCTCGCGCCACGAGGGGTTCGGGTTGCCCGCGCTCGAGGCGATGGCATGCGGCGCGCCGCTGGTCGCCGGCCGCGCCGGCAACCTCCCCGACCTCTGCGGCGACGCCGCCCTGCTGGTGTCGCCCGGCGACGCCCGCGAGCTCGCCTCCGCGCTGGGGGCGGTTCTCGGCGATGTCGAGGTCGCCGCGCGGCTGCGCGCCGCCGGTCCGCGGCGGGCGGATGCCTTCAGCTGGCGCCGCTGTGCCGAGGAGACCTCCGCGGTGTACCGGGCGATATGCTCCGGGGCGTGAGCGACCTCCCCGCCGACCTGCTCGCCATCCTGGTCTGCCCCCAGTGCCGCGGACCGCTGGTCACCGAGCCGGCGGCGCTGCGCTGCGACGCCTGGTGATGCTCATCGACGAGGCGACCCCGGTTCCCGCCGAGGGCTGAGCCCGGGCCGGCACCACCTGCCCGCACCTCTCCGACGCCGAGACGGTGCGGCGCCGCGGTCCAGCGGCGGCCTCGTGATCGCCCGGTCGGGGCGGCGGCAGGACCCGCGGGCCGTGGAAGAATGGGGATCGTGAGCAGCCCGCGCCCCGTACTCCCCTTCACCGCGCTCGTCGGCCAGGAGTCGATGAAGGAGTCGCTGCTGCTCAACGCCATCAACCCGGGGATCGGCGGGGTGCTCATCCGCGGCGAGAAGGGGACCGCGAAGTCGACCGCGGTCCGCGCCCTGGCCCGGCTGCTCCCCGACGTCGAGGTGGTCGCCGACTGCCGCTACGGATGCGATCCCGCCCAGCCCGACACCCTCTGCGCGGACTGCCGCGCCCGGGTGGCGGCGGGGGAGGAGCTGCCCCGGACCACCCGGCAGATGCGGGTCGTCGAGCTGCCGATCAACGCCTCCGAGGACCGGGTGGTCGGAACCATCGACGTCGAGGCGGCGATCAAGCAGGGCGAGCGCCGCTTCGAGCCCGGGGTGCTCGCCGAGGCGAACCGGAACATCCTCTACGTCGACGAGGTGAACCTCCTCGACGACCACCTCGTCGACGTGCTCCTCGACGCGGCGGCGATGGGGGTGAACGTCGTCGAGCGCGAGGGGATCTCGATGTGGCACCCGTCGCGCTTCATCCTCGTGGGGACGATGAACCCCGAGGAGGGGGAGCTGCGTCCCCAGCTGCTCGATCGCTTCGGGCTCTGCGTCGACGTCCGCGGCCTGCGCAGGCTGCGCGATCGCGTCGCCGTCCTCGAGCAGGACCAGCGGGTCCAGCGGGGCGAGGGATGGGAGGAGACCGCCGAGGCCGAGCGCCGGCTCGGAGCGGTGATCGACCGCGCCGAGGACCTTCTCCCTCTCGTCGACATCCCCGCGGCGATGCGCCAGTTCATCTCCCTGATCTGCGTCGACGCAGGCGCCGTCGGGCACCGCGCCGACATCGTCGTCAGCCGGGCCGCGCGCACCCTCTGCGCCGCCCGCGAGGCGACCGCGGTCGTCGCCCACGAGGTTACCGAGAAGGAGCGCGAGCGCCCCGCCGACGCCCTCCAGGTCACCCCGCAGGACGTCATCCGCGCCGCCGAGCTCGCCCTCGCCCACCGCCGCCGCGACGCCGGCCAGCCGTCCGCGGAGCAGAGCGGCGATGGGATCGCCGACAGCGCTCGCGAGCGCCTCAAGCAGATGGAGGCCGACGCGCAGGGCACGAGCACCGAGGTCGGATCGGAGCAGGTCCAGGCCAGTCCCGCGGGGAGCGGCGGCGACCGCGGCGAGGGCAGCGCGGTGCAGTCGCCGGAGCGCACCGAGGCGCAGGACCCCGCGCCCGGCCAGGTCGAGACCACCTTCAGCGGCGACGTCTTCCGCCGCACCGCCGGCAAGCGCAACCTCACCCGCAGCGGCGACAAGCGCGGCAGATACGTGCGCAGCACCCAGGTGGAGCGCACCACCGACCTCGCCTTCGACGCCACCCTGCGCGCCGCCGCCCCCTACCAGCGCACCCGCCGACTCGATGAGGCGGTCGCCGACGAGGACCCCGCGCTGCTCCTCGAGCGCCACGACCTCCGTCAGAAGGTCCGCCAGCGCAAGACCGGGACGCTGATCGTCTTCGTCGTCGACGCCAGCGCGTCGATGGACGCCGAGCAGCGCATGCAGGCGACCAAGGGCGCCGTGCTCTCCCTCCTTCGCGACGCCTACGTTCGCCGTGACAAGGTCGCGCTCGTGGTCTTCAGCGGGCGCACCGCCCGGGTGGTGCTGCGTCCCACCGCGAGCGTCGACCTCGCCGAGGACCGCCTCCAGCGGCTCACCGTCGGCGGCACCACCCCGCTCACCCACGGCCTCGTCGCCGGGCTCAAGCTGATCCGCACCGAGCGGCTGCGCGACCCCACCGTGTACCCGCTGATGGTGCTGATCAGCGACGGCCGCGGGAACATCTCGCTCTTCGGCGAGGAGCCGATCGTCGAGGCGCAGCGGGTGGCGGCACAGATCAAGTCGGAGAACGTGCGCTCCCTGGTCATCGACTCGGCGCGCGACTACACCCAGCACTCGCAGCTGCCGCGCATCGGCGGCCGCGGTGCCCAGCCGCTCTTCGGCGGCTATGCGTTCAACGCCTGCCTCGACCTCGCCGGGCGTCTGGGAGGTCGCTACTTCGGCCTCTACGACCTCTCCCAGGGGGCGATCCTCCAGTCCGTGCAGCAGGAGCTCCGCGCCGGGTGAGCGGGCCGGCTCTGCGAGAATCCCCCCCATGAAGCTGAACTCCGGACCGGCGCGCACCATCTTCCCCTTCACCGCACTCGTCGGCCAGGAGTCGATGAAGCAGTCGCTGGTGCTCAACGCGATCAACCCCGCGATCGGCGGGGTGCTCATCCGCGGCGAGAAGGGGACGGCGAAGTCGACTGCGGTGCGCGCCCTCGCGCGGCTGCTCCCCGAGTTCGAGGTGGTCGCCGACTGCCGCTACGGCTGTCCCCCCGACCAGCCCGAGGTGCAGTGCGCCGACTGCCGCGCCCGGGTGGCGGCGGGGGAGGCGCTGCCCCGGACCCGCCGCCAGATGAGAGTCGTCGAGCTGCCGATCAACGCCTCCGAGGACCGGGTGGTCGGGACCATCGACATCGAGGCGGCGATCAAGCAGGGCGAGCGCCGCTTCGAGCCCGGGGTGCTCGCCGAGGCGAACCGGAACATCCTCTACGTCGACGAGGTGAACCTCCTCGACGACCACCTCGTGGACGTGCTCCTCGACGCCGCGGCGATGGGGGTGAACGTGGTGGAGCGCGAGGGGATCTCGGTCTGGCACCCGTCGCGCTTCATCCTCGTGGGGACGATGAACCCCGAGGAGGGGGAGCTGCGTCCCCAGCTGCTCGATCGCTTCGGGCTCTGTGTCGACGTCCGTGGCCTGCGCTCGGTCGAGGAGCGCGTCGAGATCGTCCATCGACGCGAGCTGTTCGAGGAGGATCCCGACGCCTTCGTCGAGACCTACGAGGAGCCCGAGCAGGCCGAGGCCGAGCGGATCGCCGCCGCCATCGCCAACCTCCCCGGGGTGGAGGTCGACCGCCAGGTGCTCGTCGCCATCGCCGCGCTCGGCATCGAGCTCGACGTCGACGGCCACCGCGCCGACCTCGTGACCCGCAAGGCCGCCCAGGCGCTCACCGCGTACGAGGGCCGGCCGCGGGTCGGCCTCAAGGAGATCGAGCTGGTCGCGCCGACGGTCCTCGCCCACCGGGTGAAGCCCTCGGCGCAGGGCGGCCAGCGCACCGTCAACATCGGCGAGATCCTGCGCAACGCGGTCGGCGGCGACTGATCCTGCAACACCGGGGGCGGCGGAGCGGTCGATACCCGGCAGAGGCCCCAGGCGTGCCGACTGGGTGCGACCGCACCACGGTCGCCGGCGCACCGGGACGAAGGGAGGGAGCCATGCGCCGACCGGGAGTGGTCGCAGCGATGGTCGTGCTGCTCGCAGGCGTGGCGATCGGGACGGCTCCGACGACGTCGTCGGCCGCCGCGCCGGCGACGGTGGTGCGGTCCGAGGTCGCCTTCACCGTGACCAACCCGCTCGACCCCGGTCAGCAGCACACGGTCCGCGGCACCCTGGTGCGCCCCGAGGGCTGCACCAGCTCGGTGCTCCTCGCCGAGCACGGTCTCTCCTACAGCCGCTATGCGTGGGACTTCCCGCTCAACCCCGCCACCTACTCGATGGCGGAGGGGCTCGCCGAGCGAGGCCACGCGCTGCTCGCCATCGACGAGCTCGGGTACGGCGCGTCCGACCATCCCAACGGCTACACGCTCACGGTGCAGGCGTACCACTGGCGTCTCGGGACGTGTTCAGCTACATCGACTACGCGCGACTCGGGACCGTGCACGACCTCAATCCCTATCTAGCGATTCCCGCCAATGTGCGCTCTGACCCCGCCTTCGCCCACGTCGGCCTCATCGGTCACTCCGCGGGGAGCGAGATCGTCGAGCTCGCGGCGGGCGGCTTCCGCGACGCCGACGCGCTCATCGTCACCGGCTACGAGCACACCCCCACCGGGGTATCGCAGGACTGGCTCGCCCGGGAGTGGATCCCCGGCGACAACACCCGCGCGGCGCAGTCCGACTACGAGTACTTCGAGACCGATCCCCGCACCCGCGCCGCGGACATGTACACCGCCGCAGGCGCCGACCCCGACGTGATCGCGCGGGACAACCGGCTCGCCAACCTCACCCCCTCGGGCGAGATCTACTCGATCGGCCTGCAGCCCTCGCGCTCGGTGATCGGAGGCATCACCGCGCCGCTGCTCGTGATCCTCGCCGCCGACGACGCCATCTTCCCGCCCGCCGGCGCCGACGCGGAGATGTCCCTCTTCGCCTCGGCGACCGACAAGACCCTGTACATCGTGCCCGGCACCGGCCACGTGCTCACCCTGCACCGCAGCGCACCGACCACCACCGCCATGGTCGCCTCCTGGCTGGAGAACCACGAGGCGGTGATGCCCCGCTGCTGAGCCCGACCCGGCGGCTCAGCCGGCCGCGGTCATCTCGTCGTCGTCGTCCTCGAGTCGGCGGGGACGGCGGTCGAACACGGTCTGGCGCAGCAGCCGCTGGAGCACGCCGCTGCTGACCTCGACCGGGACCTCCGTGGGCTTGCGGTCGAGCACTCGGCGGGTGATGTGCACTCCGTGGCGAGGGAGGATGCGGCGCAGGTAGCCCCAGGTGTCATAGAGGCCGGTGGACACGGACTCGTAGCCGTGCTGCAGGACCATCAGCCGCGCCGAGTACGACATGATCTCGTGGAAGAACATCTTCTCGTCGTCGGGACGAGGCTCGATGAGCAGGATGTCGACCTCGGGATGGCGCGCGCGCACCGCGCGGATGTGGTCGCGCAGGCCGTCGTGGAGCATGCCGCGGAGCACCTGGTTGTAGATGCCACGCAGCCCGAGGTCGCTGAGCCGGGTGCCGACCTGCTCACGCATCCGGTCGGGCACGTTCATCGAGCGGGCGTCCAGAGGGACGATCGGGTTGACGACGACGATCAGGGTCGCCCCGCGCTCGACGGCGACGTCGATGGACGCGTTGCCCTTGATGCCGCCGTCGATGTAGTCGACGCCGTCGATCCGGATCGGGCGGAAGAGCACCGGCAGCGCCGAGCTCGCCGCCGCCGCCCTGCTGATCGGTACGTGGGCGTTGGAGTCGCGGTTGAAGACCACCCGCTCGTCGGAGTCGACGGCGCAGGCGACGATGTGCAGCTCCGGGTCGAGCTCACGGAAGTCGTCGGTGAGGCCGGGGAGGCTGAAGATGTTGTGGAGGTACCCGGCGAGGGCGCCGTGGTCGAAGAGCCCGGTGGGGAGCAGCGGGCTGAGCATCCCCAGGAAGTCGAGCCCGCCGAGCTTGCCGGGGTGGCGGGCCAGCTCCCAGACGGTCTCCTGGAGGAGCCGGGGGAGGCGGAGCAGCCGGGTCGCGAACTCGGCGACGTTGGGGCGGTAGAGGGCGAGCTGGGTGGGGGGCCGCAGGTCGCGGTTGGTCCCGGCCAGGCCCATCGCCATCGCCGCCGGGCTCACCCCGTTGGCGAGCAGGGCGCCGACGATCGAGCCGGCGCTGGTCCCCACGTAGATGTCGAAGTCGTTGACCGTGAGATCGACGAGGAGGTCGTCGAGGGCGCGGAGCGCCCCGATCTCGTAGGCGAGCCCGGTGATCCCTCCACCGCACAGCACCAGTGCGCGACGGCCACCGGTGGGGTCGGGTCGAGGGCCGCCGTTGGGCTGCATTCCGGCGACTGCCCGCATGCGTCGATCATACGGGCAGTAGATTCTCTGGAGGTACCCACCGAATAGGGGGTTGCGGCGGGGATCGAAGGGTGCACGGGGGACCCAGCCATGCAGGTGGTGCCGGGCTTCCATGTCGGGGAGCAGACCCGGGGCGGGCGCGTCTACCTGCTCGTCGACGCCGGGAGCTGCATCCTGGTCGACACCGGGGCGGCCGACGGCGCCCTCGGCGCCGGCCAGCTGATCGAGGCGGCAGGGCGCCGTCCCTACGAGGTCCGGCTCATCCTCCTCACCCACGACCACGCCGGCCACTCCGGCAACGCCGCGGCCCTCCGCGAGCTCACCGGCGCCCCGGTGGCGGCGAGCGAGGCCGCCGCCCGGGTGCTCGCCCACCCCCCGCCGCCGCGCCGGGGGGCGCTCGACCGGCTCCTCGGCCGGGGCCAGCCGCCGCCGCCGGTCCTGGTCGACCGCCTCGTCGAGCCCGGCGAGCGCATCGACCTCGCCGGGGGCATCACCGTGCTGGGGACCTGGGGCCACGCCCCCGGCCACCTCTCGTTCCACCTCCACGGCCCCGACGCCCTCTGCCTCGGCGACGCCGCCTCGGTGGGGCGCGACGGCCTCGGGCCGCCCCCGGTGCGGCCCTGCGCCGACCTGGTGGCCGCGGCGGTGAGCCTGCGGCGGCTGCGCGACGTCGAAGCCCGGGTGCTCGCCCCCGGCCACGGCCACGCCTCGGTGGACGGCCGTCTCCCGGCGCGCCGCACCCACTGACCGGCGGTCACGGCTGGACCCTCTAGACTTGCGCCCGTGAGCGACCAGGCCATGCGGCGGATCCGCAACTTCTCGATCATCGCCCACATCGACCACGGGAAGTCGACGCTCGCCGACCGGCTGCTGGAGTTCACCGACACCGTCGCGGCGCGGGATATGCAGGACCAGCTGCTCGACCAGCTCGACCTCGAGCGCGAGCGCGGCATCACCATCAAGGCGCAGGCGGTGCGTCTTCTCTACACCGCGAGCGACGGCGAGACCTATGAGCTCAACCTCATCGACACCCCTGGACACGTGGACTTCGCCTACGAGGTGTCGCGATCGCTCGCGGCGTGCGAGGGCGCCGTCCTCGTCGTCGACGCCGCCCAGGGGATCCAGGCGCAGACCCTCGCCAACGTCTACCAGGCGCTCGAGAACGACCTCACCATCGTCGCGGTGATCAACAAGATCGACCTGCCCGCGGCCGATCCGGAGCTGGTGCGCAAGGAGATCGAGGAGGTCATCGGGCTACCCGGCGACGAGGCCATCCTCGCGAGTGCGCGCGAGGGCATCGGCACCCGCGACATCCTCGAGGCGGTGGTGCAGCGGGTGCCGCCCCCCAAGGGCGATCCCGACGCGCCCCTCAAGGCGCTGATCTTCGACAGCAAGTACGACATCTACCGCGGCGTCGTGGTCTACGTCCGTATCGTCGACGGCGCCATCAAGCCGGGGATGCGCATGCGGATGATGCACAGCGGCCGCGACTTCGTCGTCGACGAGGTCGGCGTGTTCCGGCCGGTGATGACCCCAATCGAGGAGCTGTGCACCGGCGAGGTCGGCTACGTCATCGCCTCCATCAAGAACGTCGGCGACAGCCGGGTCGGCGACACCGTCACCAACGCCGAGCGGCCCGCAACCTCGGCGCTGCCCGGCTACCGGAAGGCGACGCCGATGGTCTTCGCCGGCATCTTCCCGGTCGACAGCGAGGACGTCCAGGAACTCAAGGAGGCGCTCGAGAAGCTCAACCTCAACGACGCCTCGCTGGTGTGGGAGGCGGAGTCCTCGGCGGCGCTCGGCTTCGGCTTCCGCTGCGGCTTCCTCGGCCTGCTCCACATGGAGATCGTCCAGGAGCGGCTCGAGCGCGAGTTCGGGCTCTCGCTGATCGCCACCGCGCCGACCGTCGAGTACCGGGTGCGGCTGCGCAACGGCAGCGTGCTCGCCGTCGACAACCCGGAGATGCTCCCCGACCCCACCTACATCGAGGCGATCGAGGAGCCGCGCACCAAGGCGTCGATCATGGTGCCCCAGGTGTACGTCGGGGCGATGATGGAGCTCTGCCAGGAGCGACGCGGAGAGTTCAGCGACATGCAGTACCAGCCCGGTGACCGGGTGGTGCTGAGCTACGACCTGCCCCTCGGCGAGATCATCCACGACTTCTACGACCAGCTGAAGTCGCGGAGCAAGGGCTACGCGTCACTCGACTACGAGGTCGACGGCTTCCGCGAGGAGAAGCTGGTCAAGCTCGACGTGCTCGTCAGCGGCTCGCCCGTCGACGCGCTGAGCATGATCGTGCACCGTGACAAGGCGCGCGAGCAGGGGCGCAGGCTGGTGGAGCGGCTGAAGAAGCTGATCCCCCGCCAGCTCTTCGAGGTGCCGATCCAGGCGGCGATCGGGGGCAAGATCATCGCCCGCGAGACGGTGTCGGCGCAGCGCAAGGACGTCATCGCCAAGTGCTACGGCGGCGACATCACCCGCAAGCGCAAGCTGCTCGAGAAGCAGAAGGAGGGCAAGCGCCGGCTCAAGCGCATCGGCAACGTCGACATCCCGCAGGAGGCGTTCATGGCCGTCCTGCAGCTCGACGACTAGCGCAGATGCCACGCGCCCAGAAGAAGCGCGCGGCGCGGGCGGCGGCGGCTCCCGGGGCGACGCCGGCGCCGAGGGCGGCCGCGTCCCGGGCCACGCCGGCGGCGCCGGAGGACACCGGGCCCCAGCCCTGGTCGATCCGCGGGCTGCTCGTCATCGCCGGGCTGGTCGCGGTCCTCCAGCTGCCGCTCGCGCTCCTCGACAGCTTCCGCAACGGGCACCAGCACGGCTACGGCATCTACCTGATCGCGAGCCTCGCCCCGATCTCGCTGCCCCAGCAGATCGAGATCCTCGTCGCCTACGTCATCGTGATGCCCGTCGCCCGGCGGCTGGCCGGGGAGCACCGCTCGATGGGCATGCTCGAGACCCTCGGCCTCGGTGCGGTCACCCTGATCGCCCTGACCGCGCTCTGGCAGATCGCCCTCATCGCCGCCGGCGGCAACCCCGTCGACACCAAGGGGAACGTCGCCCCCGCGGCGCTCGTCGCCGGGGCGTTCGCTGACGTCGCGGGCCTGGTGGGCGGCGCGGTCCTGTACCCGGTCATCCAGCGGCGCTTCCGGCCGGGGCGGGGGCGGGGCCGGTGATCCGCTCGCTCTACCTGCACATCCCCTTCTGCGAGCGCAAGTGCGAGTACTGCGACTTCGCCTCGGTGGCGGGCCGGCGCGGCGAGGCGGAGTACGTCGAGGCGCTGCGGTGGGAGATCCGGCAGCTCGCCGGGGCTGTGCCGGGGACGGTGCTCGACACCGTGTTCGTCGGCGGCGGCACCCCCGGCCTCATCGAGCCGGCGCGGCTCGCCGCGATCCTCGACGAGGTCCGCTCCGGCTTCGCCCTCGCTCCCGGGGCCGAGGTGACGATCGAGGCCAACCCCTCGAGCACGAGCGCCTCCCGGGCCGCCGCCTGGCGGGAGGCCGGCTGCACCCGGGTCTCGCTCGGGGTCCAGAGCCTCGAGCCCGACGTGCTCCGCTTCCTCGGCCGGGTGCACGACGCCGGCCGGGCCCTGGCCGCGGTCGCCGAGGTGCGCGAGGGCGGGTTCGAGCAGGTGAGCTGCGACCTCATCTACGCGGTCCCGGGGCTCGACGACGCCCGCTGGGCGGCGACCGTCGAGCGCCTCCTCGACCTCGACCCCGGTCACCTCTCCTGCTACGAGCTGACCGTCGAGGAGGGCACCCCACTCCACCGCGCGGTGGGGCGGGGTGCGGTGCGGGTGGTCGACGCCGAGATCGCGCTCCGCCAGCACTGGGTCGCCGTCGACCTCGCCGGCGCCGCCGGCTACCGGCAGTACGAGGTGAGCAACCTCGCCCGCCCCGGCCTCGAGTGCCGGCACAACCTCGCCTACTGGCGCAACCGCCACTACCTGGGCGCGGGGACCGGCGCCCACGGCCACCTTCCCCCCGCCGCCGCCCGCGCCCTCGGGCTCGTCGACGACCCCGGCGACGCCGTCGCCGTCCGCTACTGGCACGTGCGCAGCCCCGACCGCTTCACCGCGATCGCGTCCGGCAGACGCCTCCCTGTTGAGGGCTTCGAGCTCCTCGGCGCCGCCGCCCACGAGGCGGAGCGGGTGATGGTCGGTCTGCGTCTCGCCGGCGGGGTGGCCGTGGAGGAGGAGGGGCCGCGTCGGGAGGCGCAGGAGCTCGCCGCCGGCGGTCTGCTCGAATGGGACGGCCACACCGCCCGCGCCACCCGCCGCGGCCAGGCGGTGCTCAACGCGGTCGTGGAGCGCCTCGTCGGTGCACGCTGACCACGGTCGGGCCGGTCGCTGACCCACCGGAAGGTTGCGTCAATCGACCCTGCGGATGCGGATCGGTCACGACTTCTTCGCGACGCCTTCGGGCGAGCGGGGCGTCCCGCACCATACGGGCCAAGCATGGACCGACCCCCTATCCACCGGCCTCCCCCCGCCGCACTCGTGACCGCGCTGGTGCGCGCCGGCGTGTCTGTCGGCACGGCCATGGCCATGGAGCGCTGGAAGGCTCAGGAGGTGCTCGACCTGCTCGGCGGCACCCACTCGGCGTCCCGCAGCGGCGACGAGGGCTTCGCCCGGCCGGCGTGATAGGATTAGCACTCGGTGCTGGTGAGTGCTAAACCTGGGGGTGCGGTGAGGACGTGGACTTCGAGCTGACCCTCGACGCCCGCAAGCAGCAGATCCTGAAGGCGGTGGTCTCCGACTACACCGAGACCGGCGTGCCGGTGGGCTCGGTCGCCCTCGCCGTGCGCCACCTCGGCTCGTGGTCGTCGGCGACGATCCGCAACGAGCTCTCCACCCTGGTGGAGATCGGCTATCTGCTCCAGCCCCATGCGTCCGCGGGGCGGATCCCCTCCGACCGCGGCTACCGGTACTACGTCGACTTCCTCATGGAGGAGGAGCAGGTCAGCCCCGCGGTGCGCCGCCAGGTCGACCCCGTCTTCCCCACCCGGCCGGCGGCGGTCGAGGAGCTGCTCGAGGCGGCGGCGATGGTGCTCGCCCTGGTCACCGACGCGGTGAGCATCGTCACCGGTCCGCGGGCGCTGGGCTCGCGGCTCAAGCACCTCGACGTGGTCTCGCTCGACCCCCACCACGCGCTCCTCGTCGTCCTGCTGGAGGGCAACCTCCTCCAGCAGCAGGTCTTCCCGCTCAGCGTCCCCGCCGAGCAGGAGACCCTGAGCCGGATCGCCGCCGAGCTCAACGCCGTGCTCCGCGGCCTCGACCCCGACGCCATCGAGGCGGTGCCCCGTCGGGACGCCGGCGACGCGATCGCGGCGCTCCGCGCCGACACCATCGCCCAGGTGCTCCTGGTGATGCGCTCCGACGGCGCCGGCGAGGACACCGTGGTCATCCACGACGGGGTGCGCAACCTGCTCCGTCAGCCCGAGTTCGGCGACGTCGTCCGGCTCCGGCAGGTGCTCGACATCGTCGAGGAGGAGCGGGCCCTCGGCCAGCTGCTCGCCTCGCTCGACCTCGCCAAGTCGGTCCAGGGTGTGCACGTGGTGATCGGCGCCGAGAACGAGGTGGAACAGCTTCGTGGCTGCAGCCTGGTTTTGACCACCTACCGTGCGGGGGACGCTGCTCGTGGCACCATCGGGGTGCTGGGCCCCACCCGCATGCGCTACTCGCAGGTCTCCCCGCGAGTCCGATACGTCTCGCAGCGGGTGGGCCAGGCCCTCGAGCGGTTGCTCGGCTGACCGATGCCCACCTGACAGGAACCCCCATGGACCACATCCCCGAGGGCGACCCCGCGCCCCCCGCCGAGGCGGGTCTCACCCCACCGCCGCTCGAGCCCGAGGCGCCGGACGGCGCTGTCGCCGAGACCGCAGAGGACCCTGCGGAGCTCCGCGCGATGCTCGCCGAGCGCGAGAGCCAGTACGTCCGGCTCGCCGCCGACTTCGAGAACTTCCGCCGCCGCAAGGCGCAGGAGCTCAGCGACCGCGTCCGCTACGGGAGCGAGGACGCGGCCCGCGCCCTGCTCCCTGCGCTCGACAACCTCCGCCGCGCCGTCGACCACGCACCCGAGGGCACCGACAACGCCTTCCTCGAGGGCGTGCGGTTGACCATCCGCCAGTTCGAGGACGCGCTCACCGCACTCGGTGTCACCCCCATCGAGGCGGTCGGCGCGCGCTTCGACCCCAGCGTCCACGAGGCCGTCGCCGGGGTGGAGTCGCCCGAGGTCGAGCACGACACCGTGGTCGACGAGCTGCAGCGCGGCTACCGCCTCCACGACCGCGTGATCCGGCCGAGCATGGTCCGGATCGCCCATCCCTCCGCCCCCCGGTCCACCCGGTAGCGATGCCCAAGCGCGACTACTACGAGGTGCTGGGGGTCGGCCGGGACTGCGGGCCCGAGGATCTGAAGAAGGCCTACCGGCGGCTCGCCATGCAGTACCACCCCGACCGCAACCAGGGGGACAAGCAGGCCGAGGAGCGGTTCAAGGAGGTGGGGGAGGCCTACACCTGCCTCAGCGATCCCCAGAAGCGCCAGCGCTACGACGCCTTCGGCCACGCCGGCGACGGCATGCCCGACATGGGTGGCTTCAGCTTCGACTCCGCCTTCGACCTCTTCGACATGTTCTTCGGCGGCGGCCGCCGAGGCCGGGCGCGGAGCGGCCCCCAGCGGGGCTCGGACCTGCGCATGAACCTCGAGATCACCCTTCGCGAGGCGGTGTTCGGCTCCAACCGCACCGTCGAGGTGCCCCGCGCCGACACCTGCCCCGAGTGCTCGGGGTCGGGCGCCGAGCCCGGCACCTCGCCGGTCCAGTGTCCCCAGTGCAATGGCTCCGGCCAGGTGCGCCGCGCGGTGCAGTCGATCTTCGGCCAGGTCGTGAACGTCACCGCCTGCTCGCGCTGCCACGGCGAGGGAAGGATCGTCGAGCGGCCCTGCCGCAGCTGCCGCGGCCAGGGACGGGTCGAGATCCGCAAGACGATCGAGGTGCAGATCCCCGCCGGCGTCGACGAGGACGTGCAGGTGCGCGTCGCCGGCGAGGGCGAGGCCGGCCCGCGCGGCGGTCCCCGTGGCGACCTCTACCTCGCCTTCCGGATCGAGAACCATCCCCACTTCACCCGCCGCGGCCAGGAGCTCATCTACGAGCTCCCGGTGAGCGTCGCCCAGGCGGTGCTCGGCGACCGCATCACCGTGCCCACCATCGATGGCGAGCACATCCTCGACCTGGCCGCCGGCACCCAGGACGGGCGGGTGATCCGGATCAGCGGCATGGGCGTCCCCCACGTGCGCTCGGGACGGCGCGGCGATCAGCTCTGCGTGGTCCGCGTCGTCATCCCCACCCACCTCAACTCGAAGGAGCGCAAGCTCTACGAGCAGCTGGAGGGACGCACCGGCCGTCCCGCCGAAGTGAGGAAGGGCTTCTTCGACCACCTCAAGGAGGCGTTGCGCGGGTGATGAGCAAGGACAGGATGTTCACCAGGGTCGCCAAGGCGATGGGTGCTGCGCACATCGCCCTCTATCGCCGCACCGGTGGGAGGATCGGTGGCCGCTTCCGCGGCGCGCCCTGCCTGCTGCTGACGGTCACCGGCCGGAAATCGGGACAGCCGCGCACCGCCCCGCTGATGTACGGGCGCGACGGGGACGACTACGTGATCGTCGCGTCCAAGGGCGGGATGCCGAAGTCCCCGGTCTGGTGGGTGAACCTGCGCAGCAACCCGAGCGCCGAGATCGAGGTGGGCAGCGAGCGTCACCGCGTCACCGCCGAGGAGGTGCAGGGCGAGGACCGCGACCGGCTCTGGAAGCTGATGGCCGGGATCTACCCCTCGTACGACTCGTACCAGAAGAAGACGTCCCGGGTGATCCCGGTCGTGAGGCTGCACCCCGCGTCCTGACCCGCGGCACGGGCGAGGCGTAGGATGGCGCGGTCGCCAGGGCGCGGCGACCGACCGGCATCTGGCGCGGAGGGGACCACCATGAACCGTCCACGCGCACTCGCGCTCACGCTCGCACTCCCTGCGCTGCTCTGGTGGGGGACCGGGCGGGCTCCCGCCACCGCGGCCACGACGGGGACGCCCTGCACCTTCGCGTTCGACGTCGGGCCTGTCGACGACCAAGAGCTCGGGGACCTTCACGAGCAACGGCCAGACCGGGACGATCACCTGCAACGGCACGGTGAACGGCAAGCAGCCGACGGGGGCGGGGACGATCGGGGTCACCGGTCACTATGGGACCAAGAACGGCGGCGACACCTGCCAGTCCGGAGGCAACGGCGACGGCATCGACAACATCACCATCCCCACCGCCGGTGGGAACCAGGCGGTCACCAGCCACTTCACGTTCGTCTACGGGGCGCTGAAGGGAGGGGGGCTGATCTCGGGCACCTTCACCGGCGACCGCTTCTCCGGGACCTTCGACGTCCAGCTCACTCAGGGTGACTGCGTGACCAAGCCGTTCACCAAGGGGCACGTGACCGGCAAGGGCATGCTCACCTGACGGAGCGGCGGGTCGGGATCAGCCCGGCGGCCAGGTCATCCGCCGGCCGGCGAGCAGGTGGAGATGGAGGTGGGGGACGGTCTGGCCGCCGTTGCGTCCCACGTTGGTCACCAGCCGGTAGCCCGCGTCGGTCTGTCCCTCGTCGTCGGCGATCGACTGGGCGACGTGGAGGAGGCGTCCCCAGAGGTGGTCCTGCGCCGGGGTCAGCCCGGCGGCGCTGACGATGTGCTCGCGGGGGATGACGAGCACGTGGGTCGGCGCCTGCGGGTTGATGTCGCGGAAGGCG
>Ga0209577_10002640_pt1 | contig 17119 bp, 9 predicted proteins | sample GraSoiAngelo_109_FD_185874 | JGI IMG/M metagenome (GOLD analysis project Ga0209577, IMG submission 185874) | Grasslands soil microbial communities from the Angelo Coastal Reserve, California, USA - 14_0903_12_20cm (SPAdes) (version 2) | ecosystem: Environmental > Terrestrial > Soil > Grasslands ...
CCTCTCGTAACTCCAACCGTTCTGTTTCTCTTTTAGGCGCTCTCTTCAGAAATCGGAAAAGCGACATTACCCTATCGACTGGGTCGCGCAGGATGGTAAACGGACGAAACGTGTCCAAATGCTTGGCAAACACATGAATCGGAAAGTGTCCGACCAAACAATCGATATCTTGAATTTCGTCTGAGACAATGCGATCGATCTGCGCCTGCGCCATCTCTTCTGCGCAGCGCAGCCGCCTGACCCGACGTTCACCAAATATGTTCCCCAAGGCTGTCAGAAACGAGCTGCCGCCTGTTTTTGGAATGTGCAGGAACAGCACGGGCTTGGATCGCGGCAGCCTCTCGGCATCGACGAAATTTGGGGAGTGTTTGGTAGCAAAGGATCTGGAATTCATCGTAGCACATCTACTGTCCTAGTCGCAAAATAGCGTCACAACAAGGGCGTGTTGCCAAAACCACGTTCGCTCAAGACTGTTAATGGGCGCTGCCGGTTTTCCGGTAATCGCCGCGGCTGAAATATTTTCCAGCGATATGTAAAGGCAGACAAAAGAGATATCTGCTACCCATTTCTCTGATCGCCAGCTTAGCTTTCCCTGTCCGGCGGTTGCGCGAAGTGACTGGGATAGTGGTCCAAGAATATCCACGGACGATCGCTTTAAGCGGCAACTCGACCGCGAGGTTGAAATGCGGCGAAATCAACGGCGGGCAGGCAAGGGAGTTCCCACGCCAATATATACGCGTGCGTACTCTTGGAAAAGGCGATCAGTCGGACTGCCTTGTTCGTTAGGGATTTGGAAGAGAAAGCGTAAACGGTTGTCGTTCGAGGTGCGCTCCTCCCCCCGCGAATCCAAAATCGTTGATGATCGGTTTCCGACCCGAGATAAATTCCGGCGTCGCCTTCCGAGTTCGGGAAACCCACTGCCGGTATGATCACGCGTTCGTGCGCAAGACGAAGGCGGCAGATCGCAGTCGGCCTGGCACCTTCCTTTCTCGGTATAATTTCTCCAGAACCGTGAATCCGGTGACCGCAAACGCGTGCGGGAAAGTCTCTCGGATCCGGTTGTCCATTAGCCACAAAAGCCGCCATCCGTTTGCCATTGCGTCGCAGATACATTTTTTTCATAGTTAGGCCGATCTAGGATAGCTGGCAGCAGCAACACGACACCGACACAAATGGCCACTATGGCGCGATACCGACGCAGAAAAGGGTGCTGCATAGTTTCACCCAGCGTTCGGGATAGACCGCTCTGACGCATTCACACGTTGGGATAACGGGAGACAATCATAGCAATGGATTCAGCTGTCCCCAGAATCAGAAGTTATTAATGTACCTCAACTAGTTCGTAAGGGCCGCGGCGAAAGATTATCGATGAAGTCTGAGCCCTTGTTTTGTCAATGAGTTCGTCTTGCGGCGGGTCAAAACGGTGATTGAACAGGATTATCTTTGGCTCGGGCAACTCGCTTACGGTCTCGATTCTCTTGAAGTTCATGCTGCCCGGAAGCGAAAATTCAACAGCCGCAAATGAAGCCCACCATCGCGAGGCCAAAATGGTAGGTGCCTTCCGTTTTCGCTGATCTATGATGCGCACTAGTGAGGCCCGCGCCGCGCGCTCAGTCGTAGGCCTGAATAGTCCATGGTCGGCTGATCGCACGATGTATGCGTCGCGCGAGAAACCGGTTCTCAATAAGACGAGAGTCAAAAGGGTAAAGAGGAATTTAGGCCACAACTCGAGCGTGAAGACAGGAACGCTCAAGAGAAAGGCTCCAATCGCTACCGCGATGACAAGATAGCGGGGCCATCCGACGGATAGCGTGGCCCAGTAAATGGCAGTAGTCATGACCGAAAGAAGTAGGCCAGCTGAGAATAAGATCCAATTCTTCGAGGCGGAGCGCCAATAAAGGAATATTCCGAACGCAATCAATGCGAGCAGTCCGATGAAGTTTACGCCAAAGTGGTCATGAACTAGCGCGATTCGTTGCTGCAGGAGAAGCAAGTTCACATGGGCGTTGCCTTGTATGCCCTGCGCTCTAATGAAGTTAAGTGAGTCCTGCCAGTTTGCCAGATACCGATATCCGCCGAGCTCGATTAATTTGTAGGCCTCAAAGTTTAACGTGGGGATCAAGAAACCGATCAGCAGTGCGGCGGCATATTTGACCATCTGGACAGGCTGAAAGCCGGTACGCATGCCTCTAACAACAAACACTAGGACAATGCCTGTCGCGGGGATTGCGGCGAGAAACTTCGCCTGGAACGCGCACCCAAGAGCGAGACCGCATAGGAATGACGACTTCCCCGAGAATCGCTCGTTTGATATGATCCAGTGTGCGAGGATAAGGAAGGCAGCGGCGACAATTTCTCCGAGAAACGCATACCACTGTTCGAAGTGAAACGAAAAGCTCGCGAGGAACGCGGCACACATCACGCTAACTCCGAGAAGGAATGAAAGGCCATCAATGCGACGGCTGATGCGCGCAAGCACGAGAGTGAAGACACCGCCCCAAGTGAGAATGGCTGTTAACCCGGGCAACACCTCATTCTTTCCGAAGATCTTGAAAGCGATCGCGCAAGGAACAATCAACGTAGGACCCGTTCCCGTAGACGGATTGAATAGGATAGGATGCGTAATTTCTTCAGAAGCTGAGAAGGTCGTGGCATATCCGAGGCCGCTCGCCAGAGACTTTGCGACAATGGCAAACCAAGCGTCGTCTGCGCAGCAAAGCCCATGACTCTGATTCAACCCGACGCAAAAGAGGATAAAACTGAACCATAGAACGAAACCGATCGCCCGCAGAGCTGCGTCGAGCCCGAGCGGCCGACGATTGGCCATGTCCGGAAGTTGCGTCATGCTTCACCCCATTATGACTCTAAGTCCGCGCATCCGATTCTGCTAACGAGCCCTTTTCGTGTCACCAAATGACCTGTTATTGCTGGAGAGGGGGCGGCTTCAAACTCTTGCGAGTTCTTCCTCGCAATCTTCCGCATTATAAGAACCTCGATATATTAGGCCCGTATGCAACACTCGAGAATATCAAGGAAAACGGTTTCTGTGAAACGCCCGCTCGTCTGGAAGATAAAGTTCGTGATGTCGTAGCTCCAGTTCACTGTGACAAATGATAGCTCTGACGATACTGGATTGCCGTTATAGTCAGGCGGCTCGATCAAATGAACGACAGTCCGGTCAGGCGCTAAGAATGCACAAAGTCGAGTTGGCTCGTTTTTTCTGACGAGCGGCGTCGTAAAGACATGCGCGCCGCCTGGTCGAAGTGTCCGAGCAATTTCACCGAATGCGGCAGCAGGGTTAAACACGTGCTTCAAGACATCCTGAGTGACATGCAAATCGAAGCTCTCGTCCTCGAAACTCAGGTTTTCAAGATCTTCGCAGCGAACGCCATTCACAATCTCTTCTGCGGCGATGTTTCGGTAATAGTGTCTCGGAATATATCCTGGCGCTTCATCCTTTAATCGTCGACTTGCGCCCCGGCCTGGCACTGGAGAGGATTCGTGGATGCTTAGCTCTTTCCATCGAGGAAAGAATCTTTCAATGCAGTACATGACAGCGCGCTCTCGCGGAATGGAATCGCATTTCGTGCACCGATAATCGTCACGCCACCAATCGCTCGTAGCCACGAACTCAACGGTCGAAGCAGTAGCAATACTCTTTGTTTCGAAACATCGCGCTACTGATTCGAAAGATAAGTAATCCGTCGCGGCAATTCAGCAGTTGATCCGACTAAGACATCAAGAATTAAGATCTTTCGGCTAGGACTAGCCGACACGCTCGATCCAGATATGTCCTCCAGTATTCCTGAAGCAATCAGGCATCCGTTCTCGGAACCAGGTACCATACCGAGCAATCATGTACGGAGTGAATAACTTGATCCGGAAGCTGCTGTTATACTGCAGAAATACGCGCAAAAAATATTGTTCGTTCCACCCGCGACCTTGCATTAGCCAGTCGGCTGGATACTCGAAGCGATCGAACACATCATGAAAGTGGATAAACGTGCCGACCTTGAGCTGTGGCAGAATGTTTGCGAACAGGGTCAGCACATCACTTCCAGCTTTTACCACATGACTGGAGTCGATGAAGAGAATATCGCCGGTCTCGAGCGTCTCAAACAACGTCGTTTCCACATCCTGCAACTTGCACGGGACCAGGTTCACACGATCTGAATCTTGCGGTTTTAACAGCGAACGCAGGAGCTCGGGGTATGGCTCGATGAAAGTACAGTCGATTTGCCAGTCAAAGTATAGCTCGTTCACATCAAGGATGAGGCACGATGAATATCCAGAGCCTGCTTCAATAATTCGTCGTGGGTGCAACTCGCGCAGCATGCAGAAGAGAATGATCGCGTCACACCAGGAATAGGATGGATTGTTGAAGGCGAACCGGGTGCTGCCAACGTTATGATCTGGAAATTGGACATCAGGATAGTAACGTGACAAGCGCTCTAGAAATGCAAGTTGTTCGGCTTCTCGCATATCGATGCCGATCACCGGTGCCGAGCTGGCAACACCAGCGACGGCTCGTGCCAGATCCTCGGCGCTAGGAACCGGGGAAGAGAAGTGGCCCGGGCTGACATATTGCGGTGGCGGTTCCGGCACGGGTTGTTAGACTAACAGTAATGACACGATCTGGCTGTCGGGGTTCCGATATCAGTTTTTCTGATGATACGCGATAAGATCGCCGAATGCGCGCACCGGAAGCCCAGTCGACCGCGCAAACGCGCATATGCTGTAGTGCTCGGTAAAGCAGTTGGCTTTCGCTTCCTGATTGCGATGAATGGTATCCTCCGACCAAACCGAATTCGTGGACACGAAGTTAATCGACGCGACGTCAACCTCATGTCTGCCGCCCCAGCGATAGAGGTCAGCGTTCACGAGGTAGCATGAGCCTACTGAGTCCAGTTCGTAAACCGGGCCGACTTGATCGAAATAAGGTTGCGTGAAGCGTGCCCATCGTCCTCGTTCAACAAATCCCGCAATGTCGTAAAAGCGCCCGGGACCAAATCCGGCTTTATTTACAGGTTCATCGAGACTTCCTTCCATGATTACGATCGGTGCCGCGATCCCGCCGTCGCAACGAGTAATAAGCTGGTCGAGCAGGTGCGCCGGATAGGCGACCACATCTGCGTCGACCCAAAATATCCACCTCTCGTCACGCAAATGGCGTTCGATCATATTCTGCCGAAGAGCCGCCATTGCTGACTGGCGATGCGGATGACACCCCCTGGCCGGCGCTGCCCCGGTGTCGTCAAGAACAATCCGACAGCCCCGCATTCCCTCGGTCGCCCTCGTGGCAAGTTGCTCCGCACGCTGAGCTGTAGGTTGATCCAGGGAAGGGTTCATGGGTATTAGAACGAGGATTGAGGCAGCGGCGGTGCGCGGCCAGCGGTCAAGTGATAAATGTGTCGAGGGGATCGATCGTTCTCGCCCTGAAAGCTGACGTCCCGTCTGGAGATCGGCGGCTGTGACTGGGTTGCCCTCCAGAAATCGTTCTAACGCCACGATAAAGCTGTCACTCAATTCCTGACGGACGCAGGCCGTGTCACCCCGCAAACAGGTGTTGTGACTATTCTGTCCGAAGGAGTGATAGCAACCCAAACAGGAGAGCGTGTTGTCAACGAAAGCTCCGGCTTGCTCCAAGTTCCAAACTGCATGCTCAGGAGCGGTTGCTCCTAGCCAGAGAAACGTCTTTTTGTTTAGTAACTGGCTGAGTTGTGAAATCCAGTTATCGGTGCATACGACAAGCTCCGCTTGCCCAAGATCAGAAAGTAACTCCAAGCCGGAGGCTGTCGCCGCATGCTTGCAAGGCACCTTCCCTACCGGAAGTTTGTCTGTTTCAAAGGTTCCCAGTTCGGTCCAAAGCTGAATTTGAAAACCACGGCGAGAGAGGAATTCCTCCGTGGCCACATAACACTTTGGGCTTGGCTGCCGGCCATCGAACAGAGGTTCTTTGCGAGCGACGTACAAAAGTGCGGTTTCGGAAAAGCTCGACGCGACCTCACCTGCGGCGATCGAGTTCAGATGGGCGCGCGCTGCTTCGAAATCTGGTACGCAGCCGACCGTGTTTGCGATTTGCACTGTCAGGGGTTGAACGGCCGCAGAGTTACGTTCGATCTCGTAGTAGCGCAAATAGTCGTCTTTTTGAAATGTCTTCCAAAACGGAATGAGCCGAATGCGCGGATGCTTGAAAATCGGTACCAACTGCTCGTGCACGCCGAATAAATCCAACGTAGCTGCGGGATGATCGGTGAGCAGCGCGAACAGCGCCGGCAAACTGGCGCACTGTAATTGCCGATCGATGTTCAGAAAACGAAGCCCAAGTCTGTTCGGCAACTTTCGCGTCTGGAGATAACTGCCCCATCGTTCAAAGAAACGTCCCCTGTTGCGATTGAGCACTCCTTCGACGGCATATTGAGGGAGAAGGCGCGAGCTTGAACTGCGATCATGTTCGCAGGGAACGTCGAGAAGTTCCAGGCGCAGACCCATCTGCCGGTAGCGAAGGCAGAGGTCAACGTCTTCAAAATAGAAGTAGTCGAACGCGTCCGAGAAGAGTCCATAACACCGTGCCAGCTCGGAGCGAATCGCGAGCACAGAGCCATCGACGAAATCAAATTGCTCACCCGGCCGCTCAATGGGAATGCCACAACCGTCTTCGCGCAATCTCGAGGCGCCCTTGGCGACGCCAATCAGAGCCGCGTCGCTTTCGTAAAATCGATCGACGAGAGCCTCCAGCCAATTCTCCGCCAGGACACGGACATCACTGTTCAATATTAGGAAAAGGTCGGACTTGCTCTCCTGGAAGATGGCATTATGGCCGGCGCCGAACCCAATATTGAAACCATTTTCGCGGATGCAAATGTCATTCGCACCCTCGGGAAACACGGAGTGAATAAGACTTTTGATAGCTGCTTGTACTGGAGGTGCGGCTTTGTAGTTAAAGGTAAGGTACAGCCGGCAGGAGATATCGCCCCGTGAATTGGCCGATCGGATCTGTGGAAGAATGCTCTCTAAGAACGAAGGAATCAGATCGTCGCGATGATAAAACAACACCGAGATATCCAACCGAACGATGTCCGGTAGGTGGGGCAGTTCTATACATTTTTCGGCTGGAGGGATGATACAAGAAGGGTCGTTCTCCTGCGATGGCTGGGGCGGCTCGTGTAGAGCGCGGGATGTAGCATTCAGCCAAGCAAAGCCGAATCGCTCATCAGGCTCCAAGTGACATCCTTCCGCCCACTCATTCCAGGCATTGATAAATATTAGTCGTTCTTCAACAGGTTTTGTGCTCGCGATAGCTACGACCGCGGAAAGCCATTCATAGTAGGATTCAGGACAAGAATTCGCCCAGACAGTGGCCCTGCTGCGGCGCCGGGCAGTGTTATCCCAGGAAGGCATCACTCCCGGATACATCTTTGCGCTGGCCTGCCGCGTCTTGAGCTGGTTAAGTGCGACCGTTTTAAGCTCCGAGTAGTCGAATACTGTGCCGGTAAAAAGTTCGCTCTTATCAGGAATTAGGGAAGTAACCGCGTTAGCGGGGCAATGAGGGGGGAATTGGATCGCGGCATCGAAGCCGTAGGATTCGGGTGGTGTTTGATCATTGAAACTGCGCACCATGGCGAGATGCAATTCCCCGTAACCGCATTCACGAAAGTAGTTCCGCCAACGCGTAGTGGTCGCCAGTGGATCGGGGAGGAGCGACGCCCGATAGACCATCAAAAGGGGCTTACCTTCCACGCGAATATAATTCTTATGGAGCAAGATCGGTTCAATCTTGCGGATGAAAGCCAAATCGTCTTGGGGAGAGTGATGCTGGGAAATCAGAATCTCCTGGTCTTTGCCATCCCAGCGCCGCGTCCAGTTTTCATTTGCCCAGCAAATGCAGAACGGAAAATTTAGACCTGGCGTGTTAACGATTTGCTGTAGCGGAAGATCCAGTAGGACTGTTCCGGCAAACCAATAGTAATGAAAGCAAAAGCCGTAGATTCCGTAACTCGCAGCCAACTCTGCTTGTTTTTGCAGCACACTTGGATCGCGCAAGTCGTAGTATCCAAGCACAGAGGGAACATGCGGCTGATAGTGGCGTTCGAAATTAGGACTTCCTGCGCGCACATTGGTCCACTCAGTAAATCCTTTTCCCCACCATTCATCATTTTCCGGGATCGCGTGAAATTGCGGGAGATAAAACGCGATTGCTTTCAATTCAGCTGTGGCTGGCCCTCTCATGGGAGCAGGTTCATGGGGAATCTCAAAACTGGGGCAATAGGGCTCGAAGGTCAGATCTTGAGCAGAGGGAACTCGTCCTTCGGCGCGGCCTTGAAGGAGGAAATGAGTCAGCGGTTCCATCCGTGCTTCGGCGACGTCTGGGTATGTGCGAAGATAAAACTCCGGGTCAAATTTCGGATTCGGCTTAAATCCCTTTTTCCAACCAACTGTTAAGTAATGCTGCAAGAGGTCCTCGAACTCGTCCGCCGCCTCCGCATATTTTTCCGCATAGAAGTGCGCATCGAACATTGGATGGGGTGAACGCCGTTCTTTCGCCCCCGCGGTGATGTAGTGAACGAGCGGGTTCAATCCTGCGCTGGCTACATCCAGGTATTGTTCTAGATACCACTTTGAGGAGAAAAGGGGATGAGGATCGCGTCCCTCGCGACCGCCTGTTTCAATATAATGCTCAAATGGATTTATGTTTACGCTGCGGACATCGGGATTCATCGTGAGATACCACGTCGTATCGAACAGCGGATGGGGATTGCAGCCTTCCTTAGCGCCGCGTTCGATGTAGTGTTCGAGTGGATCGATGCCTTGGGCGGCAATTTCTGGATATTCTCTGAGATACCAGGTGGCATCGAACACATGCGCGAATCTGTTGTCGGGCAACAATAAAGGTTCGCTATTAATTTGTGACCGGAGGAGCCAACTGCGGACAGCGCTTCTTTCGGGCAAGTTTGAAACACGCGCTACAGTCGAGAGACCACCGTCGCGCCGAAGAAATCGAATCCTGTTCGCCAATTTCAGGGACACTGACAGTTGTTGTACACGGCGCTGGAATTCAAGTACTCGCCCAAGCCCAAGCGCGATCTTTTCTGTCGATGCGTTCTTCGAAAAAAGTGCGCGGCGTATCTCCTGTAACCCGTGTTTCAATTCGCGCCCCATTTCCTTCCGATCAGGGAAAAGATCTCGGGCAGGATGTGTCTTTGGAAAGAGTTGGCAGACGGCCATGCCTAATTTCCACCACACCGAGCGATGGCGAATCCGCCTGATCTGCCTGTCGAGTGAATCGAACAGTGTGCCGGCGGCAGGTTTGCCCGGTTTCAAAGCATTGCGGGCAGCGGTGATTCGCCTCGATAGGCCATCGAGACGCTCTTGCAGCGACTTTTGATTCTGCACCACGCTTGAAAGCCGAGTTGCTTCGGCATGGCTCCCTTCAAGAGCGTTCTTGGTCTTGTAGAGTTCCGCCTCGAGATCACGCTTCTGTTGTTCGAGGCCCTCAATAGATTTGAGGTCGGCAATATTTCGCGAGTGCAAGTCGGCTAGCTCCGCTCGCACTGCTTCCAACATCGCCGACGATCTTTCTGACTCTCCGAGTGCCTGCTGCCGCAAGTCGGCTAGCTCCGCTCGCACTGCTTCCAACATCGCCGACGATCTTTCTGACTCTCCGAGCGCCTGCTGCCGCAAGTCGGCTATGTCCGCTCGCGTTGCTTCCAATATGGCCGACAATTCTGGCTGCGCCACGAGCGGTCCCACCTCCGCCTGACTACCTTCGGGGGAGCCACGAAGTTCGGCGAAGGCCTGCTTCTGGCGCAAGATAACGTTAGACGGCGCGGTATGAACCTCGAGATCGACTTCAAGATGCCAACTATCGCCTCTTGGAAAATTTAGCTCTGGAAGAAAAACCTGCGGGTCACTATCAGTCGCTACCAGCGCCAGAATTCCATCTGTCTCATGCTTCAGCACGCCCGCGGAAACGTTAATTTGCGCAAAATCAGCTGCCGATGAGGCGCTGTAAAATACATGCTTGTCAGAATCTGTGATTAGACGTATCGAAGAAATATTGACGAAGGCCAGGCAGTTCACCGGATCCAGCCGGATGCGTCCTTGGCGGTTTGTCCCCAGCTTCTCGAGGTGATCGAATCGAATGTTCTGCCACCGCCCCGGGACCAATTCGGCGGTCATGGATGATGTCTCGCTAAAGCTGCCCCCCTGGTCTACAAACACTTGGACGGGGAGTGGCTTTGCCATTTCGTCGCCGTCTTTGCGATCCTGGGTCTTGTGCCACAGCGCGAGCGCTGCAGCTGCTGTAACATAATAAGCATTAATCCGTTTTTGCTCCACGTGGTTGGGCTCGAAAAGCCTGCGCAACCAAGCTGAATCGCTGTTGACTACAGGGGCTTTCTTCCAGACCCCCAAGCCGTATCCGAACTCGAACAGGAAAGACTGACCGGGCTTCGCAATCTCCTCCCACAGGCGCCAAACGCCAAACCCACGGTCATGCACCGCCACATCGTGGAGAAGAACGATCCCCTCGGCCGATACTTTCGGTAACCACGCTTCGAAATCCCGCTTGACATCCTCATAGGTATGCGCTCCATCAATGTGCAGAAGATCGATCGTCCCGTCGGCGAATTCGTTGACCGCCTCAGCGAAGGTTGTTGTGCGCAGCTCGGAAAAACTAGAGTAGCGCCAGTTGTATTCCGCCACCTCGATGCCGATTTCCGGATCGAGGTCGCCCATATGAACATCGCCGCGCCATGTATCGATGCCATAGCACTGTGTCGGAATGCGATGGTCGGCTGCCGACTGGCAGAAACTGAAATACGACTCGCCTTTCCAAACTCCGAGCTCGACGAAAACCTTCGGCCGGAATTCGCGCATGAGGTCATAGGCGAATGGCAAATGCATGCTCCAGTGGTCGCCGAAATACCGCTGGATGTACGGTCCGGTGTAGGTCGGCTCGTTGAGCTGCGCAAAATTGTTATCCGCGCAATCTGCGGTTCCGTGTTCGCGGACTGGTGAAGCGTTCGGAGCCGGTTTCGATTTCGCTCTCTTCCGAGGCCGTTCTGGCCGGTCTTTCTCTGTGGACGGAGACCCGGCGTTTTGTTGCCGTGCAAATGCGGTGGCTTCCACTTCCGTTCGGAAGTAGCGGCGACGCCATTTGCCGTTAACCTTGCCACGGGCTAGAAACTTGTATTTTGGATGGGCGTAGCGCTTGACGCGGTAGAGTGATGTCAGCATAGCTTCACGTAGCTTCGCGTAGCTTCACGTAGCTACATTGCAACAGATCAACGAAACGACAAGCCGCTCCTTAGCTTTGGTCGTTTCGATCAATCGGCGGTTATAGATTTCCCAAAGCTGTAAGCCAAACGCATAAGAAGTATCTTCGTTCCGATTTCGCAGGGAGTAGGCGACCTCAAGCGGATTGCGGACTATTAGTAAAACTTTCAGTTCGGGCAAAAGCCCACGCCACAATGGCAGCGTCAGACAGCTGCGCGGATCCTTCCAGCCCCAGATGCTTGCGGAATCAAATCCTTCAATTAGCAGCTGCGCTTTTACGCGCAAAGGCCCGAGACGGCAGTGGTTAAAGATCTCTTCAGCCTTCGGCGGGAGATCCCAGGCGCCGCCGAGTTCGCTGAGCACTTCGTCGTTGAGCGCTACAAACCAACGATTTCCCCAAAAACCATCAGGGTTATCGCCCCGACCAGGCACCAAATCGCAGTCCAGCCTCATGTAGAGGCCGCAATTATGCAACAACCGCGCAAGCATCGACGTGCCCGAGCGGTGCGCACCGGCAATGTATAAGGTGGTATTGTCCGTCGATGAGTCTTTCAAGGGTTTTGGCTTCAAGAGACCCGCAAATAATTATATCGAACTGAATGCATATCATAGATGCTGCGCACGGTAAACCTGCTGCTGCAGACGCCGGTCTGCTCAATCACTAGTCGCGCGCGATCGGTGGCGTTTTCAAGGATATTGCCAAATCGCTCGTTTGATGACTTGCTTTATCTTAAACGCCCCAAAGAGACGTGGCTAGAGCGCGCCATCAGATGGACGGTCATTCGAATGGCGCGAAAGAACGATTGCAGCAGGCGCGTTCGTGCTTAAGGTGCGCTCTCCAATTCTCGATATGCTGTGCATGATTCTGGCTCAGGCTCAAACGGGGTCGCCTCCATCCATCCCCGGCGGCGGCATCGGTTCGTTTTTCGTGCCGCTGATTTTCATTTTCATCATCATGTACTTTGTGATGATCCGACCGCAAAAAAAACGTCAGCAAGAGCAACAGAAATTGGTTGCCAGCCTGAAGAGTGGCGACCGGGTGGTGACCAGCGCCGGCATTCACGGCCTCATTGCGAACGTGAAGGAAAACACCGTGCTATTGAAAGTGGCCGATAACGTAAAAATCGAGATCGATAAATCAGCCGTTACCAACGTGATGAAAGAGGGTTAAATTAAGGCGTTGAATTCTTGAAGGGTTGAAGCGGCAATGGTTAAAGCGTTGAATCCTTAAATCGGAATGACCCCTGCACTGACATTTTTCATCGGGCTCGCCATAGTGGTCCTATTCGGCTGGTATTTCGCGACCGAGAGCAATCGGTTACGCCGCATTCTGGGGACAGTACTGACCATCACCGTGACGGCGCTTTGCCTTTGGTCCACGTACCCACCTTTCGACGAGAAGGGGCCGGACGGGAAAATAGTTCGTCGGGGGAAGATTCATCTGGGCCTCGATCTTCAGGGTGGCACTTCGTTTCTAATTCGACTAGAGCCGCCAGCAAGCGCCGACGGCGGAAAGCGACCAATTACAAAGTCGATGGTGGATCAGGCCATCGAAGCAATCCGCAAGCGTGTCGATCGATTCGGCGTTAGCGAGCCGATTATCACGCCCCAGGGCAACGATCGTATCCTGGTGCAAATCCCGGGCCTTGATGCTGCCAACATCCAAGAAGCGCGCGATCAACTGTCACGCGTAGCCAAGCTCGAGTTTCGGCTCGTCTATCCGGACAACGGCCAACGCTTGAATGCAATTGATGCTGGGAAGGAAGTAATCCCGCCAGAATACCGGATCGAAACTTACAAGCAGCAAACGGAGGGTGGAAAGCCAATCGAAGAACGCTTGCTGGTAAAAAAGAAAGCTGATCTGGGCGGCAACCATGTTTCCCAAGCCGCAGCGGGGTACGGTCAGGAAGGGTGGGAAGTCACACTCAGGTTCGATAGTGAAGGCGGTAAAACATTCGGCCAAATCACTGAAGCAAGTGTTGGCCACCGGTTTGCAATTGTCCTCGATGGCGTGATTCAATCCGCACCGGTTATCAAGACGGCGATCTATGGGGGTAACGCGGTGATCAGCGGCGGACGCATGGACGAAGCGGAGGCACGCAATCTCGCGAGTGTATTGGAAAATCCGCTGCAAACGCCGGTGAAAATTGAAGAAGAGCGCCAGGTCTCGGCGAGTCTGGGCAGCGACTCGATCAAAAGCGGCATCTATTCTGGAATTGCCGGTTTTGCGCTGGTCGTCGTGTTCATGATCATTTACTACCGATTGGTTGGTCTAATTGCAGACATCGCCCTGCTGATCAACTGCGTTATGGTGGTGGGCGCACTGGGCATGTTTAACAGTGTCCTGACGCTCCCCGGTATTGCCGGTCTCATTCTCAGCTTGGGAATCGCGGTGGACGCGAATGTTCTCATCTACGAGCGGCTTCGGGATGAGATTAAACAGGGGAAATCGCTTCGTGTAGCGATTGATACTTCCTACAGAAAGGCTTTCAGCGCGATTTTCGACGCGCACGTTACCCAGTTTCTTACAGCAGCGATTCTTTTCTGGCTGGCGAGTGGCCCGGTAAAAGGGTTCGCTCTCACGCTGACGATCGGCATCGTGGCGTCGATGTTTTCGTCGCTGCTTGTCACGTACACCTGTTTTTCGTGGGCGTTCGCGCTCGGCTGGCTGAAGCGCGTGTCCATGCTTCACCTCATTCGTTCAAAGGGGTTCGATTTTCTCGGAAACGCGTCCAAGTTCGTATCCATATCGGCCGTGGCCGCGCTTCTGTGCCTTGGCGTGCTATTCATGAAGGGCGAGCGCAATCTCGGTGCCGACTTTAGAGGAGGCGATTTGCTGGTTCTCTCTGCGGCTCACAAGCTAACACCAGATCAAGTTCGCGGCGCCCTGGCCCATACAGGATTTCAAAACAGCGCGATTCAATCGGAAAAGGTGGCCAATCGCGATCTCATTAGCATCCGGGCCGATGCCGGCGCTGCGGATAAAATCAAAGCGCGGTTGAGCGAGGCATTGCCAACAGCTGGATTGAAATTCGAACAAACCGACCACGTCGGCGCGCTTGTTGGAAGAGAATTAGCAACAAAAAGCGCGTTAGCTCTCGCGCTTGGGCTGCTGGGAATTTTCGTCTATGTGAGTTTCCGGTTTGGAACTTCCTTTGCCGTCGGGTCACTCGCGGCTTTGGCCCACGACCTTGTTATAACGCTCGGCATCTTCTGTTTGAGCGGGCGTGAACTTTCCTTGATTATGGTCGCTGCTGTCCTAACGATCGCCGGTTATTCGATTAACGACAAGATTGTCGTGTTCGATCGCATTCGTAGTGGCTTGCGCGACCGATTGTCTGGTTCGGTGGCGGAAGTCATGAATACGTCAATCAATGAAACGCTCTCGCGGACCATCCTCACCGGAGGCACAGTTTTGCTGACTGTGCTGGCGCTTTACTTTTTCGGCGGGCCTGTTCTAAACGATTTCGCGTTCTCGTTTCTGATCGGTGTTATCGTTGGAACATATTCGTCCATCTTCATCGCATCGCCCATTGTTCTGTGGTGGACTCGCGCGAGAGGTCGCGACACGAGTGCGCTTCGGCGCGAAGTGATTCAACAAGCGACCACTGCTGGCCGACTGGCGCCCCGATCATAACTGCCAAATCAGCAGCGCTCAGCGCGACCTGATGAATTTTTTCAAGCCTTCGCCTCGTAACGGACGGCGATTCGCATGCGCCCTCGTTGTTTGCCTTGTGAGTTTTCTGGTCTCCACTTTTGCACAAAATAATCAGCCGGTTCGTTCTCGCGACACGTCGCTGTTGATCTGGGACATCGATGTGAAGGTCGCTGACGCTCTTCGGCTAACCGCCCAAAAATCCTGAGTCACGGCTACGACGTGCTTCGACCTGATGAACCCGGAAATTGGAAGGCTCCTTACGCGGCAGTGCGCGCGGAGTTCATCCGTTTTTTATGATTATGCCCGCGCGAATCCAAATGGCCGACCACACCTTTGGAGCGATTGGTCGAAGTCCAGCACGCCGTGACGGAGCGCGTTTTTGTATGGCATCCCAATAAGGGAATAGTGGCGAGAATCGTCTTCTGAGAATAGCGCTGTTTGCGCTTGGGGAATTAGAATAAGAATTGGAGGCGAGGGGAGTTGAACCCCTGTCCTCGTCGCCGTCCGCGCAAACATCTACATGTTTATCCGACGATAAATTCTGAGGAGCCGAACTTTGCGTCGGCGCACTGCCGGCTCCCGAGCGTCCACGAAATCGATTCACAAACCGGCACGGTCGCTCCGCCGGTCCGCCAGCCTGCTGTCCACGTCTCCGCCGCTAGCAGGCGTCACTGCGAAAACGTCGCGGTCAATTAAGCCGCGAGAGCGAGACCTTCGTTGTCTGCGTTTATTTGTTTGGTCCGGTTTTTAACGAGGCCAACGAACCATCCTCGACATGCCGTCTGCGCTTCTAACGATGAGTCGAAGCCAGTACGCCCCCATAATAATTGTACTTGAAAACGTACCCTTGTTTGCAGTCTTATGCAACCACCGCGAAGGTGTTTCGCGCGAGTTGAATGGCTATCGATATCACATCTGAATCTTTGGCTGAAGCGCAGCCGGAACCAAAGGCCGTTTACAAGCAAAGCCAGCCTGCAGCAATTTCGGGCTTTTCCACCGCCGACAAACCCAACGCGGGTTGGCGATTTCAGCTGACGAATTCGAGGTGGACGCGGCGGAACTTTAGCAGCCGCGCCCGTGAACTTTCAGGGGGAAAGGCAATCATTCTTTCCGTTCCGAAGAGTGGTCGCACCTGGCTTCGGGCGTTTCTGTGCGCATACTTCTGCAAGCGTTTCGGTCTTGAATTCACGTTACGTCCGGACCGTCACCAAGACCAGCGTATTCCTCGAGTGGTCTTTTCTCACGATCTCTTCGAGCATCGCACTAAAGGGGATCGATGGGACAGGCTACGCGGCAAGTATCTGGTGCCGAGGCGCGAGCTTAACCGGGCAAAAATCATCCTGCTGGCTCGAGATCCACGCGACTGTTTTGTTTCTTTGTATTTGCAGCTGACAAAACGCGATCCAAACGCGCCAATTAAGCTCGGACAGAAGACTGTCAGCGAAATGCTGCGCGACCGAAGATTCGGCATGCACGCTATCATTAATGCGATGAACGATTGGATAAATGAGTTCTCTGGCCGCGACAATTTCTCCCTCATTCGATATGAAGCAATGCGCGCTTCACCGGCTGAACATTTCCGTGATCTGCTCGCGGTCCTTGGTGAATCCTCTGCCGAGGCGAATATTTTCCAGGGGGCGCTTGAGTTCTCGCGATTTGAAAACATGCAAAAGCTTGAGGCGGCTGGAGCATTTGATTCAAACATCCTGCATCCGGGTGATGTTCGCGATCCCGAATCGTTCAAGGTGCGCCGCGGGAAAGTAGGCGGTTACCGGGAATATCTTTCTATTCAGGATCAGGAATACGCTGCAAACGAGTTGGCCAAACTCGATCCGCGCTTTGGCTACACTTTCTAGGCATCGCGTTTCCCGTGCTTTCCACCATCGACCGTCGCAGATAAGGAATATCGGCATTCGGCGCCTCAAGCGCCACGTCGGCCAAAACTGACAAAACAACCGGCCGAACTGTGCTCGGCGCCGGTCGGCAGCAAGCCCCGCGGCAAGCGGACATTAGAAATAAGACGGGATAGCCCTACACAGGCTGAACATACTGGCGGGTTATCCGTGCTGCGAATACGACCAAAAATATGCAGCGATCCGATCACAAAAACAAAGAACGTTTTATCCTACTGCTGCAGTATAATTTTAAACCTTATCATGTTCGCAACATAGATCGAAAACAGGA
>Ga0209577_10002644_pt1 | contig 17111 bp, 17 predicted proteins | sample GraSoiAngelo_109_FD_185874 | JGI IMG/M metagenome (GOLD analysis project Ga0209577, IMG submission 185874) | Grasslands soil microbial communities from the Angelo Coastal Reserve, California, USA - 14_0903_12_20cm (SPAdes) (version 2) | ecosystem: Environmental > Terrestrial > Soil > Grasslands...
GTTTGCATTCTGCTGGCCCACCTGTGAAGCGGTCCCAGCGGAATCCGCACGAGTCAGTTCCCGTTGTGCCGAGACGTCCAGGTAAGTCACTCGAAGAATGAGGTCCGCATCTTTACCGAGCTGATCGCGCGCTTCACGCGCGGTTACCGCGTTTCCATTGATGGCGACGCCTCCATTGCGAACCTCAATGAGTTTGATACCGCCCTGGCGTTGATGTGGGATGAGACCTACGCCATCTTGCAGCGCCACGACATCGTAACGCGCGTGGAGCTGTGTGCGCAGATTTGCCACGTTGTTCGACGTCTGACCGTGCACGAATATCGCAGTGCTGAGGGCCACAAAGCTCGCGCATGCAATGACTACGTGCCTTTTCCATCGACTTGTCATATTCGTTCCTACCTTACTTTGCGTCGGTCTAAATCTTCGCCAAGCAGCCGTTGGAACGCATATAGCGTCAATAGCGCAATCATCTCCACGGCAGCGAAGCTGGCGGCCGTGGATGGAGTGGCGATGGTCTCTCGGACTGCTGTTGCGATCCGTTCCGCGATCCACCACCACCGGGCTCCTTCGCTAGCCGAAGTCACGAACCACACCAGCCCGTGCGAAAACACAACCGTACCGCGCACAACGAGTCCAATCGCCAGCGCCGTTAACTCATAACTCGAGCCGGCGCCGGCGATACTGATCAACACCGCCGCCGCGATGAGGGCAAGACGCTTCACGAGGAGCCGACGGCTGCGGGCCTGCCACGCCGCTCGCACCGTCCGACCCACGAAGTCCGTGCTGGGCTCGATGGAAGGCATCTCGGCCACGAGACGCGCGAAGATCATCTCGGCGAGCTCATCCTGACCGCGTTGTTCGGCCTGCAGCCACTGTCGTTCTTTCGTCATCCCTGTCCCTACAGCCGGTATCGTCCCCACTTCCTTTACGGAATCTTGTGTCTGGTGGTTTCAGCCAGCGCTCGAAGGCGTGGTGATCCACCCCTGGGCCAAAAGAATCGATCCGAGCTCTTTGCGCGCCCGGTACAAATACGTCTTCACAGTGCCCGCTGGCAGGCTCATGATGTCCGCAATCTCTTGAATGGATAAGTCTTCGCGATATCGCAACACAACCGCCTCTCGGTATTCGTGCCGGATGCGGCCCAACGCGGCTTCCACTGCATGCGCCAACGCAGCATGTTCCGCCTGGACGTCGGGCGAGCCTCCCATGGCAGTGGTATCGTCGGCTGGATGGCCGATCTCCTCCAAGTCATCGAGCGAAACCATGGCTAGTCGCTTGCGTCGAAGGTAGTCGATCGTCAGGTTGTGAAGGATCTGAAAGAACCAACTGGCGAAGCGACGCTCCTGGTCGTAGGTCGATAGCCGTTCGAACGCGCGTGCGAACGCGTCCTGCGCAAGCTCTTCCGCCACCGCACGATCCCGGACCATGCGGGTCGCAAGGTTCACGGCTGACGTTGCATAGCGCCTCACGAGATCGTGGCATGCCGACTGGGATCCGGCGAGCGCCTGCTGCACCAATTCACCATCGCTGGGTGTCACGGGCACTATCTATACGGGTTGGGGTCATGCTAGGTTTCGACACCGCGCCTAAGTCTCGTTGACCATCCGTTGGTCTACTGGGATCACCCGCACCGAATTGATGTTGGAGCGCCTCAGAAAAAATACGCCTGAACCCGATAAATCGAACTTCACGGATGACACCGTTTACCGACTGCCTCGCCGAACGCTCTTCCAAGTGAAATCGGGCACCACTCTCGAATGCTGGAAACAAAACCTGAGGAGGGATGGCCAAATGGCCAGGAGGTAGGACCCATGACACCTCCAAATGGCTGAACGGATGCCCACGTTCTAAGAAGGGTTGCTCAAAGAGAGTCGCAATGAGAAGAGGAAGAGTAGGTGCGATTGGTTTCCGACGCTGAAAATGTGTTCGAAAGGTCAGAAACACGTGGGTGCCCCCCAGGCCGGAGCCTCTTCCCGGCGGGGGTTTGCCAGGCAAATTGAATCTCGGCATGCACTCCCGCTAATTTATTGAAGGAATTGCCTGGGTTGACTTTGTCCAGGTTGTTCATATTGACTTCTTCGCGGCGTAGACCCAGATCGTAGTGAAGGTATGGGCTCAGGCTCCCGTCAATTGAGGCAAAAGGCGCGATAAATCCGAGCGTGAGATCGTTTGAAGTGACCGGCTGAAAAATTCCATTTGCGTCCGCGTGTTTCAAATCCAAGTCCCGTGCATCGCGCCGCAGATCGATGCCTGCGAGTAGGGTCGTCGTCTTACGGATTCGGTAAATGTAACTCGCGTTTGCGCCAGCTACATTTCGGAACTCGCTTTGCTGGATTAGTCTGTCGCCAAAATCCGAGCGTAGCGTGAGGCTGTAGGTGCGGAAGAAGCCTGAAAATGTCAGGGTCTGCCGGTCCCTCAGTTTCCAGCTATCGCTCGCCACAAAAATCGTCGTGTGGGTTCGATCTAGTTGCCGATCATCGACCGTGTCTCCTGGAACGGGGACCTCAGTGGGAATAAGGCCGGGGACGAATGAAAATCCGTAATAACCGACACCAAAGAGTAGCGCCGTGAGCCAAGAGCGTGATTTGAAAAACACAGCGTCGCCTCATAGATGTTGCCGAGGACACTTTACAGAGTCTATAGCGGAGGGACTATACCCCTTTTGAAGTGGTTCCGAAAACCTCTCTGCATGGACGCGGGAGAGATGGCGCGAATTCGGGCCGCGAAGCAGTAAAGGCCTGATGGCCGGTGCCTCTTGGGATTGCATCGTTTTCCCTGAAGCGTTAGCATAGCGGTCGAACATGAGCCGAAGGGTCATCGCCACAGTCGCGACGTTAGCCTTGATGCTGACGATCTTGCCGAATATGCCTGCCTCGGAAGCTCTTGGCTGCTGTAACGGGATCATGTGCCCGATGCACGCCGCACCTCGTCTGGATTGTGCGATGGACGTTCATGGCTCCAGCACCCAGTTGGAACCTTGCCCGGTGCCGGCCGTCGTGCATTACACGGCCGCGAGCACTTTTGTGCTGCTCGCTCCACTGATTTTGCACGACGACGCCCCGAGCGAGCCCGTAGTTCTCTTCCGGGCGAACTTCTCCCCTGACGCGGAACGCCGAGTTGACTCTCCTCCACCGCGTTTGCCGCTGGCTGCATAGCGAAACCAAACCCTACAAGTCATTCTCTATTCGCCTCTCTCCTAAGGAGGGCGCTGTTGGTGCTAAGGGGGCCTATGCGCACGGTCAGACTTGCTGTAGTCATTTTCTGTTTGCTCCAAGCGGCTGTCCTTCAAGCGACAATTTTCGGCACAGTACGAGGTGTGGTTCACGATGCCCAGCATCTGCCCATTCCGGGCGCCACAGTCACGCTGAAAGCTCAAGATTCCGATTGGGTGCAAGTTCAGAAAACGAACGACAGCGGAGAATTTGAACTCAGCGCCGTGCCTATCGGCAACTACACGGTCACGGTCACGCTGGAAGGATTCCAGCAACAGGAAGAAACGCTGACTGTAAGGTCCGACACCAGCCCGGTGTTGCATTTCGAGCTGGCGCTGGCCAGCGTGACGCAGAAGACAGTCGTGACCGGGGAGGCGATCAGCGCCGTCACTGACACCGTGACGCCCACGACTATGCTCAGCCGTCAGGATATTCAGCTCTCGCCCGGCGCTGACCGGACCAACAGCTTGGCCCTCATTACAGACTACGTGCCCGGCGCATACATGGTCCACGACATGCTTCACATCCGTGGTGGGCACCAATACAGCTGGCTCATCGATGGCGTGCCCGTACCTAATACAAACATTGCCAGCAACGTCGGCCCTCAAGTCGATCCCAAAGACATCGACTATGTCGAAGTCCAGCGCAGTAGTTATGACGCCGAATACGGCGACCGCACCTACGGAATCTTCAACGTCGTACCCAGAACAGGCTTCGAGCGCGATCGAGAATGCGATCTCGTCCTCAGTTATGGGAGCTATTACCAGACAAACGACCAGATCAATTGCGGCGGTCACAGCCAGCGGCTGGCCTACTACGGAAGCGTGAACGGGAACCGAAGCAACCTAGGCTTGGAAACGCCGGTATCGGAGATCGTGCATGACGCTGGCAACGGGTTCGGCGGATTCGGCTCGCTGATCTTCAATGCTGACCCGAAAGATCAATTGCGTCTCGTTGGTTCCTTACGTAGAGATTTCTACCAGATGCCGGTTGATCCAGCGGATATAGCTAACGGCGTGATCCAAGTTGACAGCCAACGGGAGCGCGACGGTTACCTGAACTTCTCTTGGGTTCGGTCCTTTGCGCACAACGGGCTCTTGACGGTTTCTCCGTTCTATCACTTCAACGGCGCAAACTATGACGGTGCCTCATTCGATTTCCCTAACGCTATCACCGATCACCGGGCCTCCACTTACGTTGGCGCTCAGACCACTCTTGGCGCCACCGCGGCTCGAAACACCATCCAACTCGGCTTTTACGGATTTTGGCAACACGATAACCAATTTTTCGGGGTGCTTTTCAACGACGGCTCGAATTCTCCGATCTCAGATCGGGAGCTTGTCAGCGGAAAGATGGAAGCAGTCTTCGTGGAAGACAAGTTCGCAGTCACTCCTTGGTTGACGTTGAGCGGCGGCGTTCGACAAACGCATTTCTCGTCCCCGATCTTCACAGAAAATCCGACCAGCCCGCGAGCCGGAGTTGCACTTCGAATCCCGCGCCTGAACTGGGTCTTCCGAGGATTTTATGGCCAATTCTACCAGCCGCCGCCTCTCGTCACAGTCAGCGGCCCGCTGCTCGCAATTGTGAATACCCCAAGTGATTCCACGGTCCCGCAGCAGTTTATCCCTCTGCGCGGAGAGCGGGACACGGAGTATCAGTTCGGCGTGACCATGCCATACAAGGGATGGTCGATGGATATCGATAACTTCCGTACACGTAGCCACAATTTCTTGGATCATGGCAACGTGAACTACGACTTCGCGGGCAACGTAGTCTCAACCAATATCTTCTTTCCCCTGACGACTGAAGATGCTCTGATTCGTGGCTGGGAGCTAACACTGCGGTCTCCTCGGCTGTGGCGCAGAGGCCAGATGCATCTGGCGTATTCAGATCAGATCGCAGAATTCAGAGGAGCGATTACTGGCGGGCTGACGAACTTCTCGTTTCAACCCGATTATGCGCCGCTCGATCATGATCAGCGGAACACGTTGAACGTCGGTTTCGATGTCACCCTTCCTTGGCGGTCGTTTTGTTCGGGGAATGTCTATTATGGCTCAGGATTCCACAATGGTGCCGCTCCTCCTGATTATCTTCCAGGTCACACGACAGTCGATGTATCCCTAGGCAAGTCGCTCGGAGAACGCCTGTCAGCTTCAGTGAACGCATTAAATGTCGCCAATAGTCATCTGCTCATCGATAACAGCAATACGTTCGGCGGCTTCCATTTCAACAATCCGCGAGAGGTATACGGGGAACTTCGGTATCGCTTCCACTACTGATTCCGGCCATGCAAAGCCTGACTATCGCTCGTCAGAAGGAGAATATTATGCGAATCTCGAAAGCGGCGATTGCACTCGTTACTCTGCTGCCAGTCGGAATGATGGGCTGCAGCAACTCCAAGTCACAGCCAGCGGTCAGTTCTGAGTCGCAGCCAACGGCACAGTCGGCGGCAAAGCGGTATCACCTTGAAGGCACGGTTGTCTCGCTTGACCGTCAGCAGAAGCGTGTCATCGTAGACGGCAAAGACATTCCGGGTTTCATGGCGGCGATGACCATGCCCTATGCAGTTGCTGACGACCAAACTCTTAATCGGGTTAAGCCCGGAGACCAGATCACTGCCGACGTTGTAGCCGCCGACAGCGACATCCATCTGGACAACGTCGTGGTGGTGAAAGCCGGTGCCAAAAAATGACGTCGCTGCGCAGCCGCAGTGCAGCAGCGCGATTCCCGCGATTGTCAGCGGCACGATACCGACCGCAACTGACGCGAGGAATGATAATCACGCGATTTTTGGGGTCCCGATCTCAAAGAACTTATTCGCCGTTACCGAACCGATTTCTATGGCCGCACTTCATTCGTCTCAGTTCCCTCGAGTCGAGCACTTCGACACCCTACTTCCGCTTGCAAAGGAGGGGTCCTGTTCACATCTCTTGCTCTGCCGACTCTTGAACGAACTCGGGATTAGAACGCTAAGTATAACGGGAGAACAGTGGATACCCTTAACGCACTTGGTGACTGCACTTCGCAACAGTCACAAAAACGGAGCCGCCATGAAGAACCCCTCGGTCCAAGGACCTCGTAAGCTACCATGACTGAAATTGTTGTTCTGGAGGAGTGGCCGAGCTGGCTGAAGGCGGGAGTCTTGAAACGCTAAATCAACTCTTGGCGATCTGACACAAAACCCAACCAAATTCCTTTGCCAGCCGGCAACACATCCTATTCTTCCTCGCGGCACTGGAGAAGGTTCTGTGCGATCAAGGTTTCAGAGTCTCCTCCGGGGCCGGCGTGGGAGCGGCGATTCGCTTCTATTCCCATGCTGAGCCTGCGGTCGTTGGGCCTGAAGTATGACTGCCGAGCATGCCCTGGCGGCGTCGCGAGGATTCCCGATGAAGAGGCCGCAAGCAACTGCATCTATGGCATTTTTCATGCCACCGCCTCAGAGCTAGTAGAAACGAAGTGCCGGGCTGCGTAACCGGCTGCGGGCGGCCTTCACGCTCCTCAAAGAGCCACGCGACCAAAGGAGTAGTTCCCGTGGCACGGTGTTGACGGAATGTCTGCTTGCTCAGTGATCTCTGATGGCGAGTTGAATGTGCCCTCAGTATCATCTTTCTTCTTCAACTGCGTCGGCGTCGGACTTGGTCAAGCCTCAAGTTTTTACCGATGTGGTTGTATGACTTAGCGGGGAAGTATCTTTGTACGTTGCTCGGATGAAGGAATGTCAGTCGTGAAAAGTGCTCGATGCAACTAGGTGCTATTGAGACGGGGTTTGTTTTTCTTTTGGCCGTGCTGGGTCTCATAGCCCCTCTCGTTCTGATCGCGAGCCTGGCGGAGAGAGCGCGGGGCTTCGCCATCGCGCTCATTTTAAGTGCCAGCATTGCAGGTTGTCTCGTGGCCGTGTTCAGTTTCTTAAAAGAGCCAGCTCTTTTGCTGGAGCTACGGTGGGTGACACCGTTTTCTTTCTCGCTGACTGTCGACCGCCTCAGTGCCTTTTTCTTGCTGCTGGTCTGTTCGGTAGCCATTCCGGTCACAGTGTTTGGAGTTCCTTATTTCAACTTCCATTACTCCGAGGCGCGCCGCAATTGGACTTGGGCCTTCTTTTCATTGTTTCTCCTGTCAATGATCGTGGTCGTGACTGCATCGACTGGGTTTGCGTTTCTGATGGGATGGGAACTCATGACCCTGACTTCCACTGCATTGATTGTGGTCGAAGGCGACTCGGAGGATCGCCGGCACAACGTCTTGATTTACTTGTTGATGATGCATGCAGGTGCCGCAGCGGTCGCGACAGCCTTCTTCCTTTTCTTGCCTCATTCGGACAGTCTTGATTTCTCAGCGCTTCGACTGGCTGGTGCGACTATCCCAGGAGGTCTCCGCGCGGCGATTTTCGTGACCGCTTTCCTAGGGTTTGGAGCCAAAGCGGGGCTTATTCCTCTGCACTTGTGGCTACCCCGAGCCCACCCAATCGCACCGAGCCCGGTTTCGGCGATGATGTCTGGAATCATGCTGAAAACGGCTGTCTATGGATTTGTTCGCTTCGCGTTTGACTTTCTCGCCGGCGGGCCATGGTGGTCAGGCTATGCAGTTTTAGTGGTCGCCGCCGCTACCGGTCTTCTCGGAATCCTCTACGGCATTTCAGAACATGACCTGAAGCGGTTGCTCGCCTACAGCAGCGTCGAAAATATGGGCATCATTTTTCTTGGCCTGGGGACCTCGCTCGTTTTCGTGGCGAACCATGCGCCGCTGGGCGCAGCATTGGCTCTCACCGCTGCACTGCTGCACGCTTTTAATCATGCCCTATTCAAGAGTTTGTTATTCCTGGGCACCGGTGCGCTCTCGCATTCAGCCCATTCCGTTAATCTCAATGAGCTTGGCGGACTGCAGGAGCGGATGCCGCTCACTGGAACGGCTGTCCTCGTCGGCTGCTGCTCGATTGCGGGACTGCCGCTTTTCAACGGCTTCATTAGTGAATGGTTGACGTTTCGCAGTTTTCTTGCGGGTTCGACATTGCTTAATTCGAAGGCAGACGTCGTTCTGCCCCTAATGGTGGGAGTTCTTGCCCTGATCGGCGGGCTCGCAGCGGCGTGCTTTGTGAAAGCGTATGGAGTCGCCTTCCTAGGGCGGCCGCGCAGCGCGAGGGCAGAAGAAGCAACGGAGGCCCCGTTTGGCATGCGTCTTGGTTTGCTGCTGCTGGCGGCAGGCTGCGTCTTCATTGGAATTTTCCCGGGTATCTTGCTACGCCCTCTAGTAGCCCTCGTGCAAGGTCTTGTGCCGGGCGCAGGCGTTCCAAACGAGACGCTGAGTATTGCTCGTGTGATTCCATGGATTGCTCTTCTGATCGTGGGAGTGAGCAGTTCAGTAGCCTTGCTTAGGCACAAGAAAAGAATGGCTCGCACTTGGGCTTGCGGGTTGCCGGGGCTTTCGAGCCGAATGGAATACACCTCCACGGTATTCTCGAAGCCAATCCGTTTCGTCTTCGCCCGAGTCTACCGACCTGACCGCAAGATCGAGCAACAACCCTCTGATCATCCTTACTTTCCCGCTTCTATTTCGTACCGGTCGGTGCGAACGACTTCCTACGAGCGAGCGCTTTATCGGCCCGTTGTAGACAGCATCGTTTCACAAGCGCTCCGCTTGCGCCGGCTGCAAACGGGAAACATACAAGTCTATCTGCTATACATCTTTCTTGCGCTCGTTTCCCTCCTCGCGCTTTTGAGGTTTCAATGAGCATAGTTATTGATGTTCTTCAGGCAGCCATGCTCATTTTGGGCGCGCCACTCGTACGCGGAATCATTGCACGACTGAAAGCACACCTGCAAAGACGGAGAGGAGCGAGCATCTGGCGCCCGTACGTGGAGCTTTTTAAGCTGCTCCGCAAGGAAGACGTTATTTGCCGCAACAATTTGCATGTCGGCATTTGTTCCTGTTGTACATGCTTCGGCCCTGCTTGGGTCACGTGGTGATTTCTTCCTGCTGGTCTACCTGTTGGCGCTGGGGCGGTTTTTTCTCTCGCTCGGCGCACTTGATGGCGGCAGCGCATTTGGCGGCATGGGAGCGAGCCGGGAGGCACTGGTCTCGAGCCTCGCAGAAGCTCCGCTTCTACTGGGCCTGGTAGCTTTGGCGATCCTGGCATCTCGGACTGACATTTCGGGAATCGTCACGTGGACCCTCGCGCAAAACATCTTCAATATTTCCGCAGTGCACATTCTCGCGTTCGCATCGCTTGCCATGGTCACTCTGGCCGAAACAGGGCGAATGCCCGTCGACAATCCAACAACTCACCTCGAACTGACAATGATCCACGAGGGAATGGTGTTGGAATATTCTGGGCCGAGCTTAGGGCTTATCGAATGGGCCAGCGCGATCAAGCTCCAGGCCATGCTGGCGCTCCTCGTTTCGCTGTTCGCCCCATGGGGAATGGCTTCAAATAGCACCCTGGGAGCCTTGGTGCTGGCATTACTCTTTTATTGCGTCAAGCTCGGTGTTCTGCTGGTTCTTCTCAGCGTGATCGAAAGCGCAGTTGCCAAACTGCGGATGTACCTGGTCCCCGACTATCTGGGGGTGGCGTCGGCGGTGAGCGCACTAGCCGTAATTTTTACAACCCTGGTGAAAAGGTAGCTGATCGTGGATCTAATAGGAATTGCGAGCGGGAAAGTCCTGAGTTCGTTTTCCGTATTCCTTTTTCTGACCGTTCTGCTGTTGGCGGTCGCACGACGAATCTCCACAAGTATTCTGCTTTTCAGCTTGCAATCCGCAGTAATTACCGCAGAGGTCCTCGCCACCGCATTCCAAGAAAAACTACCCGAAGCCTACATCGTCGGCGCGCTCGTCCTGGTTATCAAGGTCATCTTAATTCCACGAGCCTTTTTCTCGTTGACAAAGAGGCTGAGAACGGTGCGTGACGTAAAAGCATCGACAACACCCGCCCAGTCCGTCTTCGCGGTCGCGGCGATCATCTATCTTTCCTACGCGGCCGTTCATTCTTATGGCCAGGCCGTGCATGTGCCAGACGACGCTCTTGCCGCAGCCGTCTCGCTGATTCTTACTGGCGCGTTTCTGATGTTGAGCCGCAAAAAGGCACTCATGCAGATGCTCGGGCTGCTCGTGCTCGAGAACGGCATTTTTCTGGCGGCTTTGATCACCACCTTTGGCATGCCGTTGGTTATCGAGATCGGGATTTTCTTCGACATCTTGATCGGCCTTCTCTTGATGGGAATTTTCACCTTCCGCATTAACGACACGTTCGAACATCTCGATGTATCCAAACTGCGACGGCTTAGGGGCTGACTTTTGCTTCTCCTGCTCCCACTTGCGATCCCCTTCCTCGGTGCAGGCCTGCTGCTGACTTTCGGTAATCCGCTTCGGGCGACTCGCGCGGCACTCTTTCTGGGAGTGCTGGAAATCGCGAGCGTCGCTGCGGTGATCTGGCAGGTACACGAGCACGGCGAGTTGCGCGAAGGGCCCTATCTGCGTGTGGATGGACTCAGCTCCTTCTTTCTGTTGGTTATCGCTTTTATCTCCGGACTGGTGTTGGTCTACGCCTCAGGGTATTTGCGGCATATGGGAGAAGGGCGGTTTTCCTCGCCACGTTGGTTCTACGCCTTGGTCTTTTTGTTTCTATTCACGATGGTCAGCGTTTGCCTTGCCGCCAACCTCGGATTTCTGTGGATCATGATGGAGGCGACAACGCTGGCCTCCGCGCTACTGGTGGGCTTCTATAACACGGAGGGCGCGGTCGAGGCCGGCTGGAAGTACCTCATTGTTTGCACGGTGGGAATCGCGTTCGCCCTTTTCGGGACGATAGTGCTATATCTCGCGGCGGTCAAAGCAGGGATGAGCCCCAACGATGCACTCGATTGGGCCTCGCTGATGAATGTGGCTTCCCGTGCGGGATTTGATCCACACCTACTGAAGCTCGCGTTTGTGTTTGTCCTTGTAGGCTATGGAACAAAGATTGGGTTTGTTCCTATGCATAGCTGGCTGCCCGACGCTCATGCAGAAGCGCCCACACCCATCAGCGCTCTGCTCTCTGCAGTTTTGCTCAATTGCGCCATGTACGCGCTGATGCGTTATGACGCGATTGTCTCCCGCTCTGCAGGGCCCGCCTTTTCGCATTCTTTACTGCTCACGTTTGGCGCTTTGTCCATGGCTGTGGCGGGATTGCTGATTTTGGTGCAGCGGAATCTCAAACGCCTGATGGCTTACAGCAGCATCGAGCACATGGGAATGATCGCCATCGGTCTGGGATTGGGAGGTCCACTGGGAGTCTTGGGCGCTTTGCTGCACACGTTCAATCATTCGGTCGCCAAGTCCCTCTTGTTCTTTGGAGCTGGTAATGTGCGGCAGAATGCCGGCACGTTACGCATGGAGGCGATTCGGGGAATTTCGCGCACGATGCCGCAGACAAGCGCCGCGCTCATTTTGGGCGGACTGGCGATCGTGGGCTTACCGCCCTTTGGCCTTTTTGTGAGCGAGTTCGCAATTCTCTCGGCAGCTTTTACGCAGGCGCGCTATTTTGTGGCGATTGTGTTTTTGATCGTGCTATCCGTAGTTTTTGGTGGCTTCGCTATCATCTGTCTCACATGCTGACGGGAGAGCCTTCTCCTGGCCACGAGCATTCCACACTTATTCCTTCGGAATGGTTGGCAATGGGGTTGGCCGCCCTTTGTTCTTTGCTTTTCGGCGTGCGGATTCCTCATCTGTTCGACGTCGTTTTGCGCGAAGCAATGAGAGTACTGCGATGACACAAGATGCGGCGACAACTTCGGAGACGCGGAATGACACATCGAGCGTCTCGTTTGAAATTCCGCGCACGAACCGAGGCACACCGGCGCGTCTGGTGACCATTTTTGGAAGCTTAGGGCCAAATGGTGAGAAGGGCGTCCATTACATCTTCGACGTTGGCGATGCAGGCTACCGCGAGATCAGCCTCGCCGGCGATGACTCGCTTGACTCGATTGCGCTGCAGGCTCCGGCTGCGGCATGGAGCGAGAGAGAACTGCACGATCAGTACGGCGTGAAATTAGAAGGACAACCGGATGCGCGTCCCCTAGTTTTCCATGATAACTGGCCAGATGGCTTTTTCCCGATGCTGGGAGAACTCGGCGAAGTGCCGTGGGCGCAACGCCAATACCACTTCTTGCAGGTACAAGGGGAAGGTGTCGCGGAAGTTGCCGTGGGCCCAGTCCACGCCGGCATCATCGAGCCAGGGCACTTCCGGTTCAGCGTCGTAGGCGATACGATTCTGCATCTCGAACTGCGTCACTTCTACACACACAAAGGCACCGAGAAACTGTTCGAGGGCATATCTCCTCTCGATGGAACGATGCTCGCCGAATCGGTCTCCGGCGACAACTGCTTCGCTCACGCCGTGTGTTATTGCCAGGCAGTGGAGAGCGCACACGGGCTCGATGTGCCGTCGCGCGCCTCCGCGCTTCGCCTGATCGGATTGGAACTAGAGCGCCTTGTCTGTCACATTTCCGATATCGGTGGGTTGTGCACCGACGTGGGTTTTGGCGTTGCGGCTGCTTACGCAACGCGCATCAAGGAATCACTGTTGCGTGCTTCTGCAAAGTGTTGCGGAACCCGTTATTGGCGCAGGATCGCCATTCCGGGTGGCCTGCGATTCGATTTCGATTCCGCGAAACTGGCTGAACTTGGTGCGGCTGTGGCGAGCGCGTCGCGTGATTTCAAGGAGATGGCGCGCCTGGTGTTGGAGACGCCGTCGATCCAAAATCGCTTTGAAGCTGCAGGGATACTTAGCCAAGAAGCCGCTCGGGATCTTGCGGTGGTGGGCCCGGTGGCACGAGCCAGCGGCATCAATCTGGATGTTCGGCGCGATCACCCTTATGCACATTACGGCCAGCATCGAATCGAAGTACCGGTCACACATTACGGTGATGTGATGGCGCGAGCACGAATTCGTATAGCGGAAGCCGAAATATCAACGCGGCTGATCGGAGAGACGGTCACGACGCTGACTGACGGCGGCGTGTTCACTCCGCTCACCTTGCAAGGAGATGCCCAAGGTTTCGCCGCCGTGGAATCGCCTCGTGGCGAACTTTGTTACTGGATTGAAATCCGCAGGCACCGGATCACGCGTTGTCACGTCAAGTCTCCGTCGTTTCAGAACTGGCCCGCTATGCCTCTCGCCGTAGAGGGGAACGTCATTGCGGATTTTCCGCTTATCAATAAGAGCTTCAATCTTTCCTATTCGGGATGCGATCGATGATCGGTGACGTGATTGGCTTGAGCCTGCGCCAGCCGAACCACGTTGTGCCGGTCGAGGTGCTGCTTGGAAATTGCGACGGTAGCCGCATGCCTCTGATTTGTTCGGAAAACTTGACGCCAGCCGTCGCTCAGAAAATCGTCGAAGTCTGCCCCACCGCGGCTCTGGAACTAAAGGAGTACCAAGGGCAGCGCTGTCTGAGCTTGTCATACGGTCGGTGCACCGGGTGCGGCAGATGCATTGACGTAGGCGGGGACGTTGTCGTCCCCGCGAAGCACATGCCTTGGCGAGGTGTAGCAAGAGAAGACATTACCCGGTATTGGAATCTGGATAACGGACGGGAGATCGTAGGCACGCCGCCTAGCCCAGCCGAAGCCCGCGGGCAGATTCATTCTCTTCTCCGGAGGGCGCTGACTATCCGCCAGCTCGACGCGGGGTCTTGCAACGGTTGCGAGGTGGAGATCACGGCTCTCACGAATCCTTATTACGATCTGGAACGATTCGGAATTCACTTCGTGGCGTCACCGAAACATGCCGATATGCTGCTTGTGACCGGGCCCGTCACGCGCAACATGGCCGAAGCAGTCCAAGCTACCTACGAGGCGGTCCCGGCGCCTAAACTCGTGGTTGCCGTGGGAGCCTGCGGGTGCAGTGGCGGCATTTTCCGAGGTAGCTACGCGATAGTAGGCGCGGTAGACGCTGTTATTCCCGTCGATGGATATATCCCAGGTTGCCCGCCAACACCCGCGATGCTGTTGACGGGAATCCTCGAGGTCCTGCGGCGCTGTACGGCGAAATGACGCTCCGCGGTCAAGCGCATCAAGCTTGAGACTGGCAACTGGACCAGATGAAGATCGCTTTCGGGAAGGCTGAGCACTGTAATCGAAATTGCTAAACTGCTCGGATCGAAAACACTCGGCGATCGGTCAAGAAAGGCACCCGGAAAAAGAGCTATAACACTGCGCATAATGTGAGGACCGCGTAACCTTGTACGCATCGCGTGACTGTCCTTGGAAATAATTCAGAAAAACAAAACGTCAACAAAGTGCCTGTCGCTCAAGAGAGTTCTCGTAAGTTACAATGATTGAAATAGTTCAGCCTTGGAGGAGTGGCCGAGCTGGCCGAAGGCGGCGGTCTTGAAAACCGTTAGACTCGAAAGGGTCTCGAGGGTTCGAATCCCTCCTCCTCCGCCACTAAACCCAAAGCAGTTGTGGAGTTAGGGACGACTTCCAATCTTTTCGCAGGCAGAGTCTTTATCCCGATTTATCCCAATCCACGGAATCGCCTGCCCAGCGGTCCGCGAAACCGTTGGGCTCGAAATGGTCTCGGGGTTCGAATCCCTCCCTCGGCGCCACGAGTTCAACATGTGGCCCTATTCCCGAGCGCATTCGATTGGTCGGCGGCTCATCAGTTCGCGAAGGCCTATGCGAAGAAAGTGACGACGCGATCCTCGTATTCCGCGGGCGCATGGCCGAGAGCCGAGGCATGTTGCGCCCCGGCTACAACCCAGAGTTCCTTCGGGCCGTGCGCGGCTTGATAGATTCGTTCGGCGTGGCGGCACGGAATTCTGTGATCGCGAGTACCGCAAATCAGAAGAGTCGGAAAGGACCGAGCTGCTACCGCCTTCTCGGGGGAAACGTCATCAGGACGAAAGCCGCCCGCTTTGGCCATCTCATGCATAGCCAACATTGTTGCTGGACGGAAAAGCGTTCGTCCCAGAAGAGGACTCAGTCCAAGGCCGGCGTAGTCGTAGCTCACGCTTTTTCTTCCTTGGGCTGGGTATTGCGTTAGATGGCATCCATAACCTTCGCCATCATTAGAAGATTCTCGGACTTCACCCAATCCGCCCAACGGCACCCTGACCTCCGACAACCCGTTCATTCCGGCGGAAAATCCTTCACGCGTTCGTCGCTGTCATCAACACACCAATAGCCCCATCGGGCAGCCAGTTGGTGTCAGGACTCGCCAAGCATTCGGGCGGCAGTTCGATGCGTCCGTAGACAATTGGAAGCTTAATCTTTTATTGTGCTGCTTTGATGGCGGCTATGAGACCGTCCTTCATCTCATCTTGTCCGCCCGTCGTGATGAAAAGTGTGTTCGGATCAGCACCATTCGCTCCGTTGCCAAACCATAATGTCCACAGAAAACCGTTCTCAAGCGGCTTGTGATCCGGGCCTCGCAAGAAACCTCGAAAATGGCCGTCCATTGTATAGGCAAGAATCCTGCCGTTGCCGAAATTGCCGACGAGCAGATCACCACTGAACCGCCCGAAATGATCTGTGGCAAGAGCCATACCCCAGGGATCGCTTAACTGGCCCTCCATGGCGAAGTTACGGATGAACTCGCCACTCGTCGTAAACTCTGCTATCACGCCGTGGTGCTCCCCGGGCGCAGGGAGATGAGTCGTGAGCGACAGCGGATCGTATGCAACCATGAGGTGACCGTTCACATTTGCAATGTTGTACGGCTCCCAGGCGGTTCCCGGAGGCGCAGGTGGGAGCTGAGGATCCTCAAAGGGATGGGAAACCAGATTACCCGCAGGATTGAAGGAACTGTCGAAGATGCGGATGCCACCTCCGTTGGCAACGAAATCCGCTGCATAGAGATCGATATTGCTGCCGACTGTCCCCAGCGCGAGGCCAGTATATACGGCCCCTGCGGTCGAGACTGCAATCACGGATTCAGTCCGACCGCCCGTGCTCGCCGGATTCCAGCCTGATATCGTCCCATTGAGGTTGGCGAAGATGAACCGCGAAGGTACTGGCGAACCTCCCAGCGTACCGGAAGGAATCAGAAAAGCTGTCGGCGTCGAATTGAAAACAAGCCCGGTTGGGCCTTGAGGTGGAAGGGAGCCTACAGTGGGAATCATTACCGTGAATGGGCTGCCGATTCCGTTGTTGATGTTGTTTACCGTATAGAGTGTGGAGGTATTCGTACCCTGATTCGCAACCCAAAACGGCGAAGTGGCGCTGGCGGTCATGCCCCAAGGATTTACCACGTGCGTGTCCATGATCATGGCTTTCACATAACCATTTGAAACGAGATTCGTTTGAACGTATTCAGTTTCCTGTTGCCCATTTTGATCCTGAGCTTTGATGTACCGGATTCCCAATGTCAGCGTGACAGAGCCCGCGATCATGAACGAAATAAGGATCACCTTCTGAGAATGATTTGCTGCCCGCATGTGCTTGTCCTCCTCAGCCAGTCAAGGTCGAATTGCTAGAAGAATGACTTCGGTTTTTGCCAAGATGATTTACGAAGGAAGAAATGATCACTTCCGAGCGCGTGGCCCAGCTGGTGGTTCCCCGCTAGACCCACCACCAACTTGACGGACGTAGTTACCCCCACGTGGTCCGTCTCTAATGCGTGGCGATAGTGCCGGTCTAAATACGCGAACGTCTATAGGTTAGGAACTGTATTTTTAGTTTCTTCTTTTCCCCTGGCGTCGTCCCTAGAGAAAACTCGATGTGCGGCTTTCCTTCAGAGGACACCGACCCGAAGTTACGCGACGCGTTCTTTTGGAAAACCGCAAGTTGGTGACGAAGCGCGAAGATCTCCGCTTGTAGGGCCGCACGGGTTCGAAAACTGGAGGCTACCAAAGCGAAAAGGGCCACGAAAAGAGAGCTCATCGTGGTAGCCACCATGACCTCACGATTGATCGGAACCTCTTTGTT
>Ga0209577_10002645_pt1 | contig 17105 bp, 14 predicted proteins | sample GraSoiAngelo_109_FD_185874 | JGI IMG/M metagenome (GOLD analysis project Ga0209577, IMG submission 185874) | Grasslands soil microbial communities from the Angelo Coastal Reserve, California, USA - 14_0903_12_20cm (SPAdes) (version 2) | ecosystem: Environmental > Terrestrial > Soil > Grasslands...
CAAACCCCCTGACGCTCGGATCGGCCCGGGAAACCCGTGCCGCTCCTCGATCTCCGGCGAGCCCCGATATGGCCCCCAAACCCCCTGACGCTCGGATCGGCCCGGGAAACCCGTGCCGCTCCTCGATCTCCGGCGAGCCAGCGCCCTCGAATGGCGGCGTCGTGGTGTCGATGGCAGAATGGCGCTCCGCCATGGCCTCGCCTCGACGTTTCCGCGGTGTCGGCAAAGGACGCAAGACGCGCCGCGCGCTGGAGCGCGGCGGCATCGGACCGGCGGCGCGGCTCAACCGCGCGCTCGGCGCGTGGACAGGCGTGCGCATCACGCCGATGTTCGGGCGGTGGGGCTATTTCGCCGGCGAGCGGCTGTTCGCGTGCTTTCCGCTGGCACGCAAGGAGACGGATCTCTGGATCCGCCTCTCGCCCACCGACCAGAGCCGGGCATTGAGGGAGCCGGGAGTGCGGCCGCACCGCCGCTTCGCGCGCCGCGGCTGGATCGAGCTCGACCTCGTGGACGACGCCGACGTGCCGCGCGCCCTGCGCTGGCTGCGCCGCGCGCACACGGCCGATCTCCCCGCCGAGGAGGTGGACTGAGCATGGGCGCCGTGCTCGACCTGAGCGAGCGCTTCTGGCGCGGCGAGGTGCGCGGGCCGGAGCTCCTGCGGGCCTCCGGTGCCGTCGAGGAGATCGCGTCCGACGTGCTGTTCGTCCACGCCTTCGCCAACGTCACCGCGCTCCGCACCGAGGGCGGTCTCGTCCTCGTCGACACGGGCAACTACCGCGCGCGCGACAAGACGTTTGCCGCCGTGCGCGGCTGGGACGCCCGGCCGCTCGCCACCGCCGTCTACACCCACGGCCACGTCGATCACGCCTGCGGCCTGCCGCCGTTTCTGGACGAGGCGCAGCGCCACGGCTGGCCGCGCCCGCGCATCGTCGGCCACCGCGACGTCGCGCGGCGCTTCGATCGGTATCGCGCGACGGCCCCGTGGAACGGGCTGATCAACGCGCGCCAGTTCTCGATCCCGCCGTCGTGGCCGACGGAGTATGACTATCCCGACACGACCTACGCCGACACGCACCGGCTCGCGATCGGCGGGGTCGCGCTCGAGCTCACGCACGCGCGCGGTGAGACCGACGACCACACGTGGCTCTGGTGGGCGGAGCGGCGAATCCTCTTCACCGGCGACCTATTCTTCTGGGTCGCGCCCAACGCCGGCAATCCGCAGAAGGTGCAACGCTATGCGGCGGAGTGGGCGGTGGCGCTGCGGACGATGGCGGCGCGCGGCGCCGAGGTGCTCGTGCCGGGCCACGGCGTGCCCGTCGTCGGCGCCGGCCGTGTGCGGCAGGCGCTGGAGGACACGGCGGAGTGGCTGGAGACGCTCGAGCGCGAGACCGTCGCACGGATGAACGCGGGCGCCCCGCTCGAGCAGATCCTGGCCGAGGTGCGGCCGCCTGCGCATCTGGCCGATCGCCCGTATCTGCAGCCCGTCTATGACGAGCCGGAGTTTGTCGTCCGAAACGTCTGGCGCCTGTACGGCGGCTGGTGGGACGGCGTGCCTGCGCACCTCAAGCCCGCACCGCAGGCGGCGCTGGGCCGTGAGGTGGCCGGGCTTGCGGGCGGCGTCGACGCGCTGGTAGCGCGCGCGAAGGCCCTTGCCGCGGACGGGGACCTTGCCCTGGCCTCGCACCTCGCCGACTGGGCCGTTGCCGCCGCGCCCGGCGATCGTGCCGCCCACGCGGTGCGCGCCGAGGTCTATGACGCGCGGGCGAAGGCCTCAGCGGCGCTCATGACGCGTGGGATCTTCGCGGCCGCCGCCCGCGAAGCTGCCGACAAGGCCGGCGCCGGTTAACCCGTCATCGAGGGGCGCCCGGGGTTCCCTGGGCGCCCCAAGCGTTGGGGGGCTTGGGGGGCCGTTTCGGGGCCCCATGTCACAGAAGCCGGGCCGTCTCGGGGCCCCCCATTATTTCAGGCGGCGGTCCAGCGGCGCTGGCGCGGCGCTCGATCTCGGGGATGTCGAGCAGCGGCAGCAGGAAGTACGCTGCCGCCGTCATCGCGGCGGAGATCCAGACGAGGGTGCTGTAATTCGTCCACTCGTACAGATAGCCGCCGAAGACCTGCGAGCCCTGCACGCCCAGATTGTAGACCGACATCAGCAGCGCGAAGAACGTGCCCTCCGCGTGCTTGGGGCAGGCCTTGGCCGCGAGATCGAGGAAGGCAAGCTGAGTGATCATCCCGACGCCGCCGAAGACGGTGTCGATCGCGATCGCCGACGTCCGGCCGTTGTAGAAAAGATAGGCGAGCGTGCCGACCGTGCTGACGGCGATCGAGAGAACGATGAGACGGTGCAGCGAGACGCGCCGTGACAGCGGCGCGTAGAAGGCCGCGCCCACGATGCTGGCGCCGGCGGTCAGCGAGCCGAGGACGCCGATGAACTGCTGGCTGAACCTGAGGGTATCGGTCTGATAGTAGAAGAGCGGGATACCGATCGACGGGCTGAAGGTCCAGAAGAAGACGAACCCGGCAACCACCCACATCGTGCGATCGCGGATCGCCGTCTTGATGCCCCGCCACGCCTCTTGGAACTCCTCGCGCTGCGATTTCGCGGGCGCCTCGTGGATGAAGACGGCGCCCATCATGAGCGCGAGGAATGGAAAGGCGGCCGCGATGAGAAAGGCGGTCTGCAGCTCGCGCCGCTCCGCGAAGTAACCACCGATCAGGCCGACGAGCAGCGTGGCCATGTTGATGGCCGCCCACTGCACCGACTGGAACGCACCCGTGAGGCCCAGCGGTTTGCCGTTCTCGACCATCATCGCGTCGGTGAGGACGTCGGTGAAGGCGATGCCCAGGCCCATGATCAGCAGGAAGACGGCGAGGCTTCCGTACATCGGCTCGCCCAGCAGGCCCAGCGCGACGCCGGCCAGCGTGGCCAGCGCGGAGGTGAGGAGGAAGTAGCTCTTGCGCCGGCGCCCGAAGAGGGGGAAGGCGTCGGAGATCATGCCGTAGAGGGGTTTGACGACCCACGGGACGAGGATGATCGTTCCGAACTTGCCCACCTGGGACGGCGACAGGCCGAGCCGTTCCTTGAGGGTGAGCGTCAGCACCTGATCGGCGACGTGGTACATGCCCTGGGAGAAGTAGACGACGGCGAAGAGCATCGCGAGACGGCGCGCGTCGGGCGTCCTGAACGGGTTGACGCGGTCGAGCCGAGCCGACATCCGCGGTCATCATAGTCTAGAATCCGCTCATGCACTCCGTGTGTCCCCACGACTGCCCGTCGTGCTGCAGCCTCGAGGTCGACGTCGCCGATGGCCGCATCGTCGACGTCACCGGCACGGCCGGTCATCCCTTCACGCAGGGCGTGATCTGTGGCAAGGTGCGCGAATACGCGGAGCGCGTGCATTCCCCACTGCGCGTGCTCACGCCGCTGCGTCGCACCGGCGTCAAGGGTGAAGGCCGCTTCGAGCCGATCTCGTGGGACGACGCGCTGGCGGAGATCTCGCGGCGCTGGCGCGCCATCGCCGCCGAGCACGGCGGTGAGGCGATCCTGCCCTTCTCGTACGCGGGCTCGATGGGCCAGGTGCAGTTCTTCGCCGGACATCCGCTGTTCCACGCGCTCGGCGCCAGCCGGCTCGACCGCTCGATCTGCGTATCGACGGCGTACACGGGCTGGCGGGCGACGGTGGGGCAGGTGACGGGCAACGACTCCGAGCAGATGGTCGGCGCCGACCTCGTCGTGCTCTGGGGCGTCAACGCGGCGTACTCGACGATCAACGTGATGACGCTCGTCAAGCAGGCGCGACAGCGCGGCGCCCACGTCGTCGTCATCGATCCGTACCGGACCCCCACGGCCGTGCAGGCCGACGAGCACCTGGCGGTGCGCCCGGGCACCGACGGCGCACTGGCGCTGGCCGTCATGCACGTGCTCATCGCCGAGGGGCTGGTGGACCGGGACTACGTCGAGCGCGCGACGCTGGGCTTCGAGGCGCTGGCCGAGCACGTCAAGGCGTGGCCGCCCGAGCGCGTGGCGCCGATCGTGGGCCTCGACGCGTCGACCATCGTCGCCTTCGCGCGCCGCTACGGCGCGGGCGCCCGCGCGTTCATTCGCGTAGGCATCGGGCTCTCACGGCACGACAACGGCGGCATGACCTGCCGCACCATCGCGTGTCTGCCGGCGCTGACGGGTGCCTACGCCGATCCACACGGTGGTGCGCTGCTGTCTTCCGGCGGCGCGTTCGCGCTGGACCTGCGCGCGCTCGAGCGTCCCGACCTCATGCCGACGCCGCCGCCGCGCGTGATCAACATGATCCGGCTCGGCCGCGCGCTGACGGATCCGGACATGCGACCGCCGGTGAAGGCGCTCTACGTCTACTCGTCGAACCCTGCCGCCGTCTGTCCGAACCAGACGCTGGTGCTGCGCGGGCTCGCCCGCGAGGATCTCTTCACGGTGGTGCACGAGCAGGTGATGACCGACACGGCGCACTACGCGGACCTCGTGCTGCCGGCCACGACCTCGATGGAGCATGCGGACCTGTACCGCTCGTTCGGCCACTTCTATTTCCAGTATGCGGAGCCGGTGATCGCGCCCCAGGGCGAGGCGCGATCGAACTGGGAGGTCTTCGCCGCGCTCGCGCGGACCGTGGGCGTCGCCACGGACCATTACGCGCGCGGCCACGACGCGGCGCTGAGCGCGGCGCTGGCCGGCGGCGAGCCGCACGTGCGTGCGGTGACGCTCGACCAGCTCAAGCGCGAGAAGTCAGTGCGCCTGGCCCTGCCGCGACCCTACCTGCCGTTCGCCGACGGCGCGCCTACCCCGTCGGGCAAGGTGGAGTTCGTCTCGGCGTCACTCGCCGCGCACGGCCTGCCCGCGCTGCCGACGTGGACGCCGCTGGCCGAGGGCCCGGCGCGCGCCGATCTCGTGGCGCGCTTCCCACTGCAGTGCATCGTGCCGCCGAACCGCTTCTTCCTGAACTCGTCATTCAGCCAGTCGGAGCGGCTGCGCAGGCGTCAGGGCACGCCGACGGTGATGCTGGCGCCGGACGACGCCGCCGCGCGTGGCATCGTCGACGGCGACGCCGTGCGCGTCGAGAGCCCGCGCGGCGCCGCGCGCTTCACGGCGCGCCTCACCGACGCCACCCGGCCCGGCGTCGCGGTGATCGAGGGTATCTGGTGGCATCGCTTCCATCCCGGCGGGCGGGGCGTCAACGTTCTCACCGACGATCGCGTGACCGACATGGGCGGAGGGCCGGCTTTCCACTCCAACCTCGTCGAAGTCACGCGCGCGTGACGGTCGTCGCCGCCGGCCGGCCCGCGGCCGGGGCGGCCCTGTTCGACCACGCAAATCGACCGTGCGTCGCGCCTGTCATGGAGCCACGAAGACATCGCCGGAACCGACGCAGTACCCAGAAGCCACGGGTCTCACAGGACCGCCCCGGCCCCGGGCCGGCCGGCGGCGACGACCGCGTTGGCGGCGTGGGCCTCGCGGCCTGTTCGACCACGTAAATCGACCGTGCGTCGCGCCTGTCATGGAACCCTGCGCCGCCCGGCGGCGGCGGCCGCTCGTGGCGGTGTGGGCCTCTACGACGCGGGCGCGGGGGCGGTCGTTTCGGCGGCGCGGGTGTCGCGGGGCGATCGCTGGGGTTTGCCCCCGAACAGGCGCAGGAGCACCGGCAATACGATCAGCGCGGCCACGAGCGAGGCCAGCATTCCCAGCGTCAGCATGAGGCCGAGCCCGTAGATGCCGCGGTGGGCGGCGAGCATGAGGCTGCCGAAGCCCACCATCGTGGTGAGCCCGTTCACGAACACCGCCATGATGGTCGAGCGCGCGACCAGCGGGCCGCCGTGGTCGCGCCCCTCCATGAAGCGCATGACGATGTTGAGGCCGAATTCCGCGGCGGCGCCGAGGATCAGCGGGATCCCGAACACGTTGCCGAGGTTGAGCTTGACGTCGAACAGCCACATGAGGCCGGCCGTCCACGTCATGCCGAGCGCCAGCGGCGACAGCGCGAGCACGGTCTCGCGGATGCGCCGCAGCATCAGGAAGGTCAGCACGGTCACCAGCACGATGGCATACACCGTCCCCTGCTTGTACGCGCGCTCCATGAGCCGGATCGCCTCGTAGGTGATGATCGGGGTACCCGTCACGTCGCTGTCCACAGAGCGCAGGTCATTCACGAAGCGCGCGGCGCCGTCGCGATCCCAGATGTCCACCGCCGGGTGGATCTGCAGCAGGAAGCTGCCGCGGTCGCTGATGAACTTGCGCCGGATCTCCGGCGGCACGTCGGCGAGCCCCACCGTTCGCGGGTTGAGGTTGGCCTGCAGCCGCTGGAACGACGTCACGAAATCGCGATAGACCTGGCGCTGCAGGAACGCGAGCGCCGGCTCGCTCACCGTGCGGTCCGACTGGCGCAGGCGCACCACCAGCTGGGCGATGTCGTCGCGCAGCGAGGCGAGCCGCCGCTGGGTGTCGCCGGGGGGCGCCTCGCCGGACGCGATGTCGAAGCGCCGCTTCAGCGTCTCGAGCGCGCTGAGGAGCCGGTCGATGTCCACGGGCTGCGGCCGCGCCACGCGCACGGGCGCCACGATCGGCGCAAAGTCGCGAATGATCTTCTGCTTCTCCGGCTGGTCGTCGGGGATGAGGAGCAGCGCGGAGTCGACCTCGGACACGCTGCCGAGGGCGCGGAACGCATGCTGCTTGCGCCGGAGCTCGTCGAGGGTCGCGGCGCTCGAGAGCGCGGCGAATCCCGAGCGGCCGGAGGTGGCGAGAATCTTCTTCTCCCACGTGACCGATTCCGTGCCCTCCGCCTGAAGGTTGAGCAGGTTGAAGTCGAAGCGGACCCGACCGAACCCATAGACGGAGACGGCGGCGAGAAGGGCGGCGGCGGCCAGCACCGTCTTGGGATGACTGGTGATCCAGTCGACGAACGGGACGTGGACACGCTCGAGGCGGATCGCGCGCGGGATGCTCACGCCCACGCGGTCGAGGTGCCGGCGGTCCACGAGCATGAGCATGGCCGGGAAGAGGAACATCATCGACACCCATGACAGCAGCAGCGCGGTGCCCGCGATGAAGCCGAGCTCCTGGAGACCCCGGAAGTCCGTGAGCATGAGGACGAAGAACGTGGCGGCGGCCGTGATCGCGCTCAGCAGGATGCCGGGGCCGCTGCGCATGGCGGTGATCTCGATGGCCTCGCGCAGGTTGCGGCCGAGGAACAGCTCCTCCTCGTAGCGAAAGAGATAGTAGATGCCGTAGTCGATGCCGATGCCGATCACGATCGGGATGAACATCACCGAGAACAGTGAGAGGTGGCCGACGACGAGGGTGGCCACGCCCATCGACCAGCACAGGGACAGCGCCAGCGCGAGCAGCATGAGGAGCGGCTTGCCCACGCGCAGGAACGCGGCGAGCAGGAGCGCCAGCGTCAACCCGAAGGCGAGCAGCGTCGCGCGCTCGCTGTCGCGGAAGGCCGCCGTCATCTCGTCGCTCGACAGCGCGGGCTTGCCGGTCACGCCCACCTCGACGTCGGGGAACTCCGCGCGCAGCGTCGCCACCGTGGCGCGCACGCCCTCGATCGCCTCGCGGTCGCCGGTGAAGCTGCCGCGATCGCTCGTCGGCTCGGCCAGGATGAACAGCAATCGCTGGTCGTCCGACAGGAAGTAGCCGGCGCTCTCGCTGCCCTCGCCGCCGACGGAGAAGAGGCCTCCCCAGGGCGAGCGGTACGGCGTGGGGCGGTCGAGGCGCCCGGCGATCTGCAACACCACGTCGTGGACGAAACGGAGATCGAGCGAGCCCTTCGAGGTGCCGGGGCTGCTGTCGAGGCCGAGGTCGAGGAGACCGGTCACGAACGCCTGGGCAATGGAGGTCGCGATACCGTCCACGAGCTGATCCAGCGTGGGCCGGTCGGCGAACTTCTCCATGAACTGCTGATAGTCGAAGACGCGCTCGCGGATCTCCTTCAGCCGGTCGGCCGACAGGTACAGCAGGGCCCGCCCCTCGAACTGCTTGGGGTCGATCCGGTACGTGAGGTGGGCCAGCGGCACGCGGTTGGCCCGCAGCTCGCGCACCAGGCGGTTGGCGTAAATGGTGGCCTCGGGCAGCGACGGCGCCTGCACCGCGAGGACGAGGTCGTCGAGCTGGCCGAACTCACGGTCGAACTCGACGTAACGCTCGATGTAGCGCTTGCCCTGCGGCAGCAGCGCGCGGTTGGAGGTTGCGAACTGCAGGAAGGTGAAGGAATAGGCGACGGAGATCGCCGAAAGGACGATGGCAGCCGCCAGCGTCATGCCCGGCCGCGCGCACGCGAGCCGGACGAGGCGGCGCAGAAGGCGCCCGGTTCGCGACGTCACGCTGGACTACTCTTCGCCGGCGATGAACCGTTCGAGTCGCTGGCGAGCGGCGTCGTCCGCCCACTGCTCGGGCGGCGATTTCATGAGATAGGCGGAGGGCGCGAGGAGGGCGCCCTTCAGCCCGCGGTCGAGCGCGATGCGGCAGCACCGGATGGCGTCGATGACCACACCGGCCGAGTTGGGCGAGTCCCACACCTCGAGCTTCAGCTCGACGTTGATGGGCTGATCACCGAAGGAGCGGCCCTCGAGTCGGATGTGCGCCCACTTGCGATCCTCGAGCCACGGCACGTAGTCGCTGGGCCCGATGTGGACGGCGTCCGTGGGCAGCTCGTGAGCGAGCTGCGAGCGCACGGCGTCCGTCTTGCTGATCTTCTTGCTGACGAGCCGGTCGCGCTCGAGCATGTTGTAGAAGTCGGTGTTGCCGCCGAAATTGAGCTGGCTCGTCCGCTCCAGGCGCACGCCCCGATCCATGAACAGCTTGGCGAGCACGCGGTGCACGATGGTGGCGCCGAGCTGCGACTTCACGTCGTCGCCCACCACGGGCAGGCCCCGGTCCTCGAATCGCCGGCGCCAGTACGCCTCGCGCCCGATGAAGACGGGGATGCAGTTCACGAAGGCGCAGCCGGCGTCGAGGATCTGCTCGACGTACCACTTGGTCGCCATCTCGCTGCCCACGGGCAGGAAGTTCACCACGACGTGCGTGTTCGTCTCGCGCAGGATGCCGGCGATGTCGGCCGTCGAGCCCGGCGCTTTCTTGATCAACTGCCCGAGATAGGTGCCGAGTCCATCGTGCGTCATTCCACGCTGCACGGGCACGCCGAGCGGTGGCACCGCCGCGAACTTCACCGTGTTGTTCGGCGCCTCGAAGATCGCCTCCGAGAGGTCCTTGCCCACCTTGCGCTCGTCGATGTCGAAGGCCGCGGAGAACTCGATGTCGCCGACGTGGTAGCCGCCGAGCCGCGGATGCATGAGGCCGGGGATGAAGCCGTCGTCCGCCGCCCCGCGGTAGTAGTGCACGCCCTGGACGAGGGATGAAGCGCAGTTGCCAACGCCGATGATGGCGACTCGAACGGATCCCACGGTGGCCTCCTGGCTCGCAAGGGTGGTGCGCTCGCTGCTGCGCGGGCCGACGGTGAGCCAGTGTAGCACAGGGTCGTGTAGAATCTCGGGGTGCGCGATCCCCGGAACGGTCCTGTGAGCGAGTCGACGACGACCGTCGTGGTGGACGCGGTCGAGCGCGCGCTCGCCGGCCTCGACTTCGACGACGTGAAGAAAACGTATTGGGAGCAGAACGAGTTCGTCTGTCTCGAGCGCTGGCTCCCGGCGTCGATCGTCGAGCGCATGGTGGCCGAGGTCGAGCGCGTGCGGCCCGCGATCCATCGCAACTACATTCCGCGGCACAAGAAGGGTGGCAGCGTCAGCTACTACACCCTCGTCGAGCAGGCGCCGACGATCCTCGCGCTCTACCGGGCGCCCGCCTTCGTCCGTTTCCTGGCGGGCCTGACCGGCCGGCCGCTGCAGCCGTGTCCCGAGAGCGACCCGCACGCGTGCGCCCTCTATTTCTACACGGAGCCCGGCGACCACATCGGCTTCCACTTCGACACGTCCTATTACAAGGGCAGCCGCTACACCGTGCTTGTGGGCCTCATCGAGCGCTCATCGAGCCGGCTCGTGTGCCAGCTCTTCAAGGACGATCCGGGCGGCCGGCCGCTCGTCGAGTTCCGCCTGGCCACGCATCCCGGGACGCTGGTGGCCTTCAACGGCGACAAGCTGTGGCATGCCATCACACCGCTGGGGCAGCACGAGGAGCGCGTGAGCCTCACGCTGGAGTACGTGACGGATCCGTCGATGAGCGCGATGAAGCGGCTCTTCTCGAACCTGAAAGACTCGTTCGCCTACTTCGGACTGAAGACCGTCTTCACCGGCCGCGCGCGCGCCGCCCGCTGATGCGAGACGACTAGCGCCGGCGCAGCAGGACCCAGGCGGAGCGCGCGACCCAGTAGGCGTGCGAGCCGAGTGCCACCACCACCATCAGCCAGGGCAGGGCCGCCGGCGCGAGCGCGCGCGCGGCGATGAAGAGCAGCAGCATCGCGTAGAAGCCGTCGCGCGAGCCCATGTCCACGAGGGCGCCGCCGGCCCCCGCCGCGCCCGTGTCCGGCCACCACTTCGCCACCGTCGCGCTGCCCAGGATCCCGACGGCGCCGAACACGCCCAGCCAGAGGCCGGCGCCCGCCGCGGACTGCGCGCTCACGCCCATGGCGAGCACGACCAGCGCATGGACCAGGTTGTCGGCGATGACGTCGAGCCACTCGCCCAGGCGCGACTCCGTGAGGGTGAGCCGCGCGACCTCGCCGTCGGCGTGGTCGAGCACCACCGCCGCCACGTAGATGGCCAGGCCGGCGACGGCGCTGGCCACGCTCGCGCGCCAGAAGCACCACACGGCCACGAGGCCGATGAAGAAGCTCGCGACGCTGACCACGTTGGGGATCACACCGAGCCGCACTGCCGCGCGCGTCACGGGGAACGAGAGCCTGCGGTGCAGGACGACGTCGAGCCGCGTGTCGATGGGGCTGCCGAGCGCGGCGTAGAGGCGCGCCTCCGCCTCCGCGACCCCGCGCGCGTCGCGCGCCAGCACGTACCAGCCCTCGGCGACGAGCCGTGCCTCGCCGCTCTTCAGCGCGCGATCGAGGTCGTCGCCGAGCGGCGCTCCCGCCGCGAGGCCGGGCGCCAGCGCCGCCGTGAGCGCGGCGTCGGCGACGAGCACGGGAGCGCGGTCACGGGTCGAGGCCGCGAGCACCGCGCCCGGCCCGGCGGCGCGCAGGGTGGCCAGCGCGGCCGGCGGCGCCAGCGCGGCGGCGGGCAGGAGCAGGAGCGGTCCCGCGGGCAGGGGCGCGCCGGGCTCGAGCCAGGCGACGGCCGCGCGCGCGAGCGGAGGCGGCCACCGCCGCCCCCCCACCGCGGTGGGCCGCAGCCGCGCCGGTACGGCGACGCGGCGGGCGCCGGCGCGGACGGCGGCCGCGATGACGTGGAAGGCGAGCGGGCGGCCGGCCACGGGGGCCAGGGCGGCCGTCAGGTCCTCCTCGGTGGCGAGATAGAGGGCGGCGCGGTCGATCACGCGCCGTCCAGCCGGACGACGTGCGGCAGCACGTCCGCCTCGGCGCGGCGCAGGTCTTCGGCGAAGTCGATCTCGGTCCAGCGCAGGCCGGTGACGTCCACCCAGCCCACGTGGTGCGAGGTCACGAGCATGTGCAGAGCGTCCTCGTACTCGTTGAGCCCCTGGCTCTCCTCGATGACTCGCTCGAGGAAGCGCACGAAGGCCGGACCGGCCTCGGCGCCGCACTTGAAGAAGCCCACGCCCTCACCCACGGCGTCCCACGCCTCGGGCACCACCTTCTTGCCGAGCGCGATCACACGGTCGCCGCGCGTGTAGACCTTGACCTCCTCGCCGGTGTCGGCGAAGCCGCGGTCGACCAGGAGCGCGCTCGGCGCCGGCGAGGCCAGCAGACGGCGCAGGAACTCGCGCGGGAACAGCACGTCGGCGTCCATCACCAGCGCCGGCTCGCGCAGGTACTGGCGGGCGGTGTAGAGCGACAGCACGGAGCCGCGCGTGTACTCCGGATTGACCACGTAGTCGACAGCCATGCGCCCCACGCGGGCGCCGGCGAGGGCCCGCACCTGATCCGCGCAGTGACCCACCACGAGCACCGAGCGCCGCACGCCCGCCCACGCGAGCGCGTCCAGCATGCGCGCGAGGATCGGCCGGCCGCCCACGGGCAGCAGCGCCTTGTGCGTCGCGTCCGTGAGGGGCGCCAGCCGGCGCGCGACGCCGGCGACGAGGATGATGGCCGTCACCGCGCGCCGCTCAGGTCAGCCGCCCCGCGGCGGACGAGCCCATCTGTTCCTGTCGCGACTTCATCTTCTTCACCAGTTCCGCGTAGGACGAGGTCTGGATGATCTTGTTGAACTGCGTGCGGTAGTTCGACACGAGGCTGACGCCCTCGATGATGACGTCGTACACGAGCCAGCGGTCGTCCTTCTTGAGCATCCGGTACTCGATGGGGACGTCGGCGCCCGCCTTGGTGACGAGCTTGCTCTGCACGGAGGCCTGGTCGCCCTCGATCCGGTCGCTCATGTACTGGATCTTCTCGCCGCCGTACAGCTCGATCTTCGAGATGTACGACCGCTCGAGAAGGTCGCCGAACAGCTTGATGAACTCGTCGCGCTCGGCCTCGGTACGGGCCGCCCAGTGCCGGCCCAGCGAGCGCTTGGCCGTTTCTCCGAAGTCGAAGATGTCATCGGCAATCTTGCGGACGGCGACGCGCTTGTCCCTCGGCTTGTCCTTCAGCTCGGGATCGTCGATCAGCTTCAGCACGCGCTCCACCTGCGCCTTGAGCTGGTCCATCGGCGCGCCCGCCCAGGCTGGGGGCGCGGCCAGCACGAGCGCCAGCGTGAGGACCAGCGCGGTCGTGAAGGGCGACCTCATGATGCGGATCCTCCCGATGATCTCGGTGTCACACTTTGCCGAAGATGTACTTCGACAGCAGCTCCTCGAAGTCCACGGGGGCCTCCACCTCGCGGATCTTTCCGCCGGGCGGAATAATCTTATCCGAACCGCCCGGACTGATCCGCACGTACTTCTCGCCGATCAGACCCTTGGTCTTGATCGACGCGATCGAGTCCTCCTGCAGCTTGACGCCCTTCTGCACGCGCAGGGTCACGCGCGCCTGATAGTTGTCGAGGCCGATCGAGTCCACCCGGCCGATCTCGACCCCCGCGATCTCGACCGTCGAGCCGGCCTTGAGCCCGCCCACGGACGGGAAATCCACGGTCACCTTGTAGCCCCGGGCGCCCAGGAACGACACGCGCCCCAGCTGGATAGAAAGATACCCCAGGGCCACGATGCCGAGCACCATGAAGACGCCGACTACTATGTTGACCCGTGTGCGCTCCATCAGGTTCCCTCCGGCTCCCCGCGGATGAACTTCTGGACCACCCGGTTCTGGGACGCCTGCAGCTGGGCCGGCGGCCCCACCTCCACAATGCGACCCTCGTGCAGCATGGCCACACGGTCGGCGATCTCGAAGATCTCCGGGATCTCGTGACTGACCATGACCGCCGTGAAGCGGTGGCGCCGGTGGAGGTCGAGGATCAGGTGATGGATCGTATTGACCAAGACGGGATCGAGGCCCGTGGTCGGCTCGTCGAAGAACACGATCTCGGGCTCGGTCACGAGCGCCCGCGCGATGGCCACGCGCTTGCGCATGCCGCCCGACACCTCGGCCGGGTACTTCTGGCTCACGCCCTCGAGCCCCACCTGGGCCAGCGCCGATTCCACGCGCTTGGTGATCTCGGCCTTGGGCAGCTTCACTTTCTCGCGCAGAGGAAAGGCGACGTTGTCGCCGCAGCGCATCGAGTCGAACAGGGCGCCGCCCTGGAACACCACGCCGTAGCGCCGACGGATGGCGTCGAGCGCCTCGCCCGACAGGCGCGTGATCTCCTGACCATCCAGGAGCACGCGACCGCCGTCGGGCCGCAGCAGGCCGATGAGGTGCTTGAGAAAGACGGACTTGCCGCCGCCGCTGCGCCCGATGATCACGGTGATCGAGCCCGTCGGGATCTCGAGGTCGAGCCCGCGCAGCACGGGCTGCGCGCCGAAGCTCTTTCGCAGACCCTCGATCTTGATCACAGGCTCGCCTCGCCTGCGGCTCGCACTACGACGATCACAGGCTCGCCTCGCCTGCGGCTGCGGCTCGCACTACCATACCGACCCGATGAAGTAGTCCCAGACCAGGATGAGCACGGATGAGAGCACGACCGCCTGCGTCGTCGCGCGCGCCACGCCTTCGGCGCCGTGGCCGACGTGGAAGCCCTTGTAGGAGCAGACCCAGGTGACGATCACGCCGAACGAGATGGACTTCCAGAACCCGAGCGAGATGTCGCCGAAGTCGACGAACGTCTGCATCTCGCCGAAGTAGGTGCCGGGCGAGAGTCCCAGCAGCTCGACGCCGACGAGGTAGCCGCCGAAGATGCCGACCACGTCGAATATCGCGGTCATGAGCGGGAAGGTGATGATGCCCGCGAAAACCGACGGCGCCACCAGGTACCGCATGGGGCTGAGGGCCATGACCTCCAGCGCATCGATCTGCTCGGTGATGCGCATGATGCCCAGCTCGGCGGTCAGGGCGGAGCCCGCGCGGCCGGTGACCATGAGGGCGGCCAGCACCGGGCCCAGCTCGCGGATCAACGACAGCGCCACCGCGGGACCGAGGAACGCCTCGGAGCCGAAGCGCGAGAGGGTGAAGAAGATCTGCAGCCCGAGGACCATGCCGGTGAAGGCACCGGTCAGGAGAATGATCAGCAGCGAGCGGAAGCCGATGAAGTTGATGCGGTCCACGAAGGCCCAGAACTTCAGAGGCGGCGTCACCATCGCCGCGACGGCCGCGGACAGGAACGTGCCGAACCGCCCAAGCGCCGCGGCGATCGAGATGACCCACTCGCCAAGCAGATCGAGTGGGCGCAGGACGGCGGGAAGCGCGGGCTCGCTCATCTCCTGGCGCGACGATACACGCCGAGAGCCCAGAGTGGGAAGTACTTCGCGTAAAGGTGGTATTTCAGGTAGAAGACGCGCGGGAAGCCGGTGCCGTTCCAGAAGGGGTCCTCCCACGAGCCGTCCGCCCGCTGGGTGGCCATCAGATATCCAATCCCCCGCTCGACCGCCGGGCCGGTCGTCTGCCCGGCGGCAAAGAGGCCCAGCAGCGCCCACGCCGTCTGGCTCGGCAGCGACTCGCCGATACCGGCCAGCTCGGGCTTCGCGTAGCTCTCGCACGTCTCGCCCCAGCCGCCGTCGCGGTTCTGGCGCCGCATCAGCCAGCGCACCGCGCGCTGCACGTATTCGTGCCGCGGGTCGATACCGAGGGCGCCCAGACCGCGGAGCACCGACCACGTACCATAGATGTAGTTCACGCCCCAGCGGCCATACCACGGCCCGTCGTGCCGCTGCGAGCGGCGGATGAAGTGCACGGCGCGGTCGACGGCCTCGAGGTCGCGCGGATACCCGAGAGTGCCGAGCAGCTCCAGGCCGCGCCCCGTGAGGTCCTCCGTCGAGGGATCGAGCAGCGCCCCGTGATCGGCGAACGGGATGTTGTTCAGGTACAGACGGTTGTTGTCGGCGTCGAATGACGCCCAGCCGCCGTCCTCGTTCTGCATCCCCAGAAACCAGCCGACCCCGCGCTCCTTGGCCAGCCGCACGCGGTCGGCGTCCATGCCACGGATCTTCTCGAGCGCCATCAGGACCATGGCCGCGTCGTCGAGGTCCGGGTAGAAGTCGTTGCCGTACTGGAAGGCCCAGCCACCCGGCTGCACGTGCGGCCGCTTCACCTTCCAGTCGCCGGGGACGAGGACCTGCTTGCTCAGCATCCACTCGCCTGCGCGGTGCAGCGCCGGGTGATCGGGCGGCAGATCGCTCTCGATGAGCGCATTGGCGGCCAGCGAGGTGTCCCACACGGGCGAGGGGCAGGGCTGGTAGTACAGCTCATCGCCGCGGTCCACGGCGAGTGCCTCGATCTCCTTGATCTGGCCGAGCACGAGGGGATGATCGTCCGGCAGGCCGAGCAGGCGCAGGGCGAGGATCGAGTTGGCCATGGCCGGATAGATGCCGCCCAGACCGCCGGGCACCGCCGTGCGCTCCTCCAGCCATTCGCGCGCGGCCTCGATGGCGCGCTTGCGCAGCGGCCGGGGCGAGAAGCGCTCCCAGATCTTGAGCCCGTCGTCCACCGCGATGAAGAACGACTTCCAGAAGAGGCCGCGCCACGAGAACGGCTCGGGCACGCGCGGAAAGCGCAGGCTCGTGTGCTCGCGCCCCTCGGGCCAGAGCTCGTCGAGGGTGAGGTGACGCGCCAGCCACTTGACGGGCTTGCGGTCCATCACGATCAGGAGCGGCACGATCACGCAGCGGGACCAGTACGAGACCTCGTAGATGTTGAAGAGGAAGAACGGCGTGGGCAGCAGCATGATCTCCACGGGCATCGTGGGTACGCCGTTCCAGTCGTACTCGCCGAACAGGGCCAGCAAGATCTTGCAAAAGACGTTGGCCTCGGCCGGCCCGCCCATGGCGCGGATGCGCGCGCCCGCGCGCAGCATCACCGGATCCTCCGGCGGCACGCCGGCCATCTTCATCGCGAAGTAGATCTTGATCGTCGCGGACAGATCGGAAGGGCCGCCCTCGAAGAGGCTCCAGCCGCCGTCCTCGTTCTGCCGCCTCGTCAGATAGGTCACCGCGCGCCGCTCGACGCCGCGGTCGACGCGATCGATGAGGCGGTGCAGCAGCAGGACTTCGGCGGTCAGCGCGCGGTCGGCCTCGAGCTCGCCGACCCAGTGACCATCGGCCGCCTGGCGCGAGAGGAGGTGGTGCTGGGCGCGGGCGACCGCCTCATCGAGAGCCGTCACGAGCCGAAATGTTAACATGCACCCCGACTTCCAGCATGGACCTCGTCCTCGGCACCCTGATCTTGAGACCGTACGTCTTCGGCTTCGTCGCGTGCTTTCTCGTGGCGGGGACGGTCGACCTCGGCTGGCGGCGAACGCTGGTGTTCGCGGCGTGGGTCTGCCCGCTCGTCTGGGCCGCGGAGTTCGTTTCGACCCGCACCGGCGTGCCGTTCGGCCTCTACCATTACACGGGCGCCACGCGCGCCCACGAGCTCTACGTGGCCAACGTGCCGCTGATGGACCCGCTGTCGTTCACGTTCCTCGCCTATGCCGCCTTCTGC
>Ga0209577_10002647_pt1 | contig 17104 bp, 22 predicted proteins | sample GraSoiAngelo_109_FD_185874 | JGI IMG/M metagenome (GOLD analysis project Ga0209577, IMG submission 185874) | Grasslands soil microbial communities from the Angelo Coastal Reserve, California, USA - 14_0903_12_20cm (SPAdes) (version 2) | ecosystem: Environmental > Terrestrial > Soil > Grasslands...
ACCGGTCCGACGGGCTGCGCGAGCTCAAGACCGACGAGCTGACGCAGAAGCTGGTAGTACTGACGGAGGAGAAGTTTCGGCTCGAATTCCGCCGCGCGACGGAGTCGCTCACGAATCCGCTGCAGCTGCGGACGATTCGCCGCGACATCGCACGGATCAAGACCATTTTGAAGGAAAGGGCGTCGGCGTGACACCTGAGCGCGGTCGCAGGAAAGTTCGTACGGGCACGGTCGTGAGCGACAAGATGCAGAAGACGGTCACGGTCTCGATGGTCCGCCGCTTCGCCCACGGCTTTTACGGCAAGCAGATCACCCGGACCAAGACTGTCGCGGCCCACGACGAGCATGGCGCCAAGACGGGCGACACCGTGCGCATCGTGGAGACGCGGCCCTTGTCGAAACGGAAACGTTGGCGGGTAGTGGAGATCATAGAGAAGGCGAAATAGCCATGGTTCAGCAAGAATCGCAGGTCAAGATCGCGGACAACTCGGGGGCGCGCCGCGCGCTCGTGATCCGCGTGCTCGGCGGGTCCAAGCGACGCTACGCGGGACTCGGCGATGTGGTCGTGGTCACGATCAAGGACGCGATCCCCACCGGCCAGGTGAAGAAGGGCGAGGTGGTCAAGGCGGTCATCGTGCGGACGGCCAAGGAGACGAAGCGCAAAGACGGCTCCTACATCCGCTTCGACGAGAACGCGGCGGTGCTGATCAACGACGAAGGCGAGCCCCGCGCCACCCGCATCTTCGGCCCGGTGGGCCGCGAGCTGCGAGAGAAGAAGTTCATGAAGATCGTGTCGCTGGCGCCGGAGGTGATCTGATATGAAGCCGCTCGTTTACAAGAAGTCGCGGCGCGAGCGCGAGATGGTGCCCGAGCGGCATAAGCTGCACATCGCCAAGGGCGACACGGTGCGCGTCATCAGCGGCGAGCACCGCGGCAAGGAAGGCCGGGTGCTGCACGTCTATCCCAAGAAGTTCCGGGTCGTCGTGGAAGGCGTGAACATCGTGAAGAAGCATAAGCGGGCCACGGCCCCGGGGGGCGAGAGCGGGATCATCGAGTTCGCCGCCCCGATCGCGGCATCCAACGTGATGCTGCTCGACCCGAAGTCAGGAGCGCCGACGCGGGTGCGCCGGCGTCATGACAAGGAAGGGAAGCTGGAGCGGATCGCGGTCAAGTCCGGCCAGCCCATCCCACGAGTGAGATAACCCAATCCCGGGGCCATGCCCCGGGGACCCGCGGCCACCCCGCGGGGAGGAAAAGATGGCAGACGAAAAAGAGAAGCAAGAAAAAAAGCCGAAGCAGGACAAGCAGCCGAAGCAGGAGAAGCAGGCCAAGAAAGCAAAGCCTGCGGCCGAAGCGGCGGCTCCCGTCCCGGAGACGAACGAGCCGGTCGAGCCTGCGCCGCGGGCCCGGTTGTGGGACTTCTACGAGCAGCAGGTGCGGGGCAAGCTGCAGCAGCAGTTTGCCTTCAGGAATCCGCACCAGATTCCGCGGCTCAAGAAGATCGTGCTCAACGTCGGCATGGGCGACGCGTCCAAGAACCCCAAGGGGCTGGAGGCGGCGGTCGCCGAGCTGGCGGCCATCACCGGCCAGCATCCGGTGGTGACGCGCGCCAAGAAGGCGATCGCGAACTTCAACCTGCGCGAAGGGCAGCCGATCGGCTGCGCCGTGACGTTGCGCGGCGGCCGGATGTACGAGTTCCTCGATCGCTTCATCTCGATCGCGGTCCCGCGCATGCGCGATTTCCGCGGGCTGCCCACGAAGAGCTTCGACGGGCGCGGCAATTACTCGCTGGGTATCAAGGAGCAGATGATTTTCCCCGAGATCGACTACGACAAGGTCGAGCGCATTCACGGGATGGACATCACGTTCGTAACGAGCGCCGGGCGCGACGACACCGCGCTGGCTCTCCTGCGCGAGCTGGGCATGCCGTTCCGGGTGGAAACCCCGGTAGCGGCCTAGGAGACTTCATGGCGAAGAAGGCGTGGTTGGAGCGGGTGAAGCGGGGCCCGAAGTTCAAGGTGCGGGGCTACTATCGCTGCCAGCGCTGCGGCCGGAGCCGCGGCACGCTGCGGAAGTTCAAGCTGTGCCGCATCTGTTTCCGTGAGCTTGCGCTGCGCGGGGAGATTCCCGGCGTGCGCAAAGCCAGCTGGTAGGACGGGGGACACGAGATGAGCGTTATTGATCCCGTCGCCGATATGCTGACCCGGGTGCGCAACGCCTGCATGGCGGGCCACCGCCGGGTCGATATGCCGGTGTCGAAGCTGAAGGTCGCGATCGCCACGATTCTCCGTGACAACCACTACGTCCAGGACTTCAAGGTGCTGGACGATGGGCAGCACGGATTGCTGCGGCTCTACCTGAAGTACCACAACGACGCGCCGGTCATCCGCGAGCTGCAACGCGTGTCGTCGCCGGGGCTCCGGCGCTACGTCAAGGCGCGCGAGATCCCGCGCATCAAGAACGGCCTCGGCATGGCGATCCTGAGCACGCCGCAAGGACTCATGACTGACCGCGAAGCGCGCACCGCCCGGATAGGCGGCGAAGTGCTCGCGGTCGTGTGGTAGGAGACGAGCGATGTCACGGATCGGCAGGAAGCCAGTCCCGCTGCCCAAAGGGGTGACCGCGCAAATCGACGGTCATCGCATCACGGTCAAGGGCCCGAAGGGCGAGATCAGCCGCGTCCTGCACGAGGATATGCTGCTCGCGCTCGAGGACGGCACGGTTACGGTCAAGCGGCCCTCGGACGAGGCGCAGCACAAAGCTCTGCACGGTCTCACGCGCACGCTGGTCGCGAACATGGTGCAAGGGGTCACGGAAGGGTTCGCCAAGTCGCTCGAGATCCAGGGCGTCGGCTACAAGGCCGAACCGAAACCGTTCGGCGTGCAGCTCGTGGTGGGATTCTCGCATCCCGTCCCCTACACCGCGCCCAAGGGGATCAAGATCACGGTGACCAACAACGTGAATGTGAAGATCGAGGGCATCGACAAGGAACTCGTGGGCCAGGTGGCCGCGGAGCTGCGCAATGTCCGCCCACCCGAGCCCTACAAGGGCAAAGGCATCCGCTACGCGGGCGAGCAGGTCCGCCGCAAAGCGGGCAAGACGGCCCAGGCGGCGAAATAAGCCATGCGATCCATTCGGAAGATCAAGACGTCGGCGCACCAGCGGTATCGCCGGCACCTCCGCGTCCGCAAAAGGATTGCGGGCACGCCGGAGCGGCCGCGCCTCGTGGTATTCCGCTCGTCCAAGCACATCTACGCCCAGCTCGTCGATGACGAGCGTGGGCTCACGCTCGCCGGCGCGACCGACACGTCCGAAGGGGTGCAGGTCGACGGCAAGGGCAAGGTCGCCCGGAGCTTTGCGGTCGGGAAGCTCATCGCCGCCAAGGCGAAGGAGAAGGGCATCGCCAAGGTCGTGTTCGACCGCGGCGGTTATCAGTATCACGGGCGCGTGAAGGCTGTGGCCGACGGCGCTCGCAAAGGGGGATTGGAGTTCTGATGCCTGATCCGAAAGACGAAACAGTACCCTCGACAGAGGGAACGGCCGCGTCCACCAGCGTTCCCGCGGCGGATGTACCGCCGGGCGCTGATGGGGCCCCGGCCACGCCCACGGCTCCTGCCCCGCCGGTCGAACAACACCGGACTCCGCGCGGTCCGCGCGGCCCGGGCGGTGGAGGCGGAGGCGGTCGCGGCGGCCGTGGCCGAGGTCGCGGCGGCGAACGACGCGAGGGCGATCGCGGGGGGCGCGAGAGCGACGGCATGGTCGAGAACGTCGTCGCGATCAATCGCGTGGCGAAAGTCGTGAAGGGCGGCCGGCGCTTCAGCTTCAACGCTCTGGTCGCAGTCGGCGACGGGAAAGGACAGGTCGGGATCGCGACCGGCAAGGCGAACGAGGTCAGCGAGGCGGTGCGGAAGGCCGTCGAGGCCGCGCGCCGCAACATGTCCGAAGTGCCGCTCACCGGAGGCACGATTCCACACGAGATCATCGGCAAGCACGGCGCGGGCCGGGTGCTGCTCAAGCCAGCGGCCTCAGGAACGGGCGTGATCGCGGGTGGACCGGTGCGCGCGGTGCTCGAATGCGCCGGGATCCGGGACATCCTGACCAAGAGCCTGGGCTCGACCAATCCGCACAACATGGTGCGCGCCACGATCGACGGCCTGAAACGGCTGACGACCGCGCGCCGCGTCGCGCGCGAGCGCGGCGTGGAGCCCGAGGCCATCCATTACCGTGCCCGCCAGGAAAGCGTGGTCGCGCATGGGTAGGCTGCCCCCGACGCGGAAATACCGCAAGCGCAAAACGGGGCGGGATCCGGTCCTGCCGCCGGTGGGGAAAGGGAAGCTGCGCATCAAGCAGGTGCGATCGGGCAGCGGCCACTCTTATCGCATGAAGCGGACGCTCGAGGCGTTGGGCCTCAAGCATCACCAGGCGGAAGTGGTACACGCGGATCATCCCGCGCTGCGCGGCATGCTCCAACAGGTGCGGCACCTCGTCGAGGTGACGCCGGAAAAAGAAGGAAAGAAGTAAGATGCCAAAGCCGAAGGCAAAAGCGACGCGGAAGCCTCGGGCGAGGACAAAGTCCCAAACCCCGAGTCCCGAGTCCCGAGTCATGCGGCTCGCGCTCCACGACCTGAAGCCCCCTGTGGGCTCGCATCGCGCGCGCATCCGCAAGGGCCGCGGTCCCGGCTCCGGGATCGGCAAGACGGCCGGCCGCGGCGGCAAAGGCCAGACCGCGCGCCAGGGCGGCAAGGTGCGTCCGGGATTCGAGGGCGGGCAGATGCCGCTCATCCGGCGCATCCCCAAGCGCGGTTTCACGAATCCGTTCAAGCAGGCGGCGCAGGTCGTGAACGTGCGCCACCTCATCCTCCTGGCTGAGGGGATCGAGGTGACGCCGGAGACGTTGTTCGGCGCCGGGCTGGTGCGCCGTCCCGATCATCCGATCAAGCTGCTCGGTACCGGTGAGGTCTCGGGGCGGAAGTTCGTCGTCAAAGGCGTCGCGGTCTCCGCGAGCGCCAAAGCCAAGATCGAGCAGGCCGGCGGAACGATCGCGTGACGTCTCCGATTCCCAATCTGTTCAAGGTACCCGAGCTCAAGGAAAAGCTCCTCTTCACCTTGTTGTGCCTCGTCATTTACCGGATCGGGGCGCACATCGCGACGCCGGGCGTGAACGTGGACGCCCTCGCGGACTTCATGAGCACCCGCGGGACCGGCACGCTCTTTGGGCTCTACGATCTGTTTTCGGGGGGCGGCCTCAGGCGCGCCACGGTCTTCGCGCTCGGCATCATGCCGTACATCTCGGCCAGCATCGTGTTCCAGCTGGCGGGACCCGTGTTCCCGGTCATCGAGAAGATGCAGCGCGATGAAGAGGGCAAGAAGACGCTGACGCAGTGGACGCGCTATCTCACGGTCCTGCTCTGCTTCTTCCAGGCGTACGGGTTCGCCGTATTCACGGAGTCGCTGCCCAATGCCGTCGCCAATCCGGGGTTTGCCTTCCGGATGACGACGGTCCTGACGCTGACGACCGGCGGTGTCTTCGTCATGTGGCTGGGCGAGCAGATCACCGAGCGGGGCATCGGGAACGGGATGAGCCTGCTCATCTTCTTCTCGATCATCGAGCGGATTCTGCCCGAGACGGTGAACACCTTCGAAGCGCTGAAGACCGGTACCCTCAGCTTCCCCGTGCTGATCATCGTGTTGATCATGATGCTGCTCGTCGTCGCGGCGACGGTCGCCATCACGGTGGCGGCGCGACGCATTCCGGTGCAGATCCCGCGCAAGGTGATGGGCCGGGGGAGAATTCGCGAAGGGCAGAAGACCTTCATTCCGCTGCGCATCAACAGCGCCGGCGTGATGCCGATCATCTTCGCGCAGTCGCTCATCATCGTCCCGGGCACGGTGGCGACGTTCAGCGGCGTCCCCTGGCTCAAGACGTTCGCCGAGTATTTCAATACGACGTCGGTGTGGTACATCGTCGCGAACGCCGTGCTCATCGTGTTCTTCGCGTACTTCTACACGTCCATCATCTTCAATCCCGTAGACCTGGCGGAGAACCTCAAGAAGCAGGGCGGGTTCATCCCCGGGGTGAAGCCGGGCGCGGCGACCGCCGATTATATCGACGAGGTGCTGACCCGCATCACCCTGCCGGGCGCGCTGTTCCTGACGTTCGTCGCGCTATTGCCGATCGTGATCTCCAACACGCTCAACATGCCGTTCGGGTTCGGCGGCACCGCCCTGCTCATCGTCGTGGGCGTGGCGCTCGATACGGTGCAGCAGGTGCAGCAGCATCTGTTGCTGCGCCAGTATGACGGCTTCATGAAGGGTGGGGGTGCAGGCGGCGGCGCCTCGCGGGTTCGCTTCCGCCGCTAGTGTTCATTCTCATCCTGGGGGCGCCTGGCTCGGGCAAGGGGACGCAGGGGAAAATCCTCGCCGAGCGGCTCGGGCTGCCCAAGATCACCACCGGTGATCTCATCCGGAAAGCGATGCAGGATGGCACGCCGCTGGGACTCGAGTTCAAGAAGTACTACGACGAAGGCAAGCTGGTGCCCGACACCATCATCCTGGGAATGATCAAGGACGAGCTGGACCGCCCGGCAGCGAAAACCGGCGCGATCCTCGACGGTTTCCCCCGCACCGCGGCACAGGCAGCGCTGGTGGACAAGACGCTGGGCGAGCGCGGCCAGCGCCTGAACCATATCCTCCTGCTCGACGTCACCGAAGACGAGCTGGTGCGGCGTATGTCCGCGAGGTCGCAGGTCGAGGGACGCCCGGACGACACACCCGAAGCCATCGCGACGCGTCTGCAGATCTACCAGCGCGACACCGCGCCGCTCATCGCGCATTATACCCAGCGGGGCATCGTGCACCGCGTCCCCGGCACCGGGACGGTCGATCAGATTGCCGGAGAGATCAAGCGGATCATCGGACGATGATCACCATTAAGTCGCCGCGCGAAATCGAGACGATGGCGGCCGCCGGCCGTATCGTCGCCGAGACGCTGGCGCTGGTCGGCCAAACCGTCCGGCCCGACCTCACCACCGAAGAGCTGGACCGTCTCGCCGAGACGTTCATCCGTAGCCACCCCGGGGCCCAGCCCTCGTTCAAGGGGTTGTACGACTTTCCGGCCACGCTCTGCACATCGATCAATCACGAGATCGTTCACGGCATTCCGTCGCACAAGCGAGTGCTCCACGACGGCGACATCGTGAGCATCGACGTGGGCGTGTGGCTCGAGGGGTTGCACGCCGACTCCGCGGCGACGTTCCCGGTCGGCGACATCAAACCGGCCACGGCTCGCCTGCTGGCGGTGACGCAACAGGCGCTTGCCGCCGGCGTAGCGCAGGCGCGTGCGGGCAATCACGTCGGCGATATCGGTCATGCCGTGCAGCAAGTGGCGGAGGGGGCGGGGTACTCCGTCGTCCGCGAGCTGGTCGGCCACGGGATCGGCGCCGCGTTTCACGAGGAGCCGCAGGTGCCCAACTACGGCAAACCCAAGCGCGGCGCGCGCCTCGCTCCCGGAATGACGATCGCGATCGAGCCGATGATCAATATCGGTGGCTCGGCGATCCGGACGCTGGATGACAAGTGGACCGTCGTGACGCAGGACGGCTCGCTGTCGGCGCATTTCGAGCACACGGTGGCCATCACTGACGACGGTCCGAGGATATTGACCACGGCTGACCTCGGGGCGTCGCCCCGGAGTTAGCCGAGCCCCAAACCTTTCGCTCTCTCCGGCTCCGACATCGCCGCAACGTTCACCTTGATGTTTTCGAGCGCGCCGTCGATCGCCGTGCCTGCCAGCAGTCCCGCGACGCGCGCATCGCTCGTCGCGTTCTTGTTCCCGATCGCCCCGATCTCGGCGGCCAGCTGGTGCACGCGCCGGGCGCGTCTGACGACCTCGGCGGGCGTCCGCGCCGCGGCGAGCAGCGCATCATCCACGGCGCGGGTGCGACCGGGATCGTCCTTGGGGATCTTGTACGCGCGACTGACGCCCGAGTAGGCTGCGGCGTCCTCATCCACCAGCCGCCGCAGCTCGGCGCGCAGGCGCTCGGCTTCGGCGAGAATCTCGCGGGCACGGGCTTCGAGCGTCGCGTAGGCTTTCCTGCCGATCGTCAGTCGTGCCACCATCGCCACCAACGCGGCAGCTAGGGTCCCGGCGAGGGCCGCCGCGCTCCCGCCACCCGGAGCGGGACTACCACTTGCCAGCTCCTCGATCCAGCCATCGAGCGTGGGCCCTTTCCCCTCTGCCTCTCGAATCTTGGCCTCGAGGAAGTGCTCGGCCGCGTCAGGCAGGTGCAGCACCGCGCCGGCGGCGCCGATTACGGCGCGCTCGGGAATCAGCCCCACGATCTCGCTCTTCCGAACATCGACGCCGCGCTTTTCCGCCAGGGCCTTGATCGCCCCGAAGACGGTCACCGGCGGGGTAATGTCGATGTCGAGCAGGTTCATCGACACCTGGGCGACGCCGTCCACCGCGAAGCCGCTCGCCTGCACGGCGGGTAGCCCACCGCTCGACGTGCGGATCTGCTTGGCGATCTCCTTCGCGATCGCGACGTCGGGCGTCTCGAGATAGACGTTGTACGCGACGAGAAACGGCCGCGCGCCGATGGCCGTAGCACCAGCGGTGGGATGCAGCTTGCTGGGTCCGAAGTCAGGCTCGAGTGTGCGCTCGCGCATTCCTTCGAATTCGCCCTTGCGCACCTCTGGAAGCAGCACTCGCTCGGGACGTGTCGCAGCCCGTGCGTACAGAAACACCGGGATCCCCAGCTCTCTGCCCACTCGCTCGCCCAGCGTTCGTGCGAGCGCCACGCATTCGTCCATCGTGATTCCTGCCACCGGGACGAACGGCACGACGTCGGTCGCGCCCATGCGCGGATGCTCACCGCTGTGTTTGGTGAGGTCGATTCGCTCGGTCGCGACGCGCATCGCGGCGAATGCGGCATCGACCACGGCGGCCGGGTGGCCGACCAGCGTAAACACGGATCGGTTATGCGCCGGGTCGCTCTGGACGTCGAGCAATTGGACCCCGGCGACGCCGGTGATGGCCGCCCGCAGCGCGTCGATCCTCGCAGAATCTCGGCCCTCCGAGAAATTCGGGACGCACTCGACCAGCGGCGCGGGCATCAGCTCTTCCTTAATAGATCGATGAGCCAGCGATGCATCGCGGCATTGCCCGCCACGATGGAACCGTTCCCCTCGGTACTCAGCACATCGGCGGCGCCGTCGGGCCGCGTGACGATGCCGCCGGCTTCACGAATGAGCAATGTGCCCGCCGCGATGTCCCACGGCGCCAGCTGCAGCTCCCAGAAGGCGTCGAGCCTCCCCGCCGCGACATCCGCCAGATCGAGCGCGGCAGCCCCGGCACGGCGTATGCCGCTCGCGGCACCGATCACGCCGGCGAACTGAGAGAGATAGACGTGCAGCACGTTCAGCGCCTTGAAGGGGAACCCCGTCCCAATGAGGGCACGTCTGGGCTCCGTCACGGCTGAGACGCTCAGCCGCGTGTCTTCCTCGAACGCGCCGCCGCCGCGGATAGCCGTGTACGTGCGCTTGCGGCACACATCATGGATGACGCCCGCCGCTAATTTCCCGTCGACGAGGCAACCGATGCTGACCGCGTATTGCGGATAGCCGTGCAGAAAGTTCGTCGTTCCATCCAGGGGATCGACGATCCAGACGAGCTCGCCGCGCGCGTTGCCTTGCGGCGACAGCTCTTCGCCCACGATGACGGACTCCGGTGCGTCGCGCAGGATCTCGTCGGCGATCAGCGCCTCGGCGGCGCGATCGACCTCGGTCACGAAGTCGTGTTGCGATTTCTCCGTCCACGTGTGGACGGCCGGCCGCGCGGCGCTGCGCAGATAGTCGGCGGCGCGGAGCGCGGCGCGCTGGGCCAGCTTGACTAAGTCGTTGTATTCACGCACCTTGTGGCCTCGTGGCCCCCGTGACCTCGAAACGCGTATTCAGCGGCATTCAGCCCTCCGGCGAGCTGCACATCGGCAACTACCTCGGCGCCGTGCAGAATTGGGTCCGGCTGCAAACCCAGTACGAGTGCCTGTTTTGTGTCGTCGACCTGCACGCCATCACTCAGCCATATGACCCCACCGCCCTGTCGTCACTGACGCTCGACATGGCGGTGAGTCTCTTTGCCGCCGGGTTGGACCCCGACAAGTGCATCGTCTTCGTGCAATCGCACGTGGCCGAGCATAGCGAGCTCAACTGGCTACTCACGAGCGTGGCCCCGCTCGGCGAGCTCGAGCGCCAGACGCAGTTCAAGGACAAGGCGCAACGCCAGGAAAGCGTCACCATGGGGCTGCTGGCGTACCCGGTATTGCAGGCGGCTGACGTGCTGCTCTATAAAGCTAGTCTTGTACCGGTCGGTGAGGATCAGGTCCAGCATCTCGAGCTCATGCGCGAAATTGCGCGGCGTTGGAACGCCCGCTATGGCGAGGGCTTCTTTCCCGAGCCGCAGCCGCTGCTGGCCAGCACGAAACGCGTGCTCGGCCTCGACGGCAAGGCCAAGATGTCGAAGAGCCTGGGGAACACGATCGGCCTGTTCGAGTCCCCCGAAGCGATCTGGGAGAAGCTCCGGCCGGCGGCTACCGATCCCGCACGCAAAACCCGCAAGGATCCCGGCACGCCCGAGATCTGCAACATTTTCACCTTGCATCAGGGATTCTCTCCCCCCGGCACCGTGGCGGAGGTCGCGGAGAAGTGCCGGACCGCGGGGTGGGGGTGCCTCGACTGCAAACGTGTGCTCGCGGACAACATGATCACGACGCTCGCGCCGATCCGCGAGCGCGCGGCGGCGTTGCAGCGCGAACCGGCGGGCGTGCTCGATCGGTTGCGCGATTGTGCGAATCGGGCGCGCGCGCTCGCGCAACGCACGATCGCAGAGGTCCGGGACAAAATGGGTTTCCTCCGTGGGTGAAATGCTGCACCGCCTGGCGGAGATCTTTCGACTCGATCTCATGCTGCAGCTCGGTCTCGCCACCCTGCTCGGTGGCGCGATCGGGCTGGAGCGCGAGCTCGGCGGCAAACCGGCCGGGCTGCGAACCAACATTCTCATCTGTATCGGCTCCGTGCTGTACACGCACCTTTCGCTCGCGATGCTGGCCGCGACGAGCGGAGGAATCCCGCCCGGGACCGACACGACGCGCGTGGCGGCGCAGATCGTCACCGGCGTCGGTTTCATCGGCGCCGGTACGATTCTCCACGCGCGGGGCGCGGTCGTCGGCCTGACGAGCGCCGCCACGATCTGGGTCGTCGCCGCCATCGGCGTCGCGCTGGGCAGCGGCTACTACCTCGAGGGCGTCGGAACCACACTCGTCGTGCTCGTCGTGCTCGCCGGTCTGGGCCGCATGGAGAAGATCGTGCAGAGTCACTCGCTGCGATCGACCATTACGATTCACGCGCGGCCCGGGCCAACCGTTTTGGAAGATCTCGAAACACTGGTGCGGCGCACCGGACTGGACGTGCTGACCATCTCGAACCGGCAGGAAAATGTCGATCTCGTCATCGAGCTCGAGCTGCGCGGGTCGAAGCGGTTGTACGATCAAGCGGTCGTCACACTGCTGCACCACAACCACGTCCGCACGGTGTCCACGGGAGAGTGAGCGTTCCCCTCCTCTCCAGACGTCTCGTCATCGATCTGGCCTCGCCTCGCGCTGCCTGGAGGATCCCGAAAACGAGCGTAGCGCAGATCAAGAATGCGGTGGGCGCTGGATGGGACGTCATGGAGATCAACGCTCCCGCAGTGTCGGACGGCGACGGCGGCTCGGGGTCGCCGGAAGCGGTTGCCGCGGCGCGCGGGGCGGAGATCTATTTCGGCTTCGGAGTCCCCTCCGGCGTCGCAGCCGCGGCGAAGGACACGTTGCGCTGGGCGCATACCGCGACCGCCGGCATCGGCTCGAGCCTTGCGCACATGTCCGAAACACGGGTGATGCTCACCAACTCTGCCGGCGTCCATGCGGAGCCGATGGCCGACTGGGTTGTCGCGGCAATCGGCTATTTCATCCGGGGCTTGAACCGCATGGTGTCCGCGCAGCGGCAGGGTCGTTGGGCCAAGGAAGATTTCACGGATGGCGCCGTTCCGATGCGCGAGTTCCGGGAGCTGCGCCTCGGCGTATTCGGGCTTGGCGGCATCGGAACGGCTGTCGCGCGCCGCGGACTGGCGCTCGGCATGAAAGTGTCGGGCGTGCGGCGCCGGCCGGAGCGCAGCGGCCCCAAGGGCGTAGAGTGGGTCGGTGGTCTGGCCGACCTGGCGCGCCTCGCGGGGGGAAGCGACGTGCTCGTGATCGCCGCGCCGCACACGATGGAAACGGTGGGAGCGGTGGACCGCCGCGTGCTCGAGCGGCTCCCGCACCAGGCACTCGTCATCAACGTCTCGCGCGGCTCGCTCCTCGACGAGCAGGCGCTGCTCGAGCTGCTGGAGCGGGGGCGGTTGACCGGCGCGGCGCTCGACGTCTTCGCCACCGAGCCACTGCCCGCCGGACACCCCTTCTGGACCCATCCGCGCGTGCTTGTGGCGCCGCATGTGAGCGCGGTGTCCGGCCGCTTCTGGGAGCGGGAGACGGCTTTGATCGTGGACAACATCCGGAGCTATCTTGCAGGCGCGCCCCTCACGAACCTCGTCGACCTGGAAGCCGGGTACTGAATGGAAAAAATCATCAAGGCCGCAGTGGATCGCGGGGCGTCCGATCTGCACATCAAGGCGGGCGACGTGTTCCGCGCCCGCATCAACGGGAAACTGGTGCCGCTCACCAAGCAGCGGCTGACCCCCGATCAAACCAAAGCGATCGCCCAGCGGCTCATTGCCAACGACGAGGACCGGGGCCGCATCGACAAGCTCCGCGACTACGACTGCTCGTGGGGTATGCCTGGCGTCGGCCGCTTCCGCGTCAACATCCTGCGCCAGCGCTCGTCGTTCATGATAGTGATGCGGGTCATTCCCTTCGACGTCCCGACCTTCGAGACGTTGAAGTTGCCGGCGGTGCTCGCCGATGTGGCGAACGCCGAGCGCGGGATGATCCTCGTGACCGGCGTGACGGGCTCGGGCAAGAGCTCGACGATGGCCGCGATCATCAATCACATCAACCAAAACCAGCATCGTCACATCCTCACGCTCGAGAACCCGATCGAATTCCTGCACCGCGACATTAACTGCTCGGTGACGCAGCGGGAGATCGGCGTGGACACCGACGACTTCCGGACCGGGCTGCGCGCGGCGCTGCGCCAGGATCCCGACGTGGTCCTGATCGGCGAGATGCGCGATTCGGAGACGATCGATACCGCCATGAAGGCCGCCGAGACGGGGCATCTGCTGGTGTCGACGCTGCACACTCCCGACGCGGTCACCACGGTGAGTCGCGTCGTCTCGATGTTCCCGCCCGAGGAGCAGGACATCGCGCGGCTGCGGCTGTCCGAAGCGCTCCATGCGGTGGTATCACAGCGTTTGCTGCCCCGCGCGGATGGACACGGCCGCGCCGCGGCGCTGGAAGTGCTGCTGGCGACCGGTACGGCGCGGGACATGATCCGCGAGAAGGATCGCACGTCGTCACTCAACGACTACATCAAGGAGTCGCGCGAGCAGTACGGCATGCAGACATTCGATCAGCACCTCATGGACTTGGTGGCGGACGACGTCGTGACCTACGAGACGGCCCTCGCCGCCGCGTCCAACCCATCCGATTTCCAGCTACAGCTCAAGACGTTGCGCCGGCGCTCGCGTGTCGCGCCGGCGCCAGTGCCCGCCGCCGCAGCGGCTGCACCCGCATCCGACAAGCCGGCAGGCCTGACCGACGACCTGTCGAGCATGCTGCCGCAGTGACCGATCGCAAGCAGGCACCCGCGGGAATCATTCCGCCCGTCACGACACCGTTCGACCCGGCGACGGGTGACCTCGCCCCGGTTCAGTTCCGGCAAAACATCGAGCGGCTGCTTGCCCAGGGCGTGGATGGCGTTGTCGTGTCCGGCTCCACGGGTGAGTCGCCGCTGCTCGATCCTGACGAACATCGTCAGCTGGTCGGACTCGCGCGCGAAGCGCTGCGGAATGGCAAGTGGCTCATCGCGGGGACGGGCGCTGAATCGACGCGTCAAACGATCGCACTGTCCCAAAGCGCGGCCGCCGCGGGGGCCGATGCCGTGCTCGTGCGTCCGCCGTCCTACTTTTCGGCCGCTGCCACGCTGGAGACGCTGGCGATTCACTTCCGCGCCGTCGCGGATGCGAGCCCCGTGCCCGTCCTCATCTACAACATCCCGAAGTACACGCATCTGTCGCTCGCCCCGGCGCTGCTCCAGCAGCTGGCGAGCCACGAGCGCATCATCGGCGTCAAGGATTCGTCGGGTGATCCGAAGAGTGTCGCCGCCTACCGCGAAGCGGTGCCGCAGTGGGCGGTGCTCGTGGGTGGGGCGTCGCTGTTGCTCACGGCACTCGAGCTGCGATGCCAGGGCGGGATCGTGGGCGTCGCGTGCTTTGCGCCGGGCCTGTGCGTGCAGCTCGTCCGGGAGTTCGCGCGAGGGAATCGTGCCGCCGCGGGCGCGCTGCAGGAGCGGATCACGCCACTCGACAAGGAAATCGTCGGCAAGCTCGGCCCGGCGGGTGTGAAGGCCGCGATGGACGCCGTTGGATTGTATGGTGGGCCGGTGCGGCCGCCGCTCGGGCCGATCTCGACCGCCGATCGCGAGCGCGTGAGCGCGCTCGTGCGCGGTGACTGATTATGGCTTGTTGTTCCGGCAGCTGGCGGTTCCGCGGCTCGTGGGCACTTCCAATCATCAGAAAATTCGTGAGGTCCTGAAGCGTGAGCTCGCGGCGCGCGGGTTCGTCGTCGACGAGCATGTGCTTTCCGGCCGACCGGCGCGCGCCCTGATGGGCGTGCCTTCCAGCGTCAGCGGCATCAACCTCATCGCGCAACGGCCGTCCGGCCGGCAGTCCGTCCGACCGTCCGTCTGGCTCGTTGCCCATTACGACTCCAAAGGGCAGCCCATCTCCATGGCGCTGCGGCTGGTCGGGTTCTTCGCGCTTTTCGTTGGTCTGGTGGTCATGGTCTTCAGCACGATACCGGCGCTGGCAGTCCTGCTCGTCGGCCTGTCGATCGTCGTCCGGAACCGGGTGAATGACAACTCCCCCGGAGCCGTCGACAACGCCACCGCGCTCGTCGCCGTCTTCATGACCATCGATCAGCTGGGACCGGTGGAGGCGGTCGGCGTGATCTTTCCGGACGCCGAGGAGTTCGGTTTGGTCGGCGCGCGCGCATTGGCCGCGGATCGCGCCGATCTGTTCGTCGACGCGGCGGTGATCAACCTGGATGGTCTGGACGATGTCGGTGCGCCCCTCGCGCTGTTGCATCGGCCGGGGAAGATGGGAATTGCCGTCGCGACGGCATTGAAGGCCCGGCGGTGGCGCTGGTTGCCGGTAGTGGTCGACGGCATCGTATTGGCACGCGCGTGCCGCGAGTGTGTCACAATCCTGAAGGGGAACTGGCGTACGATGCGAATTGTGCATCGGCCCGCGGACACCGCGACACGCGTGCGGCTGGATGGCGCGGCGATCGTCGCCGCGGGGCTGGCGCGCGTGCTGCGGCCGGCATAGCTTCCCTCAGAGGATACTCCAAAGCCCCCGCCGGGGGCTTTTTTAATTCCCCGGGGCATGCCCCCGGGGTCTTTTCGTGAGGAGCGCACGTTCGTGTTCGGACCGAAGACGCAGTGCGTCGTGGTGGTGGGCGCCCAATGGGGCGATGAGGGCAAGGGCAAAATCGTCGATGTCCTCGCCGAGCGCGCCGACCTCGTCGTGCGCTACCAGGGCGGCGCGAATGCCGGGCACACGGTGGACACGGGGGAAGGCAAGTCGTTCGTCCTGCATCAGATCCCATCGGGGATTCTCCAGGGCGCGGTCTGTGTCGTCGGCAACGGCGTGGTGCTCGATCCCGAACAGATGTTCGCCGAGCTGGATGCGCTGGAAGGACGAGGCGTGCGCACCGAGCACAAACTGCACGTCTCCGACCGGGCCCATCTCACCCTGCCGTATCACAAGCTCCTGGACAACGCTCGCGAGAAAAAAGAGAAAATCGGGACGACGGGACGGGGGATCGGTCCGACCTACGAGGACAAGTACGGTCGTCGCGGTGTGCGCGTCGGAGACTTGCGCAATCTCGCTCGCACCCAGGAGGTGGTTCGCGCCCGGGTCGACGCCGCGAACCAGATGCTGGCGCTGCTGGGAGCAGGGGGGGGCACCGGCGGGCGGGCGAGTCCGGAAGAACACGCCCAGCTGCTCGAGCGCCTCGCGCCTCGTTTGTTGCCGTTGGCGGTGGATTCCGGCCGAGTGGTTTGGGAAGCGTTGGCGCGCGGCGAATCGGTGCTGCTCGAGGGCGCTCAGGGGGCGCTGCTCGACGTCGATCATGGAACCTATCCCTACGTCACGTCGTCGAACACGACGGCCGGCGGGGCCGCGGTCGGCGTAGGCATTGGGCCGACGGCGATCGATGCGGTACTCGGCGTCGTGAAGGCGTACACGACGCGGGTGGGGAATGGACCGCTGCCGACCGAAGCCGAGCCCGCCGTGGCGGACCGGATTCGGGACTTGGGAGGCGAATTCGGCGCGACGACGGGAAGGCCGCGTCGGTGTGGATGGTTCGACGCGGTGGTGGTCAGCTACGCGGTGCGGGTGAATGGACTGACAGGACTGGCGGTGACCAAGCTGGACGTCTTGGATACGTTCGCGGAGATACGGGTTGGCGTGGGATACAAGCTGGACGGCGAGACGATCGATAGCATGCCGGCGGACGTGGAGAGCATCGCACGTGTGGAACCAATTTATGAAACCGTGCCCGGCTGGCAGAAGCGACTGAGCGAGGTGCGGCGACTCGCCGACTTGCCGCCCGCGGCGCGAGCGTATGTCGATCGTCTACAAGATTTGGCGGGGGCGCCGGTGAGATATGTGAGCGTCGGAACTCGACGGGACCAGATCATCGAGGTCTGATGACAGAGCACCCCGTCGATAGGAGGCGCCAAGCCGCCAAGACGCCTGAGTGGTTAACAGTTGTTGGCTGTTCAGAAAGAATCCTACCTGCGTTTTTTCGGTTATGACGAGACCGACTCCGATCATACCTTCGGCTCATGTT